>Ga0182015_10006357_pt1 | contig 11898 bp, 9 predicted proteins | sample 712P3MmetaG_FD_120478 | JGI IMG/M metagenome (GOLD analysis project Ga0182015, IMG submission 120478) | Permafrost microbial communities from Stordalen Mire, Sweden - 712P3M metaG | ecosystem: Environmental > Terrestrial > Soil > Wetlands > Permafrost | place: Sweden: Stordalen | collected...
CGCCATGGCCCGAGCCGTCGCGGCTATCGCCGCAATCTTGGCTTTTGTGCTGGCGGCAGGACGGTGGTCCCGCCCCGGTTGCCGCGACCGGCGCCCGTTATCGGTCTCTTGGCGGCACCGTCGCACCCCGGTGCGATCTCGCGTTGGCCGATCCATAGCCGTTTTGCCGCCTCTTCCTCTCGCACCTGTTTTTTGCTTCTCTGGTGCATCAAAGGCGCAAGCTCCTGTTACAGCGCGCGCAACCAAAAACCGGTCTCTGTGCATTTTGTCCCGCCGCAAAAGGCGGCATTGTAATTGTGCCGAAAGGGGACATTCCACTTTCGCTCTTACTGGACGCAAGGGCAGGGTTGCCAGCGCGGTCTAATAACTCTATACGTAAGCGTCAGAAGGCCATCGCTATGGTTTGGATCAGACCCTGAAGCTGGGAAGGTTCAGATGATGGCGATAAAAAACAATGGTCCAAAAAGATGCACGGCTTGCCTTTCGCGTAAACCGCGGAGAGAGAGCGGCACGGTCTCGACGCGAAGCAAGCACGCTCCGAGCGGTGTCGTTGGCTGCCGGGACCGGCGAATGCCATAATAGGCATAACCAAAAATAAGACTTTGCGCGACGTGCTTTTAGGGAGATATTGTGGTGAACACCACATGAGCCCCGAAAAACATAAGCGCTAAGCAAAATAACGCGCCTTTTTTAACTTGCGTTTCCCGTCTTGCGTTTCCCGTCTTGATAGGCATAACCAAAAATATGACTTTGCGCGACGTGCTTTTAGGGAGATACTGTGGTGAACGCCACATGAGCTCCGAAAAACATAAGCGCTAAGCAAAATAACGCGCCTTTTTTAACTTGCGTTTCCCGTCTTGAAATGTATTTGCTGGGCTCTCGTTCCGTATCATTCGAGGAACCTACGATCATGCTTGCATGTCATGCAAGGTTTCTGTTCCCGGCCGCTATCGCCCTCGCCCTCGCCGCGCTCGATCCTTCGCCGCTCTCGGCGGCCGCGGCAAAATCGGCAACGGCCAACGCCGCGCCCCTGCCCACGGCGGCGGCCGGCCTCACAAAGGGAATTTCGCTGGTCTCGCATCGCGCGGTCTATGAACTGACGCTTTTGAAATCGGTGGGCAGCAAGAGTCCAACAGCGGCGCATGGACTCATAGCGTTCGATTTCACCGGCTCCTCCTGCGACGGCTACGTGCAAAATTTCCGGCAATTAACCGAATTGCAGCCCGCCGAAGGACCTACCCGCGTGTCGGACATGCATTCGGCGACGTTCGAGGATGCCGACGGCCGGAGTTTCGACTTCAAGATGCAAACAAGCATAGATAATGGCGCCGCCGAGGCGATTGATGGAAAAGCCTGGAAATCCGCTGGCGGGCTGTTGTCGGTAAACCTCGCCAAACCGAAACACGATAAGTTCGAACTCGATCCCGACGTGGTATTTCCAACCGAGCATCTGAAACGCATTTTGGCGGCGGCGGAAGCGGGCCAGAACCTGCTCGAAGTCAAGGTCTATGACGGGTCGGAAACCGGCGAAAAAGTCTATGACACGACAACTTTCATCGGCCGTCCGATCACCGATCCCGCCTTGGAAAAGGCGGTGCATATCCCAGAGCTCGACAACATAAGGCGCTGGCCAGTCTCGATCAGCTATTTCGAAACCGGCAAAAAGGACGACGCGCCGAGCTATACCTTGTCGTTCGACCTCTATGAAAATGGTATTTCGCGCGCGCTCAGGCTCGATTACGGCGATTTCGTTCTCGCCGGGGAAATGTCTAGTCTCGAGCTTCTTAGCGCGCCGGGCTGCGCCAAATAGGTCGAGCCGGGCAGCGCGAAGGCTCCGTGGCCGGGGGTGACGGTTATTTTCCGGCCAGTCAACTTCTCGCATAAGCGGCCATGAGCGAACCGGAAATCACTTGCGAGAAAGCAGGCTGTTGCGGCCTCATCACGCTCAACCGCCCCAAGGCACTCAACGCGTTGACCTTGAATATGGTGCGCGAGATGGCGGGCGCGCTCGACGGGTGGGAGCGCGATCCGGGGGTCACTCGCGTCATCATAAGAGGCGCGGGCGGCGAGGCTTTTTGCGCGGGCGGCGACATCAGGATCTTGTATGATCTCGGCAAGGCTGGGCGCCACGCCGAACAGCTTAGCTTTTGGCGCGAGGAATATTGCCTCAATCACCGCATCAAACTCTATCCCAAGCCTTACGTCGCGTTGGCCGATGGGATCGTCATGGGCGGCGGCGCCGGGATCTCCGTGCACGGCTCGCTTGTCATCGCGGGCGAACATTTCAGCTTCGCCATGCCGGAAACGGGCATCGGCTTTGTCCCCGATGTCGGCGCGACTTTTTTTTTGCCGCGCCTGCCAAGCAATGCCGGTGTCTATCTCGCCTTGACGGGGGCCTCGATGACCTGCGGCGACGCGCTCGCCTTTGGGATCGCCTACGCCCACGTGCCTTCGGCGCGGCACGCGGGCCTCGTGCAGAGGCTGATTGGCGGCGAGGACATCGCCGCCACGATCGCGGCCGAAAGCGCGCCGCCGCCGGCCTCGGCGCTCCACCCGCAAAGTCAGTCTATCGAGCGCTGTTTTTCGGAGGCGACACTTGCTTCCATTCTCGCCAATCTCGATGATGAAGGCCATGCCGGCTCGGAATTCGCGCATTCCGCCGCTCATGCGATACGCGCCAAATCGCCGTCGAGCCTTGCAATCGCATTGCGTCAGATGCAAATTGGCGCCAAGCTCGATATTGGCGAGGCATTGCGGACCGAGTTCCGCATCGTCTCGCGCATTGCGAGACGCCATGATTTTTATGAAGGCGTGCGCGCGTTGATCATCGACAAGGACAATCGCCCGCTCTGGAAGCCCGCCGGAGTAGAAAACCTTGAACCCGCCGGCATCGAGGCTTATTTTGCGCCTCTCCTTGAGGGCGAGGTCGACTTTCGCGCGCAAGATTGTTGCCCATGAAGCTTTCGCCAGGATCGGGCAAGACAGAAGCGCGCCCCGATTCAGGTGCCCCCATTCGTCTCGGCGAACCGGCGCGCATCGCCAGCGAGGAGAATCGCGCCCGGTTTCTCCTGGTTGTATTCATGCGCCTGCTCGCGGGACTTTGGGTCATCCAGGGCCTTTTGCAATGGAGCGCGATTCTGCTGCCGCCGGAACCGTTGTTCGCCAAGGTGAGTGCGCTGCGCGGCGCGGCGGTGATTTTTTTCGCGACCGTCAACCTTGTAGGGGCGGTCGGGTTGTGGCTGGCGACGCCTTGGGGCGGCGTGATTTGGCTTTTGGCCGCGATCGCGCAAATCTTCGTTGCTCTGGCGCTGCCGGGGTTCTTCTCGATGCTCTGGATCGGCGCCGATATTGCCTTGATCGTTATCTATTTCGGTTTGATGTGGCGGGCCGGCCACGCGGGCAAGGCCTCCTTTAGACGGAGCCATCGTTGATGCGGCTGATGGCCTGCTCGCGGGCGCGAGGCGAAGCGAAGCTGGCGGCAAGGCAAGGAGCGGTCAATGATGCGACGGGCTTGAGAGCTACCGCGCAGTAACGCAAAAAAGCCGACGCCGCCAAGCGCTTTCGACGCAAGACGGCATCTAATCACATTGACCAAGTGAGTGATCAACATGGCTAAATCCGAACCTATCACCACCGCGCGCTTGCGAGAAGTCACCCATTACGATCCGGGAACCGGCGCTTTCACGTGGCGGATAGCCACTCCAGGGTGCCGAGCCGGAATGGTGGCAGGATGCCGTGACAAGCACGGCTATATTAACATCAAAATTGACGGAAAAAATTACCGCTCGCATAGACTCGCGTGGCTCTACATGACCGGAGAATGGCCATCCGGCGAGATTGCCCACATCAATGGCGACAAGGCGGACAACCATATTGCGAACCTTCGCCCAGTAAATGACTCACAAAATATGTGGAACCGTGGCGCCAATGCAAACAACACGTCAGGCTTCAAGGGGGTGTGGTGGCACAAGCGGGCGCAAAAATGGGAGGCGGCTATCATAGCTAACGGCAATAGAATCTACGTCGGCCTGTTCCCCACTCCTCGTGAAGCCGCGCTGGCCTACGATGTCGCGTCGAGGATTTTGCACTGGCCGTACGGCCGCCAGAATTTTCCGGCCGAGGACAGCTCACACGTTCTGTTGGCAGGACGCGCGCTGTCCCATATCAACCACATTCTGTTCGCCGCCGAGGCTCCCGAGGGTGGGAGCTATTGATGCCCATCGCGCCATCCTGCATCTTATACCAGATCCTTAAGAGTTTGACTCACGAGGGCGATCCTTGTTGTGCAGCGCCACTTGACGCGGCACCGGATCGGTTTCAAGCAGACCGTACAGCAAATGATCCTGCCAGACACCATTTATCCGCAGATAGGCGCGGGCGTAGCCCTCCCTGGTAAATCCCGTGCGTTCCAATAGTTTCGTCGAGGCTTCGTTATGGGGCAAGCACGAGGCTTCGATCCGATGGAGCCGGAGCGTAGCGAAAGCGTAGCCGATCACTGCCCGGAGCGCGGCCGACATAAAGCCTCGCCGTGCATGGGGCTCGCCGATCCAATATCCGAGCATCGTCGCCTGCACGACGCCGCGTGTGATCTGTCCCAGACTGAGACCGCCGACAAGCACATTATCGCCGTCGCGAAAGATCAAGAAAGGATATGCGTCGTCGCTGGCGATCTCCTGCTGATTGTGGCGCACCCGGCGCCGGAACGCGGCGCGCGTTAGATCGTCGGCCGGCCAGGACGGCTCCCACGGCGTCAAAAATGCGCGGCTTTTCGCTCGCAAATCCGCCCACGCTTCGTGGTCGCGCATTTCCGGAGGCCGAAGATAGACGCCTTCGCCGCGCACCAGAGGCGCGGCCTGGCTGGCTGAAGAGAGACGGAAGAGAGCCATAACCCGCTCCTTCAGACGCCGCGCAGCCGCAGCGCGACCTGCTTCGGCGTAAAGACCCTGGCTACCGGACCAATCGCCGCGACAGTTGGCGCCGACTGGAGCGCGCGCGCACCAGCGGCGCGGATTTGGGCAACATCCAGGCGATCGATCGCCGCAATTACTTCATCGCGAGCGAGGATACGGCCAAACGCGATCAATTGCCGGGCAAGCTGTTCGCAGCGGGCGGCGGGGGATTCGAGCGCCGCGAGGAGCGACACTTTCATCTGCGCCTTGGCCCGCCGGACTTCGGTGCCGCTCAGGTCCAAGGTCGCCTGGCCGAGGCAATCGAGGGCGACGGGCATCAATTCAGCGGCATCCTTTGCGCTCGTCGCGGCATAAAAGCCAAACACTCCGGTATCGGAATAGCCCCAATGAAAGGCATGAATTGCATAGGCGAGCCCGCGCGCCTCGCGCACCTCCTGGAACAGGCGCGAAGACATCGAACCGCCAGCCGCGTTCGTGAAAATCTGCATGGCGTAAAAATCCTCATGCGCGTAAGCGGTGCCTTCGAAACCGACGGCAATATGGGCCTGTTCGAGCCGCCGCTTCAAGCGCTTTTCGCCACCCCGGTAGAGCGCTCGCAAGGTTCCGGTTTCGATGCCCCGCGCCGGAAAGTTTGCGAAGCGCCGCGCGGCCTCGTCGCAAAGCGAGGCGTGTTCAACGGCTCCGGCGGCGCCGATCACCGTCGCGTCCGCACGATAGTGAGAAGCGAGATAGGCGCTGATCGCATCCCTGCTGAGCCCGGAAACTTGCTCCCGCGTCCCGAGGATCGGCCGTCCAATCGGCTGATCGGGAAACGCGGCGGCGATCAATAATTCGAAGACGAGATCGTCGGGCGTGTCTTCGACCGCGGAGATCTCCTGCAGAATAACGCCCTTTTCGCGTTCGAGCTCAACACTGTCGAAGGTGCTTTCGGTCAAAATGTCGGCGAGGATATCGAGCGCGAGCGGAACGTCATCGGCCAAGACATGGGCGTAATAGGCGGTATGTTCCGTGCTCGTCGCGGCGTTGAGATCGCCGCCGACGGTCTCAATCTCCTCGGCTATGGCGCGCGCCGAGCGCTTGCGCGTGCCCTTGAACGCCATATGTTCGAGAAGATGCGACAAGCCGTGCTCGTTCACTCGCTCGTGGCGCGATCCGGCGCCGACAAAGACGCCGAGCGAGGCTGTCTCAAGATGCGCCATGCGATCCGTCGCAATTCTTAGGCCGGACGGCAAAGTGGTGATCTCAACGCTCATAATGCGGCCCCGCTTGACGCGCGCGCGGCGCGAGCGTGGATAAAACGCTCGATTTCATGCTGGTCGTTGGGCAAAATCGAAAACCTCTCCTTGCGTTCAAAAAGACCGGCAAGATGGCCAGGCAAATCCGGCCGCACGCCTGTCGCCCGCGCGATCGCGGCGGGAAATTTGGCGGGATGGGCGGTGGAAAGAACAACGAGCGGTCTATCGGAGGCTTGCGCCTTTGACTTACGCGCGGCGCTCAGGCCGACGGCCGTGTGCGGGTCGGCGAGGAAGCCCGTTTCTCGCCAGCTTCGGGCGATCTCCTGCGTGGTTTCGGCCTCGGCGACACGGAACGCATCGAACTCGGCGCGAATAGCCCGCAGCGGGCCGGGCTCGATCGTAAACCCATGCGATTGCCGCAACCCCGCCATTAAGCGGCAAAGCGCGCCGGCATCGCGTCCATGCGCTTCGAAAAGGAGACGTTCGAAATTGGAGGACACTTGAATGTCCATCGAGGGCGATTGAGTTGGCTGAACCGTATCCACAATGTAATCGCCGCTCGCCAAGGTGCGCGCGAGAATATCGTTGGAATTCGTCGCGATCACCAGCCGGTCGACCGGAAGGCCCATGCGTTTCGCCATCCAGCAGGCCAAAATATCGCCGAAATTGCCGGTCGGCACGACAAAGGAAATTTTCCGGTACGGCGCGCCAAGAACGGCCGCGCTGGTAAAATAATAGACCGTCTGGAAAAGGATGCGCGCGAGATTGATCGAATTTATCCCGCAAAGATTAAGTTTTTCGCGCAAAGCACTATGATTAAACATGTTTTTGACGCAGGCTTGCGCGTCGTCGAACGTGCCTTCCAATGCGATGGCGTAAATATTCTGCGCCTCGGCCGTCGTCATTTGGCGCCGCTGCACCTCGGATACCCGCCCATGCGGATAAAGGACGAAGACATCGACTTGAGCGAGACCGGCAAAGGCTTCGATCGCGGCGGCGCCCGTATCGCCCGAGGTTGCGCCAATGATGGTTGCCCGCTCGCCGCGCGCTTTCAGAACATGGTCGAGGAGCTTGGCGATGAGCTGCATCGCCAGGTCCTTGAAGGAGAGCGTCGGCCCGTGAAACAATTCAAGCACAAAGAGATTGGAATCGAGCTGAGTGAGGGGGGCAACCGCAGGATGCCGGAAATTCTTGTAAGCAGCCGCGATCATTTCCCGCATGGCGCCCGCCTCGATCTCGCCCGCCACGAACGGCGTCAGGATGGCTAGCGCGCCCGCCTCGTAGGATTTGCCCGCGAAACCGGCGATCGCGTCTGGGGAAAGCTGCGGATAATCTTGCGGCAGGTAAAGGCCGCCGTCCGGCGCAAGGCCCGCGAGCAGCATCTCAGTGAACGAAACCGGCGGCGCCGCGCCGCGCGTCGAAATGTATTTCACGTTAAACCCGCGCCTCCCGCAGCCGGACGAACCTCACTTCAATCGAATGTTAGTACCGTCGTGCCGCCTTTCGGCCAGCCACCGGGCACGAGTGTGGGATCGGCGTCGAAACTGCATATCTGGCATAAGTGTTTCGACCTGCGAAAAGCTTCAATAGGTCGCGTGCCGCGACGGCTAGCGGCGAGCTTGCGCTTCTGAGTGATGACACCGCATCCGGATTCCTCGCTACCGCAACAAGGCCAGAGTTCTCTTACATACGTTCTCGACGGTAAAGCCATATTCACGCATCACGACGTCGCCTGGAGCCGACGCACCAAAGCGGTCTACGCCGAGCACGTCACCGCGCTCGCCGACGTAGCGATGCCAGCCCTGCGCTGCACCTGCTTCGACGGCAAGTCGCGCATGGATTGACGGCACTAACACCTGGTCGCGATAACTCCGCGGCTGAGCGTCGAACAGTTCCCAGCTTGGCATGGAGACGGCGCGCGCCATAACCTTTTGATCTTGCAGCTTTTGGCGAGCCGCCATGATCAGGCCGACCTCCGAACCGCTCGCTATCAGAATGGCGTCCGGCCTGCCGTTCGGCGCATCGGCCAAGACGTATGCACCGTGCCGCAAACCGTCCGCCGGGGCAAATTGGGTGCGATCGAGCGTGGGCACATTCTGACGCGTCAGAACCAATGCGACCGGATGGTTCCCCGCCTCCAGCGCGACGCGCCAGGCGACGGCCGTCTCATTGGCGTCGCCTGGACGAATGACCGTGAGGCCCGGAACCGCACGCAGACCGGCGAGTTGCTCCACCGGTTGATGGGTGGGTCCGTCCTCTCCCAAGGCAATGCTGTCGTGGGTGAAAACATAGATCACGTGCAGCCCCATCAGCGCGGCAAGGCGGATCGGCGGCCGCATGTAATCGGAGAAAATCAGAAATGTCGCGCCGAACGGCAACGCGCCGCCGTGCGCCGCCAAACCGTTCAGGATCGCTCCCATGCCATGCTCGCGTACGCCGAAATAAAGATTGCGGCCGGCGTAGCCCCAGACACCATCTACCGCGCCTTGCTTATCGCAACCGTTCATTCCGGCGGGCTCAAAATCTCCCAGTCCCGAAAGTGCGGTAAAGGTCGATGGATTCAAATCCGCCGAGCCGCCGATCAATGCCGGCAATCGAGATGCAACGGCATTCATCACTCTTCCCGCGGCGATGCGGGTCGCCAGGCCCTTTGCATCCGCGGGGAAAACGGGAATATCCCTATCCCATCCATCGGGCAATTCGCCGCGAATGACCTGTTGAAATGCCTTGGCCAGATCCGGAAACGCTCCGGCGTACGCCGAGAATTTGTCTCTCCACTCCGTTTCGGCCAACTTTCCCCGCTCGACCGCCTCGCGAAAGTGTTCGCGCGCCCGCTCCGGGATATAGAATGGCGGCTCTAGCGGCCAGCCCAGCTTCTCCTTCGTCAGCCGCACTTCGCCGGCGCCGAGCGGCGACCCGTGCGATTCAAAACTGTCCTGCTTGTGGGGCGAGCCATAGCCTATGTGGGTGCGCACCAGAATCAGCGACGGGCGTTCCGTTTCGCCGCGAGCCACGCGCAGCGCCCGGTCGATAGCCGCCAGGTCGTTGCCGTCCGCGATCGATTGGACGTGCCAACCATACGCCTCGAAGCGGCGCGCACGATCCTCGGTGAAAGTGAGATCGGTTCCAGCCGACAGCGTCACATGGTTGTCGTCATATAGGTAGATCAACTTGCCGAGCTTCAAATGGCCGGCGAGGGATGCGGCCTCCGAGGAGACGCCCTCCATCAGGTCGCCGTCGCTGACGATCCCGAATGTGAAATGATTGACGATCTCGGCGCCGGGGCGATTGTGACATGCGGCCAGGTGCGCTTCGGCCATCGCCATACCCACTCCGTTGCCGAAGCCTTGCCCGAGCGGCCCCGTGGTCGCCTCGACGCCTGGCGTAACGCCGCGCTCGGGGTGGCCCGGCGTCATGCTGCCCCATTGGCGAAACTGTTTGATTTGCTCGAGAGGAAGATCGTAACCGGTGAGGTGAAGCAAACTGTACAGAAGCATCGATCCGTGCCCAGGAGAGAGCACGAAGCGATCACGGTCGAACCATACGGGATTGGCCGGGTTGTGTTTGAGGAACCGGGTCCACAGCACATAGGCCATCGGCGCGGCGCCCATCGGCAGTCCCGGGTGCCCGCTATTAGCCTTTTGCACAGCGTCCACGGAGAGGAAGCGCAGCGTGTTGATGCACTCATTATCCAATTCAGGATCGGGAGGCATTGTAGAGGGAGCGGTGTTCATTTGAATTCTCCTTGGCTTGGTGCCGCGTGTCTCAAATCGGCATGCGGTATCCATAGAACTCATGATCTTCGTTATAGCCGCCTTGGCCGGCGCCCAGGTCAGCGAAATCGTGCACGAACTCGATCGCCGCGATCCACTTGACCATCTTGAAGCCTAGCTCGTTCTCGCAGCGCAGCCGCAGCGGCGCGCCATGAAGCACGCTGACGGGCGCTCCGTTCATCTCATAGGCGAGGATGGTCAATCGGTGACGCATATTATGAATCTCGTGCACGTCGTAATACCGTCCGCCGTCGCCGCCGTCTGCGAACGAATAGAACACGGCGTAGCGAGCGTCGGCGGTCGGTTTCACGATGTCCATGATATCGCGCATTGGAACGCCGCCCCACTTGGCGACTCCAGACCATCCCTGGATGCAAAAATGAGTCGTGATTTGTTCTTGCTTCGGCAGGGCCTTGAGGTCGGAGAAGGAAAATTCCCGAGGCGCCTCCACCAGGCCACCGACGCGTAGCCGGTAGTGAGCGAACTGTTTCGCCACGAGGGCATCGAACTCGGCGGAGTTCGGCATTGTGCCGTTCGGCCAGAAATGCGGAGAGATATCCTTCTCCGTTAGCTGGGCGTTCGGGTCCCACCACTCCGACAGCCCCTTGATCCAGCCGACCATGAGCCGCCCAGTCCGCTGCACCAGGCGGGCGTGCCGGATCGTGAAAGGGGAGGCGGCCCACCAAGCCAGCCCCACGGCCGCCATGGCCAAGACGAAGAGCGGCAACCCGCTCCAGGTGTTGTTCCTCACGCCGAAGAACATATGATTCGTGTTCTGCCGTAGACCGGTGACGAACACCATGATCCCGTGCGCCAGGATGAACAGCACGAACCAGGAGAACGAGATGAAGTGGATGGATCGGGCCGCCTGCCGGTGCAGCACCTTCCCGAGCGAGCCTAGCTTATTGGAAATCGCCGGGCTCTGCATGAGGCCGGTCGCGATCGAAACCGGCGCGGCGATGAACACCGTGATGAAATAACTGAGTTGCTGCAGCCCGTTGTAGCGGGTCCAGCTGTGGTCCACCGGAAAGTTGAGCGAGGCATACTGGATGACGGTCGATAGCGCGGCGGGGAACACTTCCCACGTCACGGGGACCAAACGAAGCCACTGACCGGTCGCGAAAATGAGCACGTAAAAAGCGATGCCGTTAATTATCCACAGCAGCAGCATCGAAAAATGCCACCAACGGGCGAGCCCGATGGAGTGCCGAATGCCAGGGATGCCGAGCCAGCCAGGCAAGGTCACCGAATCGTCCTTGGCGGTCCAAATCCGGCCCTCTGGAACCGGGTGCTGAAAGCGGAACCACTCCGTGCCGGGCGTGCAGTCCCGATTCCAATAGAGCCGCGGATGATCGGCCAGGATTTGAATTCCGGCGCGGATGATGAACATCATGAAGAGCATGTTCAGGAAGTGCTGCAGCTGCAACCACCACGGAAAGCCGGAATCGACCGAGGGCGCGGCCTGCGCGATACCAGGGTACTCCTTGATGAAGGCTTGGACGCTTTGATACTCCCGCAAGCTCTGCGCGAGGGCGACCAGGAGAACGAGCGCCGCCGCTCCGATCGGTATCGCCCACATGATGCTGATCCAGCGCCGGCCCATGCGGATGCGGGGAACTATGCCTTCCTGGGGAGGCAGCCAGTGGCTCAAGACAATTCGGTCGTCCGCCGCGCTCAGGGTTGCCGCAATGGGATCGTGTGGCGGCAGTTTGATCTTCACCGAGTCCGTCATAGGCTTCTCAACCCTCCGAGCCGTGATCGTGCTCGAACCAGAGTCCGCACTTGCCGGAACGTCTGGTTCAAGAATTGGGTCCCCAGCGCTCGCTTCCCCGGACCTGGCCGCCCCGAGCCGGCGCCACCATCCTGGGATGCGTACCGGCGCGCCAGCTTAACGGCGAGCCGCCTCGGGCTTTCGCTTCGTCTATCGTCCCAAAAGAAAATCCCGTAGCGCAACGGCGTCGTTATGAACCTCGTCGTGAG
>Ga0182015_10006358_pt1 | contig 11898 bp, 10 predicted proteins | sample 712P3MmetaG_FD_120478 | JGI IMG/M metagenome (GOLD analysis project Ga0182015, IMG submission 120478) | Permafrost microbial communities from Stordalen Mire, Sweden - 712P3M metaG | ecosystem: Environmental > Terrestrial > Soil > Wetlands > Permafrost | place: Sweden: Stordalen | collected...
CGGTGTAGGTAAAGGTGAATGTCCTGCCCGTCATGCCGTTCGCGGATGACTTGCAGATCTCGATGGTTCCCTTCGCGGCCGCCGCCTGGACCGGTAGGGAGCTGTAGATGCCGCCGGCTGCGGCGCCGGCGAGCACGGGTACAAGACACAAGGCCCTCAGGCCGCGTGGCTTCAACCGCAAGTGCATGGGTACCCTCCTCAACGGATGTTGTTGCAGCCCTCTCTATTTGAGCTGTCTGCAGCGATGCTAGAGGGGCGCTGTACGGGGTCACATCCGTACCAGTACGGAAACTTCTCGGTAGTGCGTACCGATTTTTTGGCGTGACTCGACGTGACTCGTATTGAAAACGGTACCTAGTGATACCGCGCTCCCACGCTTTGGGCACATCGCCTTCGCTGCGTTTCGGTGGCCTCGAGGCGTGCGGTTGGATTAGATCGTTGGACGATCTGGGCGCGATTGGGGCGGAAGTTCCACTACCGCGGGACCACTGAGGAGAGGAAACGTCTGCGGTGTTACCGACCTTCGCCGGCCGCGCATGCGAACCTTCCGCTCACGAAGCGCCTTGCGTGCGCATGCGCTGGTCTCCGTACATGTACTGAAACGCATGGTGCTTCGGTACGGAAGTTGGTACGTGTCCAGTACTTGGTTCGTATTGGAGCTGGTACGTAGTCAGGCCACGCTCGGTGCTGAGAGCCGATCGTCCCGCCGCACGAGCGACGACATCAGAGCGGTTGGTTACGGCAGTGGGGCGATCTGGATGCGATCCAGGAGCCGCTTCACCAGCTCGCTTCGAGAGTGAACGTCGATCTTGTTATAGATATTCGCCAGGTGGGTCTCGACCGTCCGCTCGCTGATGAAGAGCGCCGTACCGATGTCGCGGGTGGAGCGGCCTTCGAGAACGAGACGCACGACATCACGCTCGCGGCGGCTGAGCTTCGCGAGTTGCTGATCGAGCGCGTTGTCCGGTATCTGGGTCGACACCGGTAGATGCGCCTGTCCGTTGACCGTGACGCCCGGCTCGATCTTCGGCAGTGCTCCGTCCGAATGGGGAGTCGCCACCAGAAACCCGCGCAGCGAAGCCCCAATCCCGGCCGCAACCAGAGAGATGGAGCCAAGGATGACTGGATCGGCAGTATTGGCGAACCCGCTGGTGTCGTCGTGCATCAGGACAAGTGCCGCGAGCGACACCGCCACGACGAAGGCGAGCAGTGGACGCGGGAGCATGATGCCCGCGATCACGAGGACCGTCGGGATCAGGGCCGCCACGGGAACGCCAACCTGCCCGTCTTCGAGCAAGACAAGCCAAGCCATGGCGAGGACCGCGCCGCAACTCACACAAATCGCGAGGCTGCGCAGCATCGCCGCCTGCCGGCTTTTTTCCCAATCCTTTCGCATCCGAGCCCCCTCAGGCCCGCTTTCGAACTTGTCCCAGACGCCTCCAACGGATTGCGACGGAACATAGCACGTCGATACGTAGTTAGTCAGCACCGATCCCCTCTGCGTACGGAATCCGTTGGTGGAGGCTGGCGATCGCCTCACTCGCCCTTCGGTTCGACGAGGGACCATCCATCGCGTTGTGCAAAGAAAAGGCGCTCCACCGCACGATGTGTTGGAGCGCCCGAGAGGGGGGCAAGGTTGCTTCGGTGCTACTGCAGGGCGTCGCGCTCCGACGGATGCAGGGCAAAAATCGACCGTCGTGGCGCTGTCACGACCGCGAAACCACTCTGCATCGAGGCTGCCTCCTCCGAGGACACGCCGCTACCTGTGTGGGCAGTATCGGGCAGTATGGTGCAGAAACGCAAGCTCCCAGCTCAACCGAGAGGAAGTCGGGTGTCGCAGCTTCGCTCGCAGCGGCAAGCGGATGCGACAGATCCGAGCACGTGGACGCAGGCCGCACTCGCCCGGATGGTGGGGGCGTCCGTGCGCTCGGTCAAGGCTTGGGAGGCCGGTAACACGGTGCCTCGCGACTTTCATCGACGCCGGCTGGCAAAGGTATTCGGGGTCAGCGTCGAAGAGCTGGGCTTCTAAAACGCTGCCGCGCCTTCAGTCGTAGCCCGTCGCGCCGTCGATGCGTTCGCGGAGCAGATCCGCGTGGCCGTTGTGTCGCGAGTACTCCTCGATCATGTGGTTGAGGATCCAGCGCATGGAGACCTCGCGACCTGTCCGCTGTTTTCCGGTTGCGTCGAGCGCGCGCCGCGAGATGATCTCGTCGGCCAGCCCGCACTCCTCGTGCCAGCTGGCGAATGCCTCGTCGACATCAGCGGTGTCGACGTGGTCGAAGTCCCCGTCGACGTCGTCATCCGACCCGTAGCGCTCGGAAACGTCCTCACCGGCGAGCGTCGCGCGGAACCAGCCGCGTTCGACGTCGGCCATGTGGCGCACCAGGCCGAGCAGCGACAGCGTCGAAGGTTCCACCGAGCGGATGCGCAACTGGTCGGGCGCCAAGCCGGCGCACTTGCGGGCGAGCGTCTCGCGCTGCCACTCGAGAAACGCGAGCAGTGTCGACCGCTCGTCCCCGTTTCGGGGAATCTCCTGGTATTCCACGGGCCGAAAGTATGACTGGACTACGCGACTGTGATCTGCTCGTTCAGGTACACGTCCTGGATGGTGTTGAGCAGATGCACGCCGTCACGCATCGGCCGCTGAAATGCCTTGCGCCCACTGATCAATCCCGTCCCGCCGGCACGCTTGTTGATGACGGCGGTCCGGACGGCCGCGGCGAGGTCGGCGGCGCCGACCGACTCACCGCCGGAGTTGATCAGGCCGACGCGTCCCGAGTAGCAGTTGAGCACCTGGTAGCGGCAGAGATCGATTGGATGGTCGGACGTCAGCTTGGTGTAGACGGCGTCCGCGGTCTTGCCGAAGCTGAGCGCTGTGTAGCCGCCGTTGGTTGTCGGCAACTTCTGCTTGATGATGTCCGCCTCGATGGTCACGCCCATGTGATTGGCCTGGCCCGTGAGGTCTGCCGCAAGCGAATAGTCGACGCCGTCCTTCTTGAAGCCGTTGTTGCGCAGATAGCACCAGAGGACGGTGGCCATCCCGAGCTCATGGGCTGCGGCGAAGGCCACCGACACCTCCTGGATCTGGCGGTCGGCCTCCTCGGACCCGAAGTAGATGGTTGCGCCGACTGCGACCGCACCGAGGTTCCACGCTTCCTTGACGGTGCCGAACATGATCTGGTCGAACTTGTTCGGGTATGTCAGCAGCTCGTTGTGGTTGAGCTTGACGATGAAGGGGATCCGGTGCGCCCAATGCCGAGACACGGCGGCGAGTACGCCGAACGTGGAGGCGAAGGCGTTGCACCCGCCCTCGACGGCGAGCTCGAGGAGCTTGCCGGGGTCGAAGTACTCGGGATTGGGAGCGAATGACGCGCCGGCAGAGTGCTCGATCCCCTGGTCGACGGGGAGGATCGACACGTAGCCCGTGCCCCCGAGCCGGCCGTGCTGGTAGATCGAGGACAAGTTGCGAAGGACCCGGTTGGAGCGGTCGGTGCCCGCCCAGATGCGATCGATGAAATCAGGCCCCGGCAGGTGCAGCCACGCCTGGGGCACCGTCTCGCACTCGTGCTCCAGCAGCGAGGCGGCGTCGTCGCCGAGGAGTTGTTCGACGGTCTCAGTCGTGGGAAGCGTTGCGGTTGCCATGGGCGTCTCCGTTGTGTGCGGGCGATCCGACTGGATGCCACTCCTAATCTACCCGGTCGGGAAGTGCCCGGTGGGCGGCCGCCGTCGGGTACGGTAGGCGGAGATGGAAGTCCTCCGTATCCGTGGCGGGCCCCGGCTCGAAGGCAGCGTCGCGATCTCCGGGAGCAAGAACGCTTCCCTGCCGGTGATGGCGGCGGCGCTCCTCACCGACCAGGAGGTCGAGCTCGGCAACGTCCCCGACATCGAGGACATCTCGACGATGGCGTCGATGCTCCGGCACGTGGGGGTGAGCGTCGAGCACCCCGACACCAACACCTGGCGGCTCCACGCCGCCGCGCTGCGCACCACCGAGGTCGACCCGAACCTGAGCCGGCGGATGCGCGGCTCGTTCCTCCTCCTCGGTGCGCTGGTGGCCCGGGCGGGAGAGGCGAGCATCGCGAAGCCGGGAGGCGATGACATCGGCATGCGCCGGGTGGAGCAGCACCTGGAGGGGTTGCGCCTCATGGGCGCCGAGGTCGAGGAGCGCGAGGGCGGCTATGTGGCGCGTGCCCGCCGCCTGCACGGTGCGCGGATCGCGCTCGACATGCCGACGGTTACCGGCACCGAGAACCTGATGATGGCCGCGGTGCTCGCCGAGGGCATCACCGTCATCAGCAACGCCGCTCGCGAGCCCCACGTCTATGACCTCGCGCGCTGTCTGATCGGCATGGGCGCGCACATCACCGGTGTCGGCACCGAGCTGATCGTGATCGAGGGCAGCGGTGGCTTGTTGCACGGCACCACGCACAACATCACCGCCGACTACATCGAGGCCGGCACGTACATGATCGCGGCCGCCGCGACGTATGGCGACGTCGTTGTCGAGCACATGCGGCCGAGCGATCTGCGCTGGTTGTTCAGCAAGCTCCGTTCCGCGGGGTGTGACATCGTCGAGGGCGCGAATCATGTGCGTATCACGTGCTCACACCTTCGCGGCGTCGACATGACAACGTGGCCGCACCCTGGTTTTGCAACCGACATGCAGCCCCAGTTCTGCGCGCTCATGACTCAGGCGACCGGGCCGAGCGTGATCAGCGAAGCGTTGTACGAGAACAGATTTCGCCACGTCGAGTTCCTCCAGCAGATGGGCGCGCACATCGCCATCGACGGACGAAGCGCGGTCATCAACGGACCTGCGCGGTTGCACGGAACGAGAATGAGCATCCCCGACATTCGCAGTGGCGCGGCCCTGGTCATCGCCGGCCTCTGCGCCGAGGGTACGACCGAGCTCGACAGGGTGTTCCACCTCGAACGCGGTTACGACGACCTCGAGAGCAAGCTCGCCGGCCTCGGCGCGGACATCGAACGTGTCGTCACCGACGAGCCCGGGAGCGAAGTGCGCGACCTCACCGGCGTGGTCGGCGACTGAGGCTGCGTGCAAACAGTGCTGGGCAAGAAGGTCGGGATCGACCTCGGCACGACAACGACGAGAATCATCGTCAAGGGCGAGGGCATGATCGCCAGCGAACCCACCGCGGTGGCGATCCGCGATGGCGGCATGCAGGCGGCGGTGTTCGGCGAGTCGGCGTTCGAGACGGCCGCTGATGATCCGGAGTTCCAGCTCAAGCACCCCATCGCACGGGGTGAGGTCGCCGACGCCGCGTCGGCGCGCTGGCTCGTGAACCACGCGATGATCCGCGCGGCCGGGCGCCAGCGCATCTTCAAGCCGGACGTCGTGATCGCGGTGATGTCGTCGCTGCCGGGTGGTCAGCGGCGGTCACTGCTCGAGGCGGCCGCGCTCGCCGGCGCGCGCACCGCCTACCTGCTCGATGCGCCGCTTGCCGCCGCGATGGGTGCGGGCATCCGCCTGAGCGGACCCAACGGCCACCTGGTCATCGACATCGGCGCGGGCAAGACCGATGTTGCCGCGCTGGCGCTCGAGGGGACGGTGAGCGGACGCTGCCTCGCCGGCCACGGCGGCATGCGCCTGCACGCATGCGTCGCCGACCAGGTGCGCAAGGAGCACGGCGTGATCCTCGACGCTGCGACGGTGGAGGAGGTGATCGCCTCGCTGGCGCGGGTCGGTCCGCACGAGGAGCGCCGCCTCGATGTCATGGGCATGGGCGCCGAGGATCAACAGGAGGTGAGCCTGACGATCACCTCCACCGAAATGAACGGGTGCCTCGACGCGCACGTGCATCCCATCCTGGCCGCCGTCGACGCGGTGATCGCGGATACACCCGGGCGGTTGCTCGCCGACATCCAGCGCGAGGGCATCCTGCTCTGTGGCGGCGGGGCGCAGCTCGAGGGGCTGGATCGCGCAATCGCCGGCGCAACCGGGATCGAGGTTCACCGGGAGAGCCAGCCGCAGCTCTGCGCGGTCCGAGGGACCGGCTACGCGCTCGACAACCTCGACGTGCTCAAGCGCGCCCTGATGTACATCCGCTAGGGATTCAGATCGCGGACTCGATTCCGGCGAGGACGTCCTCGACCCGGATCTGGTCCATGGTCGCCGCGTTGCTCACGCCGTCCTGGTAGCGCGGCGGGGCGAGGGCCTGGACCACGCGGTGCGCGGGGCCGTAAGCGCCGCCACGGGCGCCGTCGGTGGGTCCGAACAGACCGACGGTCGGCGTGTTCATCGCCGCCGCAAGTTGCAGCAACGGCGTGTCGCTGCCCACCAGGAGATCGCACCGGGCGATCACCCCGGCGAGGGTTGCCAGGTCGATCTCGCCGACGAGATCCGTGGCGGGTGCCCGCAGGTCCATCTTCATGTGCTCCGCGGCCAGCCGGTCGTGTGCCGAGCCGACCATGAGGATCCCGGCGCCGTGGCGCTGGGCGACCAGGTTGGCGAGGTGTGCCCAGCGCTCAGGGTCCCATATCGTATTAGCGGGGACGGTGCGGGACGCGGGGCTCTCGGCGTATCCGGCTCCCGGGGCGATCGCGACCAGGAGCCGTCCGTCCCCGAGCCCGCTGCCGTGGAGCACGTCCACGGCGCGGCGGCGGGCTTCCGGTCCCGGCTCGTACACGGGCGTGTGCAGCTGCTGATGGACGCCGGCGACCTCGGCGAGGCGCAGCCAGGTCTCGGCCTGGTTCTCGGCGCGTCGGGGCTTCACCCTGCCCGTGAGGAGCAGCCCGATGCCGCCACCGACACCGCTGCGCTGCGGGATGCCCGCGAAGTACGCGGAGGTGGCCGGCGCCGAGCCCGAGGTGCAGAGGAAGACGGAATCGAGCCGGAGGCTGCGCAGCGTCGCCCAGAGGTGGAGACCGCCGGTCCGCCGGCCGCGCAGCCCGGCGAGCGGAACGACCACGTCGACGGGCGGGATGCCGTCGGCGAGGTCGACGGCGGTGGATGGACAGACCAGTGCGATTCGCGCAGTGGGATAGCCCGCGCGCAGGGTGCGCAACAGGGGCGTCGACTGCAGCGTTTCCGCCATTCCGCCGTTCACGACCACCGCAATGTCCACGGCCGAACGGTATAGCGTGTGACGCTCTGCGCGCGGGATTGCACGTGAGGCGCGTAATCGAGGTCGCGGTGCAACCATATGGGCGGATGAGTCATTCGCTCGCCGGCCGCGATCTCCTGAGCATCGCGGACCTGACAACCGACGAGATCATCGCCACCCTCGACCTGGCTGACGCGGCCAAATCGGGGCGTGATCTCGGCAGCCCGCTCGCGGGCCGTTCGCTCGCGCTCATCTTTCAGCGTCCAAGCAATCGCACACGGGTGTCGTTCGAGGTTGCGATCCACAGGCTTGGCGGCCACCCGATCGCACTTTTCAACCCTGAGGTCCAGCTCGGCGAGCGTGAGTCCGCGGCGGACATCAGCCGGATCCTCGACCGGTACGCCGACGGGATCGTGGCCCGCCTGGTCTCGCACCGGGACCTGGTGACCATCGCCGGTGCGGCGACGTCACCCGTGATCAACGCCCTCACCGACTCCGAGCATCCCTGCCAGGTGCTCGCCGACTGCATGACCGTCCGGGCAGTCACCGGCAAGCTGGCCGGCGCGACCGTCGCGTACATCGGCGATGGGAACAACGTCTGCACCTCGTGGATCTACGCCGCGGCGCTGCTCAACGTGCACCTGCGGGTGATCTGCCCGCCGGGCTACGAGCCACCTGCGGCGGTCCTGGAGCGGGCGGCGCGGCTGCGCGCGCCGGGCACCGGTTTCGAGATCACCCACGAGGCGGCTCCGGCACTGCGCGATACCGAAATCATCTACACCGACGTTTGGACCAGCATGGGGCAGGAAACCGAACAGCAGCGCCGCCGCGAGGATTTTGCCTACCTGCAGGTGAATGACGGCCTGGTCGCGCTGGCCCCACCGCGGGTCCGGGTGATGCACTGCCTCCCCGCACACCGCGGTGAGGAGATCACCGACGCAGTGATCGACGGGCCCCACTCGGTGGTGTTCGATCAGGCGGAGAACCGGCTGTGGGTGCAGCAGGCGCTCCTCGCACTCATCTACGCGGGTGACGGCGCCGAGGACGCGGCGTGAGCGACTTCCTCCGCAACGCGCACTTCTTCCTGCAGAGCCTGAGCTGGCGTGACGCGCTGGACGTGCTCGTGGTCGCCTTCCTCCTTTATCAGCTCCTCAAGCTGATCCGAGGGACGCAGGCGGTCCAACTGCTCCTCGGCCTCGCCGTGATCTTCGCGGTCGGCTGGGCGGCTCAGCTGCTCCATCTCCGCCTGCTCGAATTCATCTTCAACAACGGGACCCAGGCGATCGTGATCGCGGCGATCGTCCTGTTCCAGCCCGAGTTGCGCCGGGCGTTGGACCAGGTCGGACGGCTCGGGACCGTCCGGACGGTGCTCGGACGCCACCCAGAGCTTGCCTATGCCCGCACCGTCGACGAGGTGCTCCGCGCGGCCGGCTCGCTCTCGGAGCGGAAGGTCGGGGCGCTGATCGTCTTCGAGCGCGAGACTGGTCTGGAGAATCTGGCTGCCACCGGCGTCCATGTCAACGGCGACGTCACCGCCGAGATGCTCGCCACGATCTTCATCCCCGGCTCGCCGCTCCACGACGGGGCGGTGATCATCCGTGAGAGCCGGATCATCGCGGCGGGCTGCGTCCTTCCGCTCGCCGAGACGCTTCCGGGCGTGGGCCGCATGGGCACCCGGCATCGCGCGGCGCTGGGCTTGACCATGCAGAGCGACGCGGTGGTGCTCATCGTCAGTGAGGAGACGGGACTGATCAGCATCGCGCACGACGGAAAGCTCTACCGGGGCCTCGACCAGACCAAGCTCCACGACATGCTGGTCACCCTGCTCGCCACCGAAGGGGGCTCCGGACGCGCCGCGATGCTGCGTCCGCTGCAGCGCGTCGGCACGCTGCGCACCCTGGGGCGTCGTTCGCACCCGTGAGAATCCCAGGGTTCATTCGGCGCAATTGGAAGCTCAAGGTCCTGTGCTTCTTCATCGCGTTCGTGACCTGGGTCGGAGTCGTCTATGCGGGCAATCCCCCGGAGACCAAGGTCGTGTCGGTGCCGGTCCCGCAGAGCCCGGCGAACGTTCCCGCCGGATACGTGCTCGTGCACTCGGTGAACAACGTGCTGGTCCGCGTGGGCGGTGATCAGAACACCCTCGATTCGCTGAGCCCCGCCGTGCTGACCATCAACGTGGACTGGGCGGCGGTGGATCGCGCGGGGACGTATTCCATCCCGATCACGATCACCAGCACGGATCCCGACGTCGAGCTCATCGACCCGCCAACTTCAGTCCAGGTCGACATGGATGCGTTGGCGTCGAAGTCGATTGCCGTGTCGATCCAGATCAGCAGTCCACCACCGGCGGGCTACCAGACGGGCAGCCTGCAGGTAACGCCCTCGACCGTGGTGGTCGAGGGTCCCGCACATGAGCTCAGCGGCGTTGTCGCGCGCGTCCCGGTGAACCTGAGCAACCAGAAGGCGAACTACCAGCAGCAGGTCCCGGTGCTGCTGTACGCCGGCACTTCCGGCCCGCGGATCAACAACGTCGGCGTCACGCCCACCGATGTCAGCGTCAGCATTGCAATCACCGCCGACGTGACCACGCGCAGCTTCGCGGTTGTGGCTCGCACGGTCGGTACCCCGTCTCAGGGGCACTACCTGCTCGGCATCGTGGTCACGCCGCTCACCGTGTTGGTGACAGGGCCGCAGGATCTGCTCAACTCGTTCGATTCCCTGTCCACGGTCGCGATCACGCTCAGCGGCATCACCGGCGACTACACGCAGACTGTGGCGATCATCGCCCCGGCCGGTGTCTCGCTCTCGGTGAACCGGGTCTCGGTCACGATCGACATGGGGACGGTCCCGGCGCCTCCACCGACCCCCACGCCGGGGCCAACACCGACTCCGACGCCGGGCACGTAACCGGTTTCCTCCGCGTCCGTTCCAGAGAGGTCCTATGTGCGGCATCATCGGCTATACCGGTCCCCGTCCCGCAGCGCCTGTCCTGCTCGACAGCCTGCGCCGTCTGGAGTATCGGGGCTACGACTCGGCCGGGATCGCGATCATCGACCCGGACGGCGACGTTGCCACCGTCAAGAACACCAACAAGGTCGCTGATCTCGCCATCCAGGTCGAGGCTGAGGGCACGCCGGCCGGGACCGTCGGCATCGGACACACGCGCTGGGCGACCCATGGACGTCCCTCGCTCGAGAACGCGCATCCGCACCAGGACTGCACGGGTCGCATTCACGTCATTCACAACGGCATCGTCGAGAACTACCGCGAGCTGCGCGCCGAGCTCATGTCGCGCGGACACGAGTTCCTCAGCGAGACCGACACCGAGGTGGTCCCGCATCTCATCGAGGATGCGTTTCACGGCGACCTCGCCGCCGCCGTGCGCAGTGCGCTGAATCGCATGCAGGGCGCATGCGCGCTGGTGGTCATCTCGGCCGACCAGCCCGACCGCGTCGTCGGTGCGCGTATGAATGCGCCACTGGTCGTCGGACTCGGACGCGGCGAGGTCTTCGTGAGCAGCGACATCACCGCGTTGATCCCCTACACCAAGCGGATCGCGCTGATCGGAGAAGGTGAGATCGTCACCGCGACACCCGACGGGATCACCGTGCAGCAGCTCGACGGAACCGCTGTCGAGGCGCGCGTCGTCACCGTCGACTGGGAGGCGGAACAGGCGCAGAAGAACGGCTTTCCGCACTTCCTCCTCAAGGAGATCTATGAGCAGCCGGAGGCGGTGCGCCACGCGCTGCGGGGACGTGTGGACGACCTCGGCATGATCGTGCTTCCCGAACTCGGCATGAGCGAGGACAAGCTCGCGAACGTGCACGAAGTCGTGCTGGTCGCATGCGGCTCCGCGTGGTACGCGGCGATGGTTGCGGGGTACGCGATCGAGCATCTCGCCAAGGTTCGCTGCAAGGTCGAGGCCGCAAGCGAGTTCCGCTATGGTGAGGCGCTCGTCGACGAGCATTCGCTGGTGGTCGCGGTATCGCAATCAGGCGAGACGGCGGATACGCTTGCCGCGGTGCGTCAGGCACGCGCGGCCGGTGCGCAGGTCATCGCGATCACCAACGTGGTCGGGAGCGCGCTCTCACTGGAAGCGGACGGCTCGCTGTACATGCAGGCCGGCCCGGAGATATCGGTCGCCGGCACCAAAACCTTCATGACTCAGATGGTGTGCGGCCTCCTGCTCGCGCTCCGTCTCGGCGATGCTCGCGGCACGCTCGACGTGGCCGAGCACCAGCGCGTCGTCGCCGAGTTGCAGGCGTTGCCGGCGCTGCTCACCCGGACGCTCGAGCTGGAACCGATGCTCGTCGACCTCGGTCAGCGCTTTGCCCACGCGCAGAGCGCCCTGTACATCGGCAGGGGCATCAACTTCCCGATCGCGATGGAGGGTGCGCTCAAGCTCAAGGAGATCTCCTACGTGCACGCGGAGGGATATGCCGCCGGTGAGCTGAAGCACGGTCCAATCGCATTGCTCGAGCCCAATGTCCCGGTGATTGCAATCGCGACTCGCTCGGCAACGCTCCCGAAGATGGTGAGCAACGTGCAGGAGGTGCATTCGCGCGACGCGCCGGTGATCGCGCTGATCACCGAGGGCGAGGATCCCTTCGATGCCGGGTTCGCCACCCCGATCCCGGTGCCGGCGTGCTCCGAGGTGCTCTCGCCGCTCGTCAACGTGGTGCCCCTGCAGCTCTTCGCGTATCACGTCGCGGTGCAGCGCGGCTGCGATGTCGACCAGCCGCGCAACCTCGCCAAGTCGGTGACTGTGGAATAGTCGTCGGATGACGATGGTGGTCGGGGTCGATGTGACCGTCGTGGATCGCATCGCGGCCGC
>Ga0182015_10006359_pt1 | contig 11897 bp, 9 predicted proteins | sample 712P3MmetaG_FD_120478 | JGI IMG/M metagenome (GOLD analysis project Ga0182015, IMG submission 120478) | Permafrost microbial communities from Stordalen Mire, Sweden - 712P3M metaG | ecosystem: Environmental > Terrestrial > Soil > Wetlands > Permafrost | place: Sweden: Stordalen | collected...
ACGACCGCAAGTGGAAGCACACTTACCGAGGACCTGGGTTCAAGGCGCATTTGCTGGCGATTCTGGTGTTCGTCATTCCGAAAATTGGTGCAGCCTCTGATCTGGCAATCAAGATTCCCACCTCTAACACCGAAGAATGGCATCTGCGCAGCGTGAACCATACCGTGGATTCATTTCGCGGTCTGCTGGATAAACTGCGTGCCCAGGGTCAGGGATCTGTAACCTTCGCTAATCTTGATCTCGACACGGGAAATCGTGCCCTGCGCGGCGATTATCCTCTTGCCGACCAAACCTACGCGCAACTGCTCGAGCGTTTAACATCCAAACCTGGCCGCATCATTTCCAAAACGGTTCAGCAAAACATCATCGAATATTACGCGGCGTCGGAAACAAAAGCGGATCCAGGGCAGAAAATAGATGCGGAATTAGATTTGTTGAAGGAGATGAGAACCGCTGCTCGGCCGAATCGCAGTGGTTCTGCGGTTTCTCAATAGTACCTTCCGATTTCCGATGGCCGAGGCGGCCGGAGAACGGGAGCAGAGAATTGTATTCGCCGCGATGCTAAACTCGGCATTGGCATGCTGACTCATCTTGAATGCACTCGCTGTGGCGAACACTATCCCGCCGACCGCCCGCAAACTGTTTGCAGCAAAGACGGCGGCATCCTGTACGCGCGTTACGATCTCGCCACCATCAGGCGCATATTTTCGTCCGCACGCCTCGCCGGACGCGCGCCCACGATGTGGCGCTATGATGCCGTTCTGCCCGATGCCAATCCTGTTTCGCTCGGCGAAGGCTTCACGCCCATGCTATCGAGTCGCGAATATGCCAACGTCTACATCAAAGACGAAGGCCTGAACCCAACTGGCTCGTTTAAGGCGCGCGGCCTGTCTGCCGGTGTGACCATGGCTCGTCACTTCGGTCTGAAGAAGCTCGCGATTCCGTCCGCCGGGAATGCCGCCGGAGCTCTCGCCGCTTATGCCGCCGCCGCCGGCCTCGAAGCTCATATCTTCATGCCGAAAGATGTTCCGGTGGCCAACCGCGTGGAGTGCGATTACTACGGCGCGCACGTCACGCTCGTCGACGGGCTGATCAGCGACTGTGCCCGCAGAGTCGCCGAGCTGAAAAACGAAAGCTTCTGGGAAAAGGACGGATGGTTCGACCTCAGCACAACCAAAGAGCCTTATCGTGTCGAAGGCAAGAAAACCATGGGTTACGAAGTCGCTGAGCAGTTGGGGTGGAGAATCCCGCAAGGGATTATTTATCCCACGGGCGGTGGAGTTGGTCTGCTCGGCATGTGGAAGGCGTTTGAAGAAATGGAGGCGCTGGGGTGGATTGGTTCCGAGCGCCCGAGAATGGTTAGCGTGCAGTCCGCCGGGTGCGCGCCCATTGTGAAAGCATGGGATGAACGGTCGCCGACCGCCGAGATGTGGCCGGATGCCTCGACCCTGGCTTCCGGTCTGCGTGTCCCGAAACCGTATGGAGACTATTTAATCCTCGAGATATTAAGGAAGAGTAACGGCACCGCCATCAGCGCCAGCGACCAAGAAATCATCGAGGCGACGCGACATTGGGCGAAGGTCGAAGGCATTTTTGCCGCGCCTGAGGGTGCCGCGTCGCTGGTTGCCTATAAGAAACTACGCGGCAATGGATTCTTCAAGCCTGAAGACACGGTAGTGCTGTTCAACACTGGCAGCGGCCTGAAATATCTGGATGTTCTCGATGCTCGTTTGGGCGCGGGCAACTCGCTCGCGCAGTCAGCGAAGCCGGCCGCCCGACACATCGGCGGCATCATTGGGCCGTATTGAGAACGTGTTGAGACCGAACCGCAGGTTGCTCGCCGGGCTTTCAGCCCGATTCGCAAGGACCGCGTTCTCTGGTTCCGTGTTCTTTGGTTCGTTCACGCCCAGGAAGATTGGGCGATCTTGGCAATCTCCGCATGCAGGTTGTGGTTAGAATGGTTTCCTGGCCGTGACCGATCGACTCTATTATCGCGATTCATTCCTCTACGATTTCGACGCCGAGGTTCGCGAAGTTCTCGTCAGCCCGCGTCCCGCACTCATTCTCGACTGCACGGCCTTTTATCCCACCAGCGGCGGGCAGATTTTCGACACCGGCTCGATCAGTTCCGATGCCAGTGCCAAACTCCGTGTCATCGAAGTCGCCGACGCCGAAGACGGCCGAGTGGTGCATTATCTGGAAGCGCCGCCGGGGGATCTGAAGGCGGGAAGCCGCGTCCACGGCCAGATTGACGCCTCCCGCCGCCGCGACCATATGCAGCAGCACTCCGGCCAGCACGTGCTCTCCGCTGCTTTCTTGCGGCTGTACAACCTCCCGACGATTTCGTTCCACATGGCCGACGATTATTGCTCTATCGATCTGGACACGCCGGCGCTGACGAAGGAACAAATCGAAGCTGCCGAGCGGCTGGCCAACGAAATCATTCTCGAGAATCGTACTGTCGACATCCGCTTTGTGAGCTGGGACGAGGCAGGGAAGCTTGGTCTGCGCAAACTTCCACCCACCGAGCGTGATGAGCTGCGGCTGATTGACATTCGCGACTTCGATCTCACGGCGTGCGGCGGAACGCATGTCGCCCAAACCGGGCAGATTGCCAGTATTCTGCTGCGCAAAATCGAGAAAGTTCGCCAGGGATGGCGAGTCGAATTCGTTGCCGGACTGCGTGCCGTCGCGACCGCGCGGCGGGATTTCACCACGTTGAGCGAAACCGCCGCGCTGTTCTCCGCGCACATCTACGACGTTCCGCAGCTGGCTCGCAAGGCTCTGGACGAAATCAAGTTGCTGCGTAAGCAACACGAGCAGTCGCAAGAAGAGCTCGCCGCGGCCTACGCCGCCGTCCTGCTGGCCGATGCTCCCGAAGCGAACGGGCTACGGATCGTAGTGCGCACGCTCCGGGCGCGATCTGAGCTTCGTGAAACTACTGGCGCAGAAATTGACTCGACTATCTCCGGGAGTAGTAGTAGCTCTTTTGGCAACGACATCGCCGCAACCCTCGCTCGTCTTCGCGCAATCTGCAGGTCAGCCCTTCGACATGGGAGCGCTGATGAAACAGACCATGACGAAGACCGGAGGACGCGGCGGCGGCAGCAAGGATCTAGCGCAAGGCGGCATTCCGAATGCCGATGGAATCGAGGCCACTCTCAAGGCCGTTGCCGCGACGCTCCGCGGCTGAACGCGCGGCGCAGATAAAGCCCGCAATCTGAATTTCGAAGGGAAAGTAATGAAGGCGGGAATGAGGAGAAGTTCAATGCGGAAGCGCACGTTTCGAAAACAGGAAACGTGGACACCGAATTGGATTGCGACTTAGGCCTGCTGCCCTCTTCGAGATCGCTCCCACCAGACCTTGGGATCGTCGGGACGATTCAGCATGTTCGACAATTCTTGTTTGATTTCGCGCAGGCGGTTAGTGCGCAGCTCGAGAGCTGTCTGATCCAGCGCATTGTGGCCGCCCTTTTCGGCGAAACGGGTGTTCAGGTTACGCAAATCGGCAATTTCCTGGCGAAGGCTGGAGAGGTGTTCTGTGATATAGGGCATCGGTTTGATCATACTCTCTATATTCCCTTGCCGCCTTTGAATTCCGCCACAGGACTGAAAATTGCGCGCAAAAGCTGAAACCTGACCGGGTCAGGTGTACACTTTAGCGCTCCGGAGGTGCCGAAATGGGGACTCCAGTCCAGGTCGTTCAACTCCAGCAGGGACCGCCACTGCAGCAGGAAGCGCAATATCAGGTAGCGCACGTCCAGCGGGTGACGGGTGTGCCGCATTGGAGTCTTACTTCCCGCGTCGCGTTTCGCGCATGCTTCATTTACTTCGGACTGTTTTGCCTGACCACGCAAATCCTCGGGAGCTTATTTCCTATCCCGAAAGTCGACGTTCCAGACCCGGGGACCTTGCCACCGATGCGGCAAATTGTTTTTTGGACCGCTGCTCATGTGTTCCATGCCAAGCTTCCGCTGGTTTATACGGGCAGCGGCAGCGGCGACAAGACTTTTGACTGGGTACTGGGGTTCTGTGTGGTAGTGATCGCCGCAGGGGCGGCGGGTATTTGGTCGGTTCTCGACCGCGGACGGGAAAACTACGTCACTCTGTATAAATGGCTTCGGCTTTTCATTCGTTTGGGGCTGGCCTCCCAGCTCATCGTGTACGGACTGGACAAAGTCATTCCGTTGCAAATGCCCTTCCCATTCCTCACCAGATTGCTTGAGCCTTTCCGGGACTTCTCTCCCATGGGAGTTCTGTGGGCCTCGATTGGCGCCTCGCCGGGATATGAAATCTTTGCAGGGAGCGCGGAACTGCTGGGCGGAATTTTGCTCATCTTTCCCCGGACGACGGTGCTGGGCGCGCTGGTTTGCCTGGCAGACATGATTCAGGTGTTCATGCTGAATATGACATACGACGTTCCTGTGAAGCTTTTCGCGTTTCATTTGATCCTGATGGCCACGTTTCTGCTCGCGCCGGAGTTCGGGCGTCTGGCGGACTTCTTCGTCCGCAACCGCACCGTGGGACCATCCCCGCAAGCGGAGCTTTTCCACACCAGGCGCGGCAACCGGATCGCGTTGGCGGCGCAAATCATGCTGGGAATCTGGATGCTTGGAATGAATGCTTATAGCGGCTGGACCGCCTGGCACACGTACGGTGGCGGACGGCCGAAGTCGTCGCTTTACGGCATTTGGAACGTGGACGAGCTTTCGATCGACAGCCAATTGCGCTCACCGCTGCTGACCGATTACGATCGCTGGCGCCGCGCCATCTTCGATTTCCCCGAGAGGATGGCTTTTCAGCGAATGGACGATTCCTTTGCCCATTACGGCGCCGCGATCAACGACAAGCACAAGACAGTCGCGTTTACCAAGGATGGCGACAAGAACTGGAAAGCTAACTTCACCTTCCAGCGTGTGGCCCCGGATCGATTGATCCTGGATGGAATTATGGATAGCCACCAGATCCACATGCAGCTGCAGTGGACCGAAGCAATTTCGTACTTGTGAGCCGCGGCTTCCACTGGATTTCTGAATACCCCTTCAACCGCTGAGGGAATTAAGGGCCGAGGACAGCGGATATTCTGATGAGAGGACAGGCACGGTGATTCGCGATGAGTGGTAAGGCGTGTGTAGCCGGCGCGGGCCCGAATGGGTTGGCAGCAGCCATCGTTCTGTCGCAGGCGGGACTGCGGGTGGACGTGCTGGAGGCGCAGTCTTCGCCGGGCGGGGCCGCGCGCACGTTGGAGTTGACTTTGTCGGGGTTTCGCCATGACTTCGGATCCGCAATTTACCCGATGGGCGCAGGGTCGCCTTTTTTTTCGTCCCTGCCTTTGAGCGATCACGGATTGGAATGGATTCATTCCCCTGCTGCTTTGGCGCATCCTCTGGATGACGGCACAGCAGTGATGTTGGAGCGTGACCTTGCGGCAACAACACGTTCGCTCGGTGTCGATGGACGGGCATGGGAGAAGCTCATGCGCCCGTTCGTGGAGCGCTGGCCGGAGTTGGCGGCCGAGGTACTGCGTCCCGTTTCTCTTGTTCCGCGACATCCATTTCTGATGGCGCGCTTTGGAATGGTCGGGCTGCGGTCGGCCGAGGCGGTCGCTCGCCGGTTTGCTGAGCCGCGAACGCGGGCGCTGTTCGCCGGACTGGCCGCCCATTCGTTCCTTAGTCTCGACGAACCGTTGAGCGCGGCCTTTGCGATGCTGATGGCGGTGCCGGCACATGTTGTGGGTTGGCCGATTCCACGCGGCGGCGCTCAGTCTATTACCAACGCTCTGTGCTCGTTGCTCTCGTCCCTGGGCGGTAAGGTGAGAATTTCATCTCCCGTCGAGAGTTTGGCCGCATCGGACAACTACGATCTTTTCCTTTGCGATCTCACTCCGCGGCAGCTAGTGAAGGTTGCCGGGCAAAGGCTATCTGAGAGCTACAAGCGGAGACTGGGAAAATACCGTTACGGAGCGGCCGCGTTCAAAGTCGATTACGCGTTGAACGCACCGATTCCCTGGAAAGCTCGCGAGTGCCTGCGAGCGGCTAGCGTGCATCTGGGGGGAAGCTTTGAGGAGATTGCCGCCTCGGAAAAGGCGGTGCGAAATGGACAGCCCGCCGAGCGCCCGTTCGTGCTGCTGGCGCAGCCTAGTCTGTTCGACAGCTCACGGGCTCCAACGGGGAAACACACGGCTTGGGCGTATTGTCACGTGCCCAACGGATCCAAAGTTGACATGCTGGAGAAACTGGAGAATCAGATTGAGCGTTTTGCTCCCGGCTTCCGCGCTTGCGTTTTGGCGCGGAGGGTTTTTTCTCCTGCCGACTTGGAGAGCATGGACGCGAACCTGGTGGGAGGCGATATCGGAGGCGGCGTGATGGACATCCGTCAGTTTGTGAATCGCCCGACTTGGCGACATTATGCTACCTCGGCGCGGGATATTTATATGTGCTCGTCGTCTACCCCTCCCGGGGGAGGAGTGCATGGGATGTGCGGGTATCATGCGGCGAAGATGGCGTTGTCGAGGTTGAAGGCGTGAGGGCTCGCTGCGCTTACCGGGACAGTCGAGGCGGCTCTCCCACATAAAGGCTGCGAGTGCTCATTCGCGTGGAGCTGCCGTTGGCCATTCTATGCCGTGGATAGTGCCATCGGGTGCGCGCTCCAGAGTTGGGGCGTACAGTCCCAGGAATTGACGGCGCCACCATAGGCCTTGGGTACGTTTTTCGGACATGGTGGTAAACCAGTATTGCCAAATCACGGCGCGGACCTCTCGGGGCGGCCCTTGCGGGAAGGGGTTGGTCGCAAAAAGATTGAGCACGTCGCCGTCGTTGGAAAGTAAGCGCACTTCGGTTCGGGGCACGATTGAATAGTCTTGCCATGAGCCTAGGGAAGCGAACCACAGATTCCAGTCGAATCGCGGCTGATAGGGCGCGTAAATGCCTGGGCGCTGGTTCGCGTCCTGAGGTTTATAGCGAAACGGATAGGGCACCCAGGTTTTTCCATCTTCGGAACCCTGGAATTCGATCTCGTATCGGCCGCGCGTCATGATACCGAACAGGCCGTAACGATTGGCGACGCGAAACGGTTCGAGCGCCTCGACTGGCGAGGCGGGCAGTGGGAGGGGAGAGAGCATCCAGATCAACTCCGCCATGGTGGCGTAAAAAATCCAGCTCAGCGCGACGGCGGTTAGGGACAGTTTCGCGATTTTGAACGGACGAGGGAAACGTCCCGAGGTTGGTACGGCATCCTCCTGGGGCGTCGAGCCGGTTGCTAAAAACTTCTTCCAGCGCGCGGGAAAAAAGCCCAGCAGAGAACGATCGTCCAGCAGCAGGACTCCCAACGTCAGGACGAGGTAATTCAGAAAAGTGTAGTTGGCGGTGAGGATTACGCCCAGCTCCCAGGGCGTGACAATCAGGAAGCACGCGATGCGCCAGCGGCGCGGCAGAAATAACATCCAAACCAAAGCCAACTCCAGCGCGAGTGTGGCGAAGGCCGTCGAAGCGTGGAACCAGTGCGGCAGATGCTGCAGATACCAACCGATCCAGGTGGGCAGGGGACCGTTCTGGTAATACTCGTCCATGGCGGTGAAGTGGCGCCACTCCGGGTCTCCGCCGGCAATTTTCGCGACCCCGGATTCGAAGTAGATGCGAAACCATTCCCACTGCAGGAGGAACAGGCTGGCGCGCGATGGTGGCGACGGCCGGCCGAGACCCGGGCGAAATCCGGAGGGAGCAAAGAAAAGTGCGATGAAGCCCGCTTCGAGCAGCATGCCGTCCGACTGGTACCCGGAAAAATCCTGCGCTGCGCTCACGAATGACAGGAAGCACACGAAACACACGGCCAGCATTCCGCGCGGCCACGCATTCATTACCAACAGTAGGGACGCGATCATGCCGACCCAGCACAGAGCGGTCAACATATGCGGACCGCTGGAAAGCCAGAGTAGCGTGGGCGCGAACCAGAGGCCCCGACCTTGGCCAAACGAATGCGCTACGGCTTGGAGGTATTCGTTTGCCGGAAGAATTCCTTGTGGGCCGATTAGGCCGCGGATCTGAAAGATGAGGGAAAAGAAGGCGGAGAAATAAATTCCACCCAAGGCACGCAGCAACAGCCAGCGGGGAATCAGGCGGTCGGCGGCGCCCTGTTCCGAGTCGAATAACCGGCGGAGGGCGTGAGCGAGCCGGTCGATATTCATGGGCGTGCGTAATTATAGCGAGCGGGCAAGGTCAGTTCCCGCTCGCTAGCTGGATCGGTAGCGCTCGATTGGGCTGCCGTCTTGTGAACTTCTCAAAAGGCGGTTCTTCATCTGGCCGGTGCTCGCTGGCTACGCAGCGATTTGGCGACCGATCTTTCGCACCTTGTCGCCCAGACTTGGCTTGCCGGCTGGAATACTCGCCTCCCAAGGCTCGTCCACTCCCATCAAAGCCAGCGCTCCGCCTGCCAGCGCCAGGTTCTTCATGAACATAATCATGTTGTTCATGCGCGTATCGGGATCCTCATCGCGCCAGAAATCGTGCATCACCGGAGAAACTCCGGCCAGAAAACCGAGGAGGGCCATGGCCCCCAACTTCGGTTTGACGCCGAGCAGCAGACTGGCCCCCCCGAGCAACAGTGGCACGGCGGATATGGTTACCGCCAGTTCCGGCTGCGGCACGCCTTTGGCACGCGCGTATGCTGCCATTGACTTGCGGTGTTGCAGATGGCTGACTCCGCTGTTAATAAAAAATCCTGCGAACAACAAACGACCGATAAGAAAAGGGGTCCTCCAACGGGATTCCGCCTCGTGGACGAGTGCGCGCAGGTGGGATGAGGAAAGGGCCGCGGCGGTTGCTGGGTTGGAGTGGACGACGTTGCTTTTCCCCCTGAGCTTTAATCTAAGGTATATACACATTCGTCATTACGTAGGCTGACGTGGAATCCAGCCGGGAGGAACGAAAGAATCCCCCGCCTGCTGTCGCGGGTAAGATCGAGGAAAGATCGAGGGTAAGATCTTTACGGTCCGTCGTACGCCGTGGTACTCTGGAAACGTCACATAGACAATCGAATAAGACAGGAGTGCACCAGGCAAGTGTTAGCCAGAGAGCACAAGAAATCCCTCATCGACCAATACGGAACGCATGCGAGCGATACCGGCAGCCCTGAAGTCCAGATCGCTTTGCTCAGCGAACGCATTGGCCAATTGACGGAGCACTTCAAGACGCACCAGAAAGACCACGGCTCGCGCCGCGGTCTTCTCATGCTGGTCAGCAAGCGGCGTAGCTTGCTCGACTACCTTAAGAAATACGATTCCGAGCGCTACAAGACCGTCATCACGAAACTCGGCATCCGCAAGTAACCGCTTGGCCCGGGGCCAGAATTCCCACTTCTCGCAAAAGAGGCGAGAAATGGGGCACCCAAGGATGGGCACCCACAGCGAAATGCCTCCGGGCTATTTCTGGAAATCCGTCTCTGGAGAGACGGTCCAGCATCGAGGAATTTTCCACACGTGCGTTTTTTAAGCGCTGATCCCACGCCCTTACCCGGCACCCGTTGGGTGCCCCGGCCTTTCCGCACGATGCGGAAAGATGCGCCTGCCTGTCTCATCTCAAAGGAATGAATTATGAAACCAGAAGCAACTAGCGTTACAGTCAATCTCGCCGGCGGCAAACAAATCTCATTTGAAACCGGAAAGCTCGCCAAGCAGGCACACGGAGCAGCCGTCGTCCGCCTGGGCGAAAACGTTGTTCTCGCCACCGCCACCGCCAACCCCGATCCTCGCGAAGGCATCGATTTCTTTCCTCTCACCGTCGATTACCGCGAATACACCTATGCCGGCGGACGTTTTCCCGGCGGCTTCATCAAGCGCGAAGGGCGCATGAGTGAACGCGAAGTGCTCACCAGCCGCCAGATCGACCGACCGGTGCGGCCTATGTTTGCCGAGGGATTTAAGTGCGAGACTCAGGTCATTGCCTTCGTCCTCTCCGCCGACACCGATAACGATCCCGATGTACTCGGCATCAACGGCGCGTCCTGCGCCCTCACGCTTTCCGACATTCCCTTCCTTGGCCCCATCGGTGCAGTGCGTGTCGGCCTGGTGAACGGCCAGTTCGTGGTGAATCCCACGTACGACGAGATGCGGGAGAGTTTGGTCAACATCATGGTCGTGGGCACTACCGACGGCATCGTGATGATCGAATCTGGCGCCAAGGAAGTTAAGGAAGATACGGTGCTCGACGCCATCGAGTTCGGCCATGCCGAAATCAAGAAGATCTGTGCAGCCATCAACGATCTACGCGCCAAGGCCGGCAAGGCGAAGCGTAAGGTCGAACCTCCGCAATTTGATGACGCCTATTACAACGACTTGAAGAAGCGCATTGGCGCGGACCTGGCCGACGCCCTCGACACCAAAAAGCATCCTAAGGCAGAAAGCCACACCCTGGTCAAAGACATCAAGAAGAAGTTAGCTGCTGAACTGCCGGAAGAGGACGACGAAGCAAAGAAGAAGCTCGCTCACTACTATGAGGCTCTGCGCGAGCGCATCTTCCGCGAGCAGGTCATCAATCAGAAGCGCCGTCCCGATGCGCGCGCGTTCGACGAGGTCCGCGAAATCTGGATCGAAGCCGGCATCCTACCTCGAACTCACGGCAGCGCCATCTTTACGCGCGGCGAAACCCAGGCCTTGGTCACTACCACCCTGGGCACCAGCGACGACATGCAGCGCCTCGAAGGTTTCGAAGGCGAGGCTAAGAAGCGCTTCATGCTTCACTATAACTTTCCACCGTTTTCGGTTGGAGAAGTTGCGTTTATGCGCGGGGCTGGAAGACGCGAAATTGGGCACGGAGCGCTGGCAGAGCGAGCGGTTTCCGCCGTACTGCCAACCGAAGAGAAGTGGCCGTACGCGATGCGTGTGGTTTCCGACATTCTGGAATCGAACGGGTCATCGTCGATGGCGACCGTCTGCGGAGCTTCGATTGCATTGATGGATGCGGGCGTTCCCTTGAAGGCTGCAGTGGCCGGGGTTGCTATGGGACTGGTGAAGGAAGGCGAGCAGTACGCCATTCTGACCGACATTGCGGGCGCGGAAGATCACTACGGCGATATGGACTTCAAAGTCGCCGGCACCCGAGACGGTATTACCGCGCTGCAGATGGATATTAAAGTGGCCGGCATCACTTCCCAGATCATGCGCGAAGCGCTGGCACAGGCGCAGCGCGGACGGTTGCATATTCTGGACAAGATGGAAGAAGTCATCACGTCCGGGCGCGAGAAGATTTCCGATTACGCGCCGCGCTTCTACACCGTGCAGATACCGGTCGACAAGATTCGCGATCTGATCGGGCCGGGTGGGAAGATGATTCGCAGCATCGTGGAGCAAACCGGGGTGAAGATCGACGTGGAAGATTCCGGACTGGTCAAGGTTGCGTCGAGCGATCAGGCGTCGGCGGCGAAGGCGTTGCAGATTATTGGCGACATCACGGCGACGGCCGAAGTAGGAAAGACTTATCTCGGGAAGGTTACACGACTGGCGGACTTCGGCGCGTTCGTGGAAATTCTGCCGGGCACCGACGGGCTGCTGCACATCAGCGAAGTGGCGGAGCATCGCATTGCCGATGTTCGCGACGAGTTGAAGGAAGGCGACCAGGTGCTGGTGAAGGTGCTGGCGGTGGAGGGCAACCGCATCCGGTTGTCCCGCAAGGCGATTTTGAAAGAGCAGCGGGCAAAAATGGGGGGCGGGGAAGCGCCTCCTGCTGCGGCCTCCGGTATGGCTCCGGCGAGCGAGACTGAGCCGGCTATGACGGGTTCGCTCGTGATCGAAGGGGGAGGAGATTTTCCCGATGAGCCGGATGCCGAGCCAAACTTCAACCGCGAAGGCGCTCCCCACGTGAGTGCCGGAGGCGGGGAACGTCCACGCGGCGGAGACCGCGGAGGCG
>Ga0182015_10006360_pt1 | contig 11896 bp, 21 predicted proteins | sample 712P3MmetaG_FD_120478 | JGI IMG/M metagenome (GOLD analysis project Ga0182015, IMG submission 120478) | Permafrost microbial communities from Stordalen Mire, Sweden - 712P3M metaG | ecosystem: Environmental > Terrestrial > Soil > Wetlands > Permafrost | place: Sweden: Stordalen | collected...
GTAGTTCGCATGCTCGCACGACCGTACAGTCAACAGCCTCCCGGATCCAATAAGCCTCCTACACCCCAGAACTCCTCGTCGGACTCTCAATCTAACGACCTGAAGAAAGGTCACTCTGACTCCCCAGCGAAAGATGACGCTGTTCCCCCCGAGTCGAAAACGAATCAGGATCCATTCAGTGGAGATTTGTCCGCTGCACCGGGAAGTCTTTTAGCACAGTATACTACCCCTGCAGAAGAGGGTAAAGAAGTCGAACCTTCGAGCGGACGATCAGGTCAGCCACCCAAGAGAGAAGAATACAAGTCCAGCTCAGATCGGAAACGAGAACGATTTGCCCGAGTCTTCTTGTATGGATTTCTCACAAGTGTGGTTGGTGGGACAGTATGGCTAGGAAGACCTCTTGAAGAAGAAGAACGACAACGATTGGATTGGGGAAATGTACTTCCCACGGCTTTAAAGGTTGTGGCTGATACGTAGTTACCCACTGGACACTCACCCTGGGCATATTGGCAGCGATACAAGAAACGTGGAAAGTTTATGCTTGATGTATCTCGACCCATTGAGTTGGACTGATGCCTCTAGTACTTTAATGAACCTGCGTTCCAGAAATTACTCCCCCCGCCTGCGCCAGAACCGTACAGAAGGCCGTATACCTTGCTACTAGATCTTGACGATCTTTTAGTCCATTCGGAATGGACCAGAGAGCATGGCTGGCGAACAGCTAAACGTCCCGGTCTAGACTATTTCCTCGGCTACTTGACGCAATATTACGAGGTACTCTGCATCCCGCTTCAGCCCGTTAATGTTAGATTGTCATCTTCACTAATCAATATTCTGCAACGGCATATCCTCTTATCGGGCAATTGGATAAATATCACACATGGCTCAGTTTTGCTCTTTTCCGTGAATCTACTCGCTTCATTGACGGTAAAGTCGTCAAGGTTACCCCCCCATCTCCACAGGTCAAGATCTGATTACAGGATTTATCCTATTTGAATCGTGATCTCGATAAAGTCATTCTCCTCGACACCAATGCCGCTTCCTGTAGCTTACAACCTGAAAATTGTCTCCTCCTAGACAAATGGAAGGGATCCGTCGATGATAAAGAACTAGTTGCTCTCATCCCGTTCCTTGAATGTAATTCCCCACCACCTCTTGCCCGTTAGGTATTGATGGTAGTCCTTGCGAGCCAGAATTTCGAAGACATCAGACCGCTTTTGACCGAGTACAAACAAGTCTCTGAAAGGAGAAAAGTCTCCATCCCCGAAGAATTCGCCCGTCGCGAAGCCATGGCCAGAGCAGTAACAACCCCACTAACGCTGCCAAACTGACACCTCTAGGCCCTTCAAAAGACTCTCAAACCTGTTCCGACGACAGACTCTGGTTCCTCCTTTGTCTCCCGTCTTTTTGGACTTCGAACCCTCCCGCCTGTACAGACACCAACTACTGAGCCTGGAGATGTGGTTTTCCCGTTGGATCTCATGAGAGCGCAAGCGGCGGAGGGGTACGAGAATATGAAGAAGTATTTTGATGAACACGGGCAAGAGGTGTTGGATGAGGATAAGAAACGGGAGCAACAGGCCTTGGCGGAGCAAAAGTCGAGTTTGATGGGATTTTTTAATAGACTTATGAGTGGTGGGGTTGCTCCTCCTCCCACTGCTACGACGGAGGAGAAGAGTGACAAGAATCCCAATGAGACGAGTAGTCAGTAAGAGTAGGAAATCACAACTCATAGCACATTTGTAACGATCTAGTCTTGGTGTAATTGAGGGGCTGGTAACTTCTGGTAAGATGTAGGTGCTTTTCCCATCCGTGAAGCTTTGGCTGGGGAGCCATCACAATCCATGTCCGTTGTCAGAACGATGCGGGGCGCGCGTCGCAATTTTGAAAAAGAGCAGGGGCCCCTGAGGGTTATCTCAAATCTTGACCTTTGAGATTCGAGGAGATAAGTTCAGTATTAATCCTCTATCCTATTTACAGAGATTTCCCTAACGAGTGACATCTAATGCTGAGCCCATTCAATACTCTTCAAATCAATCCCTTCCTGCACCATTTCCCATAACGGACTCAATTCTCGTAAGAAATCCACTTTGCCTTTTACCGTTTTAACCACGAAATCAATTTCCTGCTCAGTCGTAAATCGTCCAATTCCAAACCTTATTGATGAGTGTGCCATGTCGTCGTCTGCGCCGAGAGCTCGTAATACGTACGAGGGTTCAAGAGAAGCAGAAGTACAAGCCGAGCCAGACGAGAGAGCAACATCCTACTGGTTAGATACGTACGCTGGGGAGGGATACTTTGAGAGCCATTAGGAGAGATTCGCCTTCAACGTAGGCAAATGAAAGGTTGACACAACCGGGGTAACGCGCAAGAGGATCTCCATTTTGAACGACATGAGGAACATCCGCAAGGCCATCGATTAACCGTTTTGCAAGCATACTGATTCGTGCATGATCGTACTATTATGAGCCCAGTCAAGGCAAAAAAATACCTCTCGTTCCTCTTTAGCAATTCTGCAAGCCTCGCCGAATCCAACGACAAGATGAGGAGCAAGTGTCCCACTTCGAAGACCTCTCTCCTGTCCACCTCCCGAAATAATCGGATCAAGTCTCACTCGAGGTCGTCTCCTCACATATGTCGCTCCAATCCCGTTTGGCCCATAAATCTTGTGAGCTGAAATTGACATGAGATCAATATTCAACTTCTCGACATCCAATTCAATTTTCCCCACCGCCTGAGCCGCATCCGTATGAAAAAACACCTTTTTAGACCGACATAACTTCCCAATCGCCTCAAGAGGTTGAATCACTCCAATTTCATTATTCACCGCCATAATACTCACAGCAACCGTATCCGGTCGAATCGCAGCTTCCAATTCCGCCATATCAATCAACCCATTCGTCTGTACCGGTAAATAAGTCACATCAAACCCTTCATCTTGCAACACTCGACACGAGTCCAAAACACATTTGTGTTCCGTTTGAGTAGTGATAAGATGACGTTTTTTAGCCTTGTAAAAGTGAGCTACACCCTTTAGACACATGTTGTTTGACTCTGTTGCGCCGGAAGTGAAAATTATACTACGGGCGTCGGCACCGATGAGGTCTGCGATGTGGGATCGGGCGGTTTCGACGGCTTTTTCGGTTTCCCAGCCGTAAGCGTGGGTTCGGGAATGGGGGTTGCCGTAGAGGGAGGTGAGGTAGGGGATCATTTTGTCGAGGACGCGGGGGTCTGTTGGGTTAGTGGCTTGGGCATCAAGGTATATTGGTCGAGTGCCTTGGCCGAGGATGGCGGTTTTGTCTACTAATGCTGTTTTGTTAGTACTGTGATCTGGGAGCGGAGGAGTACGGGCGGAGGGAGAGAGAAAGGCATCTCGTTCGATGGTAACTTCAGTGGCGTTTAGAGGTTTTGTTGGAGTTGTGAAGGCTCGTTTGGAGACAAGGCCAACTGCTGGACATGTTTGTACTCTTGATGCATGTCTGAGAAGATTGGTTCCTCTAGGAAGACCTCGGGATAACATCCTGACGAAAGTGGTGGATGTGGTGTGAGTCCCTATGGAAAAGTGGTCTGAGATTTTCTTCTTCGCTGACAGGTCGACCTCGAAAATGAAGAGTGACTAAGCGCTGTTTCGGGCAAGTGAAACGACGTTCCTTCTCCTTGCCTCTGGATCTCAATTTTCTCATCTGAAAACATATGGGATGATCCAGTCACTAGGATAACGATTTAAAAATACCTTTTGCTGTCTAAAAATGATTGAATTTGGATCAAGATTGAATGGTTTGTAAATTGAAAATGTGGTACCTCGCTCCCTATTAATACAAAACCTGCGTTGGAACAGGTATACTCTCCAGAGAATACATGGCTGTTATACCTTCAATAAATTCGTCCCTTCCTCTAGCCATAAATGCCTCCAATCGAATCTTCAAACAATGGTACAACACCCAGTACTCGCCGCCGGTGCATACGGATCATCTTTCTTGTCTACCGGTCCCCATACCGATGGTACCATATAATCCTTCGTAGCTTTCGTATACTGTATCAAACTACACACACAGTGTCAACACCCACTCAGAAAATAGGGATTGGTACTTATTACAAGCATCGCTAGTCTTGCATCGAGGTCGATCATAGTCGTCCCGCAGTTTCTGGTTCATGTCTGCTATGCGTCGGTACTTTAACTCTGTCATGGCAGACTTGTTTGGAGAACGTGCTTGGGCATTGGGGCTGTTTTGGAGATTGGATTGGACTGCCATCGGTGGCTATGGATTCGCGGACTGAAGGGAGGAAGCAGAAGCGAGTGACGGTACGTGCCAAAAACAGTGAACAAAGAATAGGCGGAGAGTCTAACCCTACCCTAGAAAGTGGGAAAAAGCAGTCAAACCTCAAAACAGTCGACAAGTCGTGATCAAACGTCGAAGAAGCTGTCAAGAGTATGATATCTCTATACTGTTAAAACTGATGCGTTAGTGCAAATCTTTGTCAAGACTTTGACTGGTAAGACTATTACCCTTGAAGTCGAGTCCTCGGACACGATTGACAACGTCAAATCCAAAATCCAAGATAAAGAAGGAATCCCACCAGACCAACAACGTCTCATCTTTGCCGGGAAACAACTCGAAGATGGTACCCCTCCTAACACAGAGAATACTAACATCAGGTCGTACACTCTCAGACTACAACATTCAAAAAGAATCCACTCTTCACCTCGTCTTGCGGTATGGAATCCCCTTTCCTTTTTGTGGATGTACTAATTTTTTAGTCTTCGCGGTGGGATCATTGAACCCTCGCTCAAAGCACTTGCCTCCAAGTACAACTGCGAAAAAATGATTTGCCGAAAATGTTACGCTCGCTTGCCACCTCGCGCAACAAACTGTCGAAAACGCGGTTGCGGACACTCAAATCAATTGCGACCAAAGAAGAAGCTCAAGTAAACTACATTGGTCTCCTATATAGTTCTACAAATGGATGCATACATGCGCTGTTACAAAACCCCATACACTACTATATCCCCATTCTATGCTGCACGTGCTGCAATCAACTCTGTGATTCCTAAATCATCGTTTTGTTCTGGTGTTCGTTCGTACTCTTCGATGGTCATGTTGGGGTCGGGGTCAGGTGCGTAGAGGTTTTGAATATAACTTGCTGAGAGGGGATCGTCGAGGATGAGTGTGAAGGGCATTTTTCCGTCTATTGCGTCTTTCATTTTTTCGAGAAATTTGCCGAATCGGTCTTTCTCTTCGGAGGTTGAGGAATCGGAATCGGGGTTGTAGACTCTTCCCCAGAGTTGTTCGTAGGCTTGTTGAAGGAGTCCTTCCAATGTAGTGAACCGTCCACCCAATGTCCCCTCTTGTAAATCGAAATGCAGTTCCGGAATATGTAGTGAACAAGTTTCGCTCTACACAAGTCAGCTGAATCTCACTTGGGAGGGGGGAGGACCTTGAGGATATCTCGAGTGAGATCATCTGGATCTTCGACTTTGAGAGTAATTTTTCTTCCCATGAGAGATACTTCCCCTCCCGTTTTAACTTCATTGCTTTTATATCCACAAAACTCGCATACCGTAGACATGATGATAACTTCCTTGAAATGCGGGATATCAACCGGCATCATATGCGTCGCGCAAGGTCTAGTACAACTGGGACAAGGACCCGTAAACGTATGAACTTCATCTGGTCCGATAGGGTCCTCCGCCTCCTCCTGTACTTGTTGTTCAGCATCCGGATTCGACAATCCCAACGCAGCGTTCTGTTCGGGTGTCCGTTGATATTCCACTTGTCGCCACTGCTCCGCCGAATCCTCTGGGACACGATCAATCCAACTATTCCCCGCTGGATCGTCCAGTATAATCGTAAAGGGCAGTACTTTACCCACTGTAAACTCCCGTCCTCGCCTAATGAAGGTGTCGATTTTCTCGTAGGTATCTGCGTCGGAGACAACGCGTTGTGGTTGAAGCATACTTAGCTCGTCGAGAGCGGTGGAGATGATTCCTTCGATTGTACTCAATGAGCCGCGTTGAGCGGGGATTTCAAAGTCTAATTCGGGGACGGAGATGGTGCAAGAGTCGGATTTTATGATACGTCTATTGAGGTCTTCTTCCGTTGTGACTTTGAAGGTGTACTTTGATCCTCGTGGTTGAATTTGTCCTGCACTTTGGATATCCGTGTTGGAGAAGCCTGGTTGTAAGAAGATGACAAGGGAAGGAGGGTACCGCAATGAGGACAGGAGAAGGACATTATGATGACTTCTCGAAAGAAGGGGATTTTCGTCAGCAGCAGTCTCGTTGTGCCCTGACTGTTAGTTGAGCATCAGGAAGGATGGGGAACATTTTCTTCGCAATTGATACACATACTCTCAATCTCCTCAACCAGTTTCTGCGATTCTTCGGAATCATCTGCAATGTTGTTTACTTCCTCTGCTCCCTGGCCTATAGTCTCGAACAAGGCACGGGGGGTGGGCGTCGCTGTCGTCTCTCCGTTCTGCATTTGATGATCGTTCGGCTTTTCGTTTCGAAAATTTTCGAAGTTTGTCACTGATTTTCTTCGTACGTCGTCAAGGCAACCAACGAACACCATGTGCGATTACAAGAGCAAGGAAAGGCGAACCAAGATTTTCGATTATAGAATACACCCGAACTAGGAGACATTGAGTCCTAGCACGAAAGACTATCTACTACATGATTACGAAGCCCTCTAACCTAGTATCTCCGCTTGATCTCCTCCCGAACACTCATAATGCGCTCGCGCAATTTCTTCCCTGCCATGCTTGTTCCAACTGTCCCCATCATCCTTTCCAACGAACCCAACACCTTATCAACAGGGAATCGTCCTCTCTCAGTCCTAGCAACCGCAGATCTCACATTCGCTTCAATCCATGAACGAATTGTCCAGACTGTATCCGTAACAATCAATAATCTCGCAGATCCTTCGTTCCATGGAGTTTCTTGTCGAACATGGATATTATCGTAGATTGAGAAGAGATGTTGATGTGTTACACCTGTTTGTCAACTTTCGTTGTGTGGGGTAGAGTATTACCGGCATCCAGGAATGCTTCTGGAACCCATCCGTCTCGTTGAATTGTTTCGAGATTATATTTCTCGACAAGAGGGACAAGTGTTGGTGGATTGAATATTAATTCGTACTTGAGGAATTTGCGACCCAGGCGACGGATCGCATCTGCGACCCCTTCAAACGGTTCGCCCGTTTCTTTCCCTTCCGAACCCTCGTGTTCTGAATTAGCATTACCAAACAACAATAGATATACCTTTCCTGATAATGGAATCCCAACACTGATTAATCTCAGCAGTCTGTCTAAAATCCGCAGCCTGAAATATCTCCAAACAAATCTCGAAATATCCCAACGGATCCGCATACTGATTAAACAACTACCATCAACCCCACCGAACAAGTCAGGATATATACCGTTGTAAGAGGCAAGATCTTCCCATCCAAGTCCTTGAGAAATTCCGCTCTCTTGAAGTCCGCCATTCTGGAATCCTCCTTGACAGCTCGTATAACATCATCTTGAATGTTGGCAACATCAAGAGCATCCTGAATCAACGTAGCCTGTTCATTCAACGCATTCCGCAGTCCCGGCTCCACACGAACAGAACATAAACTCTTTGCTCGAGAAAGATATTCGATTCGTTCTTCGAGAGGGAGAGGGAAATTTGAGTTTGCGAGTTCATGAAGGACACGAGCGGCTTCTTGATAATTTGCGTTTTTGGCGTGGAATTGCCAGAGAAGATTGGCTTGGAAGACTGAGGCTGTGGCTTGGTGTTCTAGGTAGCCCTGGATGTAGGGGGTTTGGATCTAGATTAGACGACTGTTGAGATTTGGAGGGGAGTACTTCGAGGAGACGCTCTTGTTGGCCGCGTGAGACGTACCAGTCGTACAATGCTTGATGGAATAGTTCGTCGTCGGAACCGTAGACTAGTTCGTAGGTTTGAGAGCGGAGACGTTGGAGGGATGGACTAGCGTCTCCTTCCACACTATCGAGGTCGTCTAGTACTTCGAAAATAATGCCATAACAACCTACTCGTTTCTCGTATAACGACGCTCGTGGATCCTGCTATTAGTCTGGCTTTAATGAGGGATATACATCTTTAGGTTGTCCTTCGACGGCGTATTGGATGCCCGCGCCAGTTGGGTCAGAGTATTTCGCCACAGCCAACGCCAATTGCACAGATCCTGAATGGAATTTGAGTGCTCGGAACTCATCCACCGCATCTTTCAAGTTGTCGAGACTTAGACTGCCTGCACTTCGTTCAAATAATGACAGACATTCCATGAGTAAAGCCATCCTTTCTCCACCTTCCGGTGCTTCCTTTGCACGTCGCAACATCCCAATCGCCTACCATTAGCTCAGTATGGAGAAAGGGAAGTACTCTGTAGACAATAACGTCGTCACCGGAACAGAATGCAGGACATCGTACTCTTAGAGTCTCGGTTACCGCTTCCACACTCGTTTTCCCGCTGACGCCAAGTCCAACCATGACATTCACCATTTCCTTGACAATTTCCCGTCCTTGAGGATTGGTAAATAAATCCTCAAACGACATTCGAAGGATATCCCGTCTCAACTCCTCACTTGGTAATCGACTGATAACATCATGTAACTTCTGTCGTTGAGTAGAATAATCCTCGTCGAGAATGAGATAAAACTCAATCCCCTGAATTGCATACTCCAAAAACTTGAGTAGTGAAAACATGGCTCGATGTTCCGCTTGCAGAGCAACTTCCTCTGCTCTTGATCCTCCTCCACCTTGAATCAACCCCGCAGCAGAGCCACCTCTCAACAAACCCTCCGACCCAGTCAATCCCTCGATGAACGGTTTATTCTCCTCGAAAAATGTGTTGAGAGTCGATAAATCATTCAACACCCGAATAACCTTGTCGCGGGGGATATTACTGAGATACTTTGTCATACCCTGTCCTTGTACGAGAACCACCACATTCGTAAAACAATTGATTTTCCACACCGATCGTAACAGTCGACTCAGATACGTCACCGCTCCTTCCCATCGTCCCGAAAGTTGAACAGCGTCAATGGTAGGTTCTCTCCCTAATAATCGTCCTTCATCACAGACTGCCCGTCCACCAAACTCGAGATAACATTTCCGGGCAATGTCCTTAACGTCTTCATCTGCGACTCTACCAGCTCCACCTCCAAAACTCGATCGTCCATGCCATTGACGAGCGGGGGATGCAGTCCCTGCACCACCACCAGTAGTACTACTTGGAGCAGGAGCTTGTCCACATGCAATGGCAAGAGCAGTAGCGCATCCTTCCTGTCGTCCACATTTCGTGAAAAATTCGCGGATCTCAGCTTCGCCGCCTCCACGGCCGGTACTCCCACGGATAAGCGAAGCGAGGACCTCTACAGCCCGACGTCGACGAATGATATGGACTCCCGTGTTGGTGAGGACGGCGAACTCTCGGGGCGGGGAATCGAATTGCGAGGCGAGTTCGTTCCAGGGTGCGGAGGCTGGAGTGGAGAGGGGACAGATGTCTTGGACGTAGCCTTCTATGGGGACAAAAGTTGCGGATTCAATTAATTCCATGCGGGCTTGGGAGACGGTGGATAGGAGTTGGATTCTTCCGGGGTCGAGAGCGGAGGTGAAGAGGACGTCTCTGTCGGCAGGGGTGAGGGGTTCGTGGGCTGCAAAGAACAATCCTGGGTGGAATAATTTGGAGAAATGACATGGTTGAAGGTTTCGTGACTATCACATTGTCAGCAACCAGATAAGCAGAGGGAGGTTGGGGAAGGTACAGAGAATTGGCCGGTTTGTTGATCGGGGGGGAATCTGACGTGGATGACTTGCATGCTATTGACAGGATCATTTGATCCTCCAAACGATCCGTATCCCTTGATAGCGCGAATATACAATCTGACTCTCGAATTGGTCGTAGCAACAAGATATATCCTCCCCGACTCTGCGGCCTGAATGGGCGTTATCCCCACAATCGTCGTATTCCTCGGATCCAACAACGGCGAACTCGCCGACAAAATCGATATATGCGACAACACCGACGGAAAAGTATACGTAATAACCTGACTCACCGTCGTCGGACTATTCAAATAAAAAGTCTTGATCGTACTCTTTGATCCCAAAGTATACACCAACTTCCTCGAATCATCAATCGCAATCTGTTCAATCGTTTCCACACTTGCCCCCCAATTCGGCAAAATCAATTCTCCAAACCCAGCCGTTTGACACACTTTGCGGGTCCGTGAAGTGAACCACCCTTCCTCGGCTTGGTAGACTATTTCCCAGAGATGGCCGTCTGTTCCGGCGGTAAAGATTCGGCCGTCGCGGGTGGCTTCGATACATTTTATGCCCATGGTGGAGACGGAGACGGACATGTCGGCGTTGTAGAGGGTGAAGGTGCCGTCGGCGGGGGATGTGTCTATGCCGAGGAGGAAGAAGGTGGAGGAGGTGCAGAGGGCGAGGAGGTAGGTTATTGCGGGGAGGAAGACTCCTGGACGGGGTGGGATTAGACGGACTGCGAGGAGAGTTTGGGAGGAATCGGAGAAGGATTGAAAGTCCTCGCTAGGGTGTTAGGAAAGTCCCAGAGGGCAGGTACCCGTTGAGGTAATTCCAGAGATAGAGTCTGTTGTCGACTGTGATGTATGCTCTTTGGATTTCTGGAAATAGTCCCATTTGTGTGGTTAGTTGCGTTTCTACTATTAGACTGGAGGTCGAGAGTACGTACTGTTGTATTGCGCGAATATCGCATCGGGGATGGTGAGGATTTGAGTCCGTTGAAAGGGAAACCAAGACGAATCCTCAGGAAGTCCATAATTATTACTTGCTCCCTCTACAAATCAGCTCCATCTTTCGTATTGCATACGCTGCACAAGTTGATCCAATTCAGGAAACCGGTCATCTTTCCTTATTCCCTCATTAATCGCGCGTCCAGCCCGTTCCAGCGGTTCAAAAGTAGGATCAACACTTCGTGTGTCGGGTTGAGCTGCGACAGTATTTGCAGGCTGAGTAGATTGTGTGGATTTAGCTTGTGTGGAGAGCCCGTACATGGAACTTGAGGGTGTGAGTGTGTTTGGACGGCGTTGTTGTTGGCGACGGAGAGTTGCTCTGAAGTCGGGAGTTGAGGCAGACGACATCATTTTGACGGGGCGCGAAAGAAAGAAATTGCACGCAAAGTTCCCCGCCTCCTGACAAAATGGCAAGAGAGAATGACTTGTTGCGATATCAGGTGTATTAGAGCAAGCTCATTTCAGGCGACGAGGTGCCAAAATCACACTCTCTCTTGTCTTGTTAACAATGAGAATCTTTGTTCCTCTTGGTCGTTCGTTCGTTGCTCACAGAAAACAAGCGCCGAGGGTTGCAGAAAACCCTAGATTTTCGCTCACTTTGAGTTGGCTGCGATTTGTATCACCAACACCACCACCCGACGAAGCGTCGTGATGCGTCCATTGAACGCCGCACAACGATATCGATTAACATCATCCCTCTTCCTCCTCACCTTCTTCGGCGCAGTGTTCACCGTTGCAGCACCATCAGTATTCCCATGTCCCGCGTTTGAGTATCGACGGCCTGGACTGGCGCATGCAGACGGATGGTCGTGGGATGGATTGGCGAGCAATCGAAGACGGAGAAGAAGAGCAATTATCAAGGATCAACCGCGGGATGATGGCAGCGACGATAAGAGTGAGAATGGAGATGGATGAATGATGGATTCGGTGGAGTGTGTGACGATGCGGTATGGAAGGTTGCGAGTGTCGAGGGGTAATTCGGATCCAGCACAGCTGGTTCGACAAACGTAATCGGATGCATAACGACGAACTCGCAATCAGGGCAAATGAATGGGAAGATCAACTACAATCGCAGCCCATTTTGGACATAATTCGGGTGAATTGGATTGATAATATGGATGAA
>Ga0182015_10006361_pt1 | contig 11896 bp, 9 predicted proteins | sample 712P3MmetaG_FD_120478 | JGI IMG/M metagenome (GOLD analysis project Ga0182015, IMG submission 120478) | Permafrost microbial communities from Stordalen Mire, Sweden - 712P3M metaG | ecosystem: Environmental > Terrestrial > Soil > Wetlands > Permafrost | place: Sweden: Stordalen | collected...
GGAAAAGATTTCTCGAGAAATCCGGAAATGGCATCGGCAAATCGATGGAGATCGAATTTTTCGAGGCAGGATGCCCGAGCGGCCAGTCCCATTTGCCGCGACATCTGTGGATCGGCAGCCAAAGCCATCACCGCATCCACCAGGGGCGCGGGCGATCCGGGTTCGACGAGGAGACCGGTGCGGCCGGAGTCGATGAGTTCAATCACGGCGCCGGTGCCGCGCACGGCGGCGACAGGCCGGCTGGCGAGCATCGCTTCGACGACCGCAAGGCCGAAACCCTCCTCCCGGCTGGTGTGAATATAAATATCGACCAGCGGAAGAATTCGGCGAACATCCGAACGCGCGCCAAGGAAATGGATGCGATTGTCGGCGGGGCCGGACTTGGCCATGAGGCGTGCGGCCTCGATGTCCTGACCGATTCCCATCAGCAGCAAATGGGCATCCACATTTCGCCGGACCAACTCGTGCATGGCTCCGATCGCGGTGGCATGATCTTTCCAGATGATGAATTCGGCGATGTAGGCCAGCACGAGCGATTCCTTGGGTATGCCGAATTCTTCGCGTTTTTCGGGCGGATATGGCTGATGAGCGGGATCAGCCGCAACATCCTCAACGCCGTTGTAGATGACTTCGGCGGGACCGCGATGATTTCGCGGGAGCTGCGCTTCGCGGACGGCGCGCGACACGAAGATCATTGGATCGTCCGTGGTAAGGAAATTGCGGATGGCGCGGCGGGCGAATCCCTCCACCGTGCCGCGAACGGCATGGAGCCAGAAAACGACGCCCACATCGCGGCCGCGCGTGGCAATCTTGGCGCAGAGATACGCTTTGAAAGTCGTTGCCACCACGATGTCGATGTCGTGTTCCTCGATGAGGGCGCGAAGGTTTCGCGCGGGAGAAAAATATCCCCTGTCTCCGATCTTTCGCGGCTCCGCGCCCAGAGCGCGGAATTTTTGCTGCATTTCCTCGGGCGCCTCCCTGAAGCTGACAACGTGGAATTCGATGCGATCGGGGTCGAGTGCGCGGCCCAGATTAAGCAGGCATTGGGGCACGCCGCCATGAAGGGGAAGGTCGCGATGCAAAAACAGGCTTCGCAGCGCCGGAGATGTGGGGGCGGGGCTCGTGCGGGCCGCCGGCCGCTTGCGCCACGGGAACATGAGGGGGATGTTTCCCGCCGCGACGAACATCGCGGCAATTGTTCCGAGAATTTTTGATAAGGCCGGATAAACCATATATTCGCTTTGGAACGGTGCGTCGCGCCCGGCTTAAGCGGGTTCGGGAAGCTGCCGTGCCAAATCCTCCCGCGTTTCCGTTTCGGCTTCCGCCTCTGATTCGATTCGATTCGGCCATTTCATGTTTCGGCTGAACAACCAAAGGGTAATGTGATGCAATCCGTAGGTGATGGCGATGCTCCAGCAGACGCCGGCCAGGCCGTACATTTTGGTCATGGCGACGCCGAGGGTAACGGCGCCAAGGGCAGCGACAAACCCGCCCCAGAAGACGGCATTGACCTTCCCGCGGGCTTTGAGCAGGGAAGCATAGACGCCGCATGCCCCGGCGATCACGGGTTGAACGCCTATAATCCAGACGAGGCCCGAATATTCCAGGAATTTTCCTCCATAGACGAGACCGATGGCCTGCCGGGCGAAGGTCCCGATAAAAATCCAATAGATCAGGGGGCAACCCGCCAGCACCAGCAGCGAAAGCCGATGCAATTTTTTCCCTTCGGCGGTTCCCTGCGTGCGAACGAAAGCGGGAAGAAGCAACAAGCAGAGCGCGGTATTGGCCTGAAGAAGCGGCATGAACATGTTGGTCAGGGCGCGAAGCGCGCCGGATTGCTCTACCGTGGCGAGATTGGGCAATAGAAAATAGTAAATGTTGACGGGGATGAATCCGAGGAGCTGGGTTCCGGTGGCCCAGCGGCCATAGCGAAGATGTTCCGCGGTCACATCGCGAAACATTTCGGCCGGGGGACGCAGGTCAATCTGGCGGAAGCCAAGCCAAAGTCCTGCAACAAGGCTGCTCGCTCCGATGATCGTCAGGGCCACAGTTACGGTGAGCGTGGTGAAGCGATGCGTGACGGCCAGGGAAGTCATTATCAGCACCAGGTACAATACACCACCCATCGCGGCCCGCTTCGGATTCAGTTGCCCGTAGCAGGTCCGGCGCATGAGCCAGAGGAAAAGGATGAACGGCCCCGCCGCCGCAAAACCAAATAGAGCGCGGGAAAGATCGGATGATCCATGTCGGCCGAGATACAAGCCGGCGGCCAGCAGCACCAGGGATGCGGCGAGGGCGACGATGATATGGCCGTAAATCAGCGTTCCGAAATAATGTTTGTGCCGATGGCGATACCGGTCGGGTGAAAAAACGAGCATCGGCTCGGTCAGCAGCGCTGTGTGAATCACTCCCAGCGCCAGGAAAGCGGCGAAGGCGGTGGCGAACTCGCCGTATTCCACGGGGGAAAGCCAGCGGGCGAGCATGACGTTGATCACGCAATTGGAGCCGGCGAAGAGTCCCTGATCGGCGACGGCCCAGAATCCTTTTTTGAAGACATTTCCGGCTGCTGGCAACGATTTGGGGGTGGAATCATTTTCTAATGCGAGGGTCATGCCCCGACCTCCGGCCGCACGATCCGTCTGCGCCGGAGTTGTCGCAGGGCCCTCTTCATCACCAACGCGATGAAAATAGTGTTGGTGACGAGATAGCGTTTCCAGAGCCGGCGCGGTTCGTGGGAAAGGCGGAAGAGCCATTCCAATCCCGACCGCTGCATGAACGCCGGGGCGGTCTTTTTGTTACCGGCGTGAAAATCAAAGGCGGCGCCGACGCACAGCTGGACGCCGCGGATTTTGTCCCGATTGGCATCGGCGAAAATTTCCTGGCGGGGGACGCCCAATCCGATGAATACGACGTCCGCCCCGCTGTTGTTGATTCGGGTGCAGAGTGCGTCGTTTTCACTGGTCGTCATCGGTCGAAACGGCGGCGACGCCACGCCGGCGATGATCAGCTCAGGAAACATTTCCCGCATTCGATACGCCAGCAGCGCCAGCACGGGCGGCGTGCTGCCGCAGAAAAAGACGCTCAGGCCGTCCTGCTCGCATCGCTGGCAGACCCGCCGCATTATCTCCGGCCCATAGACACGGTCGGAAAGGCCGGCCGAGTTAAAAAAGTTCATCGCCCATCGCACGGGCTGGCCATCGGGAGCGACGATCTGGCAGCGATTCACGCGTTCGCGGTATTCGGCGTTGGTGGTGGCGCTGACAATTCCATGCACCGCGAGAAAGGTCGCCACGCCGCCATTTCCGGCGGCGGCGGAGTGGATGATCGCCTCCACCGCCTCCTCATAGCATGTGGCGCTGACGCGGACTCCAAACAGGTCCTGCTTCGGAGGCCACTGAGAAGTTGGTATGGTTGCGATGGTCATCCCGCTTACCTTTACAGTTTACCTTCCGCGGCGAAGGATAACCGCCGGAACGGTCATCAAAATAAGTTTCAGGTCAATCCAGACAGTTCGGGCACGGATATAACGGCGATCCATGCGTATCCACTCGGCGAAGCTGACGCTGGACCGGCCCCTGACTTGCCAGATGCAGGTAAGCCCGGGCGTGACGTCCAGGCGACGGCGATGCCAGGTCGCACAGCGATTGCTTTCCTCGACGGGCAAAGGACGGGGGCCAACGAGGGACATATCGCCCCTCAGGACATTGAAAAGCTGGGGCAGCTCGTCGAGGCTGGTTTCGCGGAGAATGCGGCCGATTCGGGTGATGCGCGGGTCATGCTTGATTTTGAACGCGGGGCCGTCCTGCTCGCTCTTATTTCGAAGCTGGGCCTTCTTTGCCTCGGCATCGGTGATCATGGTTCGGAACTTGTAGATCGTGAACGGCCGGCCGCCCAGACCAGCTCGGCGCTGACTGAAAAGGATGGGGCCGCGATCTGAAAACTTGATCGCCAGTGCCACGAAAGCCATTACCGGCAGCGCCGCCACCAGGACCACGCTGCCGATGGCCACATCCAGAAGCCGTTTCCACCAGGGCAGCGGGCGGACCAGCAGGTTGGCGACCGTGCGGGAAGCGATCAATTGCATCGCGGGGAAACGACGTGAATTCTCAAGGGGAACATCCTGCCCCGCTTCTTCGATGCCGACAGCGATCTGTTCGGCGGTGAGGGTTTCGTTTTCGCTGTGCATCTGGCCGCGATAGCCGAGAATGTTGCACACCGGGGAAAGACCCTTGTGGTTGGCGGATTCCGTGTAGTCGCTAACGAAGGCAACCGCCCCTTCTTCGGAGGTGTCGGGCAGAACGACGCAGAGGCGGCGGGAATCGAACCATCCGACCTCATCGGTGGCCCGGGCTCGGCGGCAGAGATATCCCGCGAGGCGATTCAACTGTCTTGGCGTGCTGTTGTCGGGCGTTCCAATGACGACGAGGCAAAACTCATGGCCATTACGCTCGCAACGGGCACATTCGCGATGGAGGATCGCGTCCATATTCTTGCGAGAATGAAGGTTCTTGATCTTGTGGATAGGCCTCGGCCGGGCGCGGCGAGCGCTCGCGGATTTGAGCGAGAGCGAAAGCCTCGCCGGCACGGGCCTGTCATCCAAACGCAATTCATCGGCGACTCTGAGAGTCGCTGTTTCCTGACCAATCATTGCTACTTCCGCTCCTTAACTTCAAAAACAGCGGTACACACCCACTTGCTGTAATGTCCGAGGGGCATGGTTTTGTCCCAAGCGCCTCGGTCGATCAGCGATCCGAAAGTCCGGAGCCGCGGCGTTTTCCGCACGGCGGCGCCGGACCCAATTATTATTCCTCAGTCCCCGACGCCAGTGCGTTATGAAATGTGCGTGCCATATCGGTGGATAACGGATCGCGAACCGCGGGCAAAGCTGTTTTGGCGGGCTTGCGCGGATCGATGGAACCGGGCTCGTTGATTACCAGGCCCAGAACATTGGCTCCAACGCTTCGCAGCATGCCAAGCCCGTGTCCCACCTGACGGCGGGCGGTTGGGCGTGCAGCCGTTACCAGAATCGCGGCGGCGCAATTAGCCGCCAGAATCCGCGATTCCACTCCGCGACCCAGGGCCGGGGAGTCCACAATGACGCGGTCGTACTGGTCGGAGAATTCACCAAGAATATCCACAAGCAATTCGGTATTCAGCAGTTCCACGGTATTGCCGGTCATGACACCGGCGGTCAGAACATCCACGTTTTCCACCATCGTCGAATGGGTGGCGCCGTGCTCGGCTGTGCGGCCATGAAGAAGGTCAAAAAGTCCAAAATCGTTTTTGAGGTTGAAGATTTGATGCAACCTCGGCGAACGATTGTTGGCATCCACCAGGAGAACCTTCATGCCGCTCTGCGCCATTGCCACGGCGAGATTTGTCGCCAGCGTCGTGCGGCCTTCCAGCGGGTTCATGCTGGCGATGAGGAGCGTGCGTGCGCCCGCTTCCTCCAATCCCGATTCGGCCATGATGCGCGCGACGGACCGTGAGGTTTCGGCGACGGGGCCGGCGGGCTCAAAATGGGTTTGCAGAGCGCGCTCGGCCAAGGTCAGTATTCCGGGCATGGACGGAAGAACACCGATGACCGGCGCCCCCAGCTCGATGGACAACTCGCTCATCGGCCGAGGACCGAGCGGAAATTTTTCCAATCCAAAAGCCAATCCGCACCCGATGACCAGACCCGCGAACAGCCATCCCGCCAGTGCCCGGAGCTTGGCCGGATGGGAGGGATCGAGCGCGGGAACGGCCGGCTGGGTGATCTCGATATTCAAGCTGCCGGCATCCTGATTGACGCTGACTTCATTAATGCGGGTCTCGACGGCATCGAGATCTTTTTCACTGCGGGTCAGTTCGGTGGAGACGCGGTCGAAATCCGCGGACCGGGTCGCTTGGTCGAGCACCTGCTTGTGCTGCTGATCGAACGATTCCTGAAGCGCCCGCTGCTGTGCCTGGGCGGAAAGCCAGCGCTGGCGTTCGGCGCGAACATAGATGACGGTCAATTCATTCAGGCGCGACTTGGCCAATTGAACGCGGGGATGGTCGGGAAGATAGGTGCGTTCCATATCCTGGATCGCCTGTTCGTACTGAACGATTTCGGTTTTGATCTGGAGGAGCTGGTCCGGCGCCGAAGCGACAAGATCAGCGGGGCTGTCAGGCGCAACGATCTTGGCCATCATCACGGCGTCGCTGCCGACCATCACCAGCGCCTGATCGTACGCCGACTTGGCGTCCACCGCGTCCAGGCGCGATGCCGTCAGGGCGTTCGAGAGGGCCGATTCCTGCTGAACGATCGGATTGTTTTGCAGGGCGTCGTACGCGGTCTGGCCATATAGGTCGCGGAGAGTCGCCAGTTGCTGGTTCTTCGCGGCGATCACGTCTTCATCGTGGGTCCGCTGCTTCTGGAGAAGATCGAGCACTTCAGCCGATGTGCTGTGCTGAATCCTGGTTTGAAAGGTGATGTACGCCTGCACGACAGCGTTGACGATTTTGGCTGCGTCGAACTTGTTGTGGGTCTCAAGCGAGACGTCAATCAGGTCCGTGTGCTTGCCGACTTCCGCCTGGACATTCTGTTGTAAATATTCGATTGGATCGCTTTGATGGCTGAGCGTGTCCAGATCTTTTATTCCGTCCTCGGAGAGCGCCAGCGCCAAGACCGGGGTTGAGGTCATCAGCTCGCACTGGGTATTCAAATAATCGTCGCTGCGAGCCTGGTCGCTGATGGTCTGGCCCATGACCTGGCCCTGGCCTTCGACGATGTAGACTTCAGCGGTGCTTGTGTAACTCCGGCGGGCAAACAGAAGATAAATGCATGCCAGAACGAACGCGCCCAAAACAGTCCAGCCGATGACGTTCCGCCGTCCCCAGAGCATTATCGCGATCGGCTGTTCCGCGACTTTTTCCGGAATCAGCTTTTGAGCACGTACAATGGCAGCGTTCTTCGAGTTGTGTAGAAGATCGGAAATAGTCTCAGCTCCCACTACAAAACCGACTTGAGGGCTACCATCACGATGACGGCAATGCGGATATATAACCCGCGGCTGATTGGCGTGAGAGGAATAATGCTCGGTTTTGTCCCCAACTGAGGGACCATTAAGTTAATCTGGACAACCTGTTAGCATTGGCCATTTTATATCGGTTATCGGACCTGGATAACTGGGGCAGCTTGATTTGTGTGCTGGTAGGACGGAGTTATGTGCTATACCAGTAACCCATGATCCACCCCTGGCATGATGTCACTCCCGGCGAGAACATACCGGAAGAGTTTGCCGCAATCATCGAAATTCCCTTCGGGTCCAGCGTTAAATACGAGTTGGACAAGGAGAGCGGTCTGATAAAATTAGATCGGGTTCTTTACTCTGCAGTTTACTATCCGGCCAATTACGGATTCATACCCCAGACGCTTGCACAGGACGATGATCCACTGGATGTGCTGGTCTTATGCCAGGAGACGGTTGTTCCATTGACCCTCATTCCGCGGGTGCGGACGATCGGTCTGATGACCATGATCGACGGCGGGAAAAAGGACCACAAGATCATTGGAGTGGCCAAGGACGATCCGGAATTCAACGTCTACCGCGAGGCGCGCGAAATGCCGCCGCATCGGCTCACCATGCTTCGGCGATTTTTTCAGGACTACAAGCAATTGGAAGGAAAGGCCGTCGAGGTCGATGAAATTGAGCCGGCGAAAATGGCGTATCCGATCATCGAAGACGCGCTGCATCGATACAGCAAGCAGAGACGCAAGGGGTTTAAATAACAGGTGAATGTCACAACCGCGCGCTTGCGCGGAGTTCATCATGTTTCCACTCGCTTAAATTCCGGCCGTTGCGAGAGGAGAATCATGCGGCTCCACCAGCGCATTACGATTACAGCGGCGTAGGTCACGGGAAGGAACATGAGAATCATGATTCCCTCGGGAATTCCGACAAATCCCACGACGAAACTGGCATCGTATACAATCAGCCACATCAAGCCGGTGAGCATCAGCTTCTGACCGGCGGCGCGAGAATTGGCGCTGCGTCGGCGAATCCAAATGGCCAGCCCGATGAACGCAAGCGCCGCGGTGGCGGGCACGAGAAGGGCCGGGCGGATCCCCAGACTTCCGCCGGGGAACGCGGCGCGAACGATGCGCCATCGCCACCAGAATATTCCGATTGCCAGGAGATCGAACGCGATAAGCCCAGCCACGACGGACCAGAAATGCCGGCGTCGCAATGCGGGCCGCTTATGCTCCCAGTGATAGGCGAGGGTGGAAACGATTGTCACATGATTCATCAGCAAAAGCGGCTGCCAGAAAACGGGAAGATTCGGCGCCGCGATCGTCGCGTGGAAGAAGCGAATGAGACCGAGCGACAGGAGTCCGAGCGGCACGAGATATTTGGCCGCGAAATCGTAGAAGACGATCATTGCGCCAGTGAAGACAACGAGCCACAGACTCAATCCGGCGTTGGGCGCAACCGTGGAATAAGTTTCTCCGCCGAACAGCGCCAGCACGGCGAGCAGCGCGCAAACAATGTGAGCCGTTCCGAGGCCAATGCGGCCGCTGGGTAATGGGCGGTGCGGTGATATCTGTCGATCGCGCCGGCGATCGATGATGTCGTTGAGGCTCATTCCAAATCCGTATAAGCCGATTGAAATGAATGCGAGGGCAAAGCACTGGGCGGGGTCCATTTCATGCCAGAACACGCGGTGGTTGAGGCGGACCTGGTCCTTGGCCCACAACATCAGCGCGCATCCGCTGTCCGCCAGGGCGGTAAAAACGAGCGCCATTCGGGTCAATTGGAGGACTGGCAATAAGCGTTGTGAGAAAGAAGGCACGGTTATAGAAATCATAGATCAAAATCCACCAACCGTCGAAATTCTCCTTGTGTCGCAAAAAATGGATGCTTTGTCGCAAAAATGGCGGATTGGGGTGCAGTATTTTTTGTTCGGCTTGAGCGATTGGCAACGCCTGCCGCATTAGATGTAACCATTTTCGAGTCTTGAATTTATGTTCGACAATATTCTGTAGAACCGGCATTTGGTGAGCAGTAACCGAGAGATGGATTCGAGTTCATGGACAATATTTTTTAATTTATGGGCGTTTGTTTCGGGATGATTAGGCTTGCATTTTTTCTGCGATGGACGTAAGCTTTATTTTTGAGGTCGAGGGGTGTTGGTCTGCCTCCGACGAAATTCGATACGTCTGGCGAAAAATGCCGGCGTGTTTGACAAAAGCCGGCCTCGGTCTTTCAGGCTGGCAGACCTGCCAAGCGAACGATTGCGTTGTGCCCGCAATTGACCGCGATTGACTCAAAGTCTGGCAGGAGTTCCCGAGCCCACAGCGTCTTGGCTGCTGTGGGCTTTTTTTTTGCGCCGATTTCGAGTCATCGCGGGTTCAATTTTTCGCCTTGGAAGTTTGTCGAAATCTCAACCTTGGGGACAACCTGTTCAAGAAGTGGAAAATCCCCGGAAAAAGATGAGGATTTTCGAGGGGTGTCATTGAAGTCACCTGATTATCCGCTAATTTCTTTTCCAATGTGGACTGGACCGGCGGTTCGCGGTCAGAAGCGGGCGCCGGGCTCGATCATCCGCCGATTCAGTTCCGCATTTAAAGGAAGGAGATTCAAATCTTATGGCCACAAAGTCTCTGAGCAAATCTGAAATTGCCGCGCATCTCGCGGACAAGGTGGGAGTCACTAAAAAGCAAGTTACGCTGCTATTGGCAGCCCAGGCTGAACTCGCCTACCGGCAAGCGAAAAACGTCTTCACCGTTCCCGGGCTGGGCAAGCTGAAGCTGGTTGACAGTCCCGCACGCAGGATGATCATGCAATTCGGGGAAAAGAAGGGACAGGAAATTGTCGTCCCACGGCGCAAAAAGGTTAAGTTCGCCGTCGCCAAAGCCGCAAAAGACGCGATTTTGGGCCCTAGAAAGTAACTGCGACACGTCCAGACAAAATTAGCCACCTAGCGGCTCTGCTCGGTGGCTTTTTATTTGCTTGCCAAGTCTCGTTTTTCGGTCTTAAAAAGCGATTTTCGCTCAATCCCGTTAGGAAGGCGCATTCGGTACGCGCGCTGCGGTAGTCAGGGTAACGAAAGGCATTTATGAACTTCGAAGAACAAAGATGGTTTACGCTTCCGTTAGTTGAATCCTTGCAACCGCATGCCCGTGGCAAGAATAAGGCGGGGCGGGAAGAAGCGGTTCAGCAATTTAATTTGCTCCTGCGCGGAGAGATCTCAGCCACAGAGATATATCGCATGGGCATTGATAAGTTGATTAAAGATGGGCAGGCCCAGAGCCGAGTGGCGATGCTTCGAGAAATCCAACGTGAACATCTGCGCGCAGCCCAGATTTTTCGCAAGCGTATTTCCGAACTAGGCGGAATTTGCGAGGAAACTTCGGGGAACTGGGGAAACAAGGTGGCGATGGGCGCCGCCCAGCTTTTTGGCGACGGTGCGGCTCTTCATGCTTTGCGGGATGGTGAAGAGCACGCTCTAAAGGAAATGGGCGCGTCGCTGGAGCATCTCGATGCCGACTCGGCGGAGTTGGTTGAAAAGGCGATGATGCCCGCGCAGGCAAAACACATTCGGCGCATTACATCGCTAATGGAGCTAATTAACGGATAGGGAGATCAGAAACTTGTCGTGACGTACGGAAGAAGCGCGATATACCGAGCTCGCTTGACGGCGCGGGCAAGCATGCGCTGTTCCATCGCACTAGCGCCGGTGCGCTTTCGCGAAAGAATCTTGCCATTTCCGCTCACCATTTTCCTGAGAGATTCCGTGTCCTTGTAATCGATGAAGGTTTTGCCGGAGGCGCTGATCCGGGCGACCTTTACCTTGGGTCGGGAAAAGGTCTGAAATTTCTCTGTTTTCTCGCGACGTTCGGTTCGTTCTCTGGGCATCAACACTCCGCTTTAATAAGGAGGGGGAATTCTACAGATATGTTCGGCCGAGGCAAGGGCGGGCCGAAAACAGGTTCGGGGTAATGAAATGAGCATCATTTTGATCGAATCGCTATTGCGTGCGATCAGGCCGCTTTCTGTTCCGCCGTCGCGTGCGGGCGTTTGGTCTTTGCTTCATAAAGCCGTTCGTCCGCCCGTTTGAGCAACGCGGCGGCGGATGGCTCGGTCAGTTCGGAAAGGTTGCTGATACCAATCGTCAGGCCGGGACCTTGGGCCAGCTTATATGTTTTGCCCAGCGAGCTAACCAGCGATTGAAGCCGTTCACCGACGCGAATGGCAAGAGCGGGTTCGAGGCCGGGCAGAAGCAGGACGAATTCGTCTCCACCATGGCGGAATCCGAAATCGCCGTCTCGGATGGTGCTATGGATGATCTGTCCGATGGATTTGAGAAGCTCATCGCCGACCGCGTGGCCCAGGGTGTCGTTCAGCTTCTTGAAATAATCCAGGTCGATCATCATCAGGGTGAGGGCTTTATGTTCGCTCTGCAATTGCTGGATGAGTTGCGGAAGCAACTGATCGAGCATTCGCCGGTTGTAGAGGCCCGTCAGCGGATCGCGAACCGCCTGGTTTCGCAGCGAGGCGATGGTTCGTTCCAGCACGCTGTTTCGTTGGGCGATGCGTTGACGAACCTCGTCCTTGAGTTCGATGATCGATTGCCGTTGCTGCCGAAGATCGTGCAGAAGCAGTTTCAGTTCCGCGGCAAGCTCGTGAAGAGCTCCGGGGCTGATCTGCGCGAATTCTTCAATCGGCGCGCGACCGACGCGGATTTCGTGGATCAATCGGCGCATGCACATGGAGGGAAGCACCCACTGGCGCCGATGGCGAAGCGTCATCGCGATCGAGAGGCAGACCGCCGCCGCCGCCAGCACCACGCGCAGGACAGGCGTGGAATATTCGTCGAGAAAAAACGGCAACAGTTTGGCGATGCCAATCACGGCCGCCACTCCCACCAC
>Ga0182015_10006363_pt1 | contig 11894 bp, 10 predicted proteins | sample 712P3MmetaG_FD_120478 | JGI IMG/M metagenome (GOLD analysis project Ga0182015, IMG submission 120478) | Permafrost microbial communities from Stordalen Mire, Sweden - 712P3M metaG | ecosystem: Environmental > Terrestrial > Soil > Wetlands > Permafrost | place: Sweden: Stordalen | collected...
CACCAGAGCGAACGGACTCAACAGCCCGGCGTGCCCCCCGGCCCCGGCGCACACGGCGATGATGCCGTCGACCCCCTGCGCCGCGGCCTTCTCCGCGTGCCGCAAATTGATGACGTCGTGAAATACCAGGCCGCCGTAGCCATGCACGGCGCTGACGACTTCAGCGGGCGGCCGCAGGCTCGTGATGACGATGGGCACCCGATGTTTGACGCAGCATCGCACGTCGTGCTCGAGCCGATCGTTGCTCGCATGCACGATCTGATTCACCGCGAACGGCGCCACCTTGGATTCCGGGTTCGCTTCCGTATGAGCGGCCAGTCCTTCGGTGATTTGCGACAGCCAGTCGTCGAGCATCGAGGCCGGCCGCGCGTTCAACGCGGGAAACGATCCGATGATTCCGGCCTTGCACTGTGCCATGACCAGGTCCGGCGTCGACACGATGAACATCGGCGCACCGATGACCGGAAGCCGCAGGCGCTGTTGCAATGACGTGGGAAGGGGCACAGGCCATTATACTGCATGCCGTGGACGCCACTGCCCGAGGAAAGGAAACATGGAATATCGCACACTGCTGTTCGAGCGACGCGACAACGTCGCCCACGTCACGCTCAATCGACCCGACAAGCTCAACGCCCTGAATTTGGACCTCATCGAGGATCTGCGCGCCGCCGCCGCCGCCATCGCGGCCGATCGTGAGGTTCGCGCCGTGCTGCTGACCGGGGCGGGCCGCGCGTTCAGTTCCGGCGCCGATCTCACGCAGGAGGATTTCTTCCGGCACCCCGAACGCAGTGCGGGCGAAAACATCGGCATCCGGCTGCGGGACCACTTCAATCCAATGGCGAGCGCCTGGCATGAACTGGGAGTTCCACTGGTGGTCGCGGTCAACGGCGTGGCCGCCGGCGCCGGCATGAGCCTCGCGCTCATCGGCGACATCGTGCTGGCCGCGCGCTCCGCAACCTTTCTGCAATTGTTCGCCTCCAAACTCGGCCTCATGCCCGACCTCGGCAGCACATTCTTCCTGCCGCGCATGGTCGGCACGGCGCGCGCAAAGGGCTTGACCATGCTGGGCGACGCCTTGACAGCGTCCGATGCCGAGCGTTGGGGACTCATTTGGGGCTGCGTGGATGACGCGGCGCTGATGGCGCAGGCGCAGGCGCTCGCGCTGCGCTTCGCGGCCGGCCCCACCCAGGCCTACAAGCGGATCAAGGCGGCGTTCAATCAGGAGCCGGCGCGCACTTTGCAGGAACAGCTGGCGCAGGAGGCCGGCGCACAGGCTGAGCTCGGCGACACGCGCGACTTTGCCGAAGGAGTGCTCGCATTTCGCAGCAAGCGCGCCCCGCAGTTCACCGGGTCTTGAGGCGCGCCGGGCCCGGCCTACGCCGGGCCGATCGCGTTTCGATCAGCGTTTGCCGACCTTCGAGACCGGGATTCGGACCTCGGGTGCGGCGGAGGATGCGGCCGGCGATTGTTCCGAACCGCAATTGTCGCAGCCACCGCACGAGCCCGTGGCTTTGAGCGCGGCGGCCCGTTGCAGCCGCAGCGCAAACTCAGATACGCCGGGAATTTGCGGCAGGCGCAACAACACGGCCGATGCCCCTCCCAAGAGGCGGCCTCGCAGCGTTTTCGGCCCCAGGGAAATCAGCGCATAGACGATGCTCGCCAGCAGCGCCAGACCAACCACAGCATCATCGGGCAGGAAATGCATGGGCGAGGCTCCTCCTCAACTCATCAATGCCGACGCGACACGAAACGTCACCCAGGAACCGGCATAGGCCAATCCGAATAGATACGCGGCCATGATGATCGGATAGCGCCATGAATTCGTCTCGCGCTTCACCGCTGCCAGGGTCGACAGGCATTGCGGCGCGAACACGTACCAGGCGAGCAGCGACAGTGCCGTGGGCAGGCTCCACGATTGTGAGATCAACGGCGTCAATGCGCCGCTCATGTCCGATCCCGTGGCCGACAGCGCATACACGGTGCCGAGCGCGCCGACGGCCACCTCGCGCGCCGCCAGCCCCGGCACCAGTGCGATCGATATCTGCCAATTGAAGCCAATCGGCGCAAAGATGACGGCGAGCCAGGAGCCAATGTGTCCCGCAATGCTGTACTGAATCGGCGGGCCGGTGGCGCCGGGAGGCGGCGCCGGGAACGAGCTCAACGCCCAGAGGATGACCATCAGTGAAAGAATGATGGTGCCGACGCGGCTCAGGAAAATTTCGATGCGTTGCCACAGGCCTATCGCCAGATTGCGCAAATTCGGCCAGTGATACGCGGGCAGTTCCAGCATCAGCGATTGCAAGCGCGAGCCGGAGCGGCTGTGCTTGAGCACATACGCGACGCCCATGGCGCTCACGATGCCGGCCACATACAGCACGAACAGCACCAAGCCCTGCAACTGCAGACCACTCCACACGGTTCGCCGCGGAATGAACGCGCCGATGATGAGCGCGTACACCGGCAGCCGCGCGGAGCACGTCATCAGCGGCGCGATCATGATGGTGCTGAGCCGGTCGCGGGGATTTTGGATGGTGCGCGTCGCCATGATCCCGGGAATCGCGCAGGCGAAACTCGACAGCAAGGGGATGAATGCCCGTCCCGACAGCCCCACGCTGCCCATCAGGCGATCCAGCAGAAAGGCGGCGCGGGGAAGATACCCCGAATCCTCGAGCACCAGGATGAAGAAGAACAAAATCATGATTTGCGGCAGGAACACCAGCACGCTGCCGACTCCCGCCAGCACGCCGTTGACGAGCAGATCCTTGACCAAACTCGCGGGCAGCAAGTGATCGAGCCACGCGCCGAACATCGCGACGCCGGACTTGATGGCGTCCATCGGGACCTGCGCCCAGGCAAACACCGCCTGGAAGACCAGGAACAGGATGACGGCCAGGATCAGCGGCCCGGCGATCGGGTGAAGCACGACGGCGTCGAGCCGATCGCTCAGCGTGACGCCGTCCAGGCGATCGCCGCCGACCACGCCCAGGATGCGCCGCACCTCATGCTGATCATGGGAGATGTCCGCCGCCGTCGGCGAGCGCCACTCGATCGGCCGGCGGCGTTGCAGCGGCGGCGCGACGCGATCGAGCACCTTGATGAGCGCACCCGCACCGGAAGCCTTTACTCCCACCGTCTCGACCACGGGCACGCCCAGCTCTACGCTGAGTCTATCGGCGGCGATCACGATCCCCTTGCGGCGCGCGATGTCCGTCATGTTGAGCGCAACGACCATGGGCAAACCGAGCCGCTTCAGGCTCAACACCAGCCGCAGGTTCTGCCGAAGGTTGGTGGCATCCGTCACGCAGACGACGAAATCCGGCATGGACTCCCCGGCGCGCCGCCCGAGCAGCACGTCAGCCGTCACTTGCTCATCCGGCGTCAGCGGATCCAGGCTGTACGCGCCGGGCAGGTCGAGGATGCGCACCCGCTTGCCCGACGGCGTCAACAACGAGCCTTCCTTGCGCTCGACAGTCACGCCCGCGTAATTGGCGACCTTCTGTCGGCTGCCGGTCAGGACGTTGAATAATGCCGTCTTGCCGCAGTTGGGATTGCCAACCAAGGCGACCAGGGGGCTGTCGGCACCAGGCGCGGCGTCCATGGGTTTCAGCTCGGCTGCGGAAGCTCCGGACAGACGCGGATGCACGCGGCCTCGAAGAGCCGCAGGGCAAAGGTGCCCGTGCCGATCCGCACCGCAATGGGTTCCCGCCCGAGGAAGCCCCGCGCGACGATGCGCAGTCTCTCCCCCGGCAGGAAGCCGAGCTCAGCCAACCGCCGGCCGAGTTCCAGCGAGGCGCTCGCATCCGTCGCGGCGACCGAAACCACCCGAGCTTCCGTGCCGGTGGCGAGATCCGCAAGCTTCATACTGATTGCGTGTGCCATTTGCATGCCGCAATTGTATATGAGAATCGTTCCCATTACCATTAACGTCTTGCCATTAACGTTGATTTGTGCGCTGCACACAGCCCCGGAAATCAGGCTACCGGCGCCGTTCCTGCTAATCTAAGTAGCCCCAACCACCGAGGCGTACGACATGCCTACGCTGTTCGAGAAGATCATCCAGGGCGAGCTGCCGGCAACCATCGTCTATCGGGACGACCGCGTGGTCGCCTTCAAGGACATCAGGCCCGCCGCCCCGGTACATATTTTGATCGTACCCGTCAAAGTCATCCCGACCACCGACGATGTCACAGATGACGATGAATCCCTGGTCGGGCACATGGTCGTCGTGGCGCGGGACATCGCCCGCCAGCACAATATCGCCAAGAGCGGCTACCGATTGATCATCAACTGCAACCCGGACAGCGGTCAGGAGGTCTACCACCTGCACCTGCACTTGCTCGGCGGGCGGCCGTTGGGACCCTTGGTGCAACGCGCATAAATTGCCGAAAAATGAAGGAAAATCAATGAACAAAAGAAAAGGGGGATCGGCCAAGCCGCTTAAGTCCGTGCGACGGCCGGCCCGGCCAACGGCGAAGCGGCCTGTGCCGAAGAAAAAATCCGCGTCGCGTAGCGCGGCGAGATCGGTGAGCGCACCAAAATCCGCCGCACGTTTGGCCGTCTCCACCCGCAGTACCCCGCACGGCGCGGCCGCCGCGGCGGCGCGCCGCGAATTGTATCCGCCGATCGAACCATACCGCCATGGCTACCTTCGTGTTTCGGAGGTCCACGAGATTTATTACGAGGAGTCCGGCAATCCGGCCGGCAAACCCGCGCTATTCCTGCACGGCGGGCCGGGCGCCGGCTCCGATCGGCGCGCGCGCCAATTCTTCGACCCGCACCACTACCGGATCGTCGTATTCGATCAGCGCGGTTGCGGCCGCAGCCGGCCGAGCGCCAGCCTGATCGAGAACACCACGTGGCATCTGGTCGCGGACATCGAACGGCTGCGCAAGCACTTAGGGCTCGAACGTTGGCTGGTGTTCGGCGGGTCATGGGGCAGCACGCTCGCGCTGGCCTACTCCGAAGCGCATCCCGATCGCGTCAGCGAGATTGTCCTGCGCGGGATTTTCCTGCTGCGCTACGCGGAGATTCGCTGGCTGTACCAGCACGGCGCCTCCCAGCTATTCCCCGACCATTGGGAGAATTATCGCGACGCGATTCCGGTGGACGAGCGCGACGATCTGCTCAACGCCTATCATAAGAGGCTGATAGGAGGAGACCAGCGAGCCGCGCTCGCCGCGGCCCGCGCGTGGTCCGTTTGGGAGGCTTCGACCAGTTTTCTGCACAGCAATCAGGACACCATCAGAAAATGGAGCGAGGACCAATTCGCGCTCGCGGTGTCCCGCATCGAATGCCATTATTTCGTGAATCGCGGCTTCCTTCGCAGCGAGAGCCAGCTGTTGGACGATGTGGAAAAGATTCGGCGCATACCGGCCACCATCGTGCAGGGGCGTTACGACATCGTGTGTCCCGCGACCAGCGCCTGGGATTTGCACCGGGTGTGGCCGCAGGCGGAGTTTCGCATGGTGCCCGACGCGGGACATTCGGCCTTCGAACCGGGCAACATTCACGAACTGGTATCGGCAACGGACCGCTATCGAAGCCGCTGATGCACTTCCGCTCCGTGCACCGGTTCGTGCTGGCCGCGGCGGTGTGGCTCTGCGTTTCGGGCACGGCGGCGGCGGGCACCAAGCTGCTGCGCTTTCCCGACGTCTGGCATGACCGCATCGTCTTCAGCTACGCGGGCGACTTATGGACGGTCGGCACCCAGGGCGGCGCGGCGATCCGTCTCACGTCGAACCCCGGGCTGGAGCTGTTCGCAAAATTCTCCCCGGACGGACAGCACATCGCCTTCACCGGCCAGTACGGCGGCGACGAACAGGTGTATGTCATGCCCGCGGGCGGCGGAGTGCCGCGACAACTGACCTTCTACCCTGCCGCGGGGCCGCTGGCCGATCGTTGGGGCTACGACAACCAGGTGTATGGCTGGACCCCCACGGGCGACGCCGTGCTGTTCCGCTCGGCACGCGACGGGCGCGCGATCACCGACGCGAAGCTGTATACGGTGCCGTACGGCGGCGGCGCCGCCACCCCGCTGCCGATGCCCACCTCCGGCGCCGGCCATTTTTCCCCGGATGGAAAGCGCATCGTGTATTCGCCCCTGTGGCGCGATTTTCGCAGCGAAAAGCGCTACCAAGGCGGTTGGGCCAACGAGCTTTATATTTTCGACCTGCTGCACCCGGCCCTCACCCAGGTCACCAAGGACCCGCGCACCGACCGCGATCCCATGTGGATCGGCAGCGCCATTTATTTCAATTCCGACCGCAGCGGCGTGTTCAATCTGTATCGCTACGACATCGACTCGGGCGAGACCCGCCAGATCACGCATTACAAGGACTGGGACGTGCGCTGGCCCAGCGCCGATGCACTCGGGCAAATCGTCTATGAGATCGATGGCGAGCTGCATATCTACGACGCGTCGAGCGGCGCGGATCGGTCGCTTTCGATCTCGGTGCCCACCGACGTCAACGCATCCCGTCCGCTCCCCGTCAACGCCGCCGACAACATCGAGAGCCACGAAATCAGCCCCGGCGGAGAGCGCATTGCGATCGTCGCGCGCGGCGACGTGTTCTCGGTGCCGGTGGAACACGGCGTCACCCGCAACCTGACCCATTCGTCGAATGCCCACGATCGCGAAGCTGCGTGGTCGAGCGACGGCAGGCGCCTCGCCTATGTCTCGGACCGCAGCGGCGAGGAGGAATTGTACGTTCAGGCACAGGACGGCGGCGCTCCCGCGCAGGCCCTGACGTCGAATTCGAAGGCCCGTTACTCCGCGCCGCGATGGTCGGCCGACGACACGCGCATTGCGCTCGCCGATCAAACCGGGCGGCTGTACGTGATCGACGCGGCGAGCCGGCGCCAAATCGTCGTGGCGAAAGACCGCACCGAGCTGGCGCTCGATTACCAGTGGTCGCCGGACGGGCAATTCCTGGGTTACTCGTTGAATGCCGGCAACGGGTTCTCCGGCATCTACATCTGGTCCGTGGCCGATGGAAAATCGCGGCTCGTGACCCCTGAGTATTTCGATGCCAAATCGCCGGCCTGGGCGCCCGATGGCAGCCTGCTGTATTTTTTGAGCGCGCGCGAATATCAGCCCCTGCTCAGCACCATCGAATTCAATTTTGCGACGGACCGGCAAATGGGGATTTTCGCCGTCGCCCTGACCCGCGACGCCAGGAATCCCTACGGCGTTCGCGACGATGAGCCCGGCGCTCGGAAAGCGGAGGCGGACAAGGACAAGGGCTCCGACAAGGACAAGGAAAAATCCAAGGTTTCCGTCAAAATCGATTTCGACGGCATCGCGCTGCGCGCCATCCATGTGCCCCTGGACGCCGACAATCTCGCCAACCTGCACGTCACCGATGAGAATTTGATCTACCAGCGCAGCGGGCCCTTCTATTACGGACGGGAATCCTCCATCAAGCCCGCGGTGATGGCCTATTCCATCAAGGACCGGGAGGCGAAGAGCGTCATCGAGGACGTGACGCGGTGGTCGGTGACCGCCGACGGCAAGCACGTGCTCGGAGAGTTCGCGTCCAAGGAGATCAAGTACGTCGAGATCGGCAGGGGCGATGACGGCAAGAGCGATGAAGCCAGGACCGTCTCCTTGGCGGGACTCATGACCACGAGGGTTCCGATCGAGGAGTGGCACGAAATCTTCGCGGAGGTGTGGCGCCGGTACCGGGATTTCTTCTATGTGCCCAACATGCACGGCTACGATTGGGACGCGCTGCGCAGGAAATACCAGCCGCTGGTCGACGCCGTGGGGCACCGCGCGGACCTGAATTACGTGATTGCCGAAATGATCTCCGAGCTCGTCGTTCAGCATGCCTACATCGAGGGCGGTGACCTCGGTCTGCCGAAGCGTCCCTTCGTTGCCCTGCCCGGAGCGCGGTTCGAACTCGATGCGCCGTCCGGGCGATACCGGATCGCAACCATCTTCACCGGGCAAAACGAGGAGGAACGTTACCGCTCGCCGCTCACCGAAGTGGGCGTGGACGTGCATGTCGGCGATTACGTCCTGGCGATCAACGGCCGCGAGCTCAAGGCCGGCATTGATCCCTACGAGCTGCTCCAAGCGCCGGTCAATGAGCCCGTGGAGTGGCGCGTTTCGGCCACAGCCGACGGTCGGGCCGCGCGTACCATCCGTTACCGGCCGCTGGCCAGCGAGACCGGCCTTATTTATCTCGACTGGACCGCCAAGAACCGCGCCCGCATCGACGCCCTGAGTCACGGGCGGCTGGCCTACATCCACCTCCCCGACATGGGCGAGGCCGGCATCCGGGAATTCATCAAGTGGTGGTATCCCCAGGTGCGCAAGGAAGGTCTGCTCGTCGACGTGCGAGACAACGGCGGCGGCAACATCTCCCAAATGCTGATCGAACGCCTGGCACAGACGCTGCAGGGCACCAACTTTGCGCGCAACCACGAGGCCGCCGACACCTACCCGCGCGTCGTCCAGGCCGGACCGAAGGCGGCGCTCATCAACGAGCGCACGGCATCCGACGGCGATATCTTTGCGAACGCATTCCGGCAATGGAAAATAGGCCGGCTCGTCGGCAAGCGCACCTGGGGTGGCGTGGTCGGGATCACCGATCACGGGCCGCTGCTCGACGGGGGAGCCGTATTTGTGCCAGAGTTCGGGGCGGCGGATGCCGGCGGTCATTGGATCATCGAAGGTCATGGCGTCGATCCCGATATCGAGGTCGAACAGGACCCTGTCGAGGTCTTGAAGGGTCGCGATCCGCAATTGGAACGCGGCGCCCTGGAACTGATGAAGCTCCTCCCGGCGACGCCCACCGGGCTACCGGAAAGACCGGCGCCTCCCATCAAAACCGGGATGCCTTGACATGTCCGAGCTGTCGACCCTGGCCCTTGCCGATCCCGCCGACGCGCGCGAAATCGCCGAGATGTCGCGCGACCTCGTCGAACAGGGCCTGACCTGGTCCTGGACGCCCGCCCGTGTGCAGCATTTCATCACCGGCGACGAGTCGTCGGTGATCGTCGCCAGGCGCGAGCGGCGCAGCTACACCGGGAAGCTGCCGGCGCCGCGCATCGCGGCATTCGCCATCATGCATTATGGCGACGAGGTGGCGCATTTGAATCTGCTGGCCGTCGCGCCGGAGCACCGCCGGCAGGGACTGGGGCGCCAACTCATGGATTGGCTCACCACGACCGCGATCGAGGCCGGCGTGTTCCGCATCAATCTCGAATTGCGCACGCACAACGGCGACGCGCGTGCGTTCTACGAACGGCTGGGCTTCGATGAACTCGGCGTGGTGCAGGGCTACTACCAGGGCCGTGAAGCGGCGCTGCGCATGTCGCGCCGTCTTGGATTGATTCCAAGATGAACCGGCAAGGCGGCATTGGCGAGGGTGTGCCGCACATCCGCGCGCTGCGTGAATTCGGATCGACGGGGCGCGATGTCGCCGTGGTCGGTCAGGGATCCTGGCGTTCCGAGGAGGCCATTCCCGCGACGGCGATCGCGTCCCTGAGGCGCGGCCTCGATCTCGGCATGACCCATATCGATACCGCGGAAATGTACGGCTCCGGCGCCGCCGAAAAGATGATCGGCGCGGCCATTGCGGGAAGGCGGGATGAGGTGTTCCTGGTGTCGAAGGTGCTGCCGGGCAACGCCTCGTTCCGCGGCACCATCGCAGCCTGCGAAAAATCGCTGGCGCGGTTGCAGACGGATCGCTTGGATTGTTACCTGCTGCATTGGCCCGGCAACCATCCGTTGGCGGACACCATCGCGGCCTTCGAGTCGCTGCTCAAGGACGGCAAGATCCTCTCCTGGGGGGTCAGCAACTTCGACGTGGTGGATCTCGAGGAGGTGTCGTCGATAGCCGGCCCCGGTCACCCCGCCTGCAATCAGGTGCTCTACCACTTGAAGGAAAGGGCCATAGAGCACGCGGTTCTCCCCTGGTGCGAGGCGCACGCTACGGCGGTGGTCGCGTACACGCCTTTCGGCCAGACGCCGGCCATCTTCGAGGCGCGGAGCACCCAGGGGGAGGTCCTGCACTCGATCGCCGCAGCGCACGGCGGCACCGCGCATCAGGTGGCGCTGGCGTTCCTGCTGCGGCATCGAAACACGTTCGTCATCCCGAAAGCCGCCAGGATCGACCATGTGGCCGAGAATGCGGGCGCAGCAGCGCTGCAATTGACCGACGCCGAAGCCGCGCGCATCGATGCCGCCTTCCCGCGCGGCAAGCCGCGCCGCGCGCTGCCGATGATTTAACCGAAGCCGTGTGCCCGACCCTCGGGGGGACAGCCCGATCCGTCGGGACAACCCGAGCCATCAGGTTAGAATGTGCGGCCCGGCCGATGCGACGTTGGCGGTGCCGGTCAGTGCCAGGGTCACCCTGAGCTCGTTGTGCAGGATCGTCAACGCGCGGGTCACTCCCGCCTCGCCGCCGGCGGCCAGCGCAAAGAGAAAAGCCTTGCCGATCAATCCGGCGCGGGCCCCGAGCGCCAATGCCTTGGCGATGTCCTGGCCGGAGCGAATGCCGCCGTCGAACAGCACTTCGCAGCCGCCCTTGATCGCATCCACGATTTTGGGCAGCACCGATATCGACGATGGAGCGCCGTCGAGCTGCCGGCCGCCGTGATTCGAGACCACGATGGCATCGGCGCCGGCCGCAACCGCCAGGTGCGCGTCCTCGGGATCGAGTATCCCCTTCATAATCAATTTTCCCGGCCAGCGGCTTCGCACCCAATCCACGTCGCGCCAATTGGCGGTCGAGTCGAACTGCGCGGCGGTCCACGCGGCCAGGGTGCGGACTCCGCTGGAACCCCCGATTCGCCCGGCCAGATTGCCGAGGGTGCGGCGCTTGCCGAATAAAACGCCCATGGTCCACCTGGGCTTCGTCACCACGTCGAACGCGTTGCGCAGCGTGATGCGCGGCGGAATGGTGAGGCCGTTTCGCGGATCGCGACGCCGCTCCCCGAGCACCTGCAAATCCAGGGTGAGCATCAGGGCCGAACATTGTGCCGCGATCGCCCGGTCGATGAGTTCCTGATTGAATCCGCGGTCGCGCATGAGGTATTGCTGAAACCAGAACGGCTGGGTCGTCGCCGCGCGCACGTCTTCAATCGAACAGATCGACATCGTGCTGAGACAAAAGGGAATGCCGAACGCGGCGGCGGCGCGGGCGCCCAGGATTTCACCGTCCGCATGAAAGAAACCCGCGAGGCCGGTTGGCGCGATGGCCAACGGCATGCTTGCCGCAGCCCCAAGCAGGGTGGTCGCCAGAGAGATGCCCGACACGTCCACCATGACGCGTTGCCGGAACGACAGGGCGTCGAGATCCTCCGAGTTGCGCTGCAACGTGCGCTCCTCGTAGGAACCGCCGTCGGCGTAGTCGAAAATGGCCCGAGGGACGCGCCGCCGGGCGAGTTCCCGAAGGTCACCGATGCTTTGGATGAGCGCCATGAATCACCTGTCCAAACGCGCAAGTTCGACGATCATAAATTTGTCTCCTGGCCCGGAATCCACGACGTGCCGGCGAGCGGCACGCCGGCCATGGCGGCGGATTCGACCGTCAGGGCGACCAGGTCCTCCTTTTCCAGGTGGTGCACGTCCTGCTTGCCGCAGGCCCGCGCAATCGTCGTGAGTTCCATGTTCACGGTCTTAAGGTAATTTCTCAGGCGCTTCGCGCCCACTGCCGGATCCAGCCGCAACTCGAGCTGTGCATCCTGCGTCGTGACACCGACGGGACACTTGCCCGTGTGGCAGTGGTGACAGAATCCCGGCGCCGTGCCGAGCGCCGCGTAGTCCTCCCGCGCGGACAGGTGCTTTCCGTTCATGATGTAGGTGTCGCTGTTGCAGCCCAGCGCCACCAGCACACCCTGTCCGATGGCCACGGCGTCCGCGCCCATCGCCAGCGCCTTCGCGA
>Ga0182015_10006365_pt1 | contig 11892 bp, 15 predicted proteins | sample 712P3MmetaG_FD_120478 | JGI IMG/M metagenome (GOLD analysis project Ga0182015, IMG submission 120478) | Permafrost microbial communities from Stordalen Mire, Sweden - 712P3M metaG | ecosystem: Environmental > Terrestrial > Soil > Wetlands > Permafrost | place: Sweden: Stordalen | collected...
AAGTCGTCCTGGTAAAACCAGTTGGTCAGCCCCGGCCAGTAGAGCGCGAGTAACAGCAGCAACGGCACGACGCGCCAGAGACACCGCTTACTGACGTGCGCGGCTCGGCTCACTGCGGTAACTCCCGCAGCCGGCGTATGGGCGAGAATACCAGCCAGAGCGTCGAGAGCAGAAACCCGCCGGCGCCCACAAACATCGCGGCGCGCAGTCCGATCCCCTTCGCCAGCAAACCGCCCAACAGGGCGCCTGCAGGCAGCACGCCGCGGAACGTCAGGTGCGCGGCAGAGTTCACGCGCCCCAATACATGACTCGGCGCGATGGCCTGGCGCAGAGTCAGTTCGTTGATGTCGTAAATTGTCCAAGCCATATCGCCCAGTTGCGCCACGGCGAGAATAGCGGCGCACAGCAGAACCGGCCCATGCGCCAACGGCGGCAACAGGGCCGCCACAGCGGGCAGCAGCGCCGCGCCGATCACGGTTCGCCCAAATCCGAAACGCCGCACCAGCCGCTTCGCGATTAACGCGCCGAACACTCCGCTGACACCGCCCACCGCGATGACCGCGCCCAGGAGCGCGGCGCTAAGTCCGAGCTCGCGCACGGCGAAAAGAATATACAGGCTGCCTCCAAAGCCGATGAAGGTGGCGGCCGTGGCCGACCGCAGCAACAGCGTGCGCAGTATCGGCTCGTGCCAGGACGCGCGCAGCCCTTCCACGATCTCCCGACCGATGTGCGGCGCCGCGCCCGGTTCCTGCCGCGGCTCAGGCTTGCGGATGAGCCACACAGAAAGCGCCGAACACACGAACGAAACCGCGTCAAACAGGATCGCCATCGGCGCGGTGATGGCCGCGACCAGAACGCCGGCGATCCCCGGCCCCGCCACCCCCGCGATGGACTCGGACAAGGCCAGCTTGCTGTTGCCTTCCAGGATGTTCTCGGGACTCACCAGCGACGGCAGGTAAGCCCGATAACTCACGTCGAAGAACACGGTCAGCGCCGCGCTGGCCGCGGCTACCAGATACAAATGGCCCATCGTCAGCCGGTCGCATGCCGCTGCCAATGGAACCGTGCCCAGCACCGCGGCGCGCCCCAGGTCGGCCCAGATTAGAATGGGACGGCGGCGCAGGCGATCGGCCCAGGCCCCGGCGAAAAGGCCGAACAACAGAATAGCGGCCGCGCCCGCGCCGCTCAGGATTCCCATCTGTAGCGGTGAAGCGTTTAACATCTTGGCTGCCGTCAGCGGCAATCCGACCAAGGTAATCCACGATCCGACTTGCGACACCGCCTGGCCGGCCCACAGCTTCAGGAAATCGGGTTCGCGCCAAAGGCCCCGCAACGGCATGTCAAGGCTTGTCGAACTTGATGACCGAATCCGCGCCGAACCGTTTGTATTGGGTGTAGCGGATAGTCATGCGCACGCGCTGCAAGCCCGTGCTGAATGGCAAGGTATCGTCGGCAAAGGTATAAATTGGAAACCGATGCTTGCCATCCACGAGTTGGCGAACGGTGGTGAATCGCGGAAACAGATTCTCCGATTCCCGGCTCAGCATCTGCGGCACGGCCTGCCCTTCCAGACGCACAATCGAGAAGTCTTTCTTGTCCGCCCACAGCATGCCGTCAAACAGGCGCTGCCCTTGCAGGATCTGGCGCGGGCGCACTTGCAGCACCCAGCAATCCACACCGTCGATGTTCTCGTCGCCGCGAAATTTCGTCTCGTAATTCCAAAGCTGGTCCTCTGTCATCGCGAACGGTTGAATGCCGCGTATGTCCTGGAAGTCTTCCTCCGTCATCTTGAGGCGCTTCAGGGTCAGCAGTGGCTTGCCGACGGCCTGCTCGGTGCGTTCGTGCTCGGGTGAAAAGATCACGTCGCGCTCTTCGCGATACTCGCCCGTCGCCGCGCCATGCTCGTCTAATTCCGCGAACACCACCGTTTGCCGGTAAGTGTACTCGTTGCGCGCGGCCTGTGTCTCACTCTCCTGGTGCGCGATGCGGCGCGCCAGGTTCGGCGGCGCCTCCTGTGCGCGCGCGCCAGCCGCCACGCACCCCAATGCTAAAATGAGGCCGATGACCCAATCGCCTGTGGCGCACGCACTCGTGCGTGCCGCGTCCCCACTCATGGGGACGCCAGATGCGCGGAGGTTCCGGGCGGCTCTGCTGGCCGGATGGACCGCGCTGAGCGCCGCGGGCTTGCTGTATGCTCGGTCGAAAGGCATTCCTGCGTGGGTGGCGGTTCCGGTTCTGGCCGCGTTCCTCGTTGAATATCCATTCTATCTGGTCCCCGCATTCGCGGAAGTGCGCCAGCGCTTCGAGAGCAGCCTGTCATGGTTCCTGGTGCTCTCGTTCGTCGCGCCGTATGTCATCTACGCGTCGAACACTGGCCAATTCCGCTGGCGGGGGCTGGCGCAACTAGCCGCGCTGGCCATCGCCGTGAGCCTTTGGTACAAAATTCTGCCGGCCGCTCCGCTCGCGGATGGCGCGTTCCTGGTGCTGGTGGCGGCCGTCGTTCTGCGCGGATATTTCGATCCGATCTATACCTCTCCATTCGGGGGACTGCATGTCGAGATACTCGGCCATGTGGCGCTCACACGTCTCTGCGCCATGGTTATGCTGGTGGAGCGGCGCGTCCCCGGCGTGGGTTATGGATTTATCCCAAGCCTCGCCGAATGGAAGATCGGTCTGCGTCATTTCGGATACTTCATCGTCGCCGGCATCCCGCTGGCCTGGGCCACGCGGCTGGTGCGGCTGGGGCCGGGCATGCCTCTATGGAAAATCGCGGCGACGTTCGTGGGCGTGCTGTGGGTGGTGGCGCTGTCGGAAGAGTTCTTCTTTCGCGGTCTGCTGCAACAGTGGATCGGCGAGTGGACGGGCCGCCCAGCGCTGGCATTGGCCTCCGCGTCGATTCTGTTCGGCGCTGTGCACCTCGGATTTCGCGGATTCCCAGACTGGAAATTCGCGCTCGCAGCCGCCGTGGCCGGCTGGTTCTACGGCCGCGCCTACCGGCAGTCCCAGAGTATCCGCGCCAGCATGGTGACGCACGCGCTGGTGGTCACGCTGTGGCGGGCTTGGTTTGTGTGACTACTCGAAACCGGTCACGACCGGTGAGTGCGTTCCTCCAGGCGAGTGAGACGCGTATCGAGGTCCATCAGCCGTCCCATGATGAGATCGAATCGCGTGGTCATGGTGTTCTCCAATGCTGCCATGCGCGCTTCAAGCGCTGCCATGCGCGAGGTGCTCGTAACGGCCAACACGGTGAACATGATGCCGTTGAAACGATCGGCACCCCAATCGCCAAGTAGGGCTGGACGTTGTCCATGTCTAGTTATGAGTATACGCTACTTGGCTCCGCAGGTCGTCATAACCCACACCTGCGAGCAATGCCAGTTTCAAGGCCACACCTGGATTACGGACCAGTCTGAGCGATGGCGGTCAGCGCCCTCCGAACCCGTTCTTGACCAAGGCAGCGCATAAAGAGAAAGCGACGGGAGCAAAGCGGTATCTTAATGTTCTATGGTCAGGTGCGCCGCAGGTCTGCTGATTGCATTGGTGGTCATGTCGGGGAGCAGCCCGGGGACCATCCCCGTGACTCGCAGCGTTTGTGACCTTTCGAGGGATTACGCCGCATATCGGGACAAGCTGGTCGCCGTCAGAGGAGTGTACTACTATGGCCTGCGGCAGGCTTGCCCGAAGAAATGTGCTGATGGACCGTGGCCGTCATTTCTGGATTTAGTCGGGACTTCGGGCGACGTATGGGACGCTCTGGAGAAGGCGCAGGAGATGGCTGAACTTGAAGCGGGGAATGGTAACCGGCTGGAGGTCTGGGTGACGGCGGTCGGCACGTTAAGGACCATGGCACGCCGTTCATCCCTTGGGCCGTATGACAAAGCAGCAAGCCACTATTACGGATACGGCCACTTGGGAGCGTTCCCGCCTGAAGTAGGCTGCATCGATCTGCTGGAGCAAAAATACTCCTGGATGGTATATGCGCAAAAAGGCAAACGAGGCGAAAGGGGGCGGACAAGTCGGAAAGTGCTAAGCACACTTAAGCTACTGAAAACTAACAAGATAATAAGTCTTTGACTAAAAGTATACGTTGTGCGACCATTGAAAACGAACGTACGGACTACCAATGCAATCCCAAGTCATCGAACCCGAACCGGAGCTACGGTTGATTTTGATTCCCGCACCGGATGACCCACTTCTGTCAGACGAGAAGTTCAGGAACGAGCTTTCCGATTTTGCTGCGGCACTACGGGCACAACAAGGCATTACAATTTCCGCCCGCTCCCGCGCATTCGATTCAGTGCCTGGAACCGGAGGTGGAGGACTCCCACCAAACGAGTTTACTCTAATAATTACCTCCATTACGTCCGTTGCCTCCGTCGCTATTGTCCAGCTTAGGAAACTGCTTGAAACGTATCTCAAGGTGCGCGAAGGACGGAAATACAAGCTAACAAACGGAAAGTTCAGCATAGAAGGCAGTGCTCGGGATGTACAAGCGCAAATAACCCATGGCGAGATTCAACAAATGCTGCGGGGTCCAGCCGGTCAGAAGAAACCGCGCATGACTGAGAGGGAGGGATCCGAATTATGACCGTTCGACGAGCCTCCCGGCGTTGAACAACCAAACAATCCCGGGAATGGTGGGGTCAGGGCCGTCCATATAATTGCCAAATCCGCCCAGACGGGTCACATGGCACGCTGGGCAGCGTCCTTCGTATGCGTATAGCAAAAGATCGTGTTCCACACCGGACTTATCATGTATTATCTGCGGAGACCCTATGGGCTTTACCAATTCCACTTCAGTGCTTGTGCAAGCTGGTGTCGGGCACCATTTGGGAACCACGGGTTCGACAGCATGGAGGCTGAACGTGCCATTTTCCGGACCGTTGCGAATTTCAGCCCCACCTAAGCACACAAACTTGTTTTGTGCATGCTGCGCTTGCTGCTCGGGTGTGAAGGGCGCTTCCATACCTTCCATCATAACGCGGCGCCAACAAAGGTCGTCAAGTAGAGGCCAAACGCTTCACTGACATTAAGGTGAAGGCAAAACCCTCGTTGCCTTACGACTACAGCAACACTTATCGTGGACCACTCTGAACGGAAAATCGACATCTCGCCCACCGGACGCCCTCGCGCAACAAGGCGTTGAACTGCCCGGCTGTCCGCCCTCAATACCAATCCCATAAATCCGTGATCCGGCGAGGATCGCTCAGGAACGGATTATCCGGGTCCCGCAGTATTTCCTCCTTGTGATAGCAACGCACTTCTCCCGCCCACTTCTGCTTCAGCCAACGGGGAGGGCCGCCGCCGATCTTCCACCACGGCATCTCCTGCTTCTTGCTTTGCCGTTCCCGATATCTCCTCGAATGATGAAAAGTTCTGCTCACGCATAGCCAGGCTCCTAACCCTGACTAATGCGGCGCCGGAGGGTTCCCTGTGCGAAGAATAGTCACGTATCCAGTATAGCCGCGCGCACGGATCACAGCGGCCGCAGCATCTCTATCCAAAGCTGCATCGTAAGATCGTGCCGCTCGGCAGCGGCGAGATACGGTACCTGTTTTCCAGCGTCGTGAGATTGAGCGGGGCGGCGCGGGCCAGGAACTTCACATCCTCGCGATCGCGCCCCGAGTTTCTCTCCAGCTTCGAAAGAGCCAGATCGTGCGCTTCAAGGCCTGCGAGGTACACCTTGCGATACGCGGCCGGGAAGATCGGAATCAACCGGTCCTCATAGTTCTCCGGGGCGGTGACAATACCCACATGCTGCACATGCACGCCGTGCTTCCTGTTAAGCGCCGATCCCATTCCGGCCAGCGCATCCAGCCTTCCGATTTCGCCGGCCGGAACCACCGACACGAAGTCGACATCCGCGGTGGGCCGCGGTAAGCCATACAACATCGCAACGCCAAACCCGCCGATGCACTGGAGCGCGATCGGTTGATCGAAGGCCTTGTCGATGTCGCGAGTGCCAGGGCTGCGGCGGGTGGTCACGCCGCATAAGGCAGGTGTTCCGCGTCGAGGTCCGTCAGAAGATTCCAGTGCCGGGCGTCGGCTGGCCGCGCCTGGCGCAGCCAACAGCGCTCCGCTTCTGAAAGGGAGCCCTGGCAAAGACTGTCTTCACGTACCAGGCGCGCCCGGTCCAGCGATTCTTCAACCTCGCGCAGCTTGCTTTGCGCGGCGTCGCAGCCCCGCTTCGCGGCGACCCGCCGGCCCAACGTCACAATAAAGCCGAGCCGGTTCTGAGCGTCGCGAACCTTGGCCTCTCGCATCAGCCACTCCCAGTCTAGATCGTAGTATTCCACCACGAGCCAGGGAAGACCTTCCACCACGCGGACATCGAGGTCGCGGCGGGAAAGCGCCGCCAGCAGGACTACCGCGGGATTGTCGCGGGGGCCGCGCATAAGGTGCCGGAAGCCGGGGTACCCAAGGTTTGCGAGAGCCTTAGCCAGGTATGCGGAGTCCCAGGATTCGAGAGCGTCAACGCGCAGAGGCAGGACAGTCGGACCCAAGTGGTACAGATCAATCATCTTCAAACCGACTTCCTCGGTGACGCGGCGGCGGCCGGTTTCCATCAATGCAAGGTAGGCCTGCGAAACGCCAAAATGCTCGGCGGCTTGTTGCTGCGTCAAGCCAACGGTCTGTCTCGCCAATCGTAATTGGTCCGGTTTGAAAGTTGCCACCGATCTGTTATAACAACTTTTGTAATAGCGCGCAAAGCTACCGGTTTCGCCAAAGCCGTTATGGAGCCGATTGGCGGGGTGATGCTGTCGGGCAGCGAGCCGGTATACGCCCTTGCTTACTCGCCACGGCGGACGAGTCGGCCTCGCCCGCTTGGTATAATCGGAGCGTCACGACTGGTATCGATATCAAAGCTATTCCACCGCCGCTTCGCTTTGATGCGCATGGCGTCTGCCAGGTAGCCGATACTCGTGTCACGCTCCTCACGTTGATCGAGGCTTTCCTGGAGGGCGCCACTCCGGAAGAGATCTACCAGGAATACCCCACCGTAAGTTTGGCCGGCGTATACACCGTGATCGTGTTCTATCTCGGTAACCGCGATAAGATCGACGGTTATCTCCATACCGTGCGCGAACGGGAAGCCCGCGTCGTCGAAGAGATCAAGCTGCGTTCGCCGCTGTCCGAAATCCGGCGCCGGCTTCTGCCGCGAAAGACGCAGCCGGCGTGATTCCGTTTCTGGCCGATGAAAAAGCGCAAAATCGTCAGCGGTTTGTTACGCCGGAACCCGTTCGTGGATGTCGTTCGCGTACTGGATACCGGATTGATGGAAGCCGAAGATCGGACTCTGCTGGAGTGGGCCGCCCATTACGACCGTGTTCTCCTGACTCACGACGTCCGGACATTGGTCGGTTTCGCCTGGGAGTTCGTCCGTCTCGGCAAGCCGATGGCAGGAATGATTGTCTTGGGCAATGTGCGAGTCTCCCAGGCGGTCGAAAAACTCCTTCTCATCGCTGATTGCAGCGAGCCCGAAGGCGTGGGCAGGCGTGGTAGCTTAACTTGCCCTTATAGCCTGTTCCGCCCAGCACCCACCCTACAGTAAGCCGCCGTGGTGGCAATGATTCAAACCACGATGACGCATGTCAAGTTCCTCTAACCGATTGAAAACGCAACCTAACCGCGCACCGTTGCCCCGAACTTCCGCTGCCGCCGTGCTACCGTTATTTCGATAGAACCTGGGCGCCGTTTCAGCCTGTACGGTCGTTCCTTGACATCCGAATATTAGGTTACTTCGATGTTACATCTCGCCAGCCCAACTGGGGAAATTACCATACGAACCCACCGCGAATCGCTAACTTATTTATTTGCAACAAACGCCTATCAGCGCCCCCACACTCCACCCCCCACACTTGCGATAATCAAGTTTCATGGACGCACCCGTCGCGATCGTCGGAGGAGGCATCTCCGGCCTGTCCACCGCGTATTATCTGGCCCAGGCCGGCATTCCCTCCACCCTAATCGAAGCGCGCCCGCGGCTCGGCGGCGTCATCCAAACCGAGCATGTCGAGGGCTGCGTGGTCGAAGGCGGCCCCGATAGCTTCCTCTCAATGAAGCCGGCGGCCATGGAACTGATCCGCGACTTGGGGCTGGCGGACGAAGTCATCGGCTCCAACGACCATCTGCGCGTCACTTACGTTTGGAAAGGCGGCCGCCTGGTGCCGCTGCCGGACGGAATGCAGCTTATGGTGCCCACCAAGCTGGTCCCGTTGCTCACCACCCGGCTGCTGAGCTGGCACACCAAGCTCCGCATGGGAATGGAACTCTTCCATCCGCCGGGCCGCCATCCTGAAGATCAATCCGTAGCGGACTTTATCACGGCGCATTACGGCGCCGAAGCCGTAGATTACCTCGCCGAGCCGCTGCTCTCGGGCATCTACGGCGGCAGCCCCAGCGCGCTCAGCATCTCGAGCGTGCTGCCGCGGTTTGTCGAGTTGGAAGCCAAATATGGAAGCCTCACCAAAGGCGTACTGGCCGAGATGAACGCCAATCAGGCCCAGCCTAATCGGCTGCCGCTGTTTCGCACGCTCAAGAGCGGATTGGGCCAATTGGTGTCGGCGTTGACGACACGCCTGGCGGGCCACGCCACCGTCCTGCACCGGCGCGCGGAAGCTGTCGAACAGACCGGCGGCGGCTTCCGGATCCGGCTGGATGACGGCTGGCTCGATTGCGCGCAACTGGTGCTGGCGTGCGAAGCGCACAACGCCGCGACGCTCGCCGGCAGTCTCGACGGCCGTCTGGCGGACTTACTCGGCAGCGTCCCCTACGGCTCGTCGATGACAGTCGCCCTAGGCTTCCCCAACACCGCTTTCCCGAGGCCGCTCGATGGATTCGGCTTTTTGGTCCCCAAGCGCGAACGCCGCCGCTTGGTGGCGTGCACCTGGGTGGGCGCCAAGTTCTCGCACCGTGTGCCCAGCGGGACCACCCTGCTGCGCTGCTTTCTCGGCGGCATGGACGATGGCGCGGTTCTTTCGGAAAGCGACGATGCGATCGTCGCCGCGGTCGTGAGTGAGTTGCGCGGCATAGTGGGACTGCATGCGCCGCCGGCCTTCTCGCACGTTTTCCGCTGGCCCCGTTCCATGGCGCAGTACAGCGTCGGCCACGCGGCGCGGCTGGCCGAAATCGAAGCGCGGACCGCCGCGATTCCGGGCCTCCACCTGGCCGGCAACGCCTATACGGGCATCGGCATACCGGATTGTGTCCGCATGGGGAAACAGGCGGCCGGGTCCATCTCGAAAGCGTTGTGCCCGGTATGATCCACATCCTGCATCTCCTGTTCCTGTTGTTTGTAGACCCGCTGCCGGGCATGCCGCCCGTCCTGGACAAGCGCAACATCTACTCGGCGGACGCGGCGGGCGAGCTTAGTCCCGCGGTCCGTAAGTTCCCATCGCTGGTATATGTGCCGAACAGCGGCAGTAACAGCGTGGATGTTATCGACCCCAAGACTTACAATATCATTCGCCACTTTCGCGTGGGGCGGCAGCCCCAGCATGTCACTCCATCTTATGACCTGAAAACACTCTCGGTGCTATGCGATTTAGGCGACAGTATCACCCTGATCGATCCGGCCACCGGCAAGAAGGGCAAGACTCTGAAAGTCAAGGATCCGTATAACATGTACTACACGCCGGATGGCAAGTACGCCATCGTGGTGGCTGAGCGCATCCATCAACTGGACTTCCGGGACGCACAGACCATGCGCCTGGTGAAGTCCCTTCCCGTGCCTTGCCGCGGCGTGGATCACATGGATTTTTCCGCCGACGGACGCTACCTGATCGCCAGTTGCGAATTCAGCGGCGCGGTAGTGAAGGTCGATGTGGAAACCCAGAGCGTGATTGGATCTCTCGACCTGCCCGGCGGCGGCATGCCCCAGGACGTCAAGCTGTCGCCGGATGGCGAGGTGTTCTATGTCGCCGATATGCAAGCCAATGGCGTGCATCTCATCGACGGCGCACGCTTGCGTGTTCTCGGATTTCTGCCGACGGGCAAGGGCGCGCACGGTCTCTACGCCAGCCGGGATTCCAAGGTACTGTATGTTTCGAACCGTGAAGAGGGCAGCATATCGGTGATCGACTTCGCCTCGCGCAAGGTGGCCCGCAAGTGGGAAATCCCCCACGCCACACCCGATATGGGAGGCGTCTCCGCGGATGGCAAAGTGCTCTGGCTTTCCGGCCGTTACAGCAAGGAGGTGTATGCCATCGAAACAAGCGATGGACATCTGCTGGCTCGCATCCGCGTAGGCAAAGGTCCACACGGGCTATGCGTTTACCCCCAGCCTGGCCGGTACTCATTAGGACACACGGGCGTGTTCCGGTGACGCCCGTACAATTTAGTTTACAAGTCTTTCGCAGGATCCAAGGCGGGGCAGGCGCTTTCGCCTGCCAACCCAACTTATACTTGTTCTTAGAAGAGCCTATGAAATCCAAACACTCCGCCCTCATGGTCCTGGCATTGATGGGGCCGACCCTGACGCACGCGCAATCCATCTTCCAGGTGGTGCCCACCCCCAACGGCCATCACGGGCCGACCAACAACGGTCTGCTAGCCGTGGCGGCCTCGTCACCCTCCGATATCTGGGCGGTAGGCCAAACAGCCATTCATTTCGACGGCACTCAGTGGACCGCTTTCGCCACGCCGATGATCCACGGCGACAACACCAGTTATCTGGACGGAGTGGTGGACTTTTCGCCCACCGACGCGTGGGCCGCCGGAATCGTGGGTATCGGGACGGCGGCTCCGGGCCAGGTGATTGAACACTGGAATGGCGCCGCCTGGAATGTCGTCACAGGCCCTACGTTTGCCGCTGGCGATCAACCGGAGATCTTCGGCATGACAGCCGTCTCTCCCAACGACATCTGGGCGGTGGGTACGCTGCTGACGGCCAACCAAGCTCTCGAGGCTCTTTTTGAGCATTGGGATGGCACTGCCTGGACCGCGTACACCGGCTTCTTCTATGGATTTTTCCGGGCAGTCTCGGCCGACGCCTCCAACGACATATGGGCGGTAGGCTACAACGGCAATGTGACGTTCTCCGAGCATTTCGACGGCACCGGTTGGACGCTCGTGCGGACTCCCGACGTCGGGACAGGCCCGAATAGCCTGGGTGGGGTGGTGGCCCTCGCGCCTGACAATGTCTGGGCCGTGGGCTTCTCCACCGCCAGCACGCAGCCGCCACCTGGCGAGTATGACGTACCCACGGAGACGCTTATAGAACACTACGATGGCACAAGCTGGAGCGTGGTGACCAGCCCGAACGTGGGACCGAATAGCCAGTATCAATCGAACCGGCTGTTGGGTGTGACGGCCGTCTCGCCGACCGATATCTGGGCCTTTGGATCGTACTTCGCCGCCAGCGGCTCGGAGGATCAGATCACGCTATTGCTGCAATGGAACGGCACGAGTTGGAGCCTGGCTCCGAGCCCCAGCCCCCAGCCCGGCGATTTCCTGGACGACATTCTTTACTCCGGAGTGGTGACCGCGCCGGGAAGTGTGTGGATCGTCGGGTCGTTGGCTCCGGCTGCCGAAGGTAAGCCGGTCACCGCCACGTTCGTGCTGCACACTACCGGGGGATAACTCGCATCCGGCAGCCTGTTGCGCGCATCGATAACGGTAGATGGCAGATACCGCTACGCAAGGCACGCAACAAATGGAAGTCGAACATCCGGTCTTGGATGTGATCCGCAGCCGCTGGAGTCCGGCTATTTACTCGCCGCGGACAGTTGAACCGGAAAAGCTTCTCAGTGTCCTGGAGGCGGCCCGCTGGGCGCCTTCCAGCTACAACGCGCAACCCTGGAGTTTTCTAGTCGCCCGCCGAGAGGAGCCGGAGGAGTTCGCGCGCATGCTGAGCTGCTTGGTTCCCGGCAATGTCGCCTGGGCGCAGCATGT
>Ga0182015_10006366_pt1 | contig 11892 bp, 6 predicted proteins | sample 712P3MmetaG_FD_120478 | JGI IMG/M metagenome (GOLD analysis project Ga0182015, IMG submission 120478) | Permafrost microbial communities from Stordalen Mire, Sweden - 712P3M metaG | ecosystem: Environmental > Terrestrial > Soil > Wetlands > Permafrost | place: Sweden: Stordalen | collected...
CCACACCAGCCGCCGCTACCGCTACCTTTACGCCGAGAATCAAGCCGAGCCAAAGCAAGAAGCGGCGCACAGCGGCGCGCTCTAAACGCCCAGATCTTCCGTGGCGCGCCGCCGCGGACTTTCCGCTCACTTCAGATCGCGCTATTCTCTGCGCCAGTCCCGAGACTTTGGCGACGACGATGCCTCGCCAAGAACCTTTCCCCATGTTGCGCTGGGTGGGCCTGATCTGGCTCGCCGTGTGGATTCCTGTCACCGCGAAAAACTACGGATGGGTCAATTTCCTGCACGAATGTGATGTGGCGGTGATTCTAACCGCGATTGGCTTGTGGTACTCGAATGCCTTGCTGCTATCGAGCCAGGCTGTTGGAACGCTGGTGCCTGATTTTTTGTGGTGCCTGGATGCGGCATGGCGATTGTTCAGCGGCCACAACTTAATTGGCGGCACGGAATATATGTGGGACGCGCGCTTCCCTCTTGCGGCGCGGCTCTTGTCGCTGTTTCACGTCGCGTTGCCGATTGTGCTGATTTATGCGCTGGCTCGCGTTGGATACGATCGGCGCGGCGTGTGGTTGCAGCTGGGGATTTTCGCGGCGCTGTTTTTGGCGTCGCGATTTTCGCCGCAGGATTTGGATATCAACTTCGCATTTCTCGATCCATTGAAGCATCGCTGGTGGGGATCGGCGGCGGGGCAATGGATCGTGATTATGGCCGGGGCGGTGGTGGCGTTTTTCCCGGCGCACTGGATATTTCGGAAATTCGCGCCAGACGCCGGAGATTTACGCGCCGCGCGCTGAGCGTAACACCGGAGAATCAGGGCGTGTTCGCGGTCGATGGCGCGGGCGTCGAGTTGTAGGACGGATACGAAGAAAGATTTTGCAGCGACGCGGCGTCCCAGCCGCCGCCGAGCGCCTTGATCAGCAGGACGGCGGCGGTCATGCGGCGCGCGCGGAGATCGACGGCTGTGCGCTCATCGGCTAGCGCGCTGCTTTGCGCGGTGGTGACTTCGAGATAGTCTGTGATGCCGCCGCGATAGCGAGTGAGCGAAAGCTGGACGGAATGTTGCGCCGCTTGCACCGCTGCATCCTGCGTGGCGGCTTCTTGCTCCAAAATGCGCAGCGCGGCGAGGTTATCCTCAACCTCCTGAAACGCAGTGAGCACGGACTGGCGATAGGTTGCGACGGATTGATCGTACACGGCCCAGGCTTGATCGTTCGCGGCGCGGCGGCGGCCGGCATCGAAAATTGTTTCCAGGGCACTGGCGCCGACCGACCACAAGCTCGAAGGCCCTTGCACCAGCGTGGTGATCGCGCCGGTTTCAAAGCCGCCCTCGCCAGTGAGCGTGATCGCGGGATAGTAGGCGGCCTTGGCGACGCCGATGCCGGCGTTGGCCGCGGCGACGGCGCGCTCGGCTGAGGCGACATCGGGCCGGCGCTCGAGCAATTGCGACGGAACGGCCGCCGGAATCACGGGTGGCCCAGCCTCCAGCGGCGCGACGGCGATGCTGAATTCTTCCGGCGGCTTGCCGACGATTACGGCGATGGCGTGCTCGAATTGCGCACGCGCGACGTGTACGTCCTCGGCCTCCGCGCGCGTGGTTTCGAGCAGCGTTTCGGCCTCGGCAACGTCCACTTCGGAAGACACGCCGCCTTCGTGGCGATTCCTGGTCAATTGCAGCGCCTTGCTGTAATCGTCGACGGTGGAATCGAGGAGCTGCGCATCGGCGTCGAGCGTGCGCAACTGGAAATAATCGACTGCGAGCTCGGCTTGCAAACTCAACTGCGTGGCTGCGAGATCTGCCGCGCTGACTTGGGCGTTGGCGCGCGCTTCTTCCACTGTGCGGCGCACCAGGCCCCAGACGTCGGGCTCCCAACTGACGTCGAACGGCAAAACGAAATCGGAATAGGTGGCGCCGGCCGACGCGCCCGACTCCGGACGATTCTGCGCATTGTGAATGCGGTTGGCTTCGGGCTGGACGGAGAGCGTGGGGAAATATCCGGCGCGATAGTAGCGAACCAGAGCGCGCGCTTGATCGAACTGCGCTTCGGCAGCTTTAAGCGTTTGGTTTGAAATGCTGACTTGAGACTCCAGCGCGCTCAGCTGCGGATCGCCGAATAATTCCCACCACGTTCCGCCGAGCTTCGCTTCGGTTGGTTGCGCCGGCACCCAATTCGGGTCTTCTTTATAATTTTGCGGAATTTCGATCGACGGGCGTTGGTAGTGCGGTCCGACGACGCAGCCGCACGCCGCGAGCGCAACGCTCAGAGGCAGCGCCGCGAGCGCCGCGCGTCTGCTCATTGGCCCGCGCCCGGCTGCGATCCGGAATCGGCAACGCGCACGGTCGTGCCGGTAACGATGGAATCGGGCGGATTGGTGACCACCCACTCGTCGCCAGTCAACCCGGCGAGAATTTCGGCGTCGTTGCCCAAATCGCGGCCAATGGCGACGTTGATAAGCGACGCGCGATCGCCATTTTCCACTGTGACAAGATGCAAGCCATCGGCGCGAAACAATAGCGCGCTGACCGGCACGACGAACGTGGGACCGGCCGAGGGCACGGCCAGATGAACTTCGGCGTACGCGCCGGGCAGCAGTTCGCCGGTGGGATTATCGACGGATATTTCCGCGAGCAGCGTGCGCGAAGCGGGATCGATAGCTTGAGCGGTGCTCACCAGCTTGCCCGGAAATTGGCGGCCGGGGAATTCCGGCAGCATCAGCTCGGCTTTGATGCCGGGCTTGGCTCCGGCGGATTCGGCTTGGGGAACGCTCACGTAAACGCGAAGCACGCGGGTATAGGCGATGTGGAATAGCTCGGTATGCGTGCCGCCGCTGGCTCCGGCGTCCACCAGCGCGCCGATATCGATATTGCGCGCGGTGATCACGCCATCGAACGGCGCGTAAATTTTCTGGAACGATTGCAAGTCTTCGAGGCGCTTGACGTTATCGGCCGCGGAATCGAGCGCGGCGCGCTTGGCCTGGAAATCGCCTTCGGCATTATCGGCATCTTGTTTGGAGACGGAATCGGATTTCAGCAAATCCTCGTAGCGATTGGCGGTAATCTGCGCGAGATTCACATTGGCCTGCGCGGTGGCCTCGTCGGCTCGCGCTTGCGAGAGTTGCTGATCGACTTCCGGCGTATCGATCACCGCCAGCAATTGGCCCTTTTTCACGTGCGCGCCGATATCCGCGTACCAGTTCTTCAAATATCCGTCGGTGCGCGCGTAAATCGGAGAATCGGTGTAGGCCTGAATATTTGCGGGCAGGACGATTTCGTTGGAGGCGTCCTGACGGCGCGGATGAACTACATCGACGAACGGAACGGCCATCCGCTCGGTTTCAGAACGCACTTCGGCGCGCGTGCGCAAACGCGGAAGAATGCCGGCCACCACGATCAACGCGACGACCACGAGGAATGCGATCACCGCGAACTTGCTGAGACGGCGCGGCGGCGCGGTGGGCCGCGACGGCGGGCGCTCGGCCACCAGATTCTGATCTGGATCCTGAATACTCATAGGGAGGAAGCGCTCCGCTTCGGAATCCTGGCGAGCTTCGCAATGCCAATTTTCATGTTCATCGTGCCTCGCGGCGGCTCAGGCGGCCGCTTCCGCCCTCGCTTTACGGTTTTCCACCCATTCGTGCACGCCGCAGAACACGATGGGCACGAAGAGCAGCGTAGAAATCGTCGCGAACAACAGTCCGCCGATCACGGCCCGGCCCAGCGGAGCATTTTGCTCGCCGCCTTCGCCGAGGCCCAACGCCATCGGAAACATGCCAATGATCATGGCCAGCGCGGTCATCAGCACGGGGCGAAATCGCGTTCGACCGGCCTCCGACGCGGCTTCGCTGGGCGATAGGCCGTCGGTCAGTTGCTCCTTGGCGAAGCTGACGACGAGAATGCTGTTGGCCGTGGCCACGCCCATGCACATGATCGCGCCGGTGAGCGCGGGAACGCTGAGCGTCGTGCCGGTGATGAACAGCATCCAGACGATACCCGCCAGCGCGGCGGGCAGCGCCGAGATGATAATGAGCGGATCGAGCCAGGATTGGAAGTTTACGACGATCAAGAGGTAAACGAGCACGATGGAAAAGGCCAGGCCGCCGAGCAATCCCAGGTAGGAAGAGCGCATAGTTTGAATCTGTCCGCGCACGATGATCTGCGATCCGCGCGGAAGATCGGCCCGCGCCTTATCCACGATCCTCAAAATGTCTCCGCCAACGCTGCCAAGATCGCGGCCCTGAATCGCGCCGAAAATATCGAGCACCGGCTGAGCGTTGTAATGCGAAACGGTTCCCTGCTCCTCACCAAGCGAAATCGTGCTGACGTTGCTCAGAATTTGCGGCGGCCTGCCGCTCGGTCCGCTGATGGGAATATTTTCGAGATCCTGCAAGCTGTCAACGCGGTATTGAGGCGTCTGCGTGGTGATGAAATAGCTCACGCCGGTTCTGGGATCGAGCCAGAAGGTTGGGGTGGTTTGGAAGCTGCCGCTTAGCGAAACCAGGAGATTTTGGGCCACGTCACGTTCGGTGAAACCCTCTTCACTCGTCATGGTGCGGTCCACGGCGACGTTGAGGCGCGGCTCGTCAAACTTCTGATGGATGCGCAGATCCACGGTACCGGGCACCTGGCTCACCTGATTCAGCAAGCGGCCGGCGAACAGGCGGTTGGCGTCCAGATTTGCGCCCACGACCTGAATATCGATCGGCGCAGGCAAACCAAAATTCAAAATTTGGCTCACCATGTCGGCAGGCAGAAAATAAAATTGCACGCCCGGATACTGTTGCGCCAGTTGCAGGCGCAAATCATGGACATAGGCGGCAGTGGGACGATGTTTGGCGTTCAACACGACCTGGATATCGGCGTCGGCGGGACCGATCGGCGCCGAATTGGAATAGGTCAAGTTTATTCCGCTGTAAGGCAAGCCGATATTGTCCACCAGGCTATCGAGCTGGCGGGCAGGAATCACCTGGCGAATCGTATCTTCCACTTGATCGCAAATGCGCGCGGTTTCCTCGATGCGCGTTCCGGTGCGCGCGCGCATGTGCAATTTGAATTGGCCGCTATCCACCGCCGGGAAAAAATCCTGGCCCAGGAACGGAAGCAACGCGGACGACAGCAGGCAAAAGCCCAAAAAACAAGCGCCGAAGACTAGCTTGCTGGCGATCGCGGCTTCGAGCCAAGAATGGTACCAATCGCGGAAGCGCTCGAAGCGCACCTCGAACCCATGCTGGAAGCGCCCTAAAAAGCCGGAAGAAGGCGGCGGCGCGGCGCCTTCCACGTGCGCGTGTCCGCGCAGCAGATATTTCGCCATGGTCGGCACCAGCGTGCGCGAGAGCAAGTAAGAAGCGAGCATGGCGAAGACCACGGCTTCGGCCAAAGGCACGAACAAATAGCGCGCCACGCCCGTGAGAAAAAACATGGGCACGAAGACGATGCAGATTGAAAGAGTGGAGACCAAGGCGGGCACGGCAATCTGCGCCGCGCCATCCAGGATGGCGTGTTCGATCTCCTTGCCCATCGCGAATTGCCGATTGATGTTCTCGATTTCTACGGTGGCATCGTCGACGAGGATGCCCACGGCGAGAGCGAGGCCGCCGAGCGTCATGATATTGATGGTCTCGCCCAGCGCGCTCATGCAAATGATGGAGATCAGAACGGAAAGCGGAATGGAGACCGCGATAATCAGCGTGCTGCGCCAACTGCCAAGAAACAGCAGGATCATCAAACCGGTCAATACCGCGGCGACTGTGGCTTCGCGAATCACGCCGGAAATCGCGGCGCGTACGAACACGGATTGGTCCACCAACGGACGTACCCGCAACTGGGGCGGCAGCGCGGAGAGAATCCCGGGCAAGGCGGCCTTGACCTGCGAAATGATGTCCAGCGTCGAAACGTCTCCGGTTTTAAGGACCGTCAGCAAAACGGAGCGCTGCCCGTCCACGCGCACCAGATTCGTCTGCGGCGAAAAGCCATCGCGCACCTGGGCCACGTCGTGGATGTAAACGGTGGTGCCGCCTACCGTTTCGATCGGGAGATCGTTGAGCTCGGCAATCGTGCGCGGGGCGCCGTTGGTGGCCACATCATATTCAAACGTTCCGATTTTCGATGTGCCCGAGGGCAAAATCAGATTCTGCGCGCTGATGGCGTTCACTACGTCGCCCGGCGAAAGACCCTTGGCCTGCAAGGCCTGCGTATTCAAATCCACCATCACTTGGCGCTGCTTGCCACCGTAGGGATTCGGCATCGCCGCGCCCTCTACCGTGGCCAACTGCGTGCGAATGAAGTTGGCTCCGAAATCGAAAAGCTGCTGTTCGGAAAGTCCCTCCCCAGATAACGCCAATTGCAGGATGGGCACGCTCGACGCGGTATAGGTGATGATCAGCGGCGGCGTGGCTCCCGGCGGGAGCATTTTCAGGACGGTCTGCGAAACCGATGTTACTTGAGCCAAAGCGGTGTTAGGGTCGGCGCCCTGATGAAAGTAAATCTTCTCCACGGCAATTCCGTTGAGCGATTGCGATTCGATGTGTTCGATGTTGTCCACCGTAGTCGTCAGGGTGCGCTCGTGAATGCTGACGATTCGCTGGGACATCTCCTCGGCCGAAAGACCGGTATAGGTCCAGAGCACGCTGACAACCGGGATATCGATGTTCGGGAAAATATCGGTCGGCGTGCGCAGGATCACGAATGGTCCCATGAGCAGGACCACCAGTGCCGCCACGACGAACGTGTAGGGCCGGCGGAGTGCGAGACGTACGATCCACATACGGGAACTCGAAGGCCCCCTTCTAAGGCCTAAGGATTATAGATGTATCCGCACGAAAATCGCGTTTCATCGAGTTTCAATTGTGAGATTTTGCGCCGATCCGCAATTTGGGGGAAACATTACTTCGTCCGCGCTGTTTCATCTGCCGGAACTGGTCTGCGCGCCCTAGCCGCAACGAACAAGTTGCGCGCGGACCTGCCACGCCGCGATGCAACTCCCGTATAATAACCGGCTGATGAGCGGGCGGAAGATTCTGAAGCGGGTGGCGATCGGCGCGGTCGCGGCGATCGCGCTGGTCTATTTGGGCGACACGCTATCGGTATGGCATCGAATGTCGCACAGGACGGCGAGCGATCCGTTGATGACCATGACCACGCAGCCGGTGATCGAGATTCCGCACAAGGATGGAGAAGCGGAAATCGTGCTGGGCGCAGCCGTCGAAGTGACCTGCGTGCGCGCGTTGTTTCCGCACGACGGCTGCAATCCGTGCTGGTACGTCGCGCGCGAGAACCAAGCGCCCATCGTCATGACGCTGCTGCCGCTGCTCGAAATTGCCGGGGGAATGGGGCGGAGCGTTGGGTATTCGCCGACGTTCAGCAGCCATTCCGCACGGCAAACGCTTGCGGCTAAATTTTAGTAACTGAAGCGGATAGACCGCGAAACGAATCCGGCGCGCGCGTCGTCCAATGAGGGAACATGTCATCAGGACACGGGATTGCGAGAACTCAACGGAAATATGCGGCGCTAAAGGGCGACCGCGCGTGCAGCGTCTCCACGCGTGGCCCAAGTTCAAAAAATAACCAGCATTGGTTCGCGACGCGCCTTGGCGTTGCTGCCCTGGACTGACTCTCGATGACCGAATACAAAAGCTTACCGCTGCCTCCCGACGCCAGTAGCACGGCCCCGCCGCCCAAGCCCGCGCTGCAGACGGGCATGCCTCCGGACGATGACACAAAGAAAAAGAGCCATTGGTGGATTTGGGCGCTGCTGATCGCGATTCTGGTGATTGGCGGATTGTATTACTACCGGCAAAAGCAGGCGGCCGATGCGGCTGCAGCGGCCAAAGCCGCGGCGACGCAACGCGCGGTTCCGGTGGTCACTGCCAAAGCGCTTAAAGGAAGCATGGGAGATTACGTGGAAGCGCTTGGCACCGTCACGCCGGTCTATACGGTTTCGGTGACCAGCCGCGTATCGGGGCAGATTATGGTGGTTCATTACAAAGAGGGCCAGACCGTCAACAAAGGCGACGCCTTGGTGGATATCGATCCCCGGCCCTATCAGGCGGCGCTGACGCAGGCGCAGGGGCAACTGGCGCACGACCAGGCGCTGTTGAGCGAAGCGGAGATCGACCTCGATCGTTACAAAACGGCGTTCAGCCAGAATGCGATCGCTGAACAGCAGGTTTATGACCAGGAGCAGACGGTCAAGCAAGATCAGGGAACGGTGGAGAACGATCAGGGCACGGTGGCGAACGCGCAAGTGAATCTGGCTTATTGCCACATCACTTCGCCGATTCAGGGGCGCGTGGGCCTGCGCCTGATCGATCCCGGCAACGTCGTGCAGGCCGCAAGCACCTCGCCGCTCGTGGTGGTTACGCAACTGCAACCGATCACCGTGATTTTCAGCGTTGCCGAGGATTACCTGCCGGAGATCCAGAAACAAATCCGGCAGGGCAAAACATTGAGCGTGCAGGCGCTCGATCGCACTCAGGAATCGCAGATCGCCGTGGGCACGGTTCTGACGTTGGACAATGAAGTGGACACCACGACGGGAACGGTAAGAGTGCGCGCGATGTTCCCGAATGCCGATGAATCGCTTTTCCCGAACCAATTCGTGAACGCCAAACTTCTGGTTTCGACCGAAGAAAACGTAACGCTCGTGCCCTCCGCCGCCGTACAGCGCAACGGTCAGGGCGCGTTCGTCTACGTGATCAAGTCCGATTCGACGGCGTCGGTTCGCAATATCACCGCGGGCACCACGGACGGCACCACAACCGTGGCGCAAGGCGTGAATCCGGGCGAAGTGATTGCCGTAAACGGATTCGATAAGCTGCAAGATGGGATCAAGGTGACCACCAGCCCGCAGGGTGGCACTGGCGCTGGCGGCAAAGGCAGGGGCAGCGGCGGCGCTGGCGGCGGTTCAGGCGGATCGAGTTCGAGCGGGCAATCAGCGCCAACGAGCGGGGGAAGCAGTCCGTGAATCCGTCCAGTCCGTTCATCCTGCGACCGGTGGCGACGTCGCTGCTGATGGCGGCGATCCTGCTCGCAGGTATCGTGGCTTACACGCAATTGCCGATTTCCGCCCTGCCTGAAGTCGATTATCCGATCATCCAGGTCGTCACGTTTTATCCGGGCGCGAGTCCAGACGTGATGGCCTCCGCGGTAACGGCTCCCCTCGAGCGGCAATTCGGCGAAGTGCCCGGCCTCAATCAGATGACCTCGACGAGCTCAGAAGGCAGCTCGGTCATCGTCCTCGAGTTTGCGCTGGACCTCAACATCGACGTGGCCGAACAGGAGGTGCAAGCCGCGATCAACGGATCGCAATCGTACCTTCCGCCCGATCTGCCCACTCCTCCGATTTACAGCAAGACCAATCCCGCCGACGCGCCGATTCTGACGCTGGCGCTGACCTCAAATACCATGCCGCTCGCGCAGATCGAGGATTTGGCGGACACGCGTCTGGCGCAGAAAATTTCGCAATTGCCGGGCGTTGGCTTGGTGAGCATCAGCGGCGGCCAAAAGCCGGCGGTGCGCATCCAGGTGAATCCCGCCGCGCTTTCTTCTTACGGCATCAATCTCGAAGATGTGCGCTCGGCTCTGCAGCAACAAAGCCTGGATCAAGCCAAGGGCACGTTCGACGGTCCGCGCCAGGACTACCAGATCGACGCAAACGACCAATTGGTGACCAGCGCCGATTACCAGAAGGTTGTGATCGCCTACCGCAACAACGCGCCCGTAGTGGTCTCCGACGTGGCCACGGTAATCGATGGCGTGGAGAACCAAACGCAGGCCGCGTGGATGAATCAAACTCCGGCCGTGATCCTCAACATTCAGCGGCAGCCCGGCGCGAACATCATCCAGGTGGTGGATCGCATCCAGACGCTGCTGCCGCTGCTGCAAGGCACGCTGCCGGCTGCCGTGCAGATGACCGTCGTGACGGACCGCACCACGACCATTCGCGCCTCGGTCAAAGACGTCGAATTCGAGTTGATGCTCACCGTGGCCCTGGTGGTGATGGTGATCTTTCTGTTTCTGCGCAATCTTTCGGCGACCATCATTCCCAGCGTGGCCGTGCCGCTTTCACTGGTCGGCACCTTCGGAGTGATGTACCTGGCGGGCTACAGCCTGGACAATTTATCGCTGATGGCGCTGACGATTTCCACCGGCTTCGTTGTGGACGACGCCATCGTGATGATCGAGAACATCGTGCGCTTCATCGAAGAGGGCGATCCGCCGCTCGAAGCTGCGATGAAGGGCTCAAAGCAAATCGGCTTCACCATCATTTCGCTCACCGTCTCGTTGATCGCGGTGTTGATTCCGCTCTTGTTCATGGGCGATATCGTCGGGCGCCTGTTCCGCGAATTTGCGGTCACGCTGAGCGTCACGATTCTGCTCTCCGCAGTGGTCTCGCTCACGCTCACGCCGATGATGTGCTCGCGGCTTTTGAAGCACACGCCGGAATCGCAGCAAGGATGGTTCTACCGCTGGTCGGAACGCGGCTGGGTGAAGATCATCGATTTTTATTCCCGTACTTTGCGTTGGGTTCTGCAGTTCCAGACGATCACGCTGCTGGTCGCGGTGGGCACGCTGATTCTCACGATCGTGCTCTACGTCCTGGTGCCCAAAGGATTCTTTCCTGTGCAGGATACCGGACTGATTCAGGGCATTTCCGAAGCCGCGCAAACCGCATCGTTTGACGCCATGGCCAGCCGGCAGCAAGCCCTGGCCGCGGTGATCCTGAAGGATCCGGCGGTCGATAGCCTTTCTTCGTTTATCGGCGTGGACGGCACGAATACCACGCTGAATAGCGGGCGTTTCCTAATCAACTTGAAACCCATCGAAACGCGGGGGATCAACGCCTCGGACGTGATCCGCCGATTGCAGCCGCAAGTCGATAAGGTCGATGGCATCGCGCTCTACATGCAGCCGGTGCAAGACCTCACGGTCGAAGACCGCACCAGCCGCACGCAATATCAGTACACGCTCGAAGACCCGGACGAGGCGGAACTCGACCTCTGGACCCGGCGCTTCGTCGCGAAATTGAAGAAGCTGCCGGAACTCCAGGATGTCGCGACCGATCAGCAGACCGGCGGCCTGGCCGAAACCTTGGTGATCGACCGCGTGACCGCTTCGCGCATGGGCATTTCGCCGCAAATGATCGACGAGACGCTCTACGACGCGTTTGGCCAGCGCCAAATTTCGACGCTGTACACGCAGTTGAACCAATATCACGTGATCCTGGAAACGCAGCCGGAGTTTCAGACCAATCCGAGCAACCTTGACGACATTTACGTGCGCTCGGGATCCGTAAGCTCGACGGGCGCCACCACGAATTCGAGCAGTTCAAGCGGCTCTTCAGCTTCGGGCAACGCAAGCCCGTCGAGCGGCCTGATCACCACCGGATCGAGCAGCGCGGCGCCGGGCCCGTCGGGTCCGGGGCCGACCGCGACAAGCATTTCGCTCAATCTGCCGGTGACAGCGGCGAACGGCGGCGCTGTGCCGCTAAGCGCCATCGCGCATTTCGAGCCCTCCAGCACGCCTCTGCTGATCACGCATCAAGGGCAATTTCCGGTGGTTACGATCTCATTCAATCTGGCGTCCAATGCGTCGCTGGGCGCGGCCACCGATGCAATCGATAAAACTCAGAAGAGCATGGGCATGCCGCTGAGTATCCAGGCCGCGTTTCAGGGCTCGGCGGCTTCGTTCCAGGCTTCTCTGAGCAACGAGCCGCTGCTGATTCTGGCCGCGCTGGTTGTGGTGTACATCGTTCTCGGTGTGTTGTACGAAAGCTACATTCATCCAATCACGATTCTTTCGACGCTGCCCTCGGCCGGAGTCGGCGCGATTTTGGCACTGCTGATTTGCGGCCAATCGCTGAACGTGGTTTCGCTGATCGGCATCATCCTGCTGATCGG
>Ga0182015_10006370_pt1 | contig 11885 bp, 10 predicted proteins | sample 712P3MmetaG_FD_120478 | JGI IMG/M metagenome (GOLD analysis project Ga0182015, IMG submission 120478) | Permafrost microbial communities from Stordalen Mire, Sweden - 712P3M metaG | ecosystem: Environmental > Terrestrial > Soil > Wetlands > Permafrost | place: Sweden: Stordalen | collected...
CGCAGCGCAAATTTGGCAACGTCACCATCGCCAAGGAGACCACCCACCGTATGAACACCATCGGCTTTCTGGAAACCCTGGGACAGGATCTTCGCTACGCTGCCCGCCTCATCCGTCTCGAACCGGGTTTTTTCAGTGTCGCGATTCTTTGCCTCGCGCTCGGGATCGGCGCCAACACCGCCATCTTCCATCTGCTCGACACTGTGCGCTTGCGCACTCTGCCGGTGGCGAACCCCCAGGAATTGGTCGAACTAGAAATAGGGTCGAGTCAACGAAGCGGCAACTTCAGCAGCAGTCACTCCGATTTCACCTATGCACTTTGGGACCAGCTTCGAACCCATCAGCAGGCCTTCTCCGGCCTGTTCGTCTGGGAGCCGACCCGCTTCAACACGGCGACAGGCGGCGAAGTGCGCAATGTCGAGGGGCTTTACGCCAGCGGCGATTTTTTCCGGACTCTCGCCGTCGTCCCCGCTCTCGGCCGTGTCTTTTCCGCCGAGGATGACCGCCCTGGCTGTGGCGCACCCGGCGTCGTGCTCGGTCATTCGTACTGGCAGCGCGAATACGGCGGCCAGGCGTCGGCGATCGGCCGCAAAATTTCGATCGAGGGCAAGCCTTTCGAGATTATCGGCGTCGCGCAAGCCGGCTTCTTCGGAGTCGAAGTCGGCAAGGCGTTCGATGTCGTGATTCCCGTATGCGCCGAGAGTCTTATCGACGGCGAAAGCGCAAACACACCGAAGCGGGATCATTGGTGGCTCGCGGTCATCGGACGGTTGAAGCCCGGCTGGACACTCGCCCAGGCGCACGCACACGTGGAAGCCATCTCCTCCGGTCTGTTCGAAGCAACCCTTCCGCCGAGCTACACTCCGGAGACCGCGAAAAAGTATCTGGCATTTAAGCTGACCGCCAATCCCGCCGGATCCGGCGTGTCGGACTTGCGGTCGAAGTACCAGGATCCTCTGTTGATCCTGCTGGGCATCGCGGCTCTCGTGCTGGTGATCGCCTGTGCCAACCTCGCCAATCTCATGCTGGCGCGCGCCAGCGCCCGCGAACGCGAACTCGCCGTCCGGCTCGCCATCGGCGCTTCTCGACCTCGCCTCATTCGCCAGATGCTCGCCGAGAGCCTCCTGCTGGCCGCCATCGGAGCTGCCTGCGGAGCCCTGCTCGCGCAGTTCCTCAGCAGCTATCTGGTCCGCTTCCTTACTACAACCGACAATCCGCTCTACGTCGACCTCGGTACGGATTGGCGAATCTTCGGCTTCACCGCCGCCCTGGCCGTCCTCACCTGCCTGCTCTTTGGATTGATGCCCGCCATCCGCGCCACTCGCGCCAATCCAGGCACGTTGATGAAAGCCAGCGGCCGCGGACTCACCGATGCTCGCGAGCGCTTCGGCCTGCGCCGCATCCTGGTAGTCGCGCAAGTGGCGCTCTCTTTGGTTCTTCTGGTAGGCGCGCTGCTGTTCGTTCGCAGCCTGCACAAGCTGCTGACCCTCGATGCCGGATTTCAGGAGAGCGGAGTATTGGTAGCGGAAGTCAACTTCTCAACCCTGAACTATCCGCCGCAGCGCTGGAATGAAGTGCAGAGCGAAATCCTGCGCCGGATTCGCATCCTCCCAGGCGTGGAACAGGCCGCCGCGACCTCCATCCTCCCGATCAGCGGCGACCGCTGGAACGACGAGTTCCTTTTCGTCGGCGCCAATCCCTCGGGAAAGTTTTTGTCCAACTTCAGTGCCGTAAGCCCCGGCTACTTCCGTACGCTCGGCACTCCACTGCTCGCAGGCCGCGACTTCAACGAGCACGACACCACGTTGAAATCTCCCAAAGTCGCGATCGTCAATCAGTCGTTCATCAAGAAATTCCTGAATGGCGCCAATCCCATCGGTAAACGGATGCGCATCGAAACCGGCCCCGGCGAGCCCGAAACCATTTACGAAGTAGTCGGTGTAACGAAAGACGCGAAATACGTCCGTCTCAGCGATCCGTTCAGCCCCACGGTTTTCACGGCGCTGGATCAGACGCCGAAGTACGGAGCCAGCACGATCATGTTGAGCCGCTCGCACCTGGCGCTCACCTCCCAGCTCGCCGCCATCAAACGCGAAATGGCCGCCATCAGCCCCGCCATGTCCCTCAACTTCTACACGCTCCAATCCGAGATCGCCGATTCTCTACTGCGCGAACGCCTGATGGCAACCCTGTCCGGCTTCTTCGGGTTCCTGGCCGCGCTGCTCGCGTCCATCGGATTGTACGGCGTGATGGCGTATATCGTCGCGCGCCGCCGCGGCGAAATCGGTATCCGCATCGCGCTGGGCGCAAACCGCGCGAACGTGCTCACACTAATCGGAAGCGAATGCGGCAAACTGCTGCTCGCCGGTTTGCTGCTCGGGATCGGTTTCGCGCTGGCTGCATCCCAAGCCATCACGAAGCTACTCTATGGCCTCAGCCCAACCGATCCGCTGACCATCGTCCTCTCGGTGCTGCTGCTGGCGTTGGTTGCGCTCCCAGCCAGCCTGATACCCGCGATCCGCGCCTCGCGCCTCGACCCAATGCAAGCCCTTCGTGAAGAATAGCCCGCTTACGGCTCCCGCACCTCAAGATCCGGAAGCGCAATTGCCGCAAAGTGCTTCAAGTTCCAGGTCAGCAAGACACTCGCCCCAGCGTCAACCGCGCACCACGCGATCAACGCGTCGTACACTCGTCCGCCTCCGAATCCGAGGCGCGCGAGACTCGCCATCCTCTCCCACACGCCACGGGATCTCACTCCAACCACCACGGCGGTCCGCGCAAAGTTCCCCTCGATGGTCTGCCTGGCAATGTCCGGCGGCAGCCGATAAGGCGCAGGCATCCGCGTCAGGACCGAGTAGCACTCCAAGATGGCATGGACGGGAAGGATGATTTGCGCCTCGCGATCATGCCAGTATTGATACGATCGCAGCGTTCTGTGATGATGGGCATGCCAATCGCAGAGGAGCGCAATCAGGTAGCTCGAGTCCAGCGCGACTCGAAGTTGCTTGGCTGGCATCCACTATTCCATGCGCTACATTTCGCGGTCGCGAGATTTGCGAATCCACTCGTTGGTTTGCTCCACCGACATCTTTGGCGCGCCCGGAATGCTAGCGACTAACACCCCCCCCTTTCTTACCAACCGCGCCTTCGGTGATTTACGTTCGATCTCAACCCTTCCGTCCCGATATTCAATCTTCAACGGCGATCCTGGCTTGAGCCCAGCCGCCTCTCGAATCGGCTTAGGAATCACGACTCGTCCGGCGCGATCAATGGTACTTTTCATGGCATTAGAATACCATTTCCCGTGGTAGGCGGCGTCATCTAACAACACGCACGTACATGAACGACAAACCGCGGACCTCAAATCCTGCGGCGTGGACCTCTTTGCCCTATAGTTGGATGAGCGGGAGGCGGCCGAATGGCGGGGGGCGAAAAGAGGTGCGGGCTAATCGTTGTCTTCTGTGCGTCACTTGCGGGTTCGGCTGCGCTCGGGCAAGTTCCTGGGAACGGCGAGTGGCCGAACTACGGCAATGACCCAGGTGGGATGCGGTTTTCCCGGCTCACCCAGATCAATCGCGACAACGTGTCAACACTCAAGCTCGCCTGGGTGTTTCACGCTGGAGATATGTCATTCGGCAGCGGCGGAAGGAAGCGCAGCGGTTTTGAAACCACGCCGATCCTGGTGGACGGCACCCTCTACATCACCACAGCCTTTAATCGCGTGATTGCGCTCGATCCCGCTGGGGGAGAGCAGCGTTGGGCTTTTGATCCCCAAATCGATCCCACTTGGGAGTACGGCGATGGATTGGTCAATCGCGGCATCGCCACTTGGTTAGACCCTTCGCGCTCCAAAGCACAGCCCTGCCGCCGGCGCATTTTTGAATCGACGCTGGATGCTCGTCTCATCGCTCTCGACGGCGCCACGGGCAAACCTTGCGCCGACTTCGGTGAACACGGTCAAGTTAGCTTGCGGAACGTTCCCGGGTACATCCCCGGCCGGTATCACATGACTTCGCCGCCCGTCGTCATTGACGGCATCGTCGTGGTGGGATCGGCCATTGATGACAACCAGCGCGTGGACATGCCGGCCGGTGTCGTGCGCGCCTTCGATGCTCGCACCGGCGTGCTGCGCTGGAGTTGGGACCCCATTCCGCCCAATGCGCCAACTGCGCAGACGGCCGCGTCGCCCAAGACTTGGCGCACCGGCGCAGCCAATGCCTGGTCGATTATGGCGATAGACCCCGTTCGTGACCTGGTCTTCGTTCCCACCGGCAGCGCGAGCCCTGACTATTACGGCGGCTTGCGGCCTGGCGATAACAAGTGGGCCAACTCCGTGGTGGCCCTGCACGCTAAGACCGGCCAACTCGCTTGGGGATTCCAACTCGTCCATCACGATCTTTGGGACTACGACACCGCATCGCCACCGCTACTTGCTACTCTGAATCACGCTGGTAAAATAATCCCGGTCGTCATCCAAGGCAACAAAACCGGCCTTCTCTACGTGCTTCACCGCGACACCGGCACACCGGTGTTCCCAGTGGAAGAACGCCCCGTACCTCGGAGCGATATCCCCGGCGAAGTGACTTCACCCACGCAGCCGTTTCCCGTGGCCCCGCCTCCGCTCGTGCCACAACAGTTTTCCATGGATGATATCTGGGGTCCCACGGCTGAGGATCGCGAATGGTGCCGCACCGAGATTGGACGGCTTCGCAACCAGGGCATCTTCACTCCCCCCAGCATTAAGGGCACGCTGGCTGTGCCCGGAAACCTGGGCGGCATGACTTGGAGCGGGTATGCCTTTGATCCTCAGTACGGGCTGCTGATCGTGAATACCAATAATTTTCCCAACAGGGTGAAACTCATTCCCCGCAACAAAGTCAGATCCAACCAGGAAGACGGCGAATATGGGCCTCAGACGGGATCGCCATATGGAATGATTCGCCGCTTTCTGCAGTCGCCCTCCGACTTGCCGTGCACCGCGCCGCCCTGGGGCACGCTCGCCGCGGTGGACATGACCGAAGGCAAGATTCGCTGGCAAGTTCCCCTCGGCTCCATGCAGAACTTTGGCGGCGCCCACGATCCCATCCCGCCAGGATCCATTAACCTCGGCGGACCGATCGCGACAGCTGGCGGCCTGACATTTATCGCCGGCACTACGGACCCATACATCCGCGCCTTCGATGTTGAGAATGGAAAGGAACTCTGGAAGGCCCGGTTACCAGCCAGCGGCAACGCCACGCCGATCACCTACGTGAGCTCGACCGGCAGACAGTATTTAGTGATCGCTGCGGGTGGTCACCCAAAAATCCCGGAAGATCCGCTGGGCGATGTGCTCGTGGCATTCACTCTGCCTTGATTTGACGCGCCGCCTCCAAAACGGCATCCGCCGCGATCCCGTCCAAACTTCCGCCGCTCACCACTCGCACTCGCTCTCCCCGCGGCGCCCACACCGCCGGATCGGCCAGCCCAAAAATCGCGACCACTGGCGTCCCCACGGCCGCGGCCAGATGCGTAATCCCGGAATCGTTGCCGATGTAGACCTGCGCGCTCGCGAGCCAACATGCCAGTTCATAAAGATTCTCGAAGCGCACAGCATCGTCCAGCGGCTCATCAGGTCCGGCACACCATCGAACCGGCGTCGCTAACCGAGACGCCACCTCGCGAAACCGCTCCAGCGGCCAGTTTTTCCGCGCGCTTCCCGAAAACGGATGAATCACCGCGAAATCCCCGCGTCCACGTTGCTCGCACTCAATCCTCGGCACAGCCAAGCCATCTCCGCCCGCTTGCCGCAGAAAGAAATAGGCCGCATGGATTCTCGCGTTCGGATCAGGCAGAGCCGCCAGAAACTGGAACGGTAATCCCAACTCGCGCATCTGCTTGCGAAAATCCTCGCGATTCGATCCGTACCACGAAACGATCGAGTCGAACTGGCGCAATCGCGCGATCAAGCCCGCCGGAGAATCCACGCCCGCCAGTCCCAGCAAATCGATCCCCGTCGATGCAATCGCGCGCGCCTTGGCGAAACCAATCAGGGGCACGACCCCTGAAGGAACCCAGACTTCGGTGTAGTCGGCTCGAAGGTATTCAATCGCGGGTAGCGATAAAATGCAATCGCCAATCCCGCCCGGCCGAATGATCAGCCTGCGCACGCCGCGCTACCGGCCACCCTACTGAATGGCATGGCTGGTCTCCCACCTTGGACCATCCACGTCATGCAGGCTCAGGTGCACGGCCTTGGCGGCATCCAGGGTCTGATTGCTCACTTCGAAATGCGCGGCCACCATGCGATCCACCATGCTGTGCGGCGCAATCGTATCCTTCAGCCCGAGTCCGTCGTTGTACCGATCGCCCAAGAACCGGTTGTATTCGAAGAGCTGCTTCAAATCGCTCTTCGACGTGGTCACGCCGTCCACCATCTCGCCGTTCTTCTTTTCGAGCGACACTTCCACGTTCCCCACCACGAAAGGAATGTCCGAGGGATTCTCCACTCGAAAATCCAGCACAGCGATGCTGTTCCCATCGCCCAGCGCTCCGGTGCGGACTTTCAGAATCTTCCCCTGCAATTGGAGATGCGATCCCTCATTGCCGCTTACCGTTAAGAACACCACGACCCCCACCGCCACCACGCCGATTCCGAAAAAGATCAGAAGTTGCTTGCTCATCGGGTTACTCGCATGCTAATCCCCCAGCAGCTTGCCGTATCCGTGCAAGCGCGTCACGTTATCGCAGACGGCCTTGATCCCCGCGGTGATCGGAATCGCCAGCAGCAGTCCGATGCCGCCCCACAGCGTGCCCCAAAACATCAGCGCCACCGTCACTACCAGCGGATTCAGATGCACCCGCGACCCCACTACCTTGGGATACAGCAGGTTCATCGCGGTCAGGTGCAGCACCGAAACCACCACCGCGATCACCACGTAAATGGTCGGCTGCGTGTAGACGATCAGCCCAGCCGCCAACGCCGGGATCATCGCCATCGGTAACCCAACGTACGGTACCAGGCTCAGAAACCCGCTCAAAGGTCCGATCAGCGGCCAATACGGAAGCCGGATCGCAAAAAAGAATGCACTGCTGATCGTGGCGAGCATCAAGCCCAGAATGAAATTGCCGATGACGTATGCCCGCACCATGTCCGCCACGCCCTCCCAGCTCTTTCCAATCATCTGCCGCTCGGAGCCCTTGAACAGATACAGAAAACTGCGCCGCATGTGATCGCGCCAGCTCAACATGAAATACACCAGGAACGGAACGAAGCTCGCCATCAGCAGCACATCGTAGAACGACCGCACGTACCCGTATACATACGTGAGCAGCGGCGTCGGGTCGGAATGAATGCGGAATTCGGGAATCTGAACCGGCGCGACAGGTTCCACGGGCTTGCTTCCCCTCCGTCTGCGGGTTGGCTCAGGAGCCGGATTGCCTGGCGGTGGCGGGGCTTCCTGGAATCGCTTGGGAATCACAACTTGATAGGTTCGCTTCTCCACGTCGTCCACGCGCGTTGCTATGTTGTCCACCATGTCGTTCATGCGCTGGCTGTAGGCCGGCAGTTCTTCCACGAACCCGGAGAACTGGGTGTACAGCCCGAGCCCGAGCAGATACAAAACCAGCAGAGCGCTGCTGCAAACGATGAAACTCGCCACCGCGCGCGGTACCCTCAGCTTCACGAAGGCCGTCACCACCGGGTCCAGCAGAAACGCGATCGTAATCGCCACCACCATGGTGATGAAGAAGACCCGCCCGAAATACAGCAAAGCTATGCCCGCCGCAATGGCGAGGATCGTGATGCCGGCGTGTACCGGTGTCTGGGCCGGTGGCGAGGGCGCGGAGGTAGGCGTAGGAATAAGCGTGGACATCGGAAACCTCAAGTCCTCTTCTATGATGAAATGAAATCGGTAGAACGGCAAACAAAATTAGAGCCAACTGACGCGTTTTGGGGATTTTCATGACAGAAGGCAGGATCTTGGCCCTCGATTTGGGCAAACGGCGCATCGGACTGGCGCTGAGCGACGAGCTCGGCATCACCGCTCAGGGCCTGGAAACCCTCCAGCGCACCAACCTCCGCGAGGACTTGGCGCGCCTAGCGAAACTCGCCTCCGGCCACAACGTCTCACTCATCTTGATGGGCAACCCGCTGCACATGAGCGGTCACGAAGGACGCGGCGCGGCCCACGCTCGCGAATTCGGCGCGCGCCTGGAAGCCGTAACGGGCATCCCGATCCAACTTTGGGACGAACGCCTCACCACCGTTCAGGCGCAGCGCGTGCTCCGCGAGAGCGGCATCAGCATTGAAAAGCGCGCCAAAGCGGTCGACCGCCTGGCCGCTGTCATTCTTCTCGAAAGTTATCTCGACTCCCGCCTATCATGACGCGTCTGCTGCTCGCTCTGGTCTTTTTGGCCGTTATCGCCGCGGGATTGGCTTATGTGTCTTTGGAGACTACCTACCAAGGCTTTCGCGATCAGGTGATCCTCGATTTTCCGAAGGGCACCAGCAGTCAAGCTATGGCAGACGAGCTGGCACAATCCGGTGTCATCCGCTATTCGTGGCAATTCCTGATGGCCCGCGCCCTCCATTCCGGCAAGAAGCTGCAAGCCGGGGAATACCGGTTCGAGCACTCTGACACGCCAGCCAATATCCTCGATCGGATCGGACGCGGCGACGTTTTCTTTTATGAACTCGTGGTGCCCGAGGGCAGCACCATGTTCGACATCGCCGCCAGCCTCGCCCGCTTCGATTTTATCGACCCCGCCGGTTTCCTGCGCGCAGCCCGCGATAGTTCTCTGATCCGGGATCTGGCGCCCGATGCTCCCACGCTCGAAGGCTACTTGTTCCCCTCCACGTATCGCATCACGCGCGGCACAACCGTCGAGCAGCTGTGCGTGATGATGACCGGCCTCTTCCGCAAACATTGGCGCGATTTGGAGAGCTCGCTGCCGCAAGGGGTTCCCGTCAACGACCTCGTGACGCTGGCATCGCTGGTGGAGAAGGAGACCGCGGTTCCCGATGAGCGGCGCATTGTGGCCTCCGTGTATGACAATCGCCTGCGCAACGGAATGAGCTTGGATTGCGATCCCACCACAATCTACGCGGCGCTGCTCGACGGGCGTTATCGGGGCACCATTCATCGATCCGACTTGAACAGCGACAACCCTTATAACACCTACCGCCACGCGGGGCTTCCTCCGGGCCCCATCGCGAATCCGGGCTTGGCGGCGCTCCAAGCGGCGCTCGCGCCCGCCGAAACAGATTATCTCTATTTTGTCGCCAGGGGCGACGGCTCCGGCGGTCACCAATTCTCAAGAACGATGGCGGAGCATAATTTAGCCGTGCAAGAATATCGTCGCGCGACGGGCAAGTAACCACCACCGCTCCTCGAAAGATCACCGTGGCGCGCTTGTGCCAAAATGAAGCAGCGAGCCGAATGATTACCGCCAAAGCGCTGGATCTGCACGTGCAACAGCTTTTCGATCTATTGGAGCGTCTCCATTTCGCCCTTGCTAAGGCCGGAATCGAATATCGCGTCATCGGAGGAATGGCCGTATTTCTCCAGATCAGCGCGCGTGATCCTGATGCGGCGCGTTTCACCAGAGATGTGGATATTGCTGTTGATCGAGCCGACCTGGAGCGCATCGCAAAGGCAGCGGAGGATTTCGGCTTCCGCTATCGGCACGCCGCCGGCGTGGACATGCTGGTCAGCGCCGAGAATCCCAAGGCAAAAAGCGCCGTCCATCTGGTGTTCGTTCGCGAGAAGGTGCGCCCTCAAGATGTGCTCGCCATTCCAGATTTCTCCGAACCTACTCGAACCGTCGAGGGTATTCTGCTGGCGCCGGTCCCTGATCTGGTGCGTATGAAGCTCACCAGTTTCCGTATCAAGGATAAAACTCACATCATCGACATGGATTCGGTCGGATTGATCACACCGGAAATCGAAGCCGGGCTATCGGAGCCGCTGCGCGACCGGCTCGAGAAAGTGCGAGCGGAAGAACGCGGCGCCTGACTCACGCTTCGAAGACTTCTTCGAGCGGAACTACGATTTCCGGGTCATTCGTGCGCAGCATTCCATCCAGGACTTCGTGCATCTCGCCCGGCGTATAGCAAAAGGCCCGGCGCGCAAGCGGGTCGAGCACCCAAACATAGCGAACGCCCATCTGGAAATAATCCGAGATTCGTTCGTTGAGCCGGATGACCGTGTCTTCTCGCGAAAGAATTTCGACGCATAGGAAGGGCGCGTGTCTCACAATCGGCTCGACGGGATCGGAGGCAAGAAGCACACACAGGTCGGGAACACGAAAGCGTGTCGGACTGACCTGAACCCTCTGCTCGACGATCGGGCAGATTCCCCATTGACCTTCCCGTTGAAAGAGGAAAGCGAATAAACGCCCTTGTGTCCGTCCCTGCGGTCGCTCGCCCAGATTGCGCTCCTGGAGCTCGCCGTCCACGTAATCCCGATCCGGACGAAAGCTCGCGGCGAGATATTCTTGGACAGAAACGAGTGTGGCGCTCGACATCGGCGGACTCCTCTCTATTATGCGCTCAATCTACCGGCGCCGAATAGGCCGACGCCGGCGCGGAAGCGATCAAGCCGTCCTCGAAGGAATAATCCGGCTTGGGAAACTTGTGCCGCACATACCAGCGGTAGGTCCCCTTCAACCCCGCATTGAACTCGACCGGCTTGAGTTTCAGAATGCGCTGAGCCTTGTTCACCACCACGGTAATCGCGGGCAAATCGAAATAGACTCCGAAATACATCTTGGGCCCCATGGGATGCCCGCCGGAGCGCAAAATCCGCTCGCGCGGCAGACGCACGAAGGTGGGGTCTTTCCCCGCGGCGCGCGCGAACGCCTCCACGGCCTCCACTTGCGTCAGCGGCCGGGGATTCGCGATGTTGAACGCGTGCCCCTCAATATCGGGAGTGTCCATCACCTTGATGCACGCGCCCACCAGATCGTCGATATGCACGAACTGCATCAGCCGCCGGCCGTCGCCAGGCAAGATCAAGGGACGCCCGTCTCTTAAACGATCCCAAAAAAAAGCTTCGCGATAGAACGGATTGCCCGGACCATACAAGAACGGCGGACGCAGCGTCACCACCGGAAATCCGTTGCGCTGCCGCATGCGGAACAGAGCTCGCTCGCTCATCGCCTTGTTGCGCACGTACGCATCGGAATGATCGTCCGGCGCCAGCGCGTCACCTTCGTGATGATTAAGCCCGTCTCCATAGGCGCCCACGCTGGACATGAAAACATAGCGGTGCAGATTGTTCCCGCAGGCTCGCGCCGTGGCTTCCACCTGCGCCGCCGTGGTGCCATGCTCCCAGTCATACACGTTGTCGTAGACGACATCGAAGCTCTTACCGGCGAGGGCGCGCTTCACCGCCTCCGGATTGTTGCGATCCGCGACAATATTCGCGACCTTTTTTCCCAGCTTGTGCCGGCCCTTGCGATGCAGAAGCGTGACTTCGTGCCCGGCGTGCACCAAGGCCTTTACCAGCGCCTGGCCGATGAACAGAGTTCCGCCAATCACCAGCACCTTTCGCTTAGCCGGCTCCTGACGCTTGGATCCGTTAGTCGTAGTACTCGAGCCCAAGGTGTGTAATCAAGTCCTCACCGCGCATCCAGCGCAGCGTATTCTTCAACTTCATCAACTGGATAAAGACGTCGTGCTCGGGATACAATCCCGGAGCCGTCATGGGCGCTTTGAAGTAGAAGGAAAGCCACTCTTGAATGCCTTTCATGCCGGAGCGCTGTGCCAGATCCAAGAACAACACCAGATCCAACACCAGGGGCGCGGCCAGGATGGAATCGCGGCACAGGAAGTTGATTTTGATCTGCATGGGATAACCCAGCCATCCGAAGATGTCGATGTTGTCCCAGCCTTCCTTGGCATC
>Ga0182015_10006372_pt1 | contig 11884 bp, 13 predicted proteins | sample 712P3MmetaG_FD_120478 | JGI IMG/M metagenome (GOLD analysis project Ga0182015, IMG submission 120478) | Permafrost microbial communities from Stordalen Mire, Sweden - 712P3M metaG | ecosystem: Environmental > Terrestrial > Soil > Wetlands > Permafrost | place: Sweden: Stordalen | collected...
CCGTGAGGATCCACATCCGACGGCGGTGGTGGTCCCATCCATTTCTCAATACCTCCCGAATTGCACGGCCGTTCGCGTCATTCGCGGGTTGCGGCCATGTGAAAGCCGGACATGCGCATTCTGTTCATCGGTGACATCGTCGGACGGCCAGGACGCGAGGTAGTCGGCGGCGAGCTGCCCGGCTTGCGCGAGCGGCTCGGGATCGATTTCGTCATTGGCAATGCGGAGAACGCCGCCGGCGGCTTTGGAATCACGCGAAAGGTTGCCAACGAGCTGTTCGCCTGTGGGCTGGACGTCCTCACAAGCGGAAATCATTGGGCGGACCAAAAAGAAATCCTGTCCTTCATCGGCGACGAGGATCGCATCCTCCGGCCGCGCAATTACCCGGAGGGAACACCGGGAAAAGGGGCCGGACTCTACGAAACGCGAAAGGGGCAGAGCGTGCTGGTGGTCAACGTCATGGGCCGTGCATTCATGGACCCGCTCGACGATCCCTTCGCCGCCGTGGAAAAGGAACTCGGCGCCTGTCCACTCGGCGAAGGTTGCGATGCAGCCGTCATCGACATGCACGCCGAAGCGACCTCGGAGAAGATGGCGATGGGCCATTTCTGCGATGCCCGCGCCAGTCTCGTCGTCGGGACGCATTCGCATGTGCCCACCGCCGACGCGCAGATTCTCCCCGGCGGCACCGCCTATCAGACCGACGCCGGCGCCTGCTGCGATTATGACTCGGTCATCGGGATGGAAAAATTCGAGCCGCTCCAGCGCTTCACGCGGAAGATGTCGTCGGCGCGGTTTTCTCCCGCGACGGGCCCTGCGACGCTTTGCGCCGTTTTCCTGGAAACCGGCGCAGGAGGCTTGGCATCCCGGGTGGAACCCGTGCGGCTGGGAGGACGGCTGAAACCGAACCTTCCGTCCATCTGAGGATGGCTTGAACGTCTCCCCGTTCCCCGGCTATCTGACCTTTCCCTCAGGTTCGCCATGGCCGGTCATTCGCAATTCAAGAACATCATGTTCCGCAAGGGGCGCCAGGACAAAGAGCGCTCCCGGCTGTTCTCGAAGCTCGCGCGCGAAATCACCATATCGGCAAAGCAGGGGCTTCCGGACCCCGTTCACAATCCCCGGCTCCGGGCGGCCATTCTCGCGGCACGCGCCCAGAACATGGCCAAGGACAATATCGATCGTGCCATCAAGAAAGCGTCGGGCGGCGAGGCTGAGAACATCGAAGAGGTGCGGTACGAGGGATACGGACCGGGCGGTGTGGCGCTGATCATCGAGGCGCTGACCGACAACCGCAACCGCACCGCGGCCGACATGCGGGCCGCCTTTTCGAAATATGGCGGCGCTCTGGGCGAGACGAATTCCGTCGCCTTTCAGTTCGGCCGGATGGGCGTGATCGCCTACCCCAGGCGCGCCGGATCGGACGAGGCGATGCTGGAAGCCGCCATCGACGCCGGTGCCGACGAGTGCGCATCGGTCGACGACATGCACGAATTCCTCGCCAGCCTCGAGAGTTTCGGGGCAGTACGGGAGGGATTGGAGGGGAAGCTGGGGCCGGCACAAGCGGCGAACATCGAGTGGCGCCCGCGCAGTACCGTAGCCGTTGCGGACGAGGCCGGCGAGGCGCTGATCAAACTGCTCGATGTGCTCGGCGATCACGACGACGTGCAGAGCGTTTACGGAAATTACGAACTGTCCGAATCGCTCCTGCGCAAGCTCGAAGCGGCCTGATTTCTGTTGCGCGCGCGCGCCACCTTTCCGAAACTCGATGTCGGCGATTCGAGGCGCCACTGATGACAAGGGTGCGCATCCTGGGCGTCGACCCCGGCCTCGCCCGCATGGGCTGGGGCGTGATCGACATGGGCGGCACGCGCCTGTCGCACGTGGCGCATGGCGTGCTGACGAGTGATGCAAAATCCGGCATTGGTCCGCGGCTGCTCGCACTGCACCAATCGCTGTCGGAAATCATTGCCCGGTTCGAACCCGTCTCTATCGCCATCGAACAGGCGTTCGTGCACAAGGATCCGTCGGCGGCGCTGAAGCTCGGTCAGGCCCGGGCGGTGGCGCTGCTTGCCGCCGCGCGCGCCGGTCTCGAGATCGCCGAATACACGCCCAATCATGTCAAGAAATGCGTGGTCGGCGCCGGTCACGCGGGCAAGGAACAAGTGCAGGCGATGGTGCAATATCTCTTGCCCATGTCGCGCGTGGAAACGGCGGACGCGGCGGACGCGCTTGCGCTGGCGATTGCGCATGCGCATCTGACCGGAACGAGAGCCCGCATTCAGTCCGCGCTCGCATGATCGGCAAGCTGACCGGCATGGTCGATTCGCTGGCCGAGGATCACGCCATCATCGACGTGCATGGCGTGGGATACCTCGTGCACTGTGCCTCTTCGACGCTGTCGCGGCTCTCCGCCGGTACCCAGGTCACGCTCATGATCGACACCCGCGTGACCGACGACACGATTCGTCTCTACGGATTTGCCGCGCCCGAGGAGCGCGAATGGTTCCGGCTGCTGCAGACCGTGCAGAACGTCGGCGCGCGCGTGGCGCTCAGCGTTCTTTCGACGCTGTCCTCGCGCGAACTCGAGCGCGCCATCGCGCTCGGAGACAAGGCAGTGCTGGGCCGGGCGCAAGGTGGCGGTCCCAAGCTGGCGACCCGCATCGCGACCGAATTGAAGGACAAGGCACCCTCGATGATGCTGCGCGGGCATGGCGAGGAGGGCGCGGTCGTTGCGGCATTCGCGCCTCGCGGGCCCGAAGCCGATGCCGTCGCGGCGCTGCTGAAGCTCGGCTACTCTCAAGCCCAGGCTGCGGAAGCCGTTGCCCTTGCTGTACGAGAAACCGGCGGCGCATCGACGGAAATCCTCATTCGAGAGACACTACGGGCAATGGGGCGATAAACGATTGCAGGCCGATCGCAAATGATGACGGCGTCCAGACAAAAGCCTGAGGGCGCTCGCGTCGTCGCAGCCGAGCGGACCGCAGACGACACGCTCGAGGCAAGCCTGCGCCCGAAACGGCTCGCCGAGTTCGTCGGCCAGAAGCAGGCACGGGAGAATCTGTCGGTATTCATTTCCGCAGCGCGCTCACGCGCGGAAGCGCTGGACCATGTCCTGTTCTCCGGTCCTCCAGGGCTCGGCAAGACGACCCTTGCGCAGATCGTGGCGCGCGAGCTGGACGTGAATTTTCGTTCGACCTCCGGACCCGTCCTCGTGCGCGCCGGCGATCTTGCGGCGATCCTTACCAATCTGGAGCCGCGCGACGTTCTGTTTATCGACGAGATTCACCGTCTCAATCCGGCAGTCGAGGAAATTCTCTATCCGGCGATGGAGGATTTCGAGCTGGACCTCGTTATCGGCGAAGGGCCCGCCGCGCGTTCCGTCAAGATCACCCTTGCGCCGTTCACGCTGATCGGCGCCACCACGCGATCCGGGCTGATCACCACGCCGCTGCGCGACCGCTTCGGCATTCCGCTTCGGCTCAACTTCTACGAGCCGGCTGAGTTGCAATCAATTGTCGAGCGCGGCGCCCGGATCCTGGCCCTCGATCTCAACGCGGAGGGCGCACGGGAGATCGCGGCGCGCGCCCGCGGCACGCCGCGAATTGCCGGCCGCCTGCTGAAGCGGGTGCGCGACTTTGCAGCCGTTGCCGGCCACGATTCCATCGATGCTGAAATCGCCGATGCAGCGCTCACCCGCCTCGAAGTGGATGCGCGCGGGCTCGATGCCTTCGACCGCCGCTATCTGCAGCTGATCGCCCACGCCTTCGGCGGCGGTCCGGTCGGCATCGAAACGATTGCTGCCGCGCTGGGAGAGGCACGCGACGCCATCGAGGAGATCGTGGAACCGTTTCTCCTGCAGCAGGGTTTCGTGCAGCGAACACCACGCGGGCGAATGGTGACAGGCGCGGCCTTCTCTCATCTCGGTCTCGAACTACCGGTGCGCGAAGCCGGGCAATTGGGCCTGTTCGGAGAGAGCGATGCCGGAACAGCCTGAGCTGCGCGGCGCCGGCCATTTCGAAGGCCATACCCACATCCTGCCGATCCGCATCTATTACGAAGACACCGATCTCTCAGGCCTGGTCTACCACGCCAATTATCTGCGCTACATGGAGCGCGGGCGCTCGGAGTTCTTCCGCTCTGCAGGCATCACGCGGCTCGCCATGCTTGCAGACCGCGTAGCATCGGCGTGGACTCTTCGTAGGGCATCGCTGGAGTTCGTAAGACCCGCCCGCATCGACGATCTCATCGAAGTTCACACGCGCGCGACAGCGCTCGGCGGTGCGCGCATGACGGCGGATCAAGCAATATATTGCGACAGCCACCTTCTCACGCAGGGCCGTGTCGAAGCCTGCATTATCACGCTGGCCGGCAGGCCGCGACGAATACCCCCTGATATCCGCGAAAAACTGCTTCCTCTGGTCTTCGATGCAAAATGCGGGGAAGCTGGCGCCCAAATTCGGCCATGTTCAAATGCGCGAGTTGAAACCGCTCGATCAGCGCGATTACCATGACCGCGGCTTCCGTTCCCCGCGGGCGAATGAGGTTTGCGGATGAAATTTGCGCAAGCGGTCGGCATCGCGGCGGCGGTTCTCTTCTTTGTCTTATCCATCGCGTGCGTGTCGGGAGCAATGGCGCAGGGCACGCCGCAGGCGGCTCCGACCGGCCCCGAAGCGCAGAGCCAGCAGTTGGGCGCGCCGCAGGCCGCGCCGACGGCGCCCGTAGACGTGATGCAAACCGGCGGCACTCTCGGACCCGGCTTCGGCGGCATCTCGATTTTTTCGCTGTTCATGCGGGCGGATCCGATCGTGAAAACCGTGATGGCGATCCTCGCCCTCGCCTCGCTGTGGTCGTGGGCCATCGTTTTCAACAAGTGGATCGCACTTGGATCCCTGCGCCGGCGCGCCGATCGGTTCGAAAAAAACTTCTGGTCGGGCACATCCCTCGATGATCTCTATCAGCAGTACGTGCAGCACGTCGATCACCCGATGGTTGCGGTGTTTGCGTCTGCGATACGCGAATGGAGGCGTGCGTTCGAAGGCGGGCCGCCGCGCGAATCATTGCTCGCCAGCGTCAAGGAGCGGATCGACAAATCGATGTCGGTCACCATTCAGCGCGAATCGCAGGGGATCGAGGGCCAATTGGGATTTCTTGCCACCGTCGGCTCCACAGCGCCATTCGTCGGGCTGTTCGGCACGGTCTGGGGAATCATGAACTCGTTTTCCGCCATCGCTGCACGCCACGACACCACTCTCGCCGTGGTGGCGCCGGGCATCGCCGAAGCGCTGTTTGCGACCGCGATGGGTCTTCTTGCGGCAATTCCCGCGGTTGTCTTCTACAACAAATTCGTCAACGACATCGGACGCTACATCGGCCGGCTCGAAAGTTTCGCCGATGAGTTTTCCGCGATATTGTCGCGCCAGCTGGATGAAAAGGCGACCTAGTGGCAGTGGCGCTCCGACGCATGTATGCGGGCAGGCGGGGCCGACGCGTTCGCCTGATGGCCGAAATCAACGTCACGCCGTTTGTCGATGTCATGCTGGTCCTCCTCATCGTGTTCATGGTGACCGCGCCTCTTCTTACCGTGGGCGTTCCGGTCGATCTTCCCAAGACGAAGGCTCAGGCCCTCAGCCAGGACCGGGAACCATTGAGCGTCTCGGTGCGGCGCGACGGCAGCATCTTTCTCCAGAACACGCGCGTTTCCGAGGACGATCTGGTGCCGCGGCTGACGGCAATTGCTGCCAATGGCTATGACCAGCGGATTTTTGTACGCGGCGACCAGGCCGTCGATTATGGCCGGGTGATGGAGGTCATGGCACTCATTAGCGCAGCGGGATTCACGCATATCGGGCTCGTTACGGATGTCGCACACTCTCGCGCCAGGAACGACAAAGACGAGAAGTAGGATTTCGGCAGCCACGCTGGCAGGCGATCGGCGGTCGCCCGCCGGTTGGGCCGGGTCGCTCGCGTTGCACGGCACAATCGTGATGGCAACCCTGTTCACTTTTTCGCATACACTCGATATCGCCGACCAATCTGCTCCCGTTGTGCCGGTCGATCTCGTGACGCTGGCTCAAAAAACGAATGTCCGGGCGACGGAGCGCAGCGTGCCGCGCATTGCACCCACGCCGACACCGCCCGTACCGAAAGCCGCGCCAACGCCGCCGGCACCACAGCAACACGCGGAACCCGCGGCGCAACCGCCGCCCGAAGCGGCAGCCGAACCCGTTGCCGAAACGCCGCCGGCGCCAACGCGCCCGAGACAAAAGCCGCAACCCTCGCCGGAGCAGGAGAAAAAGAATTTCGATGTCGACAAGGTGCTGGCGCTTCTCAACAAAGTCGCGCCTGCACCGGCTGCGGCGACCAATTCTCCGACTGCCGCCCGCACGATTCGGGGCGTGGGCGCGCAAACCGCGATGACCGCCGATCTGCAGGATTCCCTTCGCAGCCAGATTCAGCCGTGCTGGAGCCCGCCTGTAGGAGCGCCGCATCCCGAGCGGCTGGTGGTGACGTTCGATTTGTTTCTCAATCCCGATGGCTCGGTCGCACAGCCGCCACAATTGCTTGCAAACTCCGGCGATCCGTACTTCCGCGCCGCCGCCGACGCGGCGCGGCGCGCGATCTATAGCTGCGCGCCCTACAAATTGCCTCAGGATCGATACGCGCTATGGCGAGAAATCAATCCGTTTATCTTCGATCCCAGGCAGATGTTGGGTCAATAAGACCGGAGATCAGAGAATGAGATGTTTTGGCATTGTTTGCGCAGCCCTCCTCGCCGTGTTCGCGCTCGCCATCGCGCCGGCGAGCGCAGCTCTGCAGGTCGACGTCAATCAGGGCACCATCCAGCCATTGCCGATCGCCATTCCCGCGTTCCTGGCGGGGCAGCCGGGGGACGCCGCGGCCGGGCAGAATATCGCCAGCGTCGTCAGCGCCGATCTCAATCGTTGCGGAATCTTCAAGCCGCTCGATACGCGCTCCTTCGTCGAGCAGATCAAAGACATCAACGTTCCGCCGAACTTCGCCAACTGGCGCGTCATCAACGCGCAGGCGCTGGTGACCGGCATGGTTGCAACCCAGCCCGACGGTCGCCTCCGCGTCGATTTCCGTTTGTGGGACGTCTACGGCGAAAGCCAGATGCTGGGTCTGCAATATTTCACCGCGCCTGCGAACTGGCGCCGCATCGCGCACATGATTTCCGATGCGATCTACCAGCGCATCACCGGCGAAAAAGGCTATTTCGACACCCGGATCGTGTTCATCTCCGAGAGCGGCTCGCTTCTGAATCGCAAGAAGCGGCTCGCGGTCATGGACGAAGACGGCGCCAATCCGATTTTTCTGACACGGGGCGACTATCTCGTTCTGACGCCCCGGTTCAATCCCACCGCGCAGATGATAGGTTACATGTCGTATTATGCGGGGAGGCCGCGCGTCTATCTCTTCGATCTCGAGACAGGACGTCAGCAGATGCTGGGAGATTTTCCCAACATGACCTTCTCGCCGCGTTTTTCCCCCGACGGCAACAAGGTCGTGATGTCGCTCGAGCAGCGCGGCAATTCCGATATCTATGCCATGGATTTGCGCACCCGCAGCGTTGCGCGGCTGACGAACGACCCCGCGATCGATACGTCTCCATGCTATTCGCCGGACGGAAGCCAGATCGTCTTCGAATCCGATCGCGGCGGATCGCAACAGATCTATGTCATGAATGCCGATGGTTCGAACGTTCACCGTATAAGCTTTGGAGGCGGGAAGAATAGCACGCCTGTCTGGAGCCCGCGCGGCGATCTGATTGCGTTCACAAAGCAGTCGCCGGGAGCATTCCGGATAGGCGTGATGCGCCCCGATGGTTCCGGGGAGCGAGTGATCACCGACGGGTGGGAGGATGAAGGACCCACCTGGGCTCCGAACGGCCGGGTGCTCATGTTCACGCGTACCTTGCGCGGCGGCCGGGGTGCGCAAATCTGGTCGGTCGATGTGACGGGTCGCAATGAGCTGCGCGTGCAGACTCCCGGCGACGCGTCCGACCCAGCATGGTCGCCCTTGATCCAGTAGGCGTTGACTTCCTAGTATCGGATGTTCATGCCTCTTGGGGTCGATTTGGACTGATTGCACGTTCTACCGCCGGTGCGCGCGTCCATTGTCTTTTGCGCAGCCCTCACGCACCAGGGGGCGCGCCCATTGGGAGTCGTGGCCTCATGACGAGCATGTCCAACACTCTGCGGATCGCAGCTCTGGCGGCCGCCCTGGTCCTTGCCGCCTGCACGACCAAGCCGCGACCTGCGGAAGCTCCACCGCAGGCCGCCCCCCAAGGGGGGGCTCCCTACGCGCAAAGCCAGGTCGAAACGACGGTCGTTCCCGGCAGCGCCCAGGATTTTCGCGTCAACGTGGGCGACACCGTTCATTTCGAGTACGTCAAATACGACGTGAGGGACCAAGACCGGGATATCCTCCAGCGTCAGGCGGCATGGTTGCAGAGGTACCCCCAGGTGCGCGTGACGGTGGAAGGGCATTGCGACGAGCGCGGCACGAGGGAATTCAACCTCGCGCTCGGTGCGCGACGCGCCAACGCCGTCAAAGACTATCTGGTCAGCCTCGGGGTCCCGTCGTCCCGAATCGGCACGATTTCCTACGGCAAGGAGCGTCCGATGTGCGCCGAATCGAACGAGTCCTGCTGGGCGCAGAACCGCCGTGGTGTGACCACGATCACAAGCGGCGCCGCGACTTCCTAGGGTTGCGCGTGATGACCGAGGGCGCGTCATGATCGCGCCCTCTCGCGTGTCCGGTTCCAGCCGTTCCGGATCGCCGCAATTTGGGCTTAAAATGGGCGTGGAATTGCGTGGGTACCGAGCACGAACACATGAGTCTGCGGAGGAGAGTCACAAATCGACAGCGACTGCTGGCGGCGCTTGCCGGATGTGGACTTTCATTCGCCGGTGCAGCCGTCGCCGGACCGGACCAACCTCCCTCTTCGCCTGTCGAGATCGAGACCCGTGTGTCCACCGTCCAGTCGCAGATGGACCGAGTCTCTCAACAACCCGCCAACATTCAGACACAGACCGACGGGACCCGGGTTGCGCAGCTGTTCGGCGAGAGCGACGAAGAGAAGGCAGCACGCCTTCAGCATGAGCAGGCTCAGGATTCGAGCATCGCCACCCTCAACCAGCGCGTCGGCGACGTTGAAGACTCTCTTCGCAGGCTGACCGGACAGGTGGAACAGCTCGACCACCGCTTAAGCGAGTTGGGCGAACGCATGACGCGGATGCAAAAGGAATTCGATTACAAACTGTGCGCGCTGGCTGCCCAGCAGCTAGGCGCCTCGGCCGAAGCCGGCGACGACGCCGCGTTGCCCTGTGGCGGCACAGGCCAGCAGACCGGCTTGGCCGCGCCCGGCCCCAACGGCGGCATATACTCACCGTCTGCTTCGGGAGGCCCCATCCATCTGTCGCCACCCCCCGGCGTATTGGGAACCGTGCCCCGCGGCGATCTGGGCAATCTTCCCCAAGCGTCGAACGTCGCTCCGAACGAAATGGCGTCCATCGATACGCGGCCGCAATTCGAATCGGCGCTCAACATGCTTGCCAGAGCGCAATATGACGAGGCGCGTGCGGCGTTCCGCGGTTTTGCCGATACATACCCCCGTGACGATCTGGCACCCCAGGCGGTCTACTGGGTGGGCGACATTGCTTATGTTCAGAAGGACTATGCCGGGGCCGCGCGCGCTTTTGCGGAGGAGATCAAGAAATATCCGGCCAGCCCGCGCGCTCCCGAAAGCATGCTCAAGCTGGGTCAATCGCTGATCGCGATGAACCAGAAGAAGGAAGGTTGTACAGCCCTTGGCGCGCTCGCCAGTCGATATCCGTCTGCTTCGAAGGCCGTCGCCGACGAGGCGTTCACAGCGCGCAAAGCTGCCGGCTGCCGCTGATCGGCCGGTCTCGCACGCGGAATTCGCCCTGCTGATGGAGGCAGCGCTCGGGCTGGGAGCATCCTGGCCGGGCGCGGTGGCGGTGTCGGGAGGTGGAGATTCGACCGCGTTGCTGCTTCTGCTTGTCGATTGGGCTCGGACGAGCGAGCGGCAGGCGCCGATCGTGTTGACCGTCGATCATGGTTTGAGACCCGACGCGTCCCGCGAGGCGACCGAGGTCGCAAGGCGGGCTCGCGCCCGCAACCTCGAAGCCCATGTGTTGCGATGGCGGGGGCGCAAGCCCAGGTCCAACGTAGAGGGTGCGGCGCGAGAGGCGCGCTATCGACTGATGGGCGAATGGTGCCTCGCAAATGACATCGGCTGCCTGTACGTCGCTCACACCATCGACGATCAGGCCGAAACCTTTCTCCTGCGGCTGGCGCGGGGCAGCGGCGTCGACGGCCTCGCGGGGATGGCCGAAGTTTCCTCACTTCCCTCACCTGCATCGGGCAGGACCCGGGTGGCGCGGCCGCTTCTCGGCGTCTCCCGCAAGCGCTTGCGTGCGTTTCTGGAAGCGCGAGGGGAAACCTGGCTGGAGGACGAAATGAATAGCGAGCCACAGTTCGCCCGGGTTCGCCTGCGCGCGGCGTGGCCCGCGTTCGAAGGGGCGGGCCTCTCGGCAGAACGCGTGGCTGGTGCAGCCCGCCACCTTGCGCGCGCCCGCGCAGCGCTCGATCACGATAGCGTTGACCTGCTGTCCCGGGCTGCCCGGCGCAGCGGCGAAGGTATTCTGTTGGATGGCACCCAGATCGCCGCGGCTCCGGAAGAAATCGGTTTGAGGGCTCTCGCGAGCGTTTTGATGCAGATTGCCGGACGGTCCTATCGGCCTCGGTTCGAACGGTTGGAACGCCTGTTTGAAGCGTTGCGCGCAGGGACCCTGGGAGCCGGACGAACGCTGCATGGGTGCTCTATTCGGCCCGCTCGGCGACAGGATGCCGGGTTTGGACCTGGAACAGTGAGGATCTCGCGGGAAGCAGAAAGGCGGGGGGCGGTTCGGTATGACTGATGCAGAGAGGTCGTGTTTGGCACAACCCTCGGATGTTAATTGCGATCGAAAACAACGATTGGCGCAACTCCGCAAATTTCTTAACGTTTTAACGGCTGGCAAGGCGCTATGAAGTTCCTATCTAGCTGGGTAGGTTCCTCCGCCTCCAGCCGGATGGGCCTTGGGAAAGGACACCCGTGAACAATCTCAGAAATCTCGCCCTCTGGATCATCATCGCGCTTCTGCTCGTTGCCTTGTTCAACATGTTCCAGGGCACGGCCAATCGGCCCGCATCCACCACGACCAATTTCACCGAATTCAATCAGGAAGTCGTTCAGGGCGCGGTCAGGAAAGTCACCATCCAAGGCGACCAGATCAAATACGAACTTTCCAACGGGCAGGCCTTCACGACCTACGCCCCGAACGATCCCGGTCTCGTTTCGCGGATGCTGCAGCACAATGTCGGTATTACCGTGCAGCCGGCCGATGATGGGATGCCCACTCTGATGGGCGTATTCATCAACTGGTTTCCGATGCTGCTGCTCATCGGCGTCTGGATATTTTTCCTCCGACAGATGCAGTCGGGCGGCGGCAAGGCCATGGGCTTCGGCAAGAGCCGCGCCAAGCTGCTCACCGAGCGCACCGGACGGGTGACGTTCGAAGATGTGGCGGGCGTCGACGAAGCCAAGGAGGAACTCAAGGAAATCGTGGAGTTCCTGCGTGATCCGCAGAAGTTCCAGCGGCTTGGCGGCCGCATCCCGAAGGGGGTGCTGCTGGTCGGTCCTCCCGGCACCGGCAAGACGCTGCTTGCCCGCGCCATCGCCGGCGAAGCGAATGTGCCCTTCTTCACGATATCCGGGTCGGATTTCGTCGAAATGTTCGTAGGTGTCGGCGCCAGCCGCGTCCGCGACATGTTCGAGCAGGCGAAGAAGAACGCC
>Ga0182015_10006374_pt1 | contig 11883 bp, 9 predicted proteins | sample 712P3MmetaG_FD_120478 | JGI IMG/M metagenome (GOLD analysis project Ga0182015, IMG submission 120478) | Permafrost microbial communities from Stordalen Mire, Sweden - 712P3M metaG | ecosystem: Environmental > Terrestrial > Soil > Wetlands > Permafrost | place: Sweden: Stordalen | collected...
GCCGATGCAATCGCATCTATGGTCGCTCCCATGGAGCCGTGATAAGGCGGAAGCAGTGCCGCCGTTGGATAGGTGACAAAAGCTATCTTCATTTGCCGCTGATTCCTTCACTTCTTTCTAAGAAGACTACGCCTTGGGGAGCCATCAATGAAGTTTGCGGAAGAAACCGTGGGAATAATCGCCGGCGTAGAGCAATGTCACGCGCTCCGGTTTGTCCGCCAGATATTCGTCACAGGCCCTCTTTACTCCAGGCAGGAGATTCCAGCCATGGTGAATGGCTGGATCGGCGTAGTCATCGATCAAACAGATGCCACCTTTCATCATGCGCGGGTACACATATTGCAGGCTTATCAGGATGGACGCATAGAGATCCCCGTCAAGGTAAGCAAAACAGATTTGATCCGGAAGTTCCGAAGGAAGCGTCTCATGGAACCAGCCCGCATGGATTTCTGGAAAACGAAGGCCATACTGCTTGAAATTATCAATCAGGATATCCCTGCTTGCTTTCAGGTCCTGAGGTCCGAAGGGGATGGTTCCGTCCTTTTGACGTGCCTCGGGCAACCCCTGGAAGCTGTCGTAGACGTGCAGGTGGCGCTCCGGCGCAAACTCATCCAGCACTTTGCGCATGAGAACACTGGACTGCCCTTCGTTGCAGCCAAGTTCGACGACTTCCCCGGGAACGTCATAGACTAATACCTGGCTCAACAGATGATACATATTTATCCGTTGCTCGGTGTTTGTCATCAGGCCTGTGTGCTGAGGCCCGCGAAGGCGAGCTCCATACCCTAGCTTTCCCAGCACGTTGTTGAGCAGGCGCACCCTGGGGGATCGTGCCGCCAGGGACCAATCGAAGTATTCCGTGATGAAGAAATTCTCCATAAACCCTCCAAGGCTTCACAGCTAGGAGCCCTTAGAGCAACACGTCTCAAGCCATGCTGAATCTTAAGCCGGCATGCGTCGGGAGGGGAGAGGGACTGGTTGGCGCGGACGGCTCGATACTCAGCGTCTTGCCCGCAAGTATATGCTTGCCGTGGCAAACGGTCGGATTTATTTTGTAGGCCGAGGGTGACGCCTACCGTCTATCGCCGTTACAGCACGAAAACATCAATATGCTGGGCCGGTATTCATTTTCGATGCCGGATGCAGTGGCCAGAGGAGAATTGCGGCCTCTGCGTAATCCAGAGGACACCAACTCATGAAAATCCTTAACCCGGTTTTCCGTTCCACTGCGCCTCAAACCCCCACATCGCAGGCGGTTAGTTAACAGAATATATGTTATCGGACATAAACTCCCCGTAGGTTGTACAGCAGGAACCAACACCCACGATGATAATAGCCAAGCAAGAACGAGGCAGATGGCTAGCTCGCTCGCCACCAGTTAAGAACTGAACCCCCCTGAAACCCATTTGCTAGCGCCCTGGGCGCTACGAGGAAGCCGTGCCCGATCTCCACTCTCCAAAGGTTGCGTCTCCCAGCCGCTTCGAATCGCTAAAGAGTTATCTCAGCCCCGGAGAGCTGAAGGCGATTCTGACCCAGTCCAGCGCCAATCGCGGACTGGAGAGGTATCGCCGCGCTGGCATTACCGCGTCGTCTTCGTTCATTGCAAAAGCAATGAATATTCTGATCAGCTTTCTCTCCGTCCCGCTCACGATCCATTATTTGGGTTCGGAGCGGTATGGCGTCTGGCTCACCATTAGTAGTCTGCTCACGTGGATGACGCTTACCGATTTTGGTCTGTCAGGCAATGCACTCGTCAACGTGCTGGCGGAAAGCAGCGGCAAGGATGATTTCGAGGCAGCACGTCAATATGCTTCTTCCGCATTCTGGGTGCTCACGTCCATAAGTGTCGTTTCAGGATTAGTCGCCGCCATAAGCTTTCACTGGATTTCGTGGCGAGCGGTCTTTAACGTTTCCGCCTCGGTGCCCAGCCATGAATTGAGTGTGGCTTGTGCCATGACGCTGGCGATCTTCATCCTCGGGTTTCCCCTCAGCCTGGAGTACTCCATCTATAGCGCCTACCAGGACGGCTACCTGGCAAACATCTGGAGCATTTCAAGCAACTCATTTTCGCTCTTGGCTCTGGTGCTCGTCTCGCGTTTTCACGGTGGCCTGCCACAGCTGGTCTTTGCTATTTCGGGTACGAGGACGCTGGTGTCAATTGGGAATAGCGTTTACCTCTTCCGGCGCTACCCCTGGCTGATTCCCTACCCCTCGGCCGTGCGGTTGGCGAGCATTCGGCGGCTCTTCCAATTGGGCGGCAAGTACATGGTCACCCAGTTGGCTGCGCTCGGTATCTACCAAAGCCAACCCATGATCATCACCCAGATGCTTGGACCTGCGAGCGTGGTTATCTTCGTCGTCTCCTACAAGATCATCACCCTTCCGATGGATTTGGTCTACATGGCAACGCAACCCTTCATTGCTGCTTTTGGGGAAGCGAAAGCGCGCGGCGACTGGGCGTGGATTCGCGGCGCATACAAGAACGCGAACCTGGCAGCAACCGGCGTTGGTCTTGCTCTGGTAGCCCTCATGGCCCTTCTTGCCAAGCCGCTGATCCGGATATGGGCCAGTCCGGCAGCGGTGCCGACAACACCCTTTATCTGGTGGTTGAGTATCTATGTGATGATTGGCATTGCACTGATGCCTACTAACCAATTGCTGTCCGGCGTGGAAAAGGTGACACCGCTGGCAGTTTCTACGACACTTTGCGCGATCGGGGTGATAAGTGGCGGTATCCTGCTGGTGCATGGGCATGGACTAGTCGGCCTCGCGATGGCCATGGCATTCAGCAAGTTGGTCACATTTTGGCCCATCCAACTCTACGAAGTGCGACGTATTTTTGCGGGAATCACCCGCGCTCATTCTTGAGCGCGCCGCAGAGCCGCTTATCCGTGCGATAACCTCCCGATCGCTCGATAACAGTCGTTTTGCAGCGCACTTTGTGCATTCCCCTTAACTTGCACTTCTTTTGTTACACTGCCTGCGCGCCGGGACCGCCGCAGAGCCCACTCGTCTAGATGCACTATCGTTCGATAACATCCAATCTTTCGATAGGTACTGGAATGACCTAAACTAGTCACTAAGGTTCGACCAAAGACACAGTGTCTCGTCTTGCAGGGGACTTTTTGCGATGATATTCTGCGTTCACTTGCTTTCGTTTGTACGTGCCCGCGTATAAGTCAAATGGCGATTGAACTTACTTGGCTGCCTGGATTCCCGAACTGGTCGGAAAGGTTAGAAACTCTACCTTCCATCGCTGATGATGCCGCGCGATGGGCGGAGGTCGTTTCCCTCGCGGGGTCAAGAATTGACTTCGTCCAGACCGCCAGACTGGATCGCTCTGCGCAAAAGCTCCTTGCCGGAGAGACCCTGACCACCCTGGGAATCAAACCCTTGCGCGTGGCTCTGCTGGGGTCTTCCACGCTGAAGCACCTGGTTCCGGGCATTCGCGTCGCCGGGTACCGGCGCAAGCTTTGGCTCGAGGTATTGGAAGGCGAGTATGGGATGTACCTGCAGGAGTTTCTGGATCCATCCTCGAACTTGTACAAATTCAAACCCCATGCAGTGGTGATCGCGCTCGACGCGCATCATGTCGCGGAAGGCGACAGGGTGGATGTTCATGAACTGATTGCCAATCTCCGCAATTGCTGGGCGATTGCGAAGCAAGAGTTCGGCTGCACGGTTATTCAGCAGACGGTGCTCCCCATATTCCCGCTGCTGATGGGAAACAACGAACAGCGCCTGATGGAGTCCCCCCGGGAAAGGCTGCGGCAATTCAATTTGGAATTGCGGGCGGTGGCGGATCGGGACGGTGTTCATCTGTTGGCTATCGACGACTACGTGGCAGGTGATGGAACCAATGCCTGGTATGACTCCGCTCTCTGGCACCGATCGAAGCAGGAAATCCATCCGCGTGTGAGCCAGGTCTATGGAGACTTGCTGGTGCGATTGATCGGCTCCGCCCGGGGGCTCTCCTCAAAGTGCCTCGTATTGGACCTGGACAACACTCTTTGGGGCGGGGTCATTGGCGACGACGGGTTACACGGAATTGCACTGGGCCAGGGCAATTCCCTGGGCGAAGCGTTTGTGGCCTTTCAGCGGTACGTTCTGGGATTGAAACGGCGCGGAGTCATCCTGGCCGTCTGTTCGAAGAATGACGAAGCGAATGCGCTCGCTCCCTTTGAGCAGCATCCGGAGATGGTATTGCGGCGGGAGGATATCGCCTGTTTCGTGGCTAATTGGGAGGACAAGGCAAGCAACTTGCGCAAGATCGCCAATGCTCTCAATATTGGCCTTGATTCCCTGGTCTTCGTGGACGACAACCCTTTCGAACGAAATTTGATTCGGCAGGAGCTACCCCAGATCGCAGTTCCGGAAATATCCGATGACCCGTCGTTCTACATAAGCGCGCTGGCGGATGCGGGCTATTTCGAAGCGGTGTCGATCACTGCCGAAGATCGTGAACGCAATGAGCAGTACCAAGCCAACGGCGAGCGCGAACTGCTGCGTGAATCAACTACCGACCTGACCGGCTACCTGCAAAGTTTACGCATGGAACTGATCTGCAACCCGTTCGATCAAATCAACCTGGCGCGGGTGACCCAGCTTATCGGCAAGACCAACCAGTTCAACCTCACCACCCGCCGGTACACGGAGGCGGAGGTGCAGGGGGTTATGAAAGATCCCCGGGCGGTGACGCTGCAAATGCGGCTTCTGGACAGGTTTGGGGATAACGGCATCATCGCGGTTCTCATTGCCAAGCTCGAGGAAAACCAGGATGCGTTGATCGACACGTGGCTGATGAGCTGCAGGGTGCTCGGCCGTCAAGTTGAAGATGCTTGCCTGAACGTGTTGGCGGAGCAGGCCAAGCGGTTGGGAGCTCGGCGCCTGATCGGCGAATATTACGCCACCGCGAAAAATGGTATGGTTTGTGACCTGTATCAGAGGTTGGGGTTTGCGTGTGACGGTAGTGCGGCGGGCGGAGGGGTAAGATACTCGTTGGACCTCGACAGCTTTGCCCCCCTCCCAGTGCTGCTTACCGTCCATGAGGAGATGCATGCAGGAACCTGAGATCTATCAGCGGTTAACGAAAATCTTTCACAACGTAATGGATGATGACTCGATTGTGCTGACCCCGGAATTGACGGCCCCGGACGTCAAGGAATGGGATTCGTTCAATCACATCAATCTGATTGTTGCGACTGAGCAGGCATTCAAGATCAAATTTCAGACCGCGGAGCTGGAGTCGATGAAGAATGTCGGCCACCTGGCCGATTTGATCGAGAAGAAGGTCAACAAGAGCTAGTAGATCTTTTCGTAACGATGGCGGTGTGCGGGGGCCTCGATGAGTTCGATCATGATCCGCATGGGTGTAACGAAAAACTGAATTTGATTTCCGCCGTAAGCCACGGCCGGTTTGGGGTCAGAGGTAGCGACTGCTCCTGCGGCACGCAGCCGCTCACCCTCTTTTGCCAGGTCCGAGACCAGGTAGGCGACGTGGCTGAGGATGTTTTTTCCGCTGCTAAGCGCTTTCGTGACCGGCGAGCTTTCTCCAAAAGGCGCAATTAACTCATAGCATGTGCCTGAGGAGTCGGCGCCAAACTGGACGCAGACCTCGTTGACGGGGTCGGCAAATTCTTCTGTCCACCTCGGTATCTCTAAGACCGCATTGAGTGCAGCGCGACCCGCCTCAAGCGACGAAGCGATCACCCCGATATGGTCGAATTGCATGAACTCTCCTGTCGTCTCTTAGAACTGGAAATAGAGGAACCGGCTTGGATTTTGCATCAGTAGTAAACATAAGAGAAGAACGACGCTGAAGGAGGCTGCCCACAACAGACTCGGCTGCCAATTCCAGAGAGTGGTGGGTTTACTCTCGGCGGCTATGTCGGTTGTAGTATCGCGACGTGCGTACCTGCCCAGGATCTGCTGAGTATTGGGAAAAGCCCAAATAACGATAAGGGCTGCAGTTAACTCGAGAGCGGTGCGCAGGTCGGGTCTGGACCAGGTCGCAACTGACAGGAATCCGCTGCGAAGGCCACGACCCCCGAAGGGCCCAAGCAGATGCAGGATTGGCGGCGAGACCGAGATGCCGTGAGCGCCGGCCATGGACGCCAGCAGCAACAGCGCGTTGTGGACGTTGGCGGAGCGAAAAAAGACCTGGCCGAGGATGACACATAAGAATGTCAACAGCACACTCGCCACGACTGCCAGGGGGGCCGTAGTGTGCTTGGTGCCGCCCGCGGGAACGTGTTTCTGGCGGATGGTTAGCCAGGCCTGGTGAATGGTTAGATAGGTGCCATGAAGGAGACCCAGGATGAGGAACTGGAACCCTGCTCCATGCCATATACCAGCCAAAATCATCGTGGTCATGGTGGGAAAGGCGATCATATTTGCGAAGCCTTCCAGCGTTGCGGCCGCCTTTCGCGAAACCTTTTTGCCGCTCGCCACTCGTCTACGGCTTACAGAAAGTGCGATGGGGTTGTACAGGTAAAGGTTCAGATACCGGGTCAGCGTCATGTGCCAGCGCTGCCAATAGGCTGTGATGTTTCTTGACTTATAGGGGGAATCGAAGTTGAGAGGGAAATCGATGGAGAACATGCGAGCCAGGCCGATGGCCATATCCGAGTAGCCGGAGAAATCGAAGTAGAGCTGCACGGCATAACAAAGGACCCCTTGCCAGGCGGCAAACAAGGTAAGTGCACCTGGATGGGCAAAGGCGGGATCGGCGGTGTTTGCCATGACATCGGCGATAGCCACTTTTTTGAAGAGTCCCATGATGAACCAGGTGGCCCCGATCGTCATGTCCATCATGTTGATACGGCGGCGGTTTTCGGCAAACTGAGGCATGACCTCGCTGTGATGAAAGATCGGCCCGGCGATAAGATGGGGGAAAAAAGTGACAAAAAGAATGTAATTTATCAGCGGCTGGGGCATTGCTTCGCCCTGCGCCAAATCTATCAGGTAGCCAATCTGGGTGAAGGTAAAGAAAGAGATTCCCAGAGGCAGCAAGACGTGCTGCCATTGGTGATGGAAGACTCCGAGTTTAGTGAGGAAGGACAGGAAAGGGAAAAAGTACTTATAGTACCCAAGCAACAGAAGGTTAGCGCTGACGCCTGCGATCAGTACGAGGCCCTTGAATCGGGACTCCGTTCCCACCTTGATGATCAAGCGGGAACAGAGATAGTTCATTATGATCGAAGCCGCCAGTACTAGCAGGAATGCCGGCTTCCAATATCCGTAGAACGCGATGGAAGCGATGGAGAGCCAGGAGATCACCGCGCGGTGCCCGGACCGCACCAGGAACAAATAACCCAGGAGAACAACCGGCAGGAATACAAAGATGAACTCGTACGAGTTAAACAGCATGAGATATGCTAAGGCATATTTTTCACCGGTAGCAATTGGAGACGGTGATGCAATCTGGCGGGACTCAGGGAATGCAACAGCACAGGGTTTTCTTCCCTTCGCAAACACCCGGGTATAGGATAGTTTTTTACCATGCACCTGTCTGCCACGGCCCCTGCGAATCAAGGCGATGCAGCTCCTGCATCCGTTGGGCATTCTGCTTCCGGCCAGGTACAACTTTCGCGCTATTTACTGGTCCTGGTTTTACCAACCCTGGCATTCATGTTGATAGCGATACCCTGGACGCGTTATGCGCGGACGGCCCCCGGTAAGTGGATGATGCCGGCGATGGACTTTCGTTATAGCCTGCAGAATGTTAATGCCGACGTTGTGATTTTTGGCGATTCGACCGGACTGGTTGCTCTGGACCCATCTGTTATGCAACCAGAGTTGCACCTTAGCGTAGTCAACCTCGCCAGCCTGGGATCCATCTTCAACGTTCAGCTGGACGACATGCTGGACCATTACCTCCGGTATAACAAGCCTCCCAAGTTGATCATCGTGAGCCTCAGTCCGTGGAATCTGCGCCAGGAGCCGGTCACACCCGAGAATTCGTTTGAAGGCATAGTGATGCTGGTGCGACACGGGACGTGGCCGGAAATTTTTCACTTTGTGGCTGCGCACAGAATCGTCACGCTTCACTTCGAGTTTCAAGTTCTGCAATCACTCTTCACTTCATTCAGACATTGGGATCCGACCCTGTTTCAGGAGATGGTGGAACACCGCGGTTTTGCGCCTATCGATTCACAGGCCTTGGAGCATCCTTGCAATCTAACGAAGCCCTATACCGATCCGGCAACACCGGACGGGCTGGCCTTCCATTTCTACAAGAAGTACTCATCACCGCAGACCAGGATTCTGGTCTATATGGCGCCCGTGCCGGACTGCGAAGGCTCAGAACAGTTTTCCAGCCCGCACCCTCACGCGGCGTGGCTAGTGCCTTCGGCGATCGTACCCGCGGCAGAGATGTGTGCAGATGGTGTGCACCTGGAGGGCACAGCGTCTACCGCGAACAGTCACATCGCAGACCGGGAGATAGAGAAATATCTTGCCGCAACAGGCAATTCCCTGCCCTGATCTCTATCGGGTGGGCTGCCAGTGACGACGGCTCCCTCTGGTGTTTTCCAGGTGTCTCGTTCCTTGTGCAGGCTGCCAACAGGTTGGCAATCGCTTGGGGGCCGGCGGCGGTGGTACAGTATCTAAGCACCGTCCGGCCATGGCAGAATTCGACGTGCAGCTCGATGCAACTCCTTGTGACCGAAAGGCAACCATTTTCCAATGGATACTGCTAATCAAGTCGATGATTTTGCCTCCATGGTGACCGCCGCAAACCCTTTGCACACCGCGTTTATGACACGATCGCTGGAGTCTATGAGGGAAGACACTCGCGCGGAGTTGACCGGCTATCTCGATTACTGCCGGTCGGTTGGCTTGTCGCTGGAGTATCTGGTTGACAGTTACAATACGATCGTCAGCGATACGTTTAGGGAGCAGATGTTCTTCCAGGAGAATAAGCGCTATCGCTGGAGCCGCTTTGACGAATTGGCCGACTCTGTCTACTTCGATGACGCATACATGCGTAAGTATATGTACGGGCTGGCCATTACGGCTTTTCTATGGCCCAATCATGTGGCTTTGCATGACTTCTTTATCCGCACCTTTCCGCGCGGCCAAAAGGGCAACTATCTTGAAATAGGACCCGGCCATGGCTATTACTTTATGCAATCTGCCCGGTTAGGTAATTTTGAGCGGCTCCTCGGCGTTGACATCAGCGCCACCAGCGTCGCCTTGACACGAGACATCGTCAGGTACTGCGAAATCGAAAAGAAATGTCGAGCCGAGGTCCTACAAACTGACTTCTTGACCTTTCAAGAAGAAGATCGGGAGTACTCCTGCATCGTGATGGGTGAAGTCCTGGAGCACGTGGAAGATCCGGGGCGGTTTCTTTCAGCGATAGCGCGTTTAAGTGGACCCTCCACTCATGTTTTTATAACGACCTGCATAAACGCGCCGGCAGTTGACCATATCTCCCTATTTCGCACCGGAAGGGAGGTGGAGGACGTCATCGAGTCAAGTGGCCTCCAGGTGGTTGCGCCCTGTTACGTTCCGTATGTGGGGAAGACGATGGCGGAATGCGAAAAACATGCCTTGGCCGTCAACGTGGGTTACGTGCTGCGGAAGGCATAGACCTCCCACCGCGGTGGTGATCCTCCAACTCGTTTTCCTCAACCGTCAAGGCTGCACCAGTTCGACCAACCTATAAACATTCGGCGTTGTTTTCGCATTATGACGCCATATTGCGCCACACTTGGAGGCGCGTCCGCATTCGGTTCGGTTGCAAACAATGTGTCTGTGGTCTGAATCGGTCGTTGGAAGATCGAGCGTCTCTGCAATGATCCAGCTCAAGTAGTCGAAATGGTAACTAGTTGTTGGTCGAAATGGTAACCAGTTTTTGTCGGTTGATGGTACTCGCCAGTATCAAAAGATATTTTGACAGGTCCATATGCCCGGTTTAACTTACCCATCAAGGGACCTAAAAAGAAGCCGTTTCCCCCAGACGGCTCGAGAATCCACTTAGAATGACTGCCTCGAGATTCCCCTTTTGATTCACTTGGGGTCTCCCCATACCTAATTGATCGGACGGCCCCCCACCATGCGCACTAGAACAGGAGCGCAGGTTGCGTCCACCACACAAAGTGACGATTGTGAGGGGCAAGTGCGTCATCAGAAGAGATACATTCCCACACTCGACGGCTGGCGTGCACTGTCGGTGATCGGAGTTATCCTCTACCACGGGCGGTATGACTTCCTCGGGGCCACTCCTTTGCTCATGAGGGTGGCCGCTCACGGCTCAATCGGAGTTGACGTCTTCTTTGCCATCAGCGGGTTTCTTATTTGTGGCCTGCTGTTGCGGGAGTATGAGGAGACTGGTGACATCAGTCTGCGGCGCTTCTACATACGCCGATGCTTTCGCATTTTACCTCCGTACTATGCTTCGCTGGCCGCAATTTGCGCCGCGGGGGCTTTCCTTGCACTACCGATTAATTTCGGGAATGTGCCGAGTTGCTTGTTTTTCTACCGCAACTACAGGCCGCTGGGGATAGACGAATACGGCGGCTTTTACACCGCGCACTATTGGACGCTTGCGGTTGAGGAACACTTTTATCTCCTCTGGCCCATGCTGCTGCTGTTGGTAAAACCGAAGCGGGCGGGTAAAGTGGCGTTCCTCCTCGCGGTGACGGTTCTTGCCTGGCGGGTGATCGAAGGGCGTTTTGATTTGCTGGCAGGTGTACTCCCGCCGGCAAATCTGCTGGTACGCTCAGACATCAGGATGGATGCCCTGCTGTGGGGATGCCTCGCTGCGATCTACTTTCCGGATATTCAGCGGTTGGCCGCGCGTATTCGCTTTTCGCAGCTTTGGCTTGTGCCCGCGTTGATCGTTGTGATCGCGCAGAAGATGCATCCGCCAGGACTGATCTCGTTGGACGCTGTGTTGTTTCCTGTGCTTGTGGTGAGCACGGTCATCCAGCCGCACAGCTTATTAGGACGCGCTCTGGAATGGCAGCCATTGCGCTGGGTGGGCACGATTTCCTTTAGTTTGTACCTTTGGCAGGAGCTATTCTTGCCGGGACCTACGGGGGAGTTGGCACGCGGAGGCATGCGGCACCTGCAGCAGCTTCCTTGGAACCTGCTGGCCATTCTTGCGTGTGCTTGCTTGAGCCGCTACCTGATTGAGATACCCATGACACGCTTAGGCCATCGCATCAGCGCATCGTCGATTGCGTTGCCCAGAGCGGTTGCGTCTTCCCCAGCACATTCGTGACTGGTCCGAACAACACAATGTCCCTTCACGAGGGGGATCCCAGGTCTCAAAAGCGAGACCCTGGGGCACCCTTCGCGTGTTCTGGTGGAATCGATTTGGCTTACTGGAGCTTTGCTGTCCAAACGGTCGGTGTGGACGATAGCATGAGTTTGTTAGGTGGATCAATCTTGCCGGGAGAGTTGACGTACAAACCGACCGTGCTGTCGAGAATCGTATAGCCGCTCCCACTGCTGTTGATCGTAAATGTATCACCGGTTGAGCCTACGGCAAGAACACCGCCACTGTCATAGAGGTTGTGGGCAGTATTTGCCACGGCTTGGAGTTTGCCGGCAGCGGTGTAGATAATTTGTTGGCTGCTACCGTTGTTATAGCTGTAGAGGTAGACGAAACTCCCATTCCCCCACTGCAGATTTTGCGCCCAACCAAGATCCATCGTGTTCCCGCTTCCATCCTGGAAGGTATACGGGTTGCCCGTTGCCAAGGACGTGCCGCCTCCGCCTCCCCCGGACACCACGGGGAACATCCAAACGGTGGGTGTGGATGACAAGGTTAGTTTATTCGGAGGATCAATTGAGCTGGCGTTGTTGACATAAAGGCCGCCTGCACTGGTGTCGTTGATGGTATAGCCGCTGCCGCTTGAAGTAATCGAGAAC
>Ga0182015_10006375_pt1 | contig 11883 bp, 17 predicted proteins | sample 712P3MmetaG_FD_120478 | JGI IMG/M metagenome (GOLD analysis project Ga0182015, IMG submission 120478) | Permafrost microbial communities from Stordalen Mire, Sweden - 712P3M metaG | ecosystem: Environmental > Terrestrial > Soil > Wetlands > Permafrost | place: Sweden: Stordalen | collected...
CCGCCAATTCCGCAAACCAAGGAAGCGATGCACCAGACCATTCCGATACCCCCATCCACCCCTCCATCGAATCACCAAAGACTAGACGCGCCGTGCAAAAATTACAACTGTAGTACTAGGCCGCTTGCTGTTAGGCCGTGCCTTGCGGCAGGCGCCCGCCACTCCTTGCATATTCTTGAGTGCCCCGTGCGAAAACCTTATCACCTGGTTCGATCGCCGCGATCGGATTATCGGGCAAATTCGACATTTTGCCGTAGAGGGGACCGAAATCGGTCCCCGTCGTGACATCGAGCAAATAGGTTAGCGAGGGAATGACGAAATAGACCTGCTGAAAATCGTCGATGCGATAGAGCGTGCGCATCACCCGCTCCAGATCGAATCCGAGGCGGTTTGGCGAATCGGAGGCAAGCGCGAAGATCGTTTCCGTTTTCGACGACACAATGCCCGCGCCATAGATCCGCAAGCCGTTTGGCGTTTCCAAGAGCCCGAACTCGACCGTGTACCAATAAAGCCTTGCCAGATTGGCGAGGCTCCCAAGCGACAGCGCGCGACGCCCGCCTTTACCATAGGCCTGCATGTAATCGGCGAAGACCGGATCGGTCAGCATGGGCACATGGCCGAAGACATCGTGAAAAATGTCCGGCAACTCCAAATAGTCGAGCTCACCGGCGCCGCGGATGAAATTGCCGGCCGGAAACCGCCGGTTGGCGAGGTGGTCGAAGAACACCGCATCGGGCACGAGACCTGGCACGGCCACGACTTGCCATCCGGTAAGCGCCAAAAGCTTTTCGTTCAATTGGCGGAAATCGGGGATGCCCTGGCCATGCAGATCGAGCGCGTCGAGCCCATGCAGAAATGCGTCGCAGGCGCGCCCGGGCAATATGGCCGCCTGGCGCTCATAGAGCGTCGTCCAGGTGCGATGCTCGGCCTCGCCGTAGCGCTCAAACCCCTGCGGAATCGTCCAGTCAAGGTTTGCGCCTGGAGGAAGGTCCGTTCGCGCAAGAACTCCCATGGCCCTTGGTCCTTTTGCGGGTTCCTTTTAAAATATGGTGGCGACAGGCCGATTGCCAGTCCCGGCAAGGTGGTACAGAATTCAAGACAAATTGAAAGTGCACCTAATATAAGCCTTGTAGCACGGGCGTTTCTTGCTGATTTTGACCCCTGATAGTTTAAGCTTGGCATTTGGTTAGAATTTGAATGTTTGCGAAGCGTCGCGCTGCCTTGGAAATTGGACAGCCCCGAGGGGCTCGAACGGGAAACTATCTGGTTGACTTAGCCAAATGCCAAATGTACATTCGCCAAGCCTCGATCAGGTCGAGGCTGGCGCGCCCGAAGCAGCGATTGAAATCACGCCCGAGATGATCGAGGTGGGATGTATGGAACTATCACATTACCGCTATAACGAAAGCAACGAGGAAGAAATCGTCACGGCAATTTTCATAGCTATGATTGAGGCTCGCTATTGATAGTCTGGTCACTCGGTTGGCTCGCTGTTAGCCTTCCCAGGTGTGTCTTGAGTTGCCCAAGTTTTTTTAAATATCGTCCTTTTCGATCTTCAATTGTGAGATCTAAATTTGGCAATGAATCAATAATCGCTGAGATCTCTGGATCTTGAAAGTTCAAAAAAAACTTTGAATGCGCGAATTTGACCCTAACCTTATTTATTTTTCTCAGAGACTCATAAAATTCCTTTGGGATGATTTCCAAGGCGTACGCGATATCTATCTTTGCGGCAAAAGTGTTTAGAGGGCCGTATCCATCAAATATCCTGTCTTTCAGTTCACGGTTTAAGCGGTGCATTTTTGAAAGCAGGGCTAGTTCAAGAGCGTTATCTAATTCCGATACCCCTATGATAGCGTGGTGAGAATCAGTGAATGTGCCAGCAAAGTCAATAGTAGCGCTAAAGGATTCAAATTTAGTTCTAAGGGAGTCAACTTCCGCATTAAGTTCGGAAAAGCGGGACATGACGTCTGCAAGAGTAGCCATGGCGAAGCCTCCTAAGGATGATAAATTTAGCGACGAAGAAACCATAGCGCGCGCCGAAGCCGCGCTAAAGCGCATGCTCGCCACGCCGCATCAACCTCATTCTGAAATGAAGATCGGTAAGCGTAAGGCGAAAACGAGCCAGAAGGCGATCCGACCTGGAAAAGGGTAGGAAGCATATTTCGATTTTCCGGCGGGTAGGCTATGTTACCTATCGGAGAATCAAAAAATGTCAGATTGGCTTACCCTCCCTTTGATCGAGGCACCTGCCGCGACGGACCGCTCGAAAACCGTAATATACAAGATTTCAGATGGATTTATCCGAACCAACGCTAATATTCGACGGCGAGTCCCGATGTTTCAGCTTTGGGCACATCTGGTCAGTGTGGTTCCTCCGATAAATAACATTTCCATCCTTGAGAAAGGCCCGCTCAAGCCTGATTTAACAACATTGAAAAACAGCGTTGCGTGCTTTCGTGGCGTCAAACGACCTTATGACGACGAGGCTCATGGTGAATCGGTAATCATTTACGTCTTGAACGTTGGCGTGACCCTTGGTTTTGATCCGACTTCGCCATGCATGGCGAAGTCGGTCAAGTTATCCACTGATGCCCTACTGACTATCCAGGTTAAGCGAACGGGGCCTTTACGTGAAGGCGACATTGATATAGTCGGTATCGTGACACGCATTGAGAGAGTGATTGGGGAAGGATCCGCGCCGTGTCTTCCCTATGGGTACGAGGAGCGCTACGGCGAACGTCTTTGGTGATCCCATGCCAGAATCGACAGCCGTCAATCAACTGTATGAGAGATATGATCCGGTAGCCGCTTATTATCTGGAATCAGACTGCGTTGAATATGTGAAGAGCGATTCCATCGCAATTTATGATCGCATCGACGAATTTCTCACTCTGATTTTTGACGAGACACGATCAAATCTGATCGGGTTCAAGCTCAAAGGCTTCAAGAATATCTTCGAACAGCGGTTGAAACATATATCCCAGTTACGCAATATCCAATTCATTGACCTCGTTAGCGCCATTGAAACTATATTCACCTTGGTTGGTGATAAGGTTATGGCTGCTCACGATGAACGCCGTGAAAAGGCATATAAGGCGGCTAGGGAACTCGCGTCGAATGATAACGTTACGCTGTCTTCGGACTTTCTCAAGGCCGCCTAGGTAGTGCGTTTTCGCCAGCGCAAAAACCCGCGCGCCTTTTGCTTAAGCGTGTGCGGTTTCACGAGGCTGACGATACGTGAGACGCCGGCCCTCAGCGCCTTTGAGGGCGAGCGCAGCACGTTCGCCATCGGTAATATTTCGGGTGTTCCACTTGAAATCCCATTCCGCAAGGTAGCGTGGCAAATGGGCTTCGCTGATCGAATGATGCGTGCCGAATACCGCTCGCTTCATAAGGCTGAAACGGCATTCTGCGGTATTGACATGAACGAAGCCGCCGAGGCGCACATATTCGTCGGCGCTGTGGTTCACGGTGCCATGATTGGCAAATTCCTTTCCTACTTTTTCGTAGGACGCCAGTTCGTCAGTCATCAAATGCGACTTGCGGCTAACCGTCGTGACGATCTTTTCGCGAAGCGTTTTGGCTTTGACATTGGCGACATGAAACGAGTGGCTTTGACCGTCGCGCTCGACCAGCGTCATAACGGTGTGTTTCTTCGGCTCCTTCTTCGCATAGGCGCGGTTCTTAGCCTTACCGCCGAAGAAAGTTTCGTCGGTTTCGACAACTTTGTTATCGCCGCCGATAGGCGCCGGGCTTGCTGGCTTCATGCCCTCGCGAATGCGGTGGCACATGAACCATGCGGATTCATAGGATAGCGCAAGCATGCGGGAGAGCTGCAACGCGCTCATGCCCTTCTTGCTCGCGGCCATCAAATAAGTGGCCATAAGCCATTTGCGCAGCGGTATATGGCTTCTCGCGAAGATTGAGCCGGTGCGAACCGTGAATTTGTCCCGGCAATCGTTGCAAAGGAACATGCCAGCTTGAGTTTTGCCCGCCATCTTGTGAACGTTCAACGAGCCACAATGCGGGCAATTCGCACCATCCGGCCAACGGTCGGCTTCCATATGGGCCGTGGCCTTGGCTTCGTCGGTAAAAATAGGGTTGGCGAGATCGCATGTCATGGTGGTTAGCTCCTATGACCGCGATATTACGCGCTAATTTTGGCTAAGTCAAGCCGATAATTGCCCTCGAACGCCAAAAGACGGAGTTCATCGGCGATGGAAGATCCAACCCAACCAGACAGCATTATTGGAGCATATGCACGCAATCGTAAAGCGTTGAAAGTAGCTATTGAGACGCTCATAGTTGTAAAAGTAGAGTTATACTTTCACGATGTCTATCTGACCAGCGCGACGGCATTTGTATACAGATTCGCTAAGACATATGCTTTAGTTACGAGTTCGCATGTCCTAAACGGATTTAATTCAAACACGAAGAAATATCTCGATCCACGCAATTTTGTGCCAAACAAGATTGCGTTTTATCTTAATGTCTTCACCGATGAGATCAGGGCATTTCGGGTTGAGCCGTTCAGCGTCGATCTCCTACGAGATGGTCAACCCGTCTGGTTCGAATCGGCGGTAGACAGTCCTGTCATTGACGTGGCCCTAATCGAATTCGAGGCCGTGATGGAGAACTTTGACAGTATTAGGGATCGAATCGGATACTTACATGGTGGACGAATGTTGGTTAGCGTCGACGACCAGGCGAATCCCCAGTTCGCGTATCATGCGTACCCGAGAATTGGCTCAGACGTCTTCATTCTCGGTTTCCCAAAAGGAATCGGTCAGGGCGCTTTTCCTATCTGGAAAAAAGGATCGATTGCCACGGAGCCGCTTTATGGCGCCATTCAAAGCGGAGCACCGGTAATCTTGATAGATGCTGTGACGAGAGACGGAATGTCTGGTTCTCCCGTCTTATATTTTGGCTCCGATGTGGCGGGGGACTATGGAGCCGCGACTGCAGATTCAGATGGGCCATATGTCGTAAGGGTTTATGCGGGTCGAGAAGGCGTTACACCAAAGGAAAACAGTATGGCGCTCGGCCGCGTGTGGAAAGTAGAACTTCTCGACGCGCTATTTTCCGAAAAACTCCGGTGCCGAGGGAAGTATTTTGGCCCCTGCACCTAATCGAATCTTCAGACCGGTGCAAAAATCAAGCAAACTGTGCGAAAACTCGCCTTTGGTCTTAAAACAGGCCTGCGGTCGGCGAGCTTCTGATCGCTCAGAACGAGCCAAAATTCCGCGAAAATACGGAATGGCCAGCTAGGCACCCGAGTTTTCACACGTCCGCAAGAATTACGCTCAATCGTTTCGAACCAGTCAGATCAAGCCCTTAGTTGGTGCAAAAGTCAGGTGCATATGTTCGAGGGGGACTTGATCGGTTTCGACAAGCTTGGCGCGCATCATGAAGCGCACCGGATCTGAAGATCAAGCCCACGGCCGCATCATTAGACAGTTGGGGCCTTTTTCGATGTCCGCAATTGGGAAAAAGGCCGTCCTGCCTGTGTCCAAAAATCAACATTTTCGGTTGACCACGTCCAGTTCATATCCGCCACGTATTCAGGCCTTCCGCGATGCCATGATCAAGATGCTGCCGCGAGCGCCTAACAACGTGGCTTCCCTCGAATCGCTGCGGGCGATGCCCACACGCCGCGTGCTGTTAGCGTTTCTTACGTGGCGCATGAGGTTCATACCAGCCAAGCCGCGAGCGGTAAGGTTTTGGTCGGGCGGGGTAACACCCTCGCAAGCTCAAGCAGCACGGCCAAAGCTCCAACCTTTATTACAGAAGGTTGCCGCAGGGCGAGACCTCACCCCCATCTTTCTGACCTCGTAAACAAGAAGGGTGTCATTCTTCCCGGCGCTCGCCCCGCAGACCGAGGGAAGGACATCGACATGGTTCTGACCCGCGAAGGCCTTCACCATTTCCATGTTGGAGTCTCTGGCCCCGGCAATCCAACGGGGCGGAGCGGCACCTTGGTCTTTGCCGAGGTGTTAGACAAAGAATTCAGGGTTGTCGCTATAGCAGATCACCGCGTATTTGAGCAGGGATCAGCGGAGCGACTCAAATTCTTCCAAATCTGCCGCTCATATATGGCGAAGGATATTCCTCCTGGTCAGGCTTTCACGGCAAACCTGGTCATGTGCTCCGGTCACTCGATGCTTGTCACCTTCTTCGCAGACAAGTGCGAGGACGAAATGCTGCGCGTCGATCCTCTGCTGGACGACCCCGCGTTTATTGACAAGCTATATCACGGTCAGCCGGTCTCGAGAGATGGGCAGCTCGTTGCCAGACCCGCGAATCCTTCTATGGCATGGCACTTTCAAGACCTCATGTTCGGTATTCTCGACAGGAAAACCATGGTGTTCTTCTGCGTTTTCCCATTCTTTGCTCGGTAACAATTGCATCCTCTCTGACAGCACCCCCATCGCTTCCGTCACGTGCGACAAAATTCAAGAATTACGCACAATCGTTTTGGAGCAGCCAGATCAAGCCCTTAGTTGGTGCAAAAGTCAGGTGCGTATGTTCGAGGGCGACTTGATCGGTTTCGACAAGCTTGGCGCGCAAGCGCACCGAATCTGAAATTCAAGCCCTGTTCCGTCTAAGCAATATGACGAAAATAATCGTCTGTTCAATTGTAATAATTGACATAAAATAATTGACAACCGTCATTCATTGCAGCATCATGATCATCCCCTGACAATGGCCGGCAAAGGTGCGGTGGAAATCCTGCGCTAAGGCCGGTTGCGGTGACAGGTTGCCCTTCGATTCGATTTGGCAACCGAGTTGCACAGAGAGTGGAAGAACATGGACGCGCCAAGCCAAACAATCAAAGGTCGTCTGCAAATGTCGCTATCCGTTGGTGCGCTATGCATGGCGCTGGCTATCGTGGCGGCCCGTGCTGAAAGTCCCGGTGTTCTTCCCAACAATTCCCAATTGGGCAACGTGGTATCCTACGCCATATGTAAGAACCAGACATATGCGCTCTGCGCCGAAGCTGGCCATCATCACCATATCGCCGGACCTTACCTACTCCGCTACGCGCAAGAGGCTTCATGGCGCGAAGATCATCGTCGGATCAGCGATGGCGAGCAGGTTGACATGGTTTCAGGCTTGGCGATGAAGCGCGGTCCGTCTATTGATTTCTGTGGATATTGGCAGCGCCGGAACTCGCCTATTGGCAATCTCTCAGGTTGAAAATTTCTTGCTTTATCAGTTCATTGATTGGATGCCGCGGGCAAAACAATACAGCTTGCTAACTCCGAAGCCGTATTGCAAAGTGCCGAATCAGGTGAGGTCACGCGTGGACGCCTAGAGCCAAACAGCGAGCATCCAGCCTAAAGCAAGCGTCGGAGAAAATTGAGGGATGGCAGCTGCGACCTCAGCCGAGCTACGGCGGACGGAAAGCAATTTCGTTGAGTCGGCGCGTGAAAGGCTCATTGTTGCCCTTGATTTCTGGACAATTGAGGAGGCCGAGAAACTAGTCGCAGAACTTGGCGACGAAGTAACCTTTTATAAGGTTGGTATTGGTCTGCAATTGATTGGAGGGGACATATTCGCGAAAAAATTGCTTAATGAAGGGAAAAGAGTATTTTTAGACTATAAATGGTGTGACATCGAGGAAACAATTAAAAATGCTGTTGCACAAGCGGCAAAAATTGGGATTAGCTTTCTAAGCCTACATGGAGTCAGCGGGATTCTTAGGGGCGCAGTTCGAGGACGCGGAACATCTAAGCTAAAGATACTATGCGTAACAGTATTAACTAGTATGGATGCTGAAGACATTCAAGAAATGGGTTACCCGCCGACAATGACCGTTGAAGAACTGGTTATCCATCGTGCTGTAAAGGCTATGGAGATTGGGGTTGATGGCGTAATAGCCTCTGCATTAGAAGCGTCTAAAATCAAGAGCTTATCCAGCGGAAAGCTTATGGTCGTTTCTCCGGCTATTCGACCACTTGGCACCCCGGCAGACGATCAAAAGCGTATCGCCACGCCGTCCATGGCAATTAAGGCGGGCGCGGATTATCTAGTGATCGGCAGACCGATTACTGAGGCTGACAATCCTAGGAAAGCAGCTCATAAAATAATTGTCGAAATGGCAGATTCCATGCGGGAACTCGGCGAAGGGGCGAGCGCCCATTGAGCGTTACGGCTGGTCCCGGACTTCACCGCTGTCCCGCGCTTCGCAAGACGCCGTAGCACGGTAGGCACCCGCTCCGCCATGATTTCCTTGAACGCCGCATCGCCGGGCAGCATTCCTTTCGCCTGCATGACGGTAGCAGCTATTTCAGCCGACGTGAGCGGCCCGCAAGGCCTCCTGCGTAAGCCGGGACAGCTCATTGTGAGCGAAATACCTGGTCCGGCGATAGGCCCGCTTTGGCGGGATGGCATCGGGATTTGTGCCAGGGGAAACAATCTGATCGTGGCGTCCAAGTTTGCGAGATTCGCTCGCTGGCGTGCAATCCGCTTTTCGAGGTCGTGAATGTGGCCGCTGATTTCAGCGCGCTTAAAGCGAAGGGCGGAGACGACATGCTTTTCGGTCATATGTGGACGGCCCCGAAAGCTGGAGATGGCTGGCTAGAAATTCTTGCGGCAGCTGCGCCGCGGATTTGTTCATTTAGACAGGTGCAGTTTCAAAATGTCCTGCTCTTCCGTGCGTCTGGCGATTCTCGCCCCTGGGACGCGTAATGCGGCGCCGCTCCCACCAAGAGCTGGCAGAAAGCTCGCCGTCACTTATGTTCCGATCGACCAGCTCAAACCAGACCCGAGCAACGGCCGCGTCCACAGCAAGAAGCAGATCAGGCAGATCGCCAGGAGCATCGAGACCTTCGGCTTCAACGTCCCGGTTCTGGTCGGTGCCAATTTGAACGTGATCGCGGGACATGGACGAGTCCTCGCAGCCAAGCACCTCGGCCTTACCGAGGTCCCAGCGATTCGGCTCGATCATCTGACGGAAACCTAGCGCCACGCCTTCATGATCGCCGAAAATCGCTTGACCGAAATCGCCGTCTGGGACGACCGGCTGCTGGCCGAACAGCTGAAGGAGCTCGCGAGCGTCAATCTCGATTTCGACATCGAGGCAACCGGCTTTGACCTGGGTGAGATCGATTTCCGCATCGAGTTACTCTTGGCGCCGGCGAGCGAGCCGGCCGAGCCGCCGATTCCGGTCGTCTCCGGACCCGCCGTCAGTCAGGCAGGTGATCTCTGGCTCCTCGGCGAGCACCGGGTCTTGTGCGGGAGCGCGCTCGATGCGGCATCCTATCGGGCTTTGATGGGACCGGCGCGATCCAAATGGATAGGAAATCACGATTTGAGATCAGGCGTTATGAAAGCTTGGAAGCCATGAAGGCTGACGAGTACGCGTACTGGCAGCAACGCCCCGGCCATGAACGTATCGCGGCGGTCTCCGTGATTACGAGCGAGGCCTACAGGCTGAAAGCTTTGCCCGGTGTACGAAGACTTCAAAGAACTCTTGTCCATCTTTAGCGATAGCAAGGTGAGATATCTTGTCGTTGGCGGCTTGACGGGGCCTGCTCGAAAGTCCGGTTCACGCTTTGGTGCATTATGGGTTTAGAACCGTTCCACGATTTCCATGTTTGAACGGGAATTTTTGTGGAAGGAGGAGGCATGCCGATCACACTCACGCCCGAGCAAGAAGAATGGTTTAGAGCCCGTGTCGCCAGGGGTGATCTCGCTTCGGTCGAAGAGGCGGCGCGCCAGCTCATTGACGAGCGCATTACCGAACGCGCGGCCGATGAGGGCGACGATATGGCATGGGCGAAACCCTATGTAGACGAAGCCCTCGCCGCCGTCGCGCGCGGCGATGTCATTCCCCTTGAGGAACACAAGTTGCGCAATGCGGCTCGCCTTGCGGCTCACTTTGCGGCCAGCAAGGACTGATGGCACGCATCATCGTCGCGTCGCCGGCGGACGCCGACACGGCGGACATCATCGCCTATCTTGCCGCCAATGCGGGTTATAATGTTGCCGGTCAATACATCGTTTCCTTTGAAAAGCTCTATGACCGGCTGGCCGGTCATCCCGGCAGCGGCGCCCCCCGTCCTGCCCTTGGGCCACGTGTCCGGAATGGCATCGTGTCGCCTTATATAAGTCGAGACTTCGCCCTTGATCCCCAAGATTTGGCGCGATTGTTAGTCTCTAGAGCAAACGCGGGCGACGTTGAAGGGATGGTCGCCTTGTATGAACCGGACGCCGTGCTCGCCTGCGGGGACGGACGAATTGCAGTTGGCACAGACGCTATTCGCAAGTTCTATACTGACCTGTTGGCGACTGGGCGAACATTTGATCTCGGTAAGCAGCGGCCTGCGATGCTTCGCGGGAACTTGGCGCTGACTTCAACGCGCCTTCCAAATGGTGTCGTGACTGCCGAGGTAGCTCGGTAGCAGAGCGACGGCACGTGGCGGTGGGCGATAGATCAGCCCTCGATCAGTGTCTGACTGCGCATACCCTCGCGGCCGCTTGCGCGCGGCCCCTCCGTTGCCAGCGTGCTCTATTCAAGAAATATGCTCGTTGAGTTTGCCTCTCAAAAAAGCGACGGTTTTTGAAGGGGCATGGTTTTACTGGTTCCGCTTGAGGCACGTCAACGTGTCCTGCCGTGCGAAGATTGAGAACATCGGATGACGGTTTTGGACACACTAATCGTCGGCGCGGGTTGGGCAGGGTACAATGTAAGGGCAAGAGATGATGGCAGGGATTTTACTGAATTTCCTATTGATGACTGTCATCGGCGGCTTTATCACGTTTTCGGTGTCGGCGCTGCATGACTCAAGGACCAGTCGCGAGTCCGCTCTTTCCTCGCTTCGAGACCTGATCAAACAGGTAGACGATCTCTACCGTTCAACCAAGCAGATCAAACGAATGATCCGCTCGCGCCTGAAGGAAATCACGGAAGGATATGCGATAGACGCCGCCTTCTTCGCAGCGCAGATGGACAATCTTAGCAATACTCAGCTCCAGCTGGAGCAGGTCCGCAACGCAGTGCGGACGAGGCTCGATCTATTCGACGGAGATCGAAAGAAAAGAATACTCAAAGAAGTTGAGTATTCTGAGAAATATCTCTGCGACGTTGTAGAAGAATTTGAGAAACAACGTGTCGGTTGGGAGGACAGCGGTTGCCGCATTTCAACGTCGTGTAAAATGCTAATTGACTTCCTAGGTGAACGTTGGATGCCAACGGAAATTGAAGATGAGTTCCAGACAATGGACGATGCTCCTACGAGCTTGGAGCGGTTCAATGCATTCCAATCGATCGTCGATAAAGCGAAGAAGATTGATCCCGATTATTGGCGGCACAAAACGATTTCCGATACCTGCATGCTGCTCGCGATTCGAGAGATGAGCGATATTATTTTCGAACGCCAACCGGGACTGGCCCTGCAGGGTCTCATCCCTAGTCGTCGGAGGCAAGCTCTCCCGCCACAAGCTTCCGTTTCACCGCCGAACGGGGAATCTTCCTAAAGTTAGGTGTCAGCAAAAGCCTGCTCGGTTGGGCTTCGCTGACGCCAATCGCCCCTTTGAGGGGAAAGCTAAGCTGAATGCAAGTTGTGCGAGACTCGATGAGCATGTGCAAAAGCCTGGCAGACTGTGTGGAAAGTTGGAGGTTGCGGAGTCCTCCGCCGCGCTTGGCGCGGTAGAATTTGGCGCGGTAGAATAAAGCATGACACGCATGTCTGGATTCGAACGCTCGTTTGGATTCGAACGGTCGCCAATCTTTTCGCTGCCGGCGGCGGAGGGCGACGACGTTGGCGCCGACAATCCGGTGCGGTTCATTGACGCTTTTGCTGCCGATGCGCTCGACCTTGCGGCGGCGGGGTTCGTCCGGGCCGCGGCGAAGGCGACGGGCCGCCGAGGTTATGC
>Ga0182015_10006377_pt1 | contig 11882 bp, 12 predicted proteins | sample 712P3MmetaG_FD_120478 | JGI IMG/M metagenome (GOLD analysis project Ga0182015, IMG submission 120478) | Permafrost microbial communities from Stordalen Mire, Sweden - 712P3M metaG | ecosystem: Environmental > Terrestrial > Soil > Wetlands > Permafrost | place: Sweden: Stordalen | collected...
AGAGGTGCGGCGGATACTCAAGAGCAACAAGCTAAGAGGCGCTATGAATACTTTTACCTGCATGCCGCTCACGCGCGCTCCGAAGGGCTTTCCCAAAGAGCACCCGGCGATGGACCTGCTGTTGTGCCGGCAGTGGGGCGTAGGCGTAAACCTGGCGCCGAAGGCAGCACTGGAGCCGGGTTTCGCGGCGGATGTCATCCGGCGCTTCCGTTTGGCGGCTCCGCTGGTGGATGCCCTCAACACGCCTCTGCTCGCGCAGGGCGAGAAAAAACGGCGGCCACTCTTTGGCTTTTAGAGCCTTATCGATGTTGCTGTTTAGCGTCTCTTGCCGGCGCCTGTGACTGCGGCTGCGTGCCGATAACCTCGCCGAACTCGGCCAAAAACCACTGAAATCGCGAAAAATAAGGGAAAAACGCGCCAAAAACGGAACAAATGACGGTTTTTCGATTGACAAACGCCGCGCAAAGCCGCATCGTAAACGGCGGTGGGTTCGTTTCACCCGCATAAACACTGGGTTTTCTGAAGGTCAGTGCACGTTTCGCGCGAGCACGAGATCTACGGCAATCGAGTGGGAGCCGGACGGCGAGCTGGAAGTTCAGGCCGCCACCGGCGACGGACGGAACGTCGAGCACGACATGGATTCAAGGGCGCGGAACAACGCGGCCATGGGCCATGAAAAAAGAGAGGAAGAAGGAAAACATTTATGGCAACAGGCATGACCAAGACAGCACTGGTCCGCACTATGGCGGAAAAACTTGAGTTGACCAACAAGCAATCGGCAGCGTTTCTCGACCTGCTCGCAGAGACAGCGGTAAAGGAGACGAAGAAGAATGGCGTGTTCGTCATCCCGGGGCTTGGCCGGTTGGTGAAGGCCGAGCGAAAGGCCCGCATGGGTCGCAATCCCCAAACCGGCGAAACCATCAAGATCAAAGCCAAGACGGTGGTCAAGTTCCGCGTGGCCAAGGCTGCCAAGGACACCATCGCGCCGCCCAGGAAATAGGCACTGTTGGGTGGAGCGGTTTCACAGTAGGTGTAGACCGAAGCGAGGGACGTTTTCGTGGTTTTCTGCCAGAGAAAACCACACCTCGCGATCTCTATCAGGCAGAGTAACTGTGAAACCGCTCTAGCTACGGCCAACTCAGCTTCTGGTGTCAAGACGAAGCATGCGAAGAGGGCAGGCGAGACGCCATGCCCTCTTTTCTTGTCTCGCAGCGTCTTTTCCTTCGGTTACACCTACTGTGACCTATACAAAGTCTATTTTTGCATCGGCCCGGGTTACCGTAGGCCGGGTAAGGGCGCGACTGATCAGTGAAAGGCCGTAGCAGATGAGCAGGCACTGGATCAGGATTCGCGCGTTGTAGCGCCATGCGAAGATCCCGAAGCAGAGCGCGAATCCGACCGGATAGATCTCGGCGAGAAGAGCCTGCAGCCAGCGTGGTCGCGGGGGCGGGGGCAAGTTGCCGGGGACAATACGAGGCAACAGACGGGGCACGCGACGGCGGTACTGCTGGTAGCTGTCACCCTGCCTGGCGGAGAGAAAGCGCTCTTCCGCGAAGATGAGTATCAGCACGAAGATGCTGTAAGAAACCAGGAAGAAGGCTGCTCCGCTGGGTGGCATCAGGATAGAGGCGCCGGCCGCGAGCAGCCAGCCTCCAAGGTACAGCGGATTGCGGACATAACGATAAGGCCCCGCGGCGACGACCTGGTCTCCCTGCATCGCGAAGCCGCTCATGACGCCGGAACCCAGGTACGCGGTGCCCCAAACCCGGAAGATGGCCCCAAGCACGAGACAGGAGAGCGCGGCCACAGTTACTGCAGTCGTTGCCCCCGCCAACCCGATCCAGCCGCTGCGGGCCAAGAGCGTCGATGCCGCGAGCCAGACGGTGTCATTGCTGGAGCCGCGAAAGACGCGTTCCCACGGCGAGAGAAAGCCGAGCAGGTAGAGGAGCAGGAAAATCAGGGAGCGGAAGCGAAAGGCTAACGGTGTCGCATTCATGGCCGGCGCTCGCTGGCCCCGGGGCCTGAGCGGTGGTCACAACGAGGCCGCACAACGCGGAGCGACTTTGACATACAGGGATGGGGAATTGAGGCCCGGCGCTCGGCAGGCGAAAGATATCTTAAATGTAACTGTTGTAGTGTCATAATCGCCAAACCTGCGGTGCCAGGCTCTATTTGCCGGCTATGGCTTCGAGCAGGGCATCGAAATCTTCCAGGCGGGCGTATTCGATGATCACGCGTCCGCGGCCGTTCTTGTCCTCGATGGAGACCTTGAGGCCCAGTGCGCGCTGTAGCAGATCCCGCGCCTCGCGGACATTGGGATCGAGTGGCTCCTTCTCCTTTTCTTCTCCCTTCGATTTCTTTTCCGGGTTGAGTAGTCCTTGCACATAACTTTCGGTCTGGCGCACTGACATGGAGAGCGCACTTACTTTTTGTGCCGCCTTTAGAATTGCGTCCGGCGACTCCAGTCCCAACAGCGTGCGCGCATGGCCGAAGCTTAGGTTTCCACTCTCCACTTTTTGCTGCACTTCGACTGGGAGCCGAAGCAGGCGCAGGAAATTGGCTACGGATGCCCTATCTTTGCCGGTGCGCTGGGCCATCTGTTCCTGCGTCATCTTGAACTGTTGGCCCAGGCGGTCATAGGCGCGAGCCTGCTCCATCGGGTTCAGATCGGTGCGCTGCAGATTCTCAACGATGGTCATCTCCATCGCCTGTTCATCGGAGACGTGACGCAGGATTGCGGGCACTGTAGTCTTGCCGGCCAGCTTGGAAGCGAGCCACCGGCGCTCACCCGCGATCAGTTGAAATCGATTGTCGGCGAGCGGCCGCACCAGCACGGGTTGCAGAACCCCGGTGGACGCGATCGAGGCGGACAATTCCTTCAGAGAATTCTCATCGAAGTTCGTACGCGTCTGGAACGGATTTCGCTCAATCTGTTCGACGGGTATATCCCACGGTTTGCCATTTTCAGTAGGAGCTGCGGCGACGGCGGTTGACGGAGCGAATCCGGATCGGCCTGGGAGCAAGGATTCGAGACCCTTGCCGAGGGCACGGCGCTTGGGAAGTTCAATCGAAGGGGTCATTGTTCGTTGTCCTAAAGCCTCGAAGTTTGAGAACTAAAATCTATCGGCGGCCATGCGAAACCGGCCGGTAATTCTGAGGGGAGATCGTCCTCAGAAGGTGAAGGTCAGGCATAGGGCCAGAAGCGCACTTTGGACTCCTGTCGTGGCTGAGAGGCTGCTTTACGCTCGATGGCGCGGGGGCTTTCGATGTTGTTGCGGACAAGGATCTCTTCTGCAAGTTCCCTGTAGCTCTCAGCGCCGCGAGACTTCGGGTCATAAAGCATTACCGGCTTGCCGTAGCTTGGTGCTTCTGCCAACCGGATATTGCGAGGGATCACGGTCTTGAGCAGCTTGGTTCCGAAAAACTTGCGAAGATTTTCTGTGACTTGCTGTGCCAGGTTGGTGCGCTCGTCGTACATGGTGAGGATCACGCCTTCGATGTCAAGCGAAGGATTGAATGCGGATTGAATGCGGCCCAGGGTGGTGAGCAGCTCGGAAATGCCTTCGAGGGCAAAGTATTCGGCTTGCATGGGAACGAGCAGACGGTCTGCTGCAACCAGAGCGTTGAGCGTCAGAAGATCAAGAGCCGGCGGGCAATCAAGAAGAATGAAATTGTATTGACTGCGTACTGCTTCCAGAGCCTGGCGGAGGCGGTATTCACGGCGCTCAACCTGGATTAACTCGACGGTAGCGCCGATGAGATGGTTGCTGCCGGGAACCAGTTTTAGGCCATCGACGGCTGTCGGGAGGGTTGACTCCGCGACGGTTGCGTTTCCCATGAGGATGTCATAGGTAGAGTTGCGGTTTTCATCGCGGGGTACGCCCAATCCCCCGGACGAGTTGGCCTGGGGATCACAATCGACGAGGAGGCAGGTAAGGCCCTCGAGAGCGAGCGCGGCAGAGAGGTTGATTGCGGTAGTGGTTTTTCCAACCCCGCCCTTCTGGTTGACGACCGCAATGACTTTACCCATGCCTAATGAAGAGTAGCGAGTGACGCTGCGGAGAGCAAGGAAGCAGGGTGTGCAGAACTAGGCGGGAATTGTGGAGAAGTTTTAGGCCCGGAGTGGCCTGGGTCTCGGATCTATCGCATTTTCAATCGGATAAGGAGCCGACCTCCGGGAGCATGGACGGTTAGCTTGATCGGGAGGGCGGTGGAAAACATGGATGTTCCACGTGGAACATCTAACGATTCGCCACAGGGCGGAGGGGATGTTCCACGTGGAACATCGCTAGACGCGTTCTCCGATCGCCAGCACTGCTTGCGTGGCGTTTGGAAGGTAGACCGGGTCAAACCACTGAAGTTCGGGTGTCAGCTTCCGGTAAACCGGCGTGAATTGCTCCGTTGTGAGCAGGACCAAGTACCGCTCGACTCGCCGCAGCGCCACAGGTAGCGCGATCTCCATCTTTTCGACTGCTCGCATGGAAACAGCATGGAAAAGGCGGCCTTGCGGCATCTCTTCCACTCGCCCGTCGTGAACTTCGGCAGAAATGTCCAATGAACGCACGGCTTCCCGAAGAAACGATGCTTTCTTTCCTTGGGACTCGGCCAGCGTCACCCGAACCTCCGGGCGACAGATCGCAATTGGAATCCCTGGAAGCCCCGCACCGGAACCAAAATCCAACAGACTCTCTATCCGTGTGGGAAGATGCTGGGCTGCAAAGGCACACTCGACAAAATGCCGGCGGATAATTTGCTTCGGTTCCCGAATCGCCGTCAGGTTCAGGCGGGTGTTCCAACGCATCAGTAGCTCGAGATAGGCGAGAAAACGCCTAAAGGCTATGGGCGGCAGCCCGGCAATCCCGGCTTCGAAAAAGTCAGCTTCAATCTCTTGGACCGTCCAGTTCAGGGAATGCATGACTTGCCGGTGGCAGCAGCTATCCAACTGCTGGCGGCGTCCAGAAATGCAGCAAAGAGCGCCCGGGAAGCGGCGCTGCTTTCGTAGCTCCGTTCCGGATGCCACTGCACGGCGAGAACGAACTGCTCCGGCGCCGCCCCCTCCAGTGCTTCGATTACACCATCGACAGGGCTGGTGGCTGCAACCCGGAGCTGCTCTCCCGGCTTACCAATCGCTTGGTGATGGCTCGAGTTGACCAGAACTTCATTTTCCGGAGCCCCGGCCAGCGCCTCGGAGAGACGGGAGCCCAGCGTCACGATGACAGGATGTGCATTCTGCACCTCCCGCCCAGGCTGGTGGTTGACTAGCGCGGTCGCTGCCGCACTACCGTTGGGCTCCCCCGACGAGGAAACGTGGGGCAAATCCTGTATCAACGTGCCCTGTCGCCATACGTTCAAAGACTGAAGGCCGTAACAGACCCCCAGGATCGGTTTGCCGCGATCAAAGGCATCCCGCAAAAGAAGATCGTCGGTTGTCTCTCGGGCAGCGTCTTTCTCTGCGCACGCTTCGATTGCCTGCTGCCCATACCGCCCGGGATCGACATCCGCCGGGCTTCCCGGCAGCAGAACTCCCGAGCAGGATGCGAGAATGCGCGTCTGCTCGATTTTCGAAGCGCCCAAAGAGATAGGAACGGCGGTACCTCCCGCACCTTCTATCGCCCGAATGTACTGCGGCAAGCTGCGCTGGTTGTAAGCCGTGTCAGTAGACGTGGGTTCCGGGATGGCGATACGTGGAAGTCGTGAGCTCATCGGTCTTTCCTCCCCCCAAGCATCCCGAACCAGAGCGCCCTATGTAAAGAAGCCATTTGCTATACCCCTAAGCTCATCAGATCCGGTGTAACGTCACCGGGTGCGGCATGGCTCTGATAGAGCCGTAAGATCTCGACGTGGAGCCTGGACGTAAGCTCGTCTACCTGGCGGATGGTATAGCCGGCGGGGTCGATCGGCTCGCCAATCACTAGTTTGACCGGTCGCGGTCGAAAGTGGTGGGTGTGTATCGGCAACAACTCGTAGGTGCCGATCAACGCCATGGGAATCAGCGGCACCCGGGCCCGAATCGACATATAGGCAGGCCCCTTCATGAAGGGCTGTAACTCGCCGTCTTGAGTGCGGCCACCTTCGGGAAAGATGAAGAGCGGCATGCCGGATTTAAGGACGCGAATGGCCCGGTTTAGTCCAGCGATCGATCCGCTGCCGCTTTCCTCGTCCACAGGAATTTGGCCGGAGCGATGCAAATGCCAACCGATAAAGGGCCACTTCCACAAACTTTGCTTGGCCAGAATTCGAAACTGGAAAGGCAGGCTGCTGAAGACCAGCGGTGTGTCCATAAACGAAGTGTGGTTGGAGGTGTAAATCGCCAGCGGGAGCACATGCTCACGTCCGATAACAGTGCAGCGCGCCCCCGCAATCCGCAACGAAGCGCGCCCCCATCGGCGAGCCATCTCATGCTGGACGCGGCCATCTTTCTCCACACACGAGGCGAGCAGCGACAGGCAGCCAAAAAATCCAGTGACCAGGAAAAATAATGGACACCGCACCATGTTGGAGGTCAGCCGGTCCGTCAGCGAGAGAGCGGTTTGCGGCGATGTACCAAGCGGGCCGCTCATACTTCGAGCGCCTCCGTCAGCGCCGAACGCGTAGCCAGCAGGAGGGGGCGCACTTCTCCGACCAGGTAAACCGAGCCCGTAACGACGACCAAGCCGTGCACCGGAGTCAGATGAAACGCGCGCTCGACCGCGCCGACCGCGTCGGCCGCCGCCTCGACCTCGCTGCCCGTCGGCCGTGCGGCCGCCAACAGATCCTCCACCGCAGCACTGCGCGGCGAGTCAACCGGCGTCACCACTACGTGGCCGAAGAGGGGAAAGAGAATCTGTGCAAGCTCCGCGGCCGGTTTGTCTTTGAGGCAGCCGAAAACGAGCGTTAGGGGCTGACCCCGGTCCAGATGCGAGACGGCCGCGCGAAGCGCCCAGGCTCCAGCCGGATTGTGGCCGACATCGAGCAGAACATCTGCCCGGCTGCCACTCCCTGCGATGTGCTCCAGCCGCGCCGGCCAGACGGTGTCGCGAATACCGGCCTGGATATCGATGGCGCTGATATTGTAACTGTGGTTGTTTCTTAATTCCACCGCGGTGGCGATGGCCAGCGCCAGATTGCGCTGCTGATGCGCCCCTGCAAGCGGCGAGTCGACCCCGATCAGCTCACCCATGACGGATAGGGGATAGCGATTCCGCGTGTACTGTTCGGGATGATTGTGCACGGGCACGTAGCTGGCCGCGTTCACTCCCCGGACATCGAGCGCGGCCGCGGCTTCTCCCAGCGCCTGGTTGGCTTCAGGGTGCTGCGGCAGCGTGACCATGACCCCCCCGCGGCGCAGGATGCCGGCCTTCTCTCGCGCAATCTGGGGGATGGTCGACCCCAGCCACTCGGTGTGGTCGAGCGAGATATCCGTAATCACTGACACCAACGGCTCGACAATATTGGTCGCGTCCAGCCGCCCGCCCATGCCCACTTCCACCACTGCCGTATGCACCTGGCGGGCAGCAAAATGGAGAAATCCCATGGCGGTAAGTGTCTCGAAAAAACTCGGCGTCGCAGGCAGGCGGCCATCCTGCACCAGAACCGAGGCAATCTCCTCGACATGGAAGAAGGCGGCTGATAGGTCATCGTCGTCGATGGCGGAACCACTCACCTGGATGCGCTCATTGACGCGGCTCAAGTGGGGTGAAGTGTAGAGGCCGGTCCGATAGCCGGCCCGGGTGAGAATGCTGGCCAGAGTCGAAGCGGTTGATCCTTTGCCGTTGGTGCCGGCAACCAGGATCGTGGCGAAGGTACGCTCGGCGTTGCCCAGCGCTGCCATGAGCGCGCGCATGTGCGCGAGCTCAAATTTCCGGCGGGGAGTGCCGGGCGCAGTATGCAGTTCCTGACCGAGAGCATACAGGCGCTCAATGGCCGTAGCGTAGGACATAACCCATTTTAGAGTGGATTCCTATTGCTATGCACTAAGGTAACCGAAGTCAGAAACGCTCTAACTCACTGACGGGACCATGAAGTCGAGTGCGCGATCCAGATAGGTTTTCAGATCGCGGCGAGCGACGATCGCGTCCAACATGCCATGCTCCAGCAGGAACTCTGATCGTTGGAAACCCTCAGGGAGCTTCTGGCGAATCGTTTGCTCGATCACCCGCGGACCGGCAAAACCGATCAACGCACCGGGCTCGGCAACGTTGAGATCTCCCAGCATGCCAAAGCTGGCGGTCACGCCACCCGTGGTGGGGTTGGTGAGCACCGAAATGTAGGGCAAGCCCGCATCGTCCAATTGCGCCAGCCCGGCGGAGACCTTAGCCAGTTGCATCAGGCTGGCTACCCCTTCCATCATGCGTGCGCCGCCGGACGCGGCGACGATGACGAGGGGCTGCTTGCCGGCCAGCGCGCGGTCGATGGCACGCGCGATCGTTTCCCCTACCACGCAGCCCATGCTCCCGCCGATGAAGGCGAATTCCATGACACTGAGAACGATGCTATGAGAACCGAGCATCCCCAGGGCATTGATAATCGCGTCATTGAGGCCGGTCTCGACCTGGGCTTTTTTCAGCCGCGCCGAATACGGCTTCACATCGACGAATTCGAGCGGATCGGTTGACATGAGTTCCATGTCAACCAGCTCATATCCCGGCTCGAGCAGGCTGGCGATGCGGCTGCGCGCGTCCAGCCGGAGATGGTGGCCGCACTTGGGGCAGACCTGGAGGTTGGCTTCGAGATCGGCTTTGAAGAGTAATTGAGCACAGCCATCGCACTTTTGCCACAGCCCTTCGGTACGCACGCTCTTCTCCGATGTATTTGATTCAATCTCGTTTTCCTGCCGCTTAAACCAGGACATGTCTTCCCTTTCGCCGCGCCCTCGCGGAGCCCATTGCTGTCGCCTCCAGACCCTGGAGCATTTTGTACCGTGCCGCCTCTGCCTGAACGGACTAAGAGTGCCGGCGACGGTCGCATCAGTGACCGGTGTGGTACGGATGCCCAGAGAGAATTGTAAATGCCCGGTAGATCTGTTCGGTCAGCAGGAGGCGGGCAAGCTCGTGCGGCAGGGTCATCGGACCCATTGACAGCAACATCTGCGCCTGCCGGCGCGCTCGGTCTGACCAGCCACTCGCCGGGCCGATAGCGAAGACGATCATCTGCTGGCCGGAATCCCGGCGCACGCCAAGCCATGCCGCCAATTCTTCTGACGAGAGAGCTTTGCCCCGGCTGTCAAGCAGCACCAGCCAGGCAGATGTGCGCGCCCGTTGCCGGGTCACAAAAGCGAACAGCGCCTCTTCGGTCCGGAAACCAACCGCCTCGATGTCCGCATAGGGTGCTATGCGACCGAGATACATGTCTGTGGCCGGCCCGAGGAGTTCGTTCCGGGTCCGCGGTGCGACGAAGGCGAGGGTAAGGTTCACGCGGGTATAGGCGAATCAGGACGAATGGAGAAGAAACTGCGGCAGAAATGCCCTAACCGCGGCCGCTCTGGGAACTCACCCCTACCTGCTCCCGGGCCGCAGCCATACCAGCTCCGTCAATTACGGCCTGGATCATCGCTTCGCAGCCCATGCATGAGTTGATCATCATGTGATAGAGCCGCCGGTCGGTCCAGTCCCGGTCGTAGTAGCGGCGGACGTAGCTCTCCCGCCGGCTATCGGTGGCCTCAATCTCCGCCTTGGCGCGCCCGGCGTGGTCCGGGAAGTGCTCTTCAAGCCAGCGGATCTTCCGCGCCATCGACGCGTAGACGAAAATGTTGAAGACGCCGGGAACTGTCGCCAGCGCGCAGGCGGCTCCCCGGCCAACAATTACGCAGTTGCCGTCAACCGAACACTGCTTCAGGTAGTTGCGCACGAACTCGACCATACGATCGCTGTCAAAGACCTGGTCTTTGGGCGGGGCAGGCATGCGGTCCACGCTGCCATGCCAGAAGGACTTGCCCACCATGTAGTACCACGGATCCAGGCGCTCGTCGCAGTGCTCAGCCATGCTTGTCGGCACTCCGGCTTTGTGGGCGATTTCATCGATAAGGCAACGATCGATGAGTTTCCAGTTCAGCCGGTTGGCCAAGCGGTGCGCGAATTCTGCTCCCTGGCTGCCGTACTCCCGTTCGACGGTGATGACCTTAACCATGGGGCGTATCTCTCGTGAAACCGCCAGAGCGGCGTCGCAATTGGTGTCGTCCGGACCGTAAGGCCTTTTCGTGGTCCCGGCTGGCCGGGATCACACCTCGCGATCTTTATCAGGCCACCGTAATTGTGAAACAGCTCTCAAACTGCCGGTGGCGTGATGCTAGCACCGGCAAACGGAATAATCCAGAATGCAGAACGCCCCTGACCAGGCGGGTAAACCGGCCGGTTTGGTCCAAAATCAGGGTTCGGCGAGGACAGGGTTTCGTAAGCTGCCGATTCCGGAGACCTCGATGACCACATCGTCGCCGGGCTTGAGCCACCGCTGCGGGGTGCGGGCCATCCCGACGCCCGCTGGTGTGCCCGTACTGATAATGTCTCCCGGCACCAGCGGCATCATGGTCGAAATGTAAGAGATAAGCTGAGGCAACTTGAAAAGGAGCTCGCGGGTATTGGACTTCTGCAGGGTTTCCCCGTTGATCGAGAGCGAGATATCGAGTTGGTGCGGATCGGGCACTTCGTCTTTGGAGATGATCCAGGGTCCCATCGGCGCGAAGGTGGGGAAGTTCTTACCCAGAGTCCATTGCGAGGTCGCCAGTTGCACGTCGCGGGCGCTGACATCATTGTGGATGGTGTATCCGAAGACGTAGTCCTCCCACTCTGCCTCAGGTATATTGCGTCCGCCCCGCCCGATCACAACCGCAAACTCGGCTTCATAGTCGGGTTGCTTGCTGGCGCGTGGCAGCAGGATCGGCTGCCCGGTGCCGATGAGGGCCAGTGGGTATTTGGTAAAGACAGTGGGAACCTTGGGCGGCTCCATCTTAGATTCCACGGCGTGGTCGCGGTAGTTGAGGCCGATACAGAGCATCTTGGAAGGGCGCAGGAGGGGGGCCTCGAGAGTAACGGAGGACAAGGGCGCGAGCAGATTCAGGCCGGTCTCCTGGAGCTGGAGATTGACCTCGGCCCACCTCTTGGGGCCGGCGTTGATGAAAGCCAGCGTGTCCTGGTATCCGAGCGGAGAAAGGGGGAAGACATGGCCGTCCTTGAGGAGTGCGGGGGCCGTCGTTGCATCGCGGCGATAGGTGATAAGGCGCATGTTCCGATTGTCCAACGGACGGCGAGGGAATGGGAAAAAATAATGGAGTGACCCAGAGTAATTGACAGCAGGGCTGGATGTTCCTCGGCTGAAAGTGCAACAAATCTGCGGGTGCCCCATCTCCCCGGATTTCCTACTGCCCGTGTTTCCAACATCTCTCGCTCCACAGGGCGCGGGCCGAGCGCCATCGCAGGAAACCGTATCTGCCTACAATGGGGTCGTACATAAAGCAATCATCACATTGAAGTGAGCCAGTAGCCGCAGCTGGACGGGCCGTCGGCACATAATCGATTTTTTGCGTTCGCAAAGCAAATATGTGATTGCCTTAATCTAAGGGGAACGATGGCGAAACCGATCAAGGGACAAAGCCGGGTAGTAATTGAAAACGTGGAGCCAACGGTAAACTGCGGGCGATTTCCCATTAAGCGGATCGTCGGCGACATGGTCACCGTGGAGGCGGACGTCTTTGGCGACGGGCATGACGAAGTGTGGGCGCGGCTCCTGTGGAAACAAGAAGGGGCCCGGGTTTGGCAGGCGACGGAGATGCGCCCGCTGGGAAACGACCGATGGCAAGGGGAGTTTACGGTCTTGGAAGCCGGCCGATATCGCTACACCATCGTGGGTGAGGTCGATCATTTCGGGACCTGGCGCAGTGACCTCAAGAAACGCGTGGCGGCGCAGCAGGA
>Ga0182015_10006378_pt1 | contig 11879 bp, 9 predicted proteins | sample 712P3MmetaG_FD_120478 | JGI IMG/M metagenome (GOLD analysis project Ga0182015, IMG submission 120478) | Permafrost microbial communities from Stordalen Mire, Sweden - 712P3M metaG | ecosystem: Environmental > Terrestrial > Soil > Wetlands > Permafrost | place: Sweden: Stordalen | collected...
CTGCTGGTGGCCGGTTGCCGGCAGGATATGCAGGACCAGCCGAGAATGTTTCCGCAGCGCGGGACGACGCTGTTCGCCGACGGGCGGTCGGTGCGTCCGCAGGTGGCGCATACGGTGGCGCGCGGGCAACTCTACGAGAACGAGTACTTCTACACGGGGCTGATGAATGGCAAGGAAGCGGACATGATGCCGTTTCCGGTGACGATGCAGGTTCTGGCGCGCGGGCAGGAGCGGTTCAACGTGTACTGCACGCCATGCCACTCGCGGGTGGGCAATGGAGCGGGGATGATCGTGGATCGCGGCTACAAGCCGGCGGGCAATTTGCACGATGCGAAGAGGCTGAGTGAACCGCTGAGCCACTATTTCTACGTCATGACGAACGGTTTTGGGGCGATGCCGGATTACAAGGTGCAGGTGGCGCCGGAAGATCGCTGGGCAATTGCGGCGTACATTCGCGCGCTGCAGCTGAGCCAGAACGCGGCGGCGTCCGATGTGCCCGCGGGAGCGCAGGTGGAGAACCTGAGCGACATCACGGAGCGGCTGGGTGAGCCGGCAAGCTATGCCGGGCCGTGGCCGCTGCCGTCGACGGCGGTCTATGGAGCCCCGACTGCAGGGATCGTCGCCGGAGCGCCCGCGGAGAATGCCTCCAAGCCCTCGGCGTCAAAGAACGTGGTCACCAAGCCATCAGGAGCGCAGCCATAATGGCGAACGAATCATTCAGCAAAGGATTGCCATCCACGGCGGGAGCGCCGGCGTTCGTCGATGTGTGGCGGAGGCGTGCGCTGCGAGCGGGGCTGGTCTTCTCGATCCTGGCGGTGATCCTTGCTCTCCTGGGTCAGAGGCAGGACCAGTTGGGATGGGACCACGTGATGCGGGGATGGCTGGAAGGCTTCATGCTGTGCTTCGGCTTCTGCTTCGGGGGCATGGCGCTGCTGATGACGCAGTATCTGTCGGGCGGCAAGTGGGGACTGATCATCCGGCGGCCGCTGGAGGCGATGACGCGGACCTGGCCGGTGGTGGTGCTGATGTGGTTTCCGGTAGCACTGCTTGGAGCGTCATTCGGCAAGCTGTATATCTGGGCGAGATACGATAACTGGGCGCCAGCACTGAAGCAGGGGTTGATTACCATCGATCAGGCGCATGCGATTCACTGGAAGCAGCCGATGCTGAACGTGACGAACTTTTATGTGGTATCGCTGGTGTGCTTCGCGGTTTTCGCGCTGTACATCACGCTGCTGAATCGCTGGTCAGTGAAGCGGGACGCCGATCCGGAGCCGAACGTGGCGTACTGGCGGGTGAAATTCGAGAACCTGAGTGGATTCGGAGTGGTGCTGTACGCGGTGCTGCTGTTTGTGCTGGCCATTTACTTCGTAATGTCGCTCGATCCGACATGGTACTCGACCGTGTACGGCTTCCAATACCTGGTAGGGCAGGCGTTCGGAGTGCTGGCGCTGTCGATTCTGACGCTGATTGCGCTGTCGAAGGCGGAGCCGATCAAGAGCACGTTCCGGGTCATCGAGCAGCACGATCTGGGCAAGCTATGCTTCGCGTTTGTGATGCTGAATATCTATCTGGCGTTCGCATCGTTCCTGATTATCTGGTCGGGGAATTCGCCGGAAGAGATCCCGTGGTACCTGGACAGGATTCGCGGGAACTGGGGCGTGATTGCGACCCTGGATGTGATCTTCCACTGGCTCATTCCGTTCACCCTGCTGCTGTCGCGGGATCTGAAACGTATTCAGAGCCGGCTGGCGACGGTTTGCTGCATCATGATCTTCGCGCGATTCTGGGACCAGTTCTGGCTGATCGAGCCAAACTTCAGGGATGCGGCGCGAAACCTGCATTTCAGCTGGGGAATCCTCGAATACATAGCAGTGCCGGGAGCGCTGTTCAGCTTCTGGCTGGTTTATTACTTCAGCGAACTGAAGCGGCGTCCGCTGATCGCGACCAACGATCCGCATCTTGCGGAGATTCTGGAGCATGACTATGCCCACGCCTGAACCGCACGACCCGAAGCTGGACCCGAAGACGCATGGGGACGATGCGTCGCTGAGGGAAGGCTACGAAGTTACGGACGCGAACACCGGCGGGATCATGGTGTTCCTGGTGGGGCTGTTCATCTCCGTGGGCGTGTTTTTCGTCTTCTGCTTCGGCATGGGTAAGGTGATCAACAACGGCCTGGACCGCGCGGATGGTCAGACTAACAAGTGGAACGCGCCGAACCAGATTGCGCCGCGGAAGGCGATCCAGTCGAATCCGGCGCTGGAGCAGGAGCAGCTGGCCAAGCTGACGCAGCAATTTCCCACGCCGAGGCTGGAGACCGACGATGGCAACCAGGACCTGGCCGATCTGCACGAGCGCGAGGATCTGCTGCTGAGCTACTACAGCTGGATCGATCGGAGCAAAGGCACGGTGAGGATTCCGATTGAGCGGGCGATGGAGCTGATCGCGCAGCGCGGACTACCGATGGCGCCGGCGCCGCAACATCAGGCGCCGATGATGGGAGACAAGCAGCCTGTTGTGCAGATGCCACTAACTGATGGATTTGCGCGGACAGCATACGAGCAGGCATTGCACGGCGCGACGCAGGAGGCGGGAGAGCAGACGTCGAGCAAGGCAAATAACCAATGAGGCAGCCGGTAGCGTGCAGGGCGGGGATTAGTTGAGTTAGCGGGAGCAAGTTAGAAGATATGCAGCGGGCCGAGACAGGACGGAGATGGGCAAAGGCGGCGGGGTTGGTGCTCGCGTGCGCGATGGTGTGCCTGGGCTTCGGATGGTCCGCGAAGGCGCAGGAATCCTGGTACGGGCAGAAACAGATGGGAGATTCCGCGGAGCAGCAGCCGCCGGTGCTGAAGAAGGTTGGCATCGCGCAACGGCTAAATGCGCAGCTGCCGCTTAATCTGGAATTTCGCGATGAGACGGGAAAACCGGTGCGGCTGGGAGACTATTTTGGAAAGCGGCCGGTGATTCTGTCGCTGGTGTACTACCAGTGCAAGATTCTCTGCCCGGAAGAGATCGACGGGCTGGTGGGGGCGCTGGAGATGGTGAAGTTCAATCCGGGGCGGGACTTCGATGTGGTGCTGGTGAGCATCGACCCGACCGAGACGCCGGAGATTGCCGCGCGCGAGAAGGCGTTTTATCTGAGGCGGTACGGACGGCCGCAGGCGGCGAATGGATGGCATTTTCTGACCGGCGAGCAGCCGGCAATCAATACGCTGGCGTCCGCGGTGGGATTTGGATTTGTGCGGGTGCAGGGGCCGGACGGAAAGCTGACGCAGTTTGCGCACGCGAGCGCGATCGAGCTGGTGACTCCGGAGGGACGGCTGGCGCAATACTACCTGGGAGTAGAGTTTTCGCCGAAGGATCTGCAGCTGGGGCTGGTGGAGGCTTCGCATGGGACGATTGGGTCGCCGGTGGATAACATTCTGACCTACTGCTACAGGTACGATCCGCAGCTGAACCGGCACAGTTTGCTGATAGCGCGGATCGTGCAGGCCGGGTGCCTGCTGACGGTTCTGATTCTTGGTACTTACATGGTGGTGAATTTCCGGCGCGACATACGGGAAGCGCGGGAGCAAAAAGCACGCTTGGTGAACGGATAAAGGCGACGATGCATTTCATCAGTCCGGTACTTTGGCAATTTTTAATTAAGTGGCTTACTTACTTCGCGATCTTCCCGCCGGAAGCGTCGAGCATCGCGCCGTATGCGGACGCGCTTTACTTTTTCCTGATTGCTATTTCGGTGGTGGGCCTGGGAGCGGTGGCTTTGCTGGTGGTGACATTCTCCATCCGGTACCGGAAGGAAGCGAACCCGACAGCCACGCCGATTGAGGGATCGACGCTGCTGGAGGCGACCTGGACGATCATTCCTCTGATCCTCTTTATGATCTGTTTCGTATGGGGCGCGCTGCTGTACTTCAGAATCTACAGCCCGCCGACCAACGCGATGAACATCTATGTGGTAGGCAAACAGTGGATGTGGAAAGTGGAGCATCCGGGCGGACAGCATGAGATTAACGCGCTGCACATTCCCATCAACCGGCCGATCCAGGTGACGCTGATTTCGCAGGACGTCTTCCATAGTTTTTCGATTCCGGCATTTCGGGTGAAGCGCGAGGCGATTCCAGGGCGGTACAACACGGAATGGTTCGAAGCGACCCAAGTGGGGACATATCACCTGTTCTGTACGCAGTACTGCGGCACGCTGCACTCGCAGATGATCGGCGAGGTGGTGGCAATGACGCCGGAGGATTATGAGGCGTGGGCAGCGGCGTCGACGAGCGGTAATTCGCTGGCGCAAAACGGAGAGCGGCTATTCGCGAGCCTGGGATGCAATTCCTGCCATAACAGCGGGCCGAATGCACATGGTCCGAATCTGGCTAATGTATACGGATCGCACCTGCAGCTGAAGAACGGGTCATTTGTAACAGTCGACGATGCATTTCTGCGGGACACGATCCTGAATCCGACCATGCACGAGGTGGCGGGCTACGCGCCGATTATGCCGACTTACCAGGGCCAGGTAAGCGAAGAAGGCCTGATCGACCTGGTGGAATACATGCGGCAACTCAATTCGCAATACCGGATCGACCAGACGATCGACAACAGCGCAGCGCAGTCGATACAGACGGGGGCGACGCCGCCAGGGACCTCGGCTCCGGCGCTTGCGCCAGGAGCGGTGAAGCCATGAGCACAATCCTCACATTGCCGGACCAGGCGACAGCCAGGCTGCCGAAGGTTTCGTATCTCAACAAGGAGTACGGACTGAAGAGCTGGCTGCTGACAGGCGACCACAAGCGGATCGCGATGCTGTATTTCATCTCGATCACGTTCTTTTTCTTTATAGGTGGGGCGATGGCAGGGCTGATTCGTCTCGAATTGCTGACGCCGCCGAGCGATCTGCTGGCCGCGGACACTTACAACAAGGTGTTCACGGCGCACGGCATTATCATGGTCTTCCTGTTCCTGGTGCCATCGGTGCCGGCGACGATCGGGAACTTCCTGATTCCGATCATGGTGGGCGCGAAGGACCTGGCGTTTCCGAAGATCAATCTGCTGAGCTGGTATCTGTATGTTGTCGCCGGGATCCTGCTCCTTAGCGCGCTGATCTTCGGCGGCGTCGACACAGGGTGGACGTTCACCACGCCGCTGAGCACGCATTACCTGAACACGCATGTGATCACAGCCGGAATGGCCGTTTTTGTGGCCGGATTCAGTTCGATCTTTACCGGGCTGAATTTCATCGTGACCATTCACCGAATGCGCGCGCCGGGCATGACATGGTTCCGGCTGCCCCTGTTCGTTTGGTCGCACTATGCGGCATCGATCCTGATGGTGCTGGGCACGCCGGTTCTGGCCATCACGCTGGTGCTGGTCATTCTGGAGCGAACGATCGGGATTGGGGTATTCGATCCGACCAAAGGCGGGGACCCGCTGCTGTTCCAGCATTTGTTCTGGTTCTATTCGCACCCGGCGGTATACATCATGATTTTGCCCGGGATGGGCGTGATTTCCGAGGTGATCAGCACGTTCTCGCGGAAACGGGTCTTCGGATACACGGCGGTCGCGTTTTCGTCGGTGGCGATTGCGGTGTTCGGGTTCTTCGTCTGGGCTCACCACATGTTCATCATGGGTATCTCGAACTACTCGGCCCTGGTGTTCTCGCTGCTGACGATGCTGGTAGCGGTACCTTCGGCGATCAAGATCTTCAACTGGTCGGCGACCTTGTATAAGGGATCGATCACGTTTGAGACGCCGATGTTATACGCGTTTGGATTTATCGGGCTATTTACTATCGGCGGGCTTACTGGCGTGTTTCTCGGGTCGATGGGGATGGATATCCACCTGACCGAGACGTACTTCATCGTGGCGCACTTCCACTTTGTGATGGTGGGCGGCATGCTGATGGCCTATCTGTCAGGCGTGCATTTCTGGTGGCCGAAGATCACAGGGCGGATGTATCCGGAAGGGGTATCGAAGCTGGCGGCGGTGATCACGTTTGTGGGATTCGTGCTGACCTTCTTCCCGCAGTTCATCCTTGGCTATCTGGGAATGCCGCGGCGTTATGCGGCGTATCCGCCGGAGTTCCAGGTGCTGAACGTATTTTCGAGCGCCGGCGCGAGCGTGCTGGGGGTGGGATATTTGTTGCCGCTGCTGTATCTGACCTGGTCGCTGAAATATGGAAAGATTGCTGGGGCGAATCCCTGGCAGGCGACGGGGTTGGAGTGGCAGATTCAGTCTCCTCCGCTGACGGAGAATTTCGTTGAGACGCCGATCGTAACGCACGAGGCTTACGACTACGAGTGGCTGGAAAGCAAAAAGGGGAGCGAGGTGCCTACCGTTGGATAGCCACACAGTTGCGGCTCAGACCGCGGAAGCAGGTCACGCCGAGCACGAGCATCCGGCGTTTCTGCGCCACCACTTCGAGAGCGTGGAGCAGCAGCGGGAGTCCGCGACCTTCGGCATGTGGCTGTTCCTGCTGACGGAGATCATGTTCTTCGGCGGCCTGTTCTGCGCTTATCTGATCTTCCGCAACTGGTATTATCCGGCGTTCGTGGCGGGGAGCCATTCGCTGCACCTGTGGGCGGGCACGCTGAATACGACGCTGCTGATTATTTCCAGCTTCACGATGGCGATGGCTGTGCACGCCTCGGAAACGCGGATGCGCAAGGCGCTGGTTGGCTGGTGCATCGCCACACTGATTCTGGGTTGCAGCTTTTTGTGCGTGAAGGCTTATGAGTGGCACGACGAATGGGTGGAACACCATGTGCCGGGGCTCAACTTCAGCCCGCAGGGATTCCTGCACGGAACCAAAGACTACCCGGACGATAAGCTCTCGCTCGATATGGCGGAGAAGACGCAGGTGTACTTCTCGCTGTACTTCGCGATGACGGGGATGCACGCGCTGCACATGGTGATCGGGGTTTCTCTGCTGACGATTTTGATCATCCGGGGCTGGGGCGGGGCCTATACCAGCGGCCACGTGGCGCCGGTGGAGAATTTCGGTTTGTACTGGCACTTTGTCGACATTGTATGGATATTTCTGTTTCCGCTGCTGTATCTGATCAGTCGACATCAATGATAAGGACAGGGAACAGTGAGCAGTGATCAGAGCACAGAGCGCAGATAGGCTCAATTCATCGGGTTCGGGAGACGGAGATTATGGCGGAACCGAAGCATCACGATGAACCGACACATCACGGAGAGCACATCGTCACTCCGAAGGTTTACCTGGCGATTGGCGGGACACTGCTGATTTTCACCGGGCTAACGGTAGGGGCGTCATTGATCGATCTGCCGGGCGACCTGAATGCGGTGGTGGCGCTGGCGATTGCGTGCATCAAGATGACGCTGGTGGTGTTGTTCTTTATGCATGTGAAGTATAGCTCGAAACTGACGAAGCTGACGGTGGCGGCTGGGTTTCTGACCTTCGTAGTGCTGATTACGATGACGATGACGGATTACATCAGCCGGGCGTGGGGGCGCTGGTGATAAGGCAGGGAACAGGGAATAGGGGATAGGAACGGCAGGAGGAAGGGAGCGGCTGAGGCTGCTCCCTTTTTGCTGTTTGCCAGGTCATAATGGTGCGCAGGAGCTGGCGGCTTAGCATGTGGGGCCGCAGTTCTCCTTATCCCCGTCTTCCAAGGACTGACTGAAAATTTCTGGCAGATTTGTCCGGCGCCCGCGTGCGCCGGGAATGGGGTGATCATGCTGAAGACCGTGCTGCTCGCAGGCCGCATCCTCAGGAAGAATCCTGCATTCACGATCATTGCGGTGGTGACCATCGCGCTGGGAGTGGGGGCGAGCACGGCGATCTTCAGCGTGACGAATGCAGTGTTGTTGCGGCCACTGCCCTACAAGAATCCGGGGCAGCTGGTGGTGGCGGGTATGGATCTGCGCAAGCGCAACGTCCACGGACTGCCGTTTTCCAACGCCGATTACATCGATCTGAAGAACGGCACGCGGGGGCAGTTCTCGGATATGGCTGGGGTTTTCTCCTTCCCGATCCTCGCGCAGCGGGCCGACGGGACGCCGGAGCAGATCGTGCTCGCGCAGGTGACGACGAATTTCTTCCAGCTGATGAGCGCGAAAATTCTGTACGGCCGCGACTTCAACCAGAGTGACGGCATCCCTCAGGCGCCGCAGCCGCAGCCTGGGCAGGCGGGGCAGACAGGAGCGGCAGCGCCTCCGCAGCTGCCGCAGATGGCGATCCTGAGCTACGAGTACTTCCGACGCCGGTACGGTGGCGATCCGAGTATTGTCGGGCACACGCTGGGGAACGCGACTGGCGGACCGCAGTCGGTGGTGGTGGGGGTTTTGGCGCCGGGGTTCCGGCTGTATTTTCCTCCCGAGGACAACCTTGAAGGCGTGCCGGACCTGTGGATCGCCAACCGCCTCGACTACGATGCCGCGAACCGCAACGACTTTGGCATTGTGCCGGTGGCGAGGCTGAAGGAGGGAGTGACGATCGAGCAGGCGCGGAGCGCGGCCGATGCGGTGGCTGCGGAGAGCCGCCGAACGATCCCGATGGCCGCATCGATCGGGTATTCCATCACCATGGAGGCGATGCAGCAGCATCTGGTGGCGGAGGTGAGGCCGGCGATTCTGGCGCTGATGGGGTCGGTGATCTTTCTGCTGCTGATCGCATGCGCGAATGTGGCCAATCTGCTGCTGGTGCGCGCTTCGCTGCGGGAGCAGGAGTTTGCGGTGCGGTCGGCGCTGGGCGCAAACCGCTGGCGTTTGATTCTGCCGCTGTTCACCGAGGCGTGTCTGCTGGCGATTCTGGGGACGGCGGCGGGCCTGGCCCTGGCATGGGCGGGCATTCGCGAGCTGCGGGCGCTGGCGCCGGAGAATTTGCCGCGCCTCGAGACGATTCACATCGACGGAACGGTGCTGGGCTTCACGGCACTGGCCGGACTGGCGGCAGCGCTGCTGTTCGGAATCGCTCCGGCGTGGCGCGCGACGCTGCCGGCGCTGATGAATGTGCTGCGCGGGAGCAGCCGCACGTCGGGCCTGGCGAGCGGAGCGACGGTGCGCAATGCCGTAATCATGGTGGAGGTGGCGTTGTCGTTTATGCTGCTGGTCGGCTCGGGGCTGATGTTCCGCAGCTTTCTCGATCTGGAGCGTATCGATCCGGGATTCGATGCGCGCCACCTGCTCACCTTACGAGTGCTGGGCGCTGGTCAGGCCGTGGGGCAACAGCCGGGATCGTCGCCCGAGGCGCGGGCTGCAGCGCGGGTCGCGATGATCAGGCGGATCGATGACAGCCTGCGCGGCATCTCCGGCGTGCAGAGTGTAACCGCGTCGTTTCCTTTTCCACTAACCGGCCAGTTCAGCCCGATACGGTGGGGCACCGAGGAAGCACTCGCCGATCCCAGCAAATATCAAGCGACGGATTTTGAGATTGTGCTGCCGGGATATTTCGAAACGATGCGGACGCCGCTGCTGGCCGGGCGGACGTTTACCGAGGACGACAATTTGCCCGGACGCAACAACGTGATCGTCGATCAGGCGCTCGCGAACAAAGCCTTTCCCGGGCAATCGGCGGTGGGCAAGCGCATTCTGACGAGGATTCGCGGGCCGCAGGCGGAATGGGTGCAGATTGTGGGCGTGGTGGGGCATCAGCGCGACGAATCGCTGGCTGAACCGGGCCGCGAGCAGATTTATTTCCCCGATGCTTTTCTGGGCTCGGGCGTCGTTCGTTCGTGGGCGGTGCGAACGGGCAGCGACCCGGCAGGATACGAGAGTCAGGTGCGGGCGGCGATTGCGGGCGTCAGCCGCTCTCTGCTGATCAAAGACATGGAGCCGGCCCAGACGGTTGTTTACGATGCGCAGGCGAGCACGCGGTTTTCGCTGCTGCTGATCACGGCGTTTGCGGTGATTGCGGGTATGCTGGCCGGCGTGGGCCTGTACGGGGTTCTGTCGACGGCGGTGCGGCAGCGGACGGCGGAGATCGGGGTGCGGATGGCGATGGGCGCCGAGCGGGGCGACATCGTGAAGCTGGTGGTGATGCAGGGGCTGCGGCTAAGCGGCATCGGCATCGCGATCGGATTGATTGCGGCCATTGTGCTGGGGCGGGTGATGACGGCGATGCTGGTGGGGGTGAAGGCGACCGATCCGGTGACCCTGGCGAGCATGATCGTCGTCTTTCTGGCGATCTCCGCGTTTGCCTCGTGGCTGCCGGCGCTGCGGGCTGCTGGGATGGATCCGAAGACCGCGTTGCACGAGAACTAGGACTGGCCGTCCAGGCACACGCGCTTCGCGCACGATAATGCGAGGCCGCGGGTTGTGCCCCTGGTCGTATTTCGATGCCGCTTCAGGGACGGGCGAAAGCGTAGTAGCCGGAGCGGGTGACGACGCGTGCGCCGGGAACCGAGCACTGCAATCGGATGCGGTGAAAGCTGCTGTCGGCTTGGAAGTCAGAGGGCTTGTAGACGAGGCGATACTGGTTGCGCTGTTCGGCTTCGATGGTCTGCAAGTCCTCGAAGATCTGACTGCCGTGCGGATTGACGAAGAGCCGGCCACCGGTTTGCTGGGTCAGGTTCTGGAGGGTTCGGAGGCCGTCAGAGAACTGGCGCGGCCGGCCATTGACGATGGCGTAGATGGCGGTGCGCGTGCGCTGGCAAATATCGACGGCTTCGCTCAGGTAGACATGGCTGGCGTCGTCTTCGCCATCGCTGAAGAGCAGGATGAAGTTGCCGGTTTCCTGAACGGGATCAGGCTTCCATTGATCGCGGCAGGTGGTATAGAGCGAATCGAAAATGGCGGTGAGGGGATCGAGACGGCCAGGCAGGTCGCCCACGGCTGCGGCTCCTGTGGCGATGGCCGAATCGCTGTCGGTCCACTCCTGGCGGATGAAGGTATCGGTGTCGAATTGCTCGACGAAGGCGCGGTCGTACCCTTTGCGGAGAAGCTGCGAGGCGTAGGCGTGAATGATGGAGCCGTTGAAGGTGACGTAATCCAGCATCGACGCGCTGGTGTCAAACAGGAAACCAGCGCGGATGGGAAGGTCGTCGTATTCCTGCAGCATGACGATGGCGGCCGGGGGCTTGCCATTGTCGGAAAGCCTGAGGTCGCCGCGCGTGAGATGGGTGAGGGGCTTGCCGCGGGCATCGGCAGCGTGAAAGGTGAGCGAGATTTCGTCGACCGGGATGCGGAGTGTGTACGGCGGGGTCTGATTCTGCGCGGCGGCGAGCGAGACGAGGAGTTGAGTGAAAAGGACGGCTGGAACCGCGCAGCTGCGCATACGCTCTACGATAGCGAACCGCGATGCGGTTAGGATGTTTCTAAGCTGAATCAAATTCTGTATAGGCAATGGAGGCAGGGATGAGGGCTTATGCCTGGGCCGGGGTGTCGCTTTTGTTTTGCCTTGTGGTGGCTGCGCAGAGTACGCCAATTGTGCTGAATGCCACGCCGACCACAGTGGCGTGGGGATACTACTGGTCGAAGGCGAAGCCGGTGCTGACCGTGCATTCGGGTGACACGGTGCGGATTCAGACGCTGTCGACCTGCGGATCGACGGAGCGGCTGGAAGAAGAGGGCGTTGCTCCCGCGGATATTCCTGCGTACAACGACACGATTTACAAGGAAGTGAAGGACAAGGGACCGGGCGGGCACATTCTCACCGGGCCGGTGGAGATTGCGGAGGCGGAGCCGGGCGATGTGCTCGAGGTGCAGATCGTGAAGATCGACATCGACACACCGTTTGCGTGCAACGGGTTCAGCGTCGGGCGTGGATTCCTGCCCAACGATTTCCCTTATGGGCGGAGGAAGATCATTCCGCTGGATCGGGAGAAGATGATCGGGCACTTCGCGCCTGGGGTCGAGATTCCGCTGCATCCGTTCTTCGGCAGCATGGGCGATGCGCCGCCGGAGTCAGC
>Ga0182015_10006379_pt1 | contig 11877 bp, 8 predicted proteins | sample 712P3MmetaG_FD_120478 | JGI IMG/M metagenome (GOLD analysis project Ga0182015, IMG submission 120478) | Permafrost microbial communities from Stordalen Mire, Sweden - 712P3M metaG | ecosystem: Environmental > Terrestrial > Soil > Wetlands > Permafrost | place: Sweden: Stordalen | collected...
GCCAACCTGAGGCTATAAATCTCGTAGAGCTCGCCGACCGAAAGCGGGGCTACGGTCGTCCCCCGGTGGCGTTCTATCTTGGTAAGCCCCTCCTGGGTCAGGAGTGCGAGGGCTTCCCGCACCGGGCCACGGCTCACGTTCAGCATCGTTGCCAAGTCCTCTTCGATGAGCCGCTGCCCGAGGTCGATCCGCCCGCTGAAAATAGCTTCGCGTATTGCGTCGGCGACCTCGTCGGCAAGCACGCGCCGGCTCGCTGGCGCCAACCTGCGGTCCGAAGTTGTGACGTGCCCCCTCCCCCGCTCACCTATCGCCCCGGCGCTGGCTTCCCGGCTCACAAAGTCGCACTCCCCGGTCGGCCCGCCTCTGTAGCGGGATCTCTGGGCTCGATGGCCTCGGCGAAAACGACGCTCTCGTCGGGTGGGAATTCGTGGTGCCAGGCCGACATCCCGTTGTCCACCGCCAGGCAGTGCCCGTTTATAGACACTGACGCGCTGTCGAGCAAAAAAACCACCGTCTCAGCTATTTCGCCCGGTTCGCTAACGCGCCTCATCGGTGCGAGCGCGGTCGCCTCAGAAGATAAGGACGGCTGTGCCAGACCATCGACTTGTGCCGACGCCATGATCTGTGTGTTCACCGCCCCGGGTGCAACAGCGTTGCAGCGGATCCCGAGGTGCCCGTATTCGACACACACATAACGGGTGAAGGCCTCGATGCCGCCCTTGGTCGCGTCGTAGGGCCCATAACCGGGGAAACCGCCGCTGGCATGGACCGAGGAAATGTTGACTATCGAGCCCGCCACGCCGTGCGCCAGGAACGACTGAAGCGCCTCGCGAGCTCCGAAAACCACAGCTCGCAGGTTGATATCAAGCGTCTCGTCAATAACGGCGGGCTCCATCAGGTGGATGGGCGCTAAGCGGACGATCCCGGCATTATTGACCCAGGCGGCCAGCCGGCCCCGCTCCTCCGCCGCGCGTCGCGCCTCGGCCAAAACATCAATGTCCCGTATGTCGCCGGCAACCCCTTCACCGTCGATGCTCCTGAACACCTCGGCCAGTGCCGCCTGGTCCCGGTCAACGCCAACAACCGTCCACCCGTCAGCCGCCATTCGGGCGGCAATCGCCCGCCCTATCCCGTTACCTGCCCCGGTCACCACCACCGTGCGCCCTTGCCCGTCCCCTCGCGTCATAGCTCGTCCTCCGTTCGACTCAGCTTCTCGCGATATAACCACAGGGAGCCGCGCCGTCTTGGCAGTTCAAAGTGCAGGCCGTCTTCCAAGACAGCAGCACCCGACAACTCCAAGTCCTCGCCCGTCTCAACCTCGCGGAAGATATAGACCGCCTCGCGACGGAGGGCTTTCAAACACACCTGGGCCTGTGCCTCTTCGGCGCCAGCAAGGCGAATAGCTTGTACAAAGCCCCGGTCACCCACTCCCGCGTCGCGTTCATCAGGCTCGTTGAACTGCCATATCACCCACTCTTTGCCCGTACGACCCGGCGGGGTCAACGGGTAATAGTCGCCATCGAGCAAAAGGTCCGCCACCGACCGCCAAATCCCCACCATTTTGCGGAGTGTACCGAAGTCGTTGTCCGACCGTTTTATGTCGACGGCGGGAGCGAGCATTGGCGCCAGCGCGCAATGGTACGAAAAACTGTCCCCTTCCTTGGCGTCTATTCCTTCCTGGATGGCCTCCGCAATGTCTGAGGAGAAGGTCGTCTCCTTGAAGTACGGCAGCCATTCGAACATCGTGCGGTGAAAGTCGAGCTTGGTCGGGTGCTGCCCATACCCGTAGTCGGTGAAATGGAGCGGCACCGATCGACGCATGGTCTCGAGGTCATTGCGCCGGCCGCCAGAGGCGCAGGAGTCGATCAGCAACGAGGGATGACGCTCGAGCAGTTCGTCCCAGAACGCCAAGTACCCCTGTACGTAGAGGTTCTCGGTCATGCCTTGTCGATCTTGTCGGTCATGTGCCCGCCAATGCCCAAGAGGAGGAAAGTTGAAGTCCTGGCGGTATATCCCGATCCGATAAGAACCGATCAGGTCGCTCACAAGGTCGGTGAGCCACTCTCGGCATACCGGGTTGGACAGGTCGAGCAGGCCCGAGAGAAGGTGGTGCCGACGCTGTACGTCGTAGGTGTGGGTAGTCGGCTTGGGTAGGACCCAGTCAGGGTGGTCCCGGGCTAGCTCGGTCCTCGGGAAGACGCGCTCGGGTTCAAACCATAAGAGCAACTCTGCCCCATGATTGGCGGCATTTTCGCCGACCGACGCCAGCCCGTCCGGGAAGCGCTCGGCGTCGGGGCGCCACGTGCCGGTAATAGTCCAGTCAGCATTGCCATTGTCGTCCCGGCAGGGGTACCACCCCGCGTCGATCCACCAAACGTTGTAGCCCACTCCCTGCAGAGAGAAGCGGTCCTGGTACTCGAGTTGGTTGGCTTCGGTAGCAGCAGTAAATTCGACTCCCTCATCAGTACCCGACGCCGAGAGCAACGGGCCGAGCAGTTTTCCCGCTGGTCGAGGCATCACGTGCCGCCGGTACCAGCGCCGCCACAGGTTAACCGCATGGGCCTCATCGCCGGCCCAACCCATCAACGTGACGCTCGGCGTGCGTACCGTCTCGCCGGGCAAGAGACGCATGTTCGTTGTTTGCTGTCCCGCCTGGAGCGCGATCGCCGCGTTCTCCGCACTAAACCGGGCGACCCATTGGCCTGGCCACCCAACTGCCACCGAAAGCCCACCGCCCTCGAAGAGAAGCCGGAAGTAGGGAAAAGCGCCATCGCACGGCCGGCCGCCGTCTGGGCTGATCTCGAGGGCGCCGCGGCCCGTCATTGGCGTGGTCTGCCACACATGCCCGTCGTTCGAATCGAAATCACCATTGCCGTGGTAGACGGCACCGTCGCGTCCCTCGAACGACGTCGCAACAGCGAGCAAGTCTTGGACGGGTGGGCTCGAGAGGTCCGAGTCGTTCGTGAGCCAGGCAGTCCACTCCACGACCGGGAAGTCGAGGTACCGGAGGACCTCCACCCGCACCCCGAGGCTCGTCTTGAGGTCTCTTCCCTCGTAGGCCGTTACTGCAATGGTCGAGTCGGCACGTCGAAAGCTGCGCCTTGGCGACCACTCATCGGGGATCCCGACCACCGAGCGCCCGTCGTAAAGGAAACGGACCGGCAGCTTTGAGGCTTCACCGAACAGGCTGTCCGACCAAACTGCGAAACGCTCCCAGTCCTCGGTTGACGGCCCTTCTCCACGTGCCATTACTTTCATCACCTTCCCGCTCTTCCCGACGACCAAGGACCGTTCACCTAGTCGACAGGGCCCCCTTGGCGCCAGCGAAATCGAGAAACGCCGGGGGGACGGTCATGACGACCGTCCCCCCGGCAAAACTAGACGTAGAGCTGACCTCTACTAATGGATAAGGCCCTTGCCCTCCAATGCTGTCAGCTTCGATACGAGCGCCGGGTTCGCCGAGTTGTACTGCGAAATCAGCGTGGCAACATCACTGTCGAGCTCCGACAATGCCTTGTTCAGCGGGATATACCCACCCACGTACGAGAGGTAAAGGCCATCGATGATCGAGAACGACGATGCAGTCAGGCCATCGTAGGCGCAGACCCCCAGGTAGTACTTCTGGTTTGCGAGCAGGGCCGCATGGATTGAGGAAAGCGCCGGCGTGACCTGTGAGCCTGCGATGATGGGCATCGCGTTGCCCTCGTAGTTCACGATGGCCGAGTCCCACTTCGGCGTCGAAATGAACTGCAACCATGCCAACGATGCCTGGAACTTAGCCGGTGTCATGGTCTTGTCGGCCTTCGATGAAGCGATCCCGAATTGGAACGACGTCTCGGGCCCACCATTGTCCTGCCATACCGGCAGCGAAGTGGCGAGGGGCGAGGTCCCCTTGAAGCTCGTCAGCTCGAAATACCCGACCGGGAACTGCTGTGACTTCGGCAAAGCGGCGACTTCCTTGGGGACTGCGTACCCACTCACGAGCACGTAGGCCACTTGCTGCCCGAGGAACTCAGGCACGCCTGTGGACGAAGTAGGTCCTGTCGTCTCCGGGACGTCTACGTTCTTCGGGTCCCATGTCTGCACGAGGGCCTTGCCAAGTGCCCACCACGACGAAGCCATTGCCGGGCTCTTGGCAGGGTTCAACCAATCGCCGTCATGGGTGTAGAAGTAAGACTGATAGGCATCCCGCAGCGATGCGGGGATGTCCCAAACTTCCTTGTCCTTTGCAATGCCCAGGTAATTGGTCTGGAAGTAGTGGGCCAACCAGTTGTAGATAACCGGGGTCCATGAGGCGCCGGCATAAACGCCCTTCGACTTCAGCTTCGTGTCGATCTGGGTGGAGTCTGCCTGCAGCTGGTTCCACGTTGTGGGGGCAGCCGCAATGCCGGCCTCCTTGAAGAGGTTCTTGTTGTAATAAAAACCGATACCTCCCCAGTCCCCGTTCACCACGAAGTCCCCCGAGGTCCCCGGGGTGTTCCCTGGGACGACGTCGAGGTCCAAGGCAACCGAGCTCATCGTGTTGATCCACTTGGTGTTACCCGGGATGAACGGGTTGGGCTGCTCGAACGAAGGCGTCAGGTCCTGGAACAGGCCAACGGGCAGGTTGACGTTTACGTAATACCCTGGGACCCAGGTGACGTCGGGTAGCTCACCGGCAGCGGCCTCGGAGATGTAGTACTGGCCCGAAGAATAACCGGCCGAGTTAGCCGTTGGCGGGATGAACTGGATCTTGATGTTCGGGTACATCTTCTCGAACGCATTCGCGGCCGTTTGCATCTCGGGGTCAGTTATCGTACCCGGAGCCGTCTTGAACCCGGCAATCGGCGGGTCGTAGCTGGCGGCGTACATTGTGATAGTGCCCTTGTAGCTCAGGTTCGGTGGCCCTGTGGCTGCGCCGGCGTTAGGCACCGCCGTGACAGACATACCAACGGTACCGACAACAGCGACTGCGCATATTGCGTAGCGCCGAGGGCTCCTGGCTTTCTTGGTTGCATCGGTTTGTATTTTCATGCTTTGTGGCATCCTCCCTTTGTGTTTGTTACATCTGAGACTTGTTTACATCTTGACTGCGCCACTCGCCATTCCGGAGATGAAGTAGCGCAGGAAGATCACGAAAAGAATGATCATTGGGATCGAGACGATGGTATACGCCGCAAACTCCAGATTGACAAGATTTGTCGTCGGCACCGAAGGGGGCGGTGTGAAATTGCCGATCGCCATCGCAATCGTCGGGCTTATCGGGTTAAGGACCAGTGCTGGGAACACATAATCGCCCCAGAACGCGCTTATGTTCAGCAGCGCCACCGCGATCATGATCGGTCTCGACAGCGGGGCAACAATACGCAGGAGCATCCTGAGGTGGCTGGCGCCATCGACTCGCGCTGCCTCGAAGAGCTCTTCAGGGATATCACGTATCGACGAGCGGAACACAAAGATCGCGAACGCCTGCCCTCCGGCGATGTAGGGCAGGATCAACGACAGTGGGTTGCCCAGCAAGTTCATGTCCTTGACCTCGATGAACAGCGGTATGAGAGTCAGGAAGCTGGGTATGAGCAGCAGCCCAAAGATGGCATAGAACAGGAAACCTTTGGCCAGGAACTCCATGCGCGCGAACGCATACGCACTGGACATACCAAAGATGAGGATGCCTGCGACGCTCGAGGCGATGATCAGCCCGGTGCGCAGGAAATCACCCTCCAGGTAGCTCCACGCTTGGCTGTAGAAGGTACCGAACGGCTTCGCGAACGAGAGGGAGAAAGGGTGCGTCTGCAGTTGGATGCCGTTCCTCAGCCCGCTCACGGCCATGAAGTACATGGGAAAGAGCGCCAGCACCCCGATGAAGATCAGCGCAGCGTAGTGGCTAATGCCTTTCACACGGTGGCCTCTGCTACTGCGCGCTATGGCCGTCATGCCACTGTCTTCCGCGTATCCTTGTCGGTACGCAGGAACCTCAGCGCGGCGACCGCCAGCACCAGGGAGACAAGGAACAGTACAAAAGCGATTGCGAGGGCATAACCCATCTGAGCGTACTCGAAGGCGTTCTCGTACATGTACAGCACAGGCGTCCAGGTCGCGTTCTCCGGGCCTCCTTGGGTGAGAAGCAAGGGTGGGAGAAGGTTCTGGGTGATGCCGATGATGGACAAGACCAGGATCACCTTGAACTGTCCTTTTACGAGCGGCAGCTCCACATGCCAAACGCGCCTGAGAGAAGAGGCACCATCGACGGCAGCTGCGTCAAGGGTATCCAAAGGAATGGCCTGCAGGCCGGCGTAAAAGACCAACATATAGAACGCGCCTACCCAGGGGAACCCCATGAAGATCAACGCGCCCATGGCGGTGTGCGGATCTGCGAGCCATGCGGTCTCGAGCCCCTTGAGCCCGAGGTCGCCGAGGATCGAGTCGATCACTCCACCTGACTCAAGAAAGACTCCCCAGGTCAGGATGCCAACGAGCCCAGGCAGGCACAGCGTCAAGGTGAAAGCAACCCGGAACCAGTACTGCGCCCTAGTACTGCGTAGACGGTAAATTAGGAGCGCCACCAATAGGCTCGCGCCAATCCCGGTTGGTATGCCGATTATCGACCACCAGAACAAATGGGCGAACGCTCCCCGGAAGATCGTGTCATGCAGGAGCTGGTCGAAGTTCTTCAGCCCGACGAAGGTCGGAGCCGATACGCCGTCCCACGTCGTGAACGCCCCCTCGAGTGCGCGTGCGGCCGGCCAATAACAGAAAATGCCGATAGATACCAGTGTCGGGACGAGAAAAGCCCACGCCTTCAGCGATCGGGACAGGTACCGTCTGTTCATTCGGCGCCGGCGCGGTGAGCCAACAGTTGTGCTAGGTGCTGGTGTGATAATCACGTCAGCCCCCGCCTGTGCGCCCACCCCGTCATACCTGGGGACCCCCTCCCGGTTGCCCAAACGCCCGCGAGTGCGTCGTCGAATGTCTACTGTAGACGATGATCGTTCCTTGTAGTAACCGGCCACAAGGGGCGCCCGAAAGGGCCCGGATGATGACTACCGGAGACGGTGTCATCGACTGGCATAGCGCAATAGGTTGGCTGTTAGTTGGTCTGCAACAGCGAGCGAACCGAGGTTCCCCAGCAGGTCGAAAGTACTCACGACGACCCGGCCTGAACCCTGGCGGAAGCTGGCTGCGAGCATGCCCGATACGTACCCTCCTGGACTGGGAAACCCGACTGCGGCGGCGAAGGCGGCCACGCTTTCGGCGTCGCCTTTCAGCAAGTGCCGGGGCAAGACGGGGCCGAAGCGGTGCCAGTCCATGAGCCCCGGCACCGCCAAACCCTCCACGAGATCGAGCTCCGTCGCGAAACACTCCTTGTGGTAGAGCCAATCCCGGAAGCTCGTGCACGAGATCGGCGTCGCGAACGGGAGTGCCACGGTGGTATCGCCTGGAGCGATCAGCTCCCAGGGGTTGAGCACTACCGCTGTAGCTCCGCGCTCGACTGCCGCGGAAATGCTTCGCCAGTTATCCTCGTCGAGCTCACCAGCATGCCCCACAAGCAGCAGCGCGACACTACTGAGCACTTCCGCACCGCGCCCTGTGTCAAGGCCGTGTTCCTCGAGCCAGTTCAGCTCCGCCTCGTGGAAGCCGATCGCACCAGCGCCCAGTCGCGGCGTCATCGGTGCCGGGCGGCTGATCACGTGGATATTGGCGCGGCCTGCTGCCGGCGCCGCAGCGGTACCGAGCGACGCTGCGCAGCGGTACTGACCTGGCGCTCCGTCGAGTACGACTTGGTCGTCGAGCACCGCCACGGCGAGCGGCCCACGGCCCCCATGGACGGCAACGTCGACCGCGCGTTGCCAGCGCCAGCCCTCTGGGCCGACGATGGCCACGCGGGCCGTGTAGCTACCAGGCAGGAGCACGTCCTCGTTAGCGAGGGAGAGGTTCAACTTGACGTCGCCACCCGAAAAACTCACCGCTGGGGTCACATCGAGGCACCAGCGCAACGGCGACCATCCTGCGGCCATGGTGTCCATGGCTGAGGGCTTCCAACGCCGCCAGAAAGTCCATGCGCCCTCACCTGTGAGGGCGTGGTCCAGCATCCCAGTGAGGTTGTAGCCGGAGATGTTCCCGTTGGCCCGGATGAGGTCGAACGTGGCCGCTCGATGGAGAGACTGGTTGAGCTGGGCGGCGGCCAACGCGTCCTCTGGGAAGCAGTACACCCGGTCCATCCCAAACTTCTCCCAGTCGGAGACGAAGCGCTCCGCCATGGACCGGATATAGGCGACATCAGGGGCCTCTGGGAATTGCGCCCCTCCCCCGTCGGTGGAGGCGTTGTAGCAGGTCGCCTCCGCTAGGGCCGTGACGGCGTCGAACAGGCTGCCGACACCGTATTCGGAAAGGAACACCGGCTTCTGCCCGGCACCCATCGTCCGGAGCAACTCCTTGGCGCCGACCGACTCAGGAAGAGCGGGGTAGAGGTGTAGGTCGCCGGCGCCAGGCACGTAAGCGCCACGGTCGGGTTGGTGCGCCCATCCCACCTCAACGGGGACGGCGTCGGCTTGTTCCGAGCCCCATTCGTGGCGCCAGGTTGCCTCGCCGGGGTTGCTGATCGAGCCGACGGCCAGGTCGCCGTCCCACCGTCCGCTGCTAAGCAGCACGAGCCGGGTGTCATCTAGCTCCCGCAGCCTGGGTAGGTACCCGACGGCGTGGCGGAACACTGGCCCGTCGTAGGTCTCGTTGAGCAGGCCCCAGATCACCACGCTTGGGTGGTTGCGGTCGCGCCGCACCATCTCGTCGTTGGAGCGGTCGAAGTGCTCCCCGAGCCGGGGGGAACTTCCGAGCAGCCAAGCCGCGTGTGTCTCCTCGTACACCATTAGGCCGAGCTCATCGCAGAAATCGAGCTGGTCCTCTCGCGCCACGCCGGCAATGAAACGGACCGTGTTAAACCCGGCGGCCTTGGCGTAGACGAGGTCCTGGCGCACGAGCGCAGGGGACTGAGGCACAAGCTGGCCGATCGGGTAGTGGTTGCCGGTATGAGTCGAACGGAGGTATATCCGCTGGCCGTTCAGCTCGAACCACCCATCGCGGACACGCAGCTCGCGGAACCCGGTCCGTACGCTTCGCTCATCCTCTATAGCCCCTCCCTCTGCGTGCTCGAGGCGCACTCGGACGAGGTAGAGGAAGGGGTCGTCCACGTGCCAGGGCCTCACCTCGCTCGGAGGGACTTGCAGCACGACTCGGACAACGGTCGGCTCATCGGGCGAGCCCCCTAACAGGAGGCCCTCCTGCGCGCTGGCCACGCTGAACCCACTGGCGGCTTCACTGATCAAGACGTTGACTGCCATGGGTGCACGCCGTAACGCAGCAGCCGACACAGTGACGTCGACACTGATAACGCCCGTTGCCAGTTGGGAGTGTACGGCGACGTCGAGCAGGCGCGCTTCGAGCTCGACGTGCACCACAACGTCGCCGAGGATCCCCCCGAAGTTATAAGCCCACCCCGGCCTGAAGTCCGCTGGAAGCGTCTTGTTGGCGTGCGGCACCTCTGAGAGGACCAGCCCGTCGATGGCTTCTGCGGTCGGGTTGACGACGCGCACGGCCAGGAGGTTTACCAGTCCGGGTCGCACCCGCTCGGTGGCGTCCAGCTCGAACGGCCCTTCGCCTTCATGCGAGCCGATCACGTAACCGTTCAGCCATACCTTCGCCGCGTAATCGACCGACTCAAAGCGCACCAAGGCGCGGTGGCCCGGCGGGATGGCCAGTGGTGCTAGCTCGCACCAGTACCAAGCGACACCGTGGTGGTCGGGGAAGACCTGCTGGATGATCCCGGGCACTGGAGCGGCCACGGCGTCCTCGGGGATGCGGGCCGACCAGTTACCGGCGATGCCCTCGTTCGCAGGGTCGAGGCAGATCCTCCACTCGCGGGCTCGCCGAAGGTTCACCGGTGCCCCTCATCGATAGCTCGCCACAGGCCCGATTTCCCCAGACTTGACCAGCAAAAACGGCCGCCGCTCCGCCACAGGATCATCGTCGGTCCTCCCTCCGGCCCGGTCCCTCGACCGGTTCCGGCCCGCTCTGGGTGACATCCGTCTCGCTGACTGTTGACAGTCAACTGGGTGACGATAGCATCGCTGTCCGCGCGCAGTCAAGACATCCTTGGGCCAGCCGCCTGGAGCCTGAAGGTCCTGTTGGGGGACCCTCTGGCAGGATAAGCGGATGGACGACGGTGAGCGCAGTGCTCAGCAGTACGACGCCATGGCCGCCCATTACGTCGCCGAAAACGCCATCAGCCCATACAACGCCTTCTACGAGCGCCCGGCGACGATGGCCCTCCTGGGGAACTTGGCGGGCCTACGGGCTCTGGAGGTCGGCTGTGGGCCGGGCATCCTGACGAATTGGCTCGTCGAGCAGGGCGCGCTCGTAACGGCCATGGACGTCAGCCCCGCGATGCTCGGTCTCGCTCGACAGTGCGTCGGTGACAGGGCTGACCTGGTCCTGGCCGACCTGGCAGAACCGCTTCCTTTCGAGACCGCCAGCTTCGACATCGTCGTCGCCTCACTCGTGCTGCACTACGTGCGCGACTGGACCGTTGCACTGCGGGAACTCAGGCGCGTGCTCGGACCACGGGGCGCCGTTGTGTTCTCCACCCACCACCCGACCATGGACTGGATGTTGGTCACGCCCGACGATTACTTCGCGGTCAAACAGGTCACCGATACCTGGCGTATGGGCGGCCGGGGTTTTGAAGTTACTTTCTGGCGCCGCCCCCTAACGGCCATGTGCGAAGCCATTTCCGACGCCGGCTTCGTGATCGAGCGGCTTGTGGAGCCATCGCCTTCGCGGGAGGTCGCCGAGCTTGACGCTGACGCCTACGAAGAGATCCGGACCAAACCTAGGTTTCTCTTCTTCCGGCTCAGAGCGACCTGAACGCCGAAAGCCCCCGGTCGGGAACAGAGCGCCACGTCGTCGCAAGCGACTTTAGGGAAATCCCTAGGTGACATGGTGACCGGTCTCGGAATACGATCCGACAATGCTCTCTTTAAAGCGTGTGCTCGCGCTTCTGGCGGTGCCTGCGGTCAGCCTTATCCCCCTCCAAGGGACTCCGGGGGCTGCCGCAAAGGCAGCTACCTCCAGCAAACAGAAGACAGTTACAGTTGCTGGCAGGCTTACCACCTCGGCGTTCATCTCTACTAACCTGACCAAGCCCTTCCGCATAACTCGGCTCGTCTTGCCTAAGAAAATGATCGAGAACGGGCCGTCAAAAAATATGTTCGTGTACTGGCAAGGAGACCCGACGTTCCCAGTCACAATGTACATTGCCGAGCCTACGTGTGCTGAGAACGTGACCTGCAACTCTGGGCATTTAACGATCTTGCACCGCAACAACCCGATCGAGTGGCATGATCTTTGGAAATGCGTGGGCAATGTATCGAGCACGATGTTCAACTACAATTTTTGGATGGTCGATGCCAAGGGCGTTAAGACCCAGAAGGTCCCAGCTGACGTGCTTTGCACCGAATAGCAGGACCTCGGCATCAGGGAAATTTAGGGATGTTGGCCATTCCTTGGGTCAGAGCGCTAAAGAACGTTTTTAGGTCCTGGCGACGAGAACTGTCGTCCGAGGCCAGGCAATAAACGTACGCGACCGGCAGTTCGCTCCCACCTTGATAAATATCGGCTTGGCTGGTGCAGTCCTCAGTTCGGTAGGTGATCCAGGTCGTCTGGGCCGTGACGAAGGCTCGGCCCGCGGGTTTTTCTAGCAGGTCAAAAATGACCTTCACGTCCGCATTGAGCTGCTTGTCGGCAGCGACCACCTCATGTTCCCCGCAACCTTCTTGACCAACGGTGGTGTTCTGGTTACAAGGAAGGACGGGCTTGAAGGCCTCGGTGATCACAGGCGCGCTAAGC
>Ga0182015_10006380_pt1 | contig 11877 bp, 12 predicted proteins | sample 712P3MmetaG_FD_120478 | JGI IMG/M metagenome (GOLD analysis project Ga0182015, IMG submission 120478) | Permafrost microbial communities from Stordalen Mire, Sweden - 712P3M metaG | ecosystem: Environmental > Terrestrial > Soil > Wetlands > Permafrost | place: Sweden: Stordalen | collected...
GCTTCTTCCGGCGCGCCTTTCAGCCAATGATCGAACCACTCGATCTGGTAGCTGCGGATGGGCGAGGACGAGTCGTCGCCATAGTTCACGCCCAGAAAAGGCGTCGACATATTGTGCGCCCACGGCCCGATCATGATGCGGTGTTTATCATCCAACCGCCCGTGCAGCTTGTGCAGCGCGGCGAACGCGTCCAGGTCGCTCTCGACGAAGTTGTCGTACCAGCCGCCCACGGAAAATACGGGCACGCGCACCTGGCCGATATTTTCGAGAACGCTCTGCCCCTTCCAGAACGAATCGTACGCCGGATGATTCAAGATGGTCTGATAAAATCCGAGCGTCTGGCGTGTGGCTGCGCGATCGATGGTCCGCAGCGGAAGATGATTGATGTAGTCGCTGAATTTCGGCTTGGCGGCGCCGGGAGCCGTCAAATTGTCCGAGAGCCAGAGCAGGCGATGGCCCAACTTCAAAGCTCCGCCCGGTGAATAATAGCGGTCAAGGTATTCGTCCGATCCCGACACCACGGGAAAAATCGCTTTGAGATGCGGGTTATTCAGCAGCGCCACGCGCCATTGCGCGATGCCGAGGTACGAGCCGCCGATCATGCCGATCTGTCCGTCGGACCAGAGTTGCGCGGCGATCCAATTCAGTGTGTCGTAGCCATCCGGGCCTTCCTGATTCAGAGCGTCGAACACGCCGCCCGATGCATAGCGCCCGCGCACATCCTGCATGACCACCGCGTAGCCATGATTGATGAACGACTGGTAGCCGGCGGGAAGGTCGCCACCTTTGCCATAGGGAGTCCGGACTAGAATCGTGGGTAAGCGACCCCCGCCAACCGGGTGGAAGATGTTGGTATCCAGGCGCACGTTGTCGCGCATGGGAACGCGTACGTGCAGCAGCGTGGTATAGGGCACAGGCAGCGTTGGCGCCGTGGCGCGCGCCAGCCCGAGACACGCCAAAAACAAACCTAAACTGAGCTTATAGTCGATGTACTTTTATGATAGCAGTCCTCTAAAGCCCGCCAATACAGTTGGGCCACGCGAGCGGGCGCGTGGTACTGGCCAATATAGGCGGCGGCGCGCTGGCCGATGGCCCGTGAATCATCCGGATGCCGCGCCAGCCATACCAGATATTCGACCAGCATTTCCTCTTCCGCCTGGCCGGGATCCACGCGCACGCAGGCGGATTCAGGGAAGCGCGAGGTCTCCTCGCCTGCGGTCATCATCACTGGCTTTCCGAGGCCCATCAAGCGAATCGCGATTGCCGAGGTTTCCCCCGCCATGGGGTAACGCAAGTTGACGCAGGCGTCCACGGCGGAGGCACACAGCCAGAAATCGCGCTCTTCGAGATAGCCGGTTCGCAAAATACCCGGGTCGTTGCGCAAAAGCGGCTCGACCGAGCGCGCCAGATCGGACGAAACGAAATCGCCCGCCACCAGCAGCATCATGTCGGCTGAGCGCCGCGCGCGCTGGAACGCCCGAAGCAACGCCATTAATCGTTTCGATTCGCGCAAGTGGCCGAATACACCAACCAGGAAAGTATGCGGCAAAACGCCTTGCGCGGCGCGCCATCGAATGATTTCAGACTGCGCCGGCCGATCGGGCAGCTCGAATAGAAGCGGGATTTCGTGGACCGTGGCTCCAGGCACGTGCTCATGCACCAGCTCCGCCGCGCGCGGGTTGTGGACGATGACGGCGCGCGACCGCTCCACGATACGTTTGATCATCGGATAGCGGAAGTATTCGGGGTCCGCGGCCGAGCGCGACCGGCGCCGCCACAGCTCGCGAGCTAAATCCTCGCTCCAGTTGCCGTAGTTGTAGACGAACTCGGCGACGTATTCCTGTTCGCTCCCGGCGCCCAAGAAGAAATGATGCAGCACGGCGTCATGCAGCACCACCACGCCTGGCGTGCGAAGCGCGCGGCCGTAGATTTCGCGATGCATCGGGTTGTTGCCGAGATGGTAAAGAGGAACGTCCGAATCGCGCGCGTTCACCTGCACCGAACCGAGCGGCGCGAGCGCGCGCAGCAGTTCGGCCGAATAATCGGCTACGCCGGTGCGGGCCGGAGGCAGAGGCGAGAAGAATCCGACGGTCACTCTTTTTCTTACGCGGCTTTCCTACGCGGACCAAATAAGGCGGTCCCCACGCGCACGATGGTCGCGCCTTCTTCGATGGCCACTTCAAGGTCGTGCGACATCCCCATTGACAAAGACGATTGCCCAAGGCCGTTCTGCGCGGCCAGCTCGCGCAAGCGCGCAAAATAAGGGCGCGATGTTTCCGCGTCATCCGACCACGGCGGCATTGTCATCAGCCCCAACAACCGCAGATGCGGGCACCCTCGAATGGCCTCGACCAGCGCCGCGATATCCCCTGGCGCGGCTCCGGCTTTGGCTGGCTCGTCGGATAATTTTACTTCAATGAGCACGTCCTTGCTGGAGTGGGCGCCTGCAGGTTCCGCGGCTGCGTCGAGTTCGGCGTTCAGCCGGCGCGCGAGCTTGGCTGAGTCCACGGTGTGAATCACGTCGAAGATTTCCGCGGCCTTCTTGGCTTTGTTGGATTGCAAATGGCCGATGAAGTGGTAGCGCGCGCCGATGCAATCTGAGAGTTCCGCGTGCTTCTCTTCGAATTCCTGCACGTAATTCTCGCCGAAATCGCGCAGGCCGAGCTCAAAGGCTTCGCGAATCACGGCGGCTGGAAATTTCTTGGTCACCGCGACCAGCTGAATGTCGGAACGGTTGCGCTGGGCGCGCGCCGCCGCGCGGGCAATACGGGATTCCACGTCTTCTAATCTTTGTTTGAGCAAGGGACGATAGATAGATTAGCGCAGTGTCCGCAGAAGTCCGTGCGACGGAAATCCGCCAGGCCATCGAGCGTTTCCTCGAATCCAGCCAAGATCCCATGCTATGCGAGCCGGGTGAGGAGTCTCTGGCCATCACGCCGGAAAACTTCGCGGTGGAAGTACGCGCCGGGTGCGCCCAACTGCAGGCCTGGGATCAGAAACGCAATCTGGTGCGCCGTGTCAGCGCCATCGAGCGCGCCTCGCGCGGGAAGCTGGTTCTGCGAGTGGCGCGATTTGGCAAGCTGGCCGGCACGATTGAGCTGATCGACCGCCGCCGGGGTGCACAAGGCGCCGCCGGGGACAACGTGCCGCTGCGCACCGCGCGCCTCGGGTTCCGCGAGCAGTTTCGGCTGTTTCTGCGCCGCCAGTTTCCCGCTTACAAGCTCGCGGAGCTCACCACTGAAGCCGACCTGGAACACAGCCTTTCGCCCGCTTATCCCCGGGCGTTGCTGCGGCAAGGCGCTTCGACCTGGGCCGCGATCGGTGTCGCCGCGGATGCCGTGCATCCCGATGGCGTTCTCACGTTCGGACTGATCTGGCTGGACTATCTGCGCCAGCGGGAGCCCGGGCTGGTGATCCATGGCTTGATCCTGTATCTTCCGGCGGGCGCCGAGAAGACCACCTGTCTTCGATTGCTCTTTCTGGATCCGGCCGCCGCGCAATACTCGGCGTTCGTTTACGACGAGGACGGTCTCGAGACCAGAATTGATCTCAGCGACTGCGGCAATCTGGATACCCATCTGGAGCCATACCGCCGTTCGTTGGCGCAACCGATACCAGGGCCCGGCATAGAAACGATAGACCGAGGCGACGGTGAACTGAGCTTTCGCGTGCATGGACTGGAGTTCGCGCGCACAACAACAGGCCGCGAGGTGCTCTCGGGGCCCGGTGCCAAGCGCGCCGCCGAGCTGGCACGGCTGCGATCTCCCGATGCGGCAGACCGGCGCCATCCGCTGTATCTCCGGAACCCGGAAGCCTGGCTAGAATCTCAGGTGCGGGCCCACATCCAGGAGATCGACGCGAGTCTCGCGGCCGCGCCCATTTATGGCCAGGTTCCGGCCTTTGCGGCCGCCGACCGAGGCGTGCTGGACTTGCTCGCCATCGATACCAGCGGACGTCTGGCAGTGATCGAGCTAAAGGCCTCCGAGGACGTCCATCTCCCACTCCAGGCGCTGGATTACTGGATGCGCGTGGCCTGGCACGTGGAGCGTCGGGAGTTTCAGGCGAGCGGCTATTTTCCTGGCCGGGAACTGCGGCCCGAGCCTCCCCGGCTGTTGCTGGTCTCGCCCGCGCTCGATTTTCATTCCTCCAATGAGCGCGTGCTGCGCTACTTTTCTCCCCAGATCCCCGTCGAACGGTTGGGCGTAGGATTAGAATGGCGTAGGGAGCTGAAAGTGATGTACCGCTCGTAGCTCGCTGGCAGCCATCTCGGTTCAAGCATGTCAATCCAAGTTTTCCAACACATCAAGGACGCCATCCGCAATCTCGACCCGGCGGATATACGGCGGCACACCGAACGCCCGCTGCGATTCTTCCTTTATGCGGAGCGCGAGCCGGACTATCGCGCGATGGAGGAGTTTCTGGTTCCGGGGGATCTCTCGCACGCCAAGCGCGCCCAAGTCCTGCGCTTGATCTACCGGGCTTCAGAGAGCGCTGGGCCAGTGGACGGCAACGATCTGGAAGTCTACTTTGACAACTCCGGCGATCTTGCCACGGGCTCCTCGGGCCTATTTACATTCGATCCTGAAAATCCACGAGCGATGATTCATCAGATGCTCGGCCGCCGGCCGGACCTGGCAGTGCCGCTGGGGCTGCACGTGCTGCCGTTTCGTGAAGAAGTCTCGCGCCGCATGGTAAAGAAGATCGCCAAGGAGAACGCTCTGTTTGCGCTGGCCACGGCGATCCCCGACATTGTTCCGTTCATTTCCCTGCCTTGGGCGATGGGCGAATTCGCCTCCGACACGGCGTTCCTCACGGCCAACCAGATCCGTATGGCATTCCTGCTGGCGGCGGCCAACGACCGCGACGTGGGCTATCGCGAACAGCAAGCCGAGATCGCGACCATCATTCTGGGCGCCTTTGGGTGGCGGGCTCTGGCGCGCGAGTTGGTAGGCAAGATCCCCTGGGGCGGCGGATTGATTCCGAAAGCCGCCATCGCTTACGCCGGGACGCGCGTGGCTGGAATGTCGCTGGAGCGCTACTATCGCCTGGGCAAGGCGTACACGCGCGCCGAACGCCGCCTGGCCTATGAGGTCGCCCTGGAGCGCGGCCGGCATCTGGTCTCTGGACTAGTCGAGGGATTTCAGCAACGCAACCGCTGACGCGCGTAGACGTCTAAGCTTAATTCATGCATTGCCTTCACCGCATCGTTCGGGGCATCGGGCTTGGTGTCTGGTCTATCGCATTCCTGGCGGCGACAGCCAATGCACAGTTTAAGGTGGTCGGGCCCGCTCCTTATCCGCCCGCTGTCGCACACCAGAAGATCAAGACGTTGTTGGAAGAAGTCGATCCCGCCAATCGCAAGCAGACCATCGAGACGCTTTCCGGCCTGCTTTCCTGGTACCGGGATGCTATCGACGAAGAACTGATCGCGGCCTGGCAGAAAGACACCCGGGCGAATCTGCCGGGGGTGATGGAAGCACTGGCCGATTCGCGCGTGGCTTCTACGGTCGTCGAGTTCTCCTGGCGCCAACAGCGCCGAGCAGCATTCATTCCCGCTTACGCGCCGATGTTCGGCAACCTCATGGCGCGCTTCCCGGAAAGCGCTAAACCCTTCCTCGACGATCTCCTCGGTCCCAGGGCAGCAGGTCAGAACACGCCGCCCGATCTGTCGCAGCCGGCGGCAGAGACTGTCTGCAGGATTCTGCTGGACATGCCGGATATAGAAACGTGGAGGAAGAGTGCCCTCGAGATCCTACCTCATTACCGGCGAGTAGCCGAAAGTCTTCTGGCTCAGGATCTGCATGGGAGCGACCAGGAAAAGAGCTATCAGGCTCAGCGCTGGCTGGCGGATCTCAAAGCGGACGGGCCTCGTACTGCGAGCGAGCAGCCAAGCCCGCGCAGAAGATCGACGCCAAGGCCCGCGGTGGACGACAGCACTCCCACCGGCGATCAGACGGCAGCTGTCACTGCGCCGCGCGCCAGTGCCGACCAGGCGCCTACACAGGTGGCGGCCCCCGTCCCGTCGGCTCCGCTGCCTTCGGCTGTGCCGCCTTACAACGGAGCGAAATCCGGCACTCTGGAATGCAGCGGCGGTCCCGTTCCACAGAATGCCGAATACGTCTTTCGTAATTTGCCGCTGGTAAAAATGCAGCTGGACTACGACACAAAAACCTGGGACGCGCGCCTGGCGCCCGGCGAAGGACAGACGCAACGGTTGATTGTCAGAAACAAAAGCTCCGGCCCGCAGAAGCGCTGCGTAGTCCATTGGAGCGTCAGTCCGTAAATCGAGGAGGATGCTTGTGAAAAGGACCTTGCCGCTCATCTTCGTGCAGTTCTGCCTGCTAGTTCCAGGCGCGCCTGCCCAGCAGCAGAGCATTACGCTCCCGGTTGGCACGGAGATAGCTATTAGCACCGTCGACCGCATCAATTCGAAGAAAGCCGATTCGCGCAGAGAGTATGCCGCAAGTCTGGACGATCCCGTTATCGTCGACGGAGTGACGGTAATTCTGGCTAAGACGACCGCCTTTTTGCGGGTGTCAGACATACAGGACGCGGGATTCTCACGCCGCGCTTCGCTCGCCACCTCCCTGGTTGCCGTGATGATCAACGGGCAGCGGGTCGCAGTCAACACCGACAAAGTCGACTCCAAGGGTGGCTCACAGGTCAAGCGGACGGCGACTGGGGCTGCGGTTGGCGCCGGCACGGGCGCTGCAATTGGAGCCGCTGTTGGCGGTGGCGCAGGAGCCGGAATAGGAGCAGGAGTCGGGGCCGCCGGGGGTGCCGTCGCTGGCAAGCTATTTGGAAAGGCCGTCGAGATTGCGCCCGAAACCAGGTTCACTTACAGGCTGACGCAGCCGGTCGTGGTCGATTCTGTCGTGATCGATTCTAATGAGCCAGCCGCTCCCCAAGCCCGGCTTCAGCGCGCACCCTTGCCCGCGCGGCAGCCGGCTGCGGACGCGGATCCGCCACCGATCGTTCCACCGGCCGCTCCGCCCGCGCCGCCGACCGAGAGGCCAGCACCCGTGGCCGAGCCGATCAAAACCGTTTCTGAACCTGACCTGATCGGGGTGATGTATTTTCAGGACCCGTCCGGAACGCTTCTATCGCTCGAGCAGAATCGCGGGATACCTCGAAGACGCGCCAGCGGAAATTCACAACAGACTTACTGGGAGATGGCTGGCGCCAGCTCCCCGGTGCGGTTGAAGAACGGGCCAAAAATGTTGTTCGTTATACGAGTGGCGAACGGAATCGACCCCACGACTTTCAGCCTGTTTCCTCTCGAAACCAAGAACGACAGCCGGCGCACCGAATCCGACCCCAGAAACAAAACCGCTCCCTTGACGCTGATATTCAATGTCACCAAGATCGGTGAGTCCTCGTATGGACTGGCGCCGGTCCAAGACCTGGCTGCCGGCGAATACGCTTTCAGTCCCAAAAACTCAGACGACGCGTATTGTTTCGGTGTCGATCCGGCTGAGGCCGGCGCGCCACGATAGGTTGCCGAGGCACCGGTAGCCTATATTGGTGCATGAGGATTACATGTTGCGTCGTTTGACAACGATTGCCCTGGCGGCAATAGGCCTTTGTTGCGCCGACACTCTCACCCTGCGCAGCGGAAGAGTGGTAACCGGCCAGTATCTGGGTGGTGACGCCCGCCACATCCGCATGGCGATAGGCGATCACGTGGATACCTTCGATGTGGAGGACGTAGGAGACCTGCAATTCGGTGGAGATACGCGTTCGGGCCCGCCGCCCGATCAAGGGTTTGTCCAGCAGGCGCCCGCACCACCGCCCACCCCTGTTACCGGAGTCCAAATTCCGGCCGGAACCCCGATCACGGTCCGCATGATCGATAGCGTGGATTCGAACGTAGCCCATCTTGAGCAAACGTTTCGGGCGAGCGTGGATGAACCGGTGCTACTGGGAGGGCAAACGGTGATCCCGCGAGGCTCCGACGCGCTGGTGAAACTGGTGGAGGACCAGCCATCCGGCAAGTTTGAAGGAAAGACCGTCCTGACTCTCGCGTTGATGGACATCACCATCAGCGGCCAGACCATAAACACCACGACGAGCGCGTCTTCGCATGCCAGCAGCTCGCGGGGCGCGCGCTCGGCCAAGGTGGTGGGTGGCGCAACGGCGCTCGGCGCGATCATTGGGGCGCTGGCCGGTGGAGGCCTGGGCGCGGCCATTGGAGCAGCTTCCGGAGCAGCGGCCGGCACCGGCGTTCAGGTTATAACCAAAGGTCAGCGGGTCAAGATTCCATCGGAAACCCGTCTGTTTTTCACGCTCCAGCAGCCGATCCAGTTCTAGCGTAAGCAAGGCCACAGAATTTTGGGAATCCGAAGCCTGGGCCTGGGAGTCTAACAGAGCAGAGGGGTGTTGTGTTAACGAATCGTAACTGGTACATTAGGGTCACAGGTCTTAATAGTGCCAGGTGTACTACTTCTGAGGTCTATAGGAGCGTTTTGAAGCTATTTCTTACGGTCATTCTGGCTGCAACCATTGGCTCTTCTGTCGCTCTTAGTGAGCCCAAACCTCCTCCGATGCCGGAGCAGGAGATGGTGAACCGGTACGTCCAAGCCACCCAAGCTCAACAGAGCGCCTTGCGGGGTGGAACCGAAGAGGTGGATATCGATGCCGCGGTTCCCAAGTTTAAGAAGCAAGGCAAGCTGCACGCGCTGAAGAACATCTCCAAGCTCGGGAAAATCACATATCGGGCCCTCGGTTTCAGCGGTGACAGCATCGTGAAGACCGAGGTGATTGCCAACTACCTCAAGGCGGAAGTGGAAGCCGCGCAAGGCCCATCCAACCTGTCGATCACTCCGGAGAACTACAAATTCAAATACAAAGGCACGCAGGAGTTGAACGGGCGGCAAGTGTATGTTCTGCATTTAAGCCCGCGCGAAAAGAAGGTCGGACTATTCAAGGGCGAGCTGTGGCTGGACGCTGAGACGTATATGCCGGTCCGCGAGCAGGGCTCGTTTGTGAAGTCGCCTTCGTTCATGTTGAAGAAAATGCAGTTCGTGCGCGACTACGAACTCCAGAACGGCGTTTCCATTCCGCAGCGTACCGAAAGCCGGGTGGAGACTCGCTTCTTTGGGCAGGTGGAGCTGAATATCAACTATCGGACCTTTTCCAAGGACACCTCCGAGGCAGGCTTCGGCGCGGACGACGTGGAGGCAGTAGCCGACACTTCCGCCGTCGAACAGCAGTAACGACAAGCGCACAGCGCGGGACGCGCTCGCTGATGGACGAAAACAATCGTGGCCCGCTGCGTTGTGCGCGACGGCGGAAGCGCTTCAACCTGATAAACTGGCCTCTGAGCCCGAATAAGCCGCCCAAGGGTTTTTGTTTGTTGCTCTTAGGCGCCAAACAACGTAAGCTGAAGGGTATGCGGAGAGAGCATTAAACCATGAGAACTTTGTTCCTCAACCCCCCTTCCTTTGAAGGCTTCGACGGAGGCGCGGGTTCGCGCTGGCCGGCTTCGCGCGAGATCGAGTCGTATTGGTATCCGGTGTGGCTGGCCTATCCCGCGGGGATGCTGGAAGACAGCAAGTTGGTGGACGGGCCGCCGCATAAAGTCAGCATCGAGCAGACGGTGGCCATGGCGAACGATTTTGAGCTGCTGGTGCTGTTCACCTCCAGTCCCGGCTTTACCGTCGACGTGCGGATCGCCGAGATGATGAAGGACGTGAACCCGAAGATGAAGGTAGGGTTTGTTGGACCTCCGGTGACCATCGAGCCCGAAAAGTCGCTGAGAGCGTCCAAGGCCATCGACTTCGTGGTGCGCCGCGAGTTCGATCATCAAATCGCGAAATATGCCAAGGGCACTCCGCTTTCCGAACTTCCGGGAGTGAGTTACTGGAAAGATGGCGATATCGTAAACAATCCGGAAGGCGGCGTCATCGAGAATCTGGATGAGCTGCCGTGGGTGACGAAAGTCTACAAGCGCGATCTCGATTTCCGTAAGTACAACGTTCCGTTTCTGCTGAACCCGTTCGTGTCGTTTTACACCACGCGTGGCTGTCCGGCGATGTGTACGTTCTGCCTGTGGCCGCAAACGCATTCCGGGCACCGCTGGCGCTTGCGATCGTCCGATGACGTGGCGGCGGAGTGCAAGTACACGCTCGAAAACTTCCCCGGCCTCAAGGAAATTTTCTTCGACGACGACACGTTCAACTACCGCAAAGCGCGCGCCATCGAGCTTTCGGAAAAACTTGGCCCTCTGAACTTCACCTGGAGCTGCACCTCGCGCGTTACCACAGATTACGACACGTTGAAGGCCATGAAGAACGCCGGATGCCGGCTGCTCATCGTGGGCTATGAATCGGGCGACGAGCAGATTCTGAAAAACATCAAGAAGGGCGCCACCATCGACATGGCGCACCGCTTCACCGAAAACTGCCACAAGCTGGGCTTGACGATTCACGGCGATTTCATCGTGGGTTTGCCGGGCGAAAGCCGCCAGTCGTTGCGCAAGACCATCGAGTTCGCCAAGAAACTGGACGTGGAGACTATCCAGGTGTCGCTGGGCCACGCGTTTCCGGGAACCGAGTTCTATGAGCACGCCAAAGCCAACGGCCTGGTGTCGATCGAGGGCATGACGGATGCGGGCGGCCATCAGCTTCCCAACGCCGTTTATCCCGGATTCGATCGGGGCGAGCTGGTGGAGTGGGTGGATCGTTTCTACTCGGAATATTACTTCCGTCCTAAGGCCGTATGGCGCGTAGTGTCGAGCGCTATTCGCCACAACGACGTCCCGCGCCTCTACAAGGAAGCGCGCGAATATCTCTTCGTCAGCAAAGGGCGCAAGAAATTTATCAAGGAACAGAAGGAATCCAGCGCGGCGCTTCGGGGGGCCGAGGGCGGCGCGTCGTAGAATGGCTGCCGGCCGGGCCGTGGCGCAAGAAGTGCAAATCACCAGCACCGGCGCGCGGCGAGTGGATCTCAAAACCAAGCTCCTGACCGTGTTCGTGGTAGTCACCAACGTCCTCGGCAATTTCTCGATGTCCTGGGGCATGAAGCACCAAGCCACGGATCTCGGCTGGGCGCCGCTGGGCTATATCCGCTTGATTTTCACTCCTTGGGTGCTGCTGGGGACGACGCTTCTGATTCTGTGGCTGCTGTCGCGCATGACTCTGCTCGGCTGGGCCGATCTGAGCTATGTGTTGCCCATGACCTCCATCGGCTACGTGCTGAGCGCTGTTTTGGGGAAGGTGTTTTTCGGCGAGCTGGTGACGTGGCAGCGCTGGCTCGGAACGTCGTTTATCGTGGTCGGAATCGTTTTCGTCGGACTCACGGCGGCTAATACGACAAGACAGGAGCCGGCGCGATGAGGTGGCTGCCATGAGGTGGACAATGGTGGGAATCATTGTCGGCTCCACCGTGTTGGCCGACCTGCTGCAGAGTTTCGAGATGAAACGGCACACCGTTGCGGTGGAGGACTTGCGCCCCGGACGCGTGGCGGGAATGCTGGCTAGGCTCGCGCGGCGCGTTCCGCTGGTGGTGGCTGTTTTCTTCATGGCGGTCTCCTTCTTCGCATTCATGAAGCTGCTGTCGGTGGCTGATTTAAGCTTCGCGGTTCCGGTGACGGCGGCGAGCGTTGCGCTGGAGACGGTTCTGGCGCGGCTGGTCCTCAAGGAAAAGGTGACAGCGCTGCGATGGGCCGGCGCATTCTCGGTGGCTTGCGGGGTCGCGCTGCTGGCGATGTGACCGTCGCAATCATCGTCATTGCAAGCGCCGCTGTGCTGTATCAAATCCTCGCGATCATTGCGGCTCTGTACCACAAGCGCCAACCCCCAACGCCCAACCCCCAGCCGCCTCCCATCTCCATACTGAAGCCGGTCTACGGCAAGGACGCGGGCTTCTACGAAGCCA
>Ga0182015_10006381_pt1 | contig 11876 bp, 12 predicted proteins | sample 712P3MmetaG_FD_120478 | JGI IMG/M metagenome (GOLD analysis project Ga0182015, IMG submission 120478) | Permafrost microbial communities from Stordalen Mire, Sweden - 712P3M metaG | ecosystem: Environmental > Terrestrial > Soil > Wetlands > Permafrost | place: Sweden: Stordalen | collected...
GCTAGTGTCGTGCTGGTTTAATTTGTTTGCGGTTAGGGTAGGTGGTGGTTATGCCTATTCCTACTGCTGTTTCAATCGAGTTGACGGACGAAGAGCGGTCTGTGTTGGAGAGTTGGACGCGGCGTCGGACGAGTGCTCAGGCGCTGGCGTTGCGGGCACGGATCGTGTTGATGGCCGCGGAGGGGTTGTGGTCTAACGGTGAGATCGCCGAAGCGCTGGCGGTTTCGCGGCCGACGGTGACGAAGTGGCGCAACCGGTTCTCCCAGCGCCGGCTTGAAGGTCTCGCGGATGAGCCCAGGCCGGGGAAACCGCGGACGATCACCGATGAGCAGGTCGAGGCGGTGGTGATCAAGACGTTGGAGAGCACGCCGAAGAACGCGACGCATTGGTCGACCCGCTCGATGGCCAAGGAGGTTGGGATGACCCCGGACGCGGTGATGCGGATCTGGCACGCGTTCGGCCTGCAGCCCCACCGCCAGGAAACCTGGAAGCTGTCCAAGGACCCGCTGTTCATCGAGAAGGTCCATGACATCTGCGGCCTATACCTGAACCCACCGGAGCGCGCCGTGGTGATGTGCGTGGACGAGAAGAGCCAGATCCAAGCACTGGACCGCACCGCACCGACGTTGCCGATGCTTCCCGGCACCCCGGAGCGAGCGACCCACGATTATGAGCGGCACGGCACCTCCAGCCTCTACGCCGCGCTGAACCTGCAAAGCGGGCAGGTGATCGGCTCACTGCACCAACGCCACCGCGCGATCGAGTTCCTGAAGTTCCTCCAGACGATCGATGAGAACGTGCCCGCCCAACTCGACGTGCACCTCGTGCTCGACAACGCCTCCAGTCACAAGACCCCGAAGGTCCGGCGCTGGCTCGCGGCGCACCCCCGGTTTCACCTGCACTTCACCCCGACCTCGAGCTCGTGGATCAATCTCGTCGAGCGGTGGTTCGGCGAGCTCACAACCAAGCTCCTACGCCGTGGCGCGCACCGCTCCGTCCGCGCGCTGAACACCGACATCCGCCAATGGATCGACACCTGGAACGAGAACCCCCGCCCCTACGTCTGGACCAAGACCGCCGACCAAATCCTCAACTCCATCAAACGCTACTGCCAACGAATCAACCAGACAGGACACTAGGTCGAGCGTTCCGCGCTGCGCAGGCCGCGTAGCATCCAGATCGAGAACAGCGCGATCAGGGCCAGCGCGCACACGAACGCGAGCGCCGTGTGGTCGTGCGCGCCCGAGATCAGTCCGCGCCCGGCGTCGAGGAACGCGGTCGCTGGGTTGATGCTCGCGACGGCGTGGATCCAGCCTTTGAGCAGGCTGAGCGGCACATACACTGGCGCGAGGAACAGCAGCAGGAAGACGGGCGTCTGCATCAACGGGCCGGCCTGGATCGAGCGAAAGCGAAACGCGACGCCCGCCGCCCAGCCGTAGCCCACGAGCGTCAGCAGCAACGCGAGCCCGTAGAGTCCGAAGATGTCAACACCGTCGCCCGTGATGCGCATGCCCGCGGCGAGCGCCACCGCGCTGACGACGCTCAGCGTTATCGCGGCCCGCGTCAGCGCCACGAGCGCGTAGCCGAGCGCGATCCCGCGACGATCCGCCGCCGCCAGCATCAGCCGGCGCGCAAAGCCGCTCTCGAAGTCAGAGGCGAGCGTGAAGCCAGTGAAGAGCCCTCCGAACATCGCCGACTGGCAGAGCACGAACACGAATTGAAACGCCGTATAGCCGGCGGGGAAGTGAAAGCCGGGTATCTCGCCCAGTGCCGACAGGCCGCCCGCGAAGCTCGCGAGGAAGACCAGCGGGAACACCAGCGACGGCACGAACAGGTCGGGCCGGCGCACGTAGGTGTGCAGGCTCCGCCACGCGATCGGGCGTGCCACACGCCAGATGCCGCCGCCCGTGCTCATGTGCGCTGCAGCCTCGTACGCAACGCGCCCGCGACACCGAGCAGCGCGATCAGCAAGAGCCCGATCGCGACCGCGAAGCCGCGCCAGAGCGCGGTCCCGTCCCAGCCGTATATGTAGAGGCTGCGGAACCCCTCGATCAGGTAGGAGATCGGGTTGACGTTTGCGATCGAGTGAAACCAGCCGGTCTTCAGCAGGTTGCGCGGCAGGTTGCTCGAGGACAGGAAGATGAACACGAAGAACAGGGGGAACAGGCCTTGGACGGCCTCGCCCGAGCCCGTGCGCAGAGCCGCGACGCAGCCAAAGGCGCCAAACCCGACGGCGGTCAGCGCGCCGAGCACGAGGATCACGAGCACGCCGCCGACGCCCGCATCGAGGTGCGCGCCCGCGACGACGCCCATCAGCATGTACACCGCCGACTGCAGCACTCCCAGCGCGGCGACGCCCACGAGCAGGCCCGCGATCAGCGATACGCGCCGCAGCGGCGTCAGCGCGAGCCGGTTGAAGAAGCCGCTCTCGATGTCCTCCGCGAGGTTCGTACCGGTGTTGATCAGCGAGAACATCCCGCCCTGGATGAACGCCACGGCGATCGCGAACGAGATGTAGGAGTGGGTTGGAAAGCCTGGCAGGCGCGTCGCCGCCTTCAGCCCGCTCGCGTTCACCGCCAGCAGGATCAGCGGAAAGAACACGATCGGGAACAGCTGGAACGGCTGGCGCAGCGTCTTTCGCATCGAGCGCAGCGCCAGCACGCGGATCTGGCTGCCGAGTACGCTCATGCTCCGGCCGGCAGCTGATCGGGCTGCTCATCGTGTGCGTCCGTGCTATCGCCCGCGCCCTCCAGCGAGCGCCCGGTCTTCGCCAGGAAGACGTCGTCGAGCGTGGGGGAGTGCAGCCGCAGATCGGCGATCACAAGGCCCTCGGCGTCGAGTGTGCGCACGATCTCGGCGACGTCGCCGACACCCTCCGGCAGGCGCACCGCGACGCCGTTCGTCGACGCCGCCGCCTGCTCGCCAAAGCGATGAAGAGCCTCGGTGAGGCGTTCGCGCTCGCCCGGATCCCGTGGGATCACCTCGACGCTCGGGCGTCCGATCGACGCCTTCAGCTCACCCGGCGTGCCCTCGGCGACGATCTGGCCGCGGTCGATGATCCCGACGCGGTCCGCGAGCACGTCCGCCTCCTCGAGATACTGCGTCGTCAGGAACACGGTCACGCCGTCGTTCGCGAGCCGGCGCACCTCGTCCCACAGCGCCGCGCGGCTCTGCGGATCGAGGCCCGTCGTCGGCTCGTCGAGGAACAACAGGCGCGGGCCGTGCACGAGCGCGAGTCCGAGGTCCAGGCGGCGCTTCATCCCGCCCGAGTAGCCGCCGACCTTCCTGTCCGCCGCGTCCATCAAGCCAACGCGCTCGAGCAGCTGCGTGCCGCGGCGCTCGGCCTCCGCCCGGCCGAGCCCGTGTAGAGCGCTCTGCAGGCGCATGTGCTCACGCCCCGTCAGGAACGGGTCGAGCGCCGACTCCTGCAGCGAGGCGCCGATCGCGCGGCGCACCTCCGCACCCTGGCGCACGACGTCGAGTCCCGCGACGCGCGCGCTTCCCGACGTGGGAGGCAACAGCGTCGTCAGCACGAGCACCGTCGTCGACTTGCCCGCGCCGTTCGGCCCGAGAAACCCGTAGATCTCGCCGGGAGCCACGCGCAGGTCGATTCCGTCGACCGCGCGCACGCCACCCTTGAAGTCGCGGACGAGGCCGTCGACCTCGATGCCGTTCTCGCCCATGCCGCTCATAGCGTGATCGATGCCATCGTCAGCTTCCTTTCTCCGCCGGTGGGCAGCATCGCGACGTACGCGAGCTATGCCTGAGACCGGTGATCTCGTCGAAGCTCACCGCTTCGGCTTGGACTGCGCAATCGTGGGGCGGCATCCAGCTTGCAACAATGCGGACATTCCTTCTAAACTGTAATCATTCTAGACGAAACAATCTATATCATAAATCCTTCAGCGTGGGTATGATTATCCGATGAGGGTGGTGGACGACGCGGAGGGCACCGAGCACGGGGACGGCTGTGACGGACCGTGGCCCGGAGGCGTCACGGCGGCGGCTGCGCACCCCGACGACTCGCCGCTGCGCGCCGTCGGCTTCACGGTCTCCTCGATAGGCTTTGCCGTTGCCGCGCGCTTTCGCGAGACGCTCGCGCCGCTACAACTGGAGCCGCGCGAGTTCGCGCTGCTGCGCGTGGTCAACGGCGCGGAGGGATTGTCACAGCAGGCGGCCGCCGAGCGGATGCGGGTACCGCCGAGCCGCATGGTCGCGTTCGTCGACGCGCTCGAGGCGCGCGGACTGCTCGAACGGCGCCACAACGCGCTCGACCGGCGCACGCGTGCGCTCTACATGACGCCAGCGGGGCGCGAGTTGTTCGCCCGCGCGCTCGCGCTCGCCACCGAGCTCGAGCGCCACCTGTGCGCGCAGCTGAACGGCGCCGAGCGCGAGCTGCTGCTCGAGCTGCTGCAGCGGGTCGGCGCGCAGCTGGGGATCGACGTGGGAACGCATGCCGCGCATGCCCACCCGGCGCTCGTGCACGAGTAGCTACGCAGCGCTGCGAAGCGTCTAGGCAACGCGCAGCGGGTCAAGTAAGGGGCCCGCGCCGGCCGATGCTGAACTGGATGTCCCTGCCCACGCTGATAGAAGCGGCGATCCCGATCGAGCGCGACGAGCGGATCCTGCGCGCGCGCCGCACCGCCGCGAAAGCGCGGATCGCGATGGGCCTGATCGGCATCGCCCTGATCCTGTCGCAGCCGCGGCTGCTGCCCTACCCGGCGCTGGGGCTCGCGGGGTTCGCGATCGTCGAGCTCACCGCGATCGTGCAGCTCGCGGCGCTGCGGCCTTCGTGGCTGAGATTCGAGGAGTCCGCGGCGGGGGCGGCCGCGGTGCTGATCATCGGCATGGGCGGCGAGAACGTGACCGCGCTCAGCATCCTGTGGCTCGCGGCGATCGCCAGCGGCGTGATGGCGCGCGGCGGGCGCGTGCACTGGCTCGGCAGCCTGATCGTATTCGGCGCGCTGCTGCTGCCGATCCTTCGCACGGAGCACCTCAGCGGCCAGTACGCGGCAGTGTGCGCGGCAGCGCTCGGCCTGCTGCTCACGTGCGGACGACTGACGCGCGAGCTCAACCACATGCTGCGACAGGCGCGCCAACAGGCTGAGAGCGCCGAGACCCTGCTGCTCGCGGGCGACATCGCGGCGCGTATGGCCGATCGCAGCGAGCGTGCCGCGGCCGAGGCTTTCAGCAGCGCGACGCGACAGCCAGACGAGACGCTCAGCGCCGCCGAGATCGCCGACGCACGAGACGCGCTCGCACACCTGATCGCGGGCGAAGGGCTCACGATGGTCGTGCAGCCGATCGTCGACATACGCAGCGGCTCGATGCACGCCTATGAGGCGCTCGCGCGTTTCGGGCTGCAGCGCAAGGGCGCCAGCCCCCTGCACTGGTTCTCGCTGGCGCACGAGCTCGGGTTGCGTGGCGCGCTCGAGCGCGCGTGTCTGCGCCAGGCGCTCGAGCTGCTCGCCGAGCGCCCACTCGGAACGAGCCTGTCGCTCAACCTGTCCGCGCCCGTACTGCTCGAAGCACAGACGATGGCGATGCTCGAAGCGGCCGGAGATGATCAGGCCGACGGCCTCGCCGGCCTGATCATCGAGATCACGGAGGAGACGCTCGTGCATGGCGAGCTGCAGCTGCTGAGCGCGATCGAGCCGCTGCGCGCGCGCGGCGCGCGTCTCGCTGTGGACGACATGGGCGCCGGCTACTCGGGCTTGCGCCAGATCACCGCCGTGCGTCCCAGCTACCTCAAGCTCGACCGCTCGCTCGTGAGCGCCATCCACGAGGACGGCGAGCGCGCAGCGCTCTTGGGCGCCCTCGCCGGCTACGCCAAGCAGGTCGGCAGCCTGCTCGTCGCCGAGGGCGTCGAGACCGAGGCTGAGCTGCGCGCGGTCCGAAAGCTCGGCGTGCCGCTCGTGCAGGGCTTCTACCTCGGCAGGCCCGGCCCGCCGTGGCCGCGGCTGGGCGAGGCGGGCTCGATCGAGCAGGCGCCCGTGGTGAGGGCGCGTGCCAGTGGCGCGTCGGGGGAGGGCGCGCCGGCGCTCGGCGAGGCGAAGCGCAAGTCCCACGTGCTCGAGCCGGTGGCCTAGCGGAGCGCGACCTACGTGCGCGGCCCTAGCGGCGCCGCGCACGGGAGCTGTGCCCAGATGACCTTCCCATGAGGCGTGGGCTCCGCGCCCCAGCCGGTCGAGAGCGACTCCACGACGCACAGCCCGTGCGGCGGACGCGGGGTCAGACCGGCGCCGGGAAGCGGCGCTCGGTCTTCGACCGTGACGCGCAACAGCGGGCCCTGCATCTGCAGCGCGAGCGAGAAGGTGGAGCCGGCGTGTCGCACCGCATTGCTCGCGAGCTCGCTAACGACGAGGCTCACGTCGTCGATGAGCGGACGTTCGTGTCCCCAACGGCGGAGCGTCGCGGCGGCCATCCGGCGTGCGTGCCAGGGCGAATCGCGGTCGGCGGGGAAGCTCGCGCTCACGCCCGACTGTACGGACAGGTCGGTGCGCGCGTAGTGCTGGTCGGAGCGCTCGTAACGCCCGTCATCCTTTGCGGGCGGGCGCTCCAGCACCGCGGAGTGCTCGCGGCAGACAAGCTTCCGCGCGTCCGCGTGCTCGGAGCCGGCGACGGAGGCTGCCGCGTAGGAGCAGAGCAGCGAGAAGGACAGCTCTCGGCCGAGCTCGTTCCACAGCGCCTCGAGCTCGATCGCCGCGAGCACGTCGCCGCGATCCCACAGCAGCGCGACCATCTCGCCGTAGGCGCGCACCGGGCGCCCGGACGCCCGGGCGTTGCGTATCAACGTGCCGAGCACCGCGTGGAAGGCCTGATGGTCGATGTGCCCGCCGTCGCTGAACGCGGCGAGCGTGGCGTCCGCGTCGAGCGAGACGAGCAGCCCGTCGGCTACGGCCCGATCGAGATCGATGTCGCGAGCCTCGAGCCCCGCCTCGAAGGCGCGGCGATGGGCGGCGGTGGCGATCGCGACCGCCGTCTCGCCGGCGCGGATGGCCTTGGCCAGGTATGGGCAGACCGCGTCCACGAGCTCGACGTCGTGCTCGTAGAAGTACACGAGGTGCCCGTCGGGCGTAATCGTCGTCTCTTGTGCTGCAACACTCACTCGTCACCTCTGGCGTCCACCGGCATCGCGTCCCTATCGGAAAGGTACCCGCACGGCGTAAACATTGAACATTGTCACTGAGCATTCGGCGCGTGGATACGATCAGATGCTCGCGGTCATGGCAGAACGTCCTCGTACACCCGACGAAGAACGCTCGCCAGCGGTGCGAGGCGATGCGCCTTCCTCCTCGACGCATGACGCGATCGTGGTGCTGCTCGTGGAGGACGACGACGGCGACGCGCTGCTCGTCGACGACCTGCTCACCGACGCGCTCCCGGGCGCGCGGATCACCCGCAGCCGCACATTCGGAGAGGCGCTCGCCGAGCTCGACGCGGGCATCGATTGCGTGCTGCTGGACTTGCAGCTCCCGGATGCGTCGGGGCTCGACACCGTGATGCGACTGCGCGAGCAGGCGCCGGCGATCCCGCTGATCGTGCTGACGGGGCTCGACGACGCGGCAGCCGGCGTCGCGGCGGTCGACGCCGGGGCGCAGGACTATCTCGTCAAGGGCAACGTCGACGGGTCTCAGCTGGCGCGCGCGATCCGCTATGCGATCGTCCGCCGTCAGGCGGCAGACGCCCAACACGAGCTGCACCTGGCCGACGTGCAGGCGCGCGAGGTGGCGCGCCTGGAACGCGGGCTCGCGCCGCGGCCCCTGGTGCATCCCGACTCGGTGTGGATCGCCTCGCAATACCGCGCCGGGAGAAATCGCGCGCTGCTCGGCGGCGACTTCTTCGACGTCGTCGAGACGCCCGAGCGCTGCGTGCGCGCGGTCGTCGGCGACGTGTGCGGTCACGGCCCGGATGAGGCCGCGATCGGTGTGTGCCTGCGCGCCGCCTGGCGGGCGCTCACGGTCGCGGGAGTCCACAGCGAGCAGGTCATGAGCGCTCTGGAGCAGGTGCTCGAGCACGAACGAGAGCTCCCGCAGCTGTTCACGACGCTGTGCACGCTCGAGATCGACCTCGTCCACGACACAGCCACGATGACGCTCGCCGGCCACCCGCCGCCGATGCTGATCGATCAGGATTCGGTCTCGCTCGTTCCGCGCGTCGCCGGCGGTCCTCCGATCGGGCTCGGCGAGGGCGCCTGGAGCTCCTCGGAGCTGAAGCTGCCCGCCGGGTGGGCGCTGCTGCTGTACACGGACGGCATCACCGAGGGGAGGGTGGGCGCTGGTCCGGAGCGTCTCGGAGCGGATCGCCTGCAGAGCATGATCGCCGAGCACGTCGCGGCGCGCCCGGACTGGCGCGTGCGGCCCGGCGAGCTGCTCGCTGAGCTGACCTCCCGCGCGCAAGAGCTGAACGGAGGAGAGCTGACCGACGACGTCGCGATGCTGCTGATCGGCTCGCGAAGCGACGGCCGAGAGGCAGCTTGAGCACGACGTCGCCCGCCCCGCAGGCTCCGGTGCTCGCGCGCCTGCGCGTCGGGCAGTGGCTGGCGCTCACGATTGGCGTGCTGCTCGCCTTCGCCGCGATCGGCGTTGGGCTGGCGCTGGTCGCCAGCCACAAGCTGAGCGTCCAGCGGGGGCGCGTCATCGATCAGGTCGAGCCGGCGCTGCAGGCGGCGCTCGGCCTCGAAAGCGCCCTGATCAACGAGGAGACCGGAGTTCGCGGGTACATACTCAGCGGCGACCGGCGATCGCTCGAACCGTACGAAAGCGGCCGCGTAGCGGAGATGCTGGCCTATCGCGAGCTGGAAAGGCGAGACCGGGACGAAGGCGCAAAGCTGGCGGCGGACCTCCGCGACACGCGCGCGCGGGCGGGCGCGTGGCAGACGCAGTTCGTCGTGCCGATCCTGCGCCGGACGGCGGCAGGGCACACCGGCGCGATCCCGCGTACGCTCGCCGGCAAGGGGCTGTTCGACGCGATTCGCAAATCGCTTGCGCGCCTGCGCAGCGATCTCTCTGCCAGACTCGCGGACGCACGGCGCAAGCTCGACGGCGACGCGAGCTTCCTGCAGGCGATGCTGCTCGTCGCGGCCGGCCTGATCCTGGGCAGTGTGATCGGCGCGGGCTTCTTGCTGAGCCGGATCATCACCCGGCCGCTCGCGGCGCTGGGACGCGACGCCGAGCAGGTCGCCGCGGGGGACTTCGAGAAGCCCATCGCAGCCGGTGGCGCCCCGCGTGAGATCGAACAGCTCGGCAATGAGATCGACGCGATGCGCATGCGCATCGTGCGCGAGCTCGCGACGGTCGAATCCGCGCGTGCGTCCCTCGAGGCGCAGACGCTCGAGCTGAACCGCTCCAACGCGGAGCTCGAGCAGTTCGCGTACGTCGCCTCGCACGACCTGCAGGAGCCGCTGCGCAAGGTCGCGAGCTTCTGCCAGGCGCTCGAGCGCCGCTACCACGGCCAGCTCGATGAGCGCGCCGACCAGTACATCGAGTTCGCGGTCGACGGCGCCAAGCGGATGCAGGTGCTGATCAACGATCTGCTCGCGTTCTCGCGCATCGGGCGCAGCGGTCGCGAGCTCGAACTCGTCGACATGAGCGAGGCCCTCGCCCAGGCCGAGTCGTCGCTGTCGCGCGTGCTGGCCGAGAGCGAGGCGAGCGTGCCCGACGTCGAGCTACCGGTGGTGCGCGGCGAGCGCACGCTGCTCGTGTCGCTGCTACAGAACCTGATCGCCAATGCCGTCAAGTTCCGCGGGTCACAGGCGCCGCTCGTACACTTCGCGGTGCAGCGCGACGGGAGCCTCTGGCAGTTCAGCTGCACCGACAACGGCATCGGCGTCGAGTCCGAGTACGCCGAGCGGATCTTCGTCATCTTCCAGCGTCTGCACAGCAAGGAGGCCTACCCGGGGACCGGCATCGGGCTGGCGATGTGCCGCAAGATCGTCGAATATCACGGTGGGCACATGTGGCTGGACGCCGAGCATCGCCCCGGAGCCAGGCTCTGCTTCACGCTGCCGGTCGCCGAGGCGCAACAGCAGTCCATCCAGCCAAACGCCCACCAGGAGGAGCCATGAACGCCAACTTGATCTCAGTGCTGCTCGTCGACGACGACCCCGGCGATGTGCTGCTCGTGCGCGAGGCGTTCGAGGACAACAAGGTCGGCAATCTGCTGTCCGTCGTCAGCGACGGCGTCGAGGCACTGCAGTACGTGCGCGGCGAAGGCAGCCACGCGGGCGCGATGCGCCCCGATCTGATCCTGCTGGACCTCAACCTCCCGCGCAAGAGCGGCATAGAGGTCCTCGCCGAGATCAAGGCCGACCCCAGCCTGTCGACGATCCCCGTGATCGTGCTCACGACGTCCGAGGCGGAGGAGGACATCGTCCGCGCGTACAAGCTGCACGCGAATGCCTACATCACCAAGCCCGTCGACTTCGAGCAGTTCACGCGCATCGTGCACCAGATCGACGACTTCTTCATCGGCCTCGTGAAGCTGCCGCCGGCGGGCGGCGCGTAGCGAGGCCCGCTGTACGCGGGTGTTGAACAGCGTGCCCACAAACGCCTACGACTACACCGACTCATTCGCGGCCGAGATCCCCGCCGGCGAGACTCGCGCTGGAAGCCCGGTCCTGGTGTCTCACCTCGCGCCTCGTGTTCGACACGGGCGAGTCACGGCTGACCCAGTCCACATACGTGAGCTATGAGCGGGGGATCGCGGCGGTGCTGTGGCCACCCGTCGCGCTCATCCACCGCCGGATCGTCCCCCAGCTCGTGAAGCACGCGGCCGGCACTCGGGGCTGAGCGGTTCGCACGCCCGCCATACCGTGGAAAGCGCCCGCGCATAGTGGCTCGTCGGGTGTCGACGCGGGCGAGTAAGGTTGCGGCATGGACGAAGGCGACGACCGGATCTACGAGCTCGAAGTGCGTCGTCGGGAAGCGCGGCGTGCGGTCGAGGAGGCAGGGGGAGGCGAGTCCGAGGGGTTCGAGCTGGCCGAGCAGGAGCTGATCGAACACGCCTCCCATGGCGATGAGCACACGCCGACGCGCATCATGCTCGATGCAGCATCTGAGCGCGAGCCCACCGGCCCTGTGGAGGGGGAGGCCGACGAGGGCGTCTACGGCGAGGCCGATGAGGAGCACAAGCCGGACTGATCGTGACGCGTGCCGATCTGCGTCGCCCTTTTAGACGAGCTGCCGGAGGAGAGCGTGGACGCCGCTGGGGTCCTGCTGAGGCGCGCGAAGGATGCCCTCTTGGTAAGAGACGAGCGGACCTCACCGCGCGAAGTTCTGGATGGCTCGTCTAGTCCATATTGCTGAAATTCCGCCGAGCTAGGAACTAAAGTGCCACTTAGATCGAATGGCGGCAATCATTCCAGTTTTTGTCAAAGTCGATGCGGGACTGGCCCTATCCGCCGTCGAGCGGTCTTCACAAAAGCTCAAGAGTGTCGCGAAGGGGAACGGGATTTGGGAATATCTCGTCCATCATGCGAAGCTTCCGCTCGTCGCGGGCGCGCTCTACATGGCAGGAGTCGCGGGTGAGCAACTACTCGTGCCAGCGATGGAGTGGCTTCGCGATGATCCGCCCGATGAGAACTTCGGGGTGTCGGTCCGTCTCAAGCGGTCACACATCCGGCCTCGCTTCGCGATCGATGCCAGCGTGCCCATCGGTCAGCACGCGTTGCATGCATTTCGGGACATCGACTTTGCTGCAGCGGCTATGCGCGCGATGCTACCGTGCAGCTGAGCGCGAGGAAGGAGCGCGCGCACACGGTGACCGAGCATCAATCCATGCGCGAGCGAGCGACGGTGAACGCTTCCGCCGGGAAGACGTTCGTGCGCTCGCGGCCACTGCACGGTCATACGAGGCACTGGCAGTCGACCTGGAGC
>Ga0182015_10006382_pt1 | contig 11876 bp, 20 predicted proteins | sample 712P3MmetaG_FD_120478 | JGI IMG/M metagenome (GOLD analysis project Ga0182015, IMG submission 120478) | Permafrost microbial communities from Stordalen Mire, Sweden - 712P3M metaG | ecosystem: Environmental > Terrestrial > Soil > Wetlands > Permafrost | place: Sweden: Stordalen | collected...
GGTGGTGATACGGCGGCCGTAGCACCATTCCCCTCTACTGCAGGTGCGCTGGCCGCTCTCGCTGTCCGCGGGGTCCGGGTTGGAGTGTGGCCAGTAGTTCTCGCGTCGTGCCAACAGGCCACCTCACCCTTACTGCGGAGACAGGGGGACGGCACCTATCTTGCACTAACGGGAGAGATCAGCGGGCCAGGGCGGTCAGGTACCCCGGCAAGGTCACCGCATGCCATGCCAGCAGCCCTAGCGCCAGCAGGAGGGCCGGCGCGATGATCCACCGTTCCGGGCGGCTGCCAGTGGTGAACGACAGAGGCTCAGGCCACAGCTTGTAGTGCTTCAGCGAGAGAGGCCACAGCAGCGGGATTCCCTCATCGGTGAGCGCGTCCCCAGCGAGGTGCGTGGCGCATCCCAGCCCGCAGGCCAGGGGGATCAGCGCCAGTCCCCACCCGTACCAGGCAATGCCCGCAGCGGCGCCGATAGCCAGCAGGTCCGCAGCATGGCCACCGAGGCGCAGGGCCCGCAGGCCCGCGGCGATGGCAAGAGCGAGGAACGCGCCGAGGGTAAGGCGGCCAGCGGTGTCCGTGCGGTAGTGGCACGCGAGCCACGCGAGGGTGGTGAAGACGGCCACGCCGAGCGCTGAGTGGGTGCCGTGACGGTGGCCGCCGGAGATCTTCGCTACCGACCACGCGAAGGCCTCCGACATGAAGCCGAGGGAACGGGCCGCGCACGAGTGCCGGGTGTCCAGATCTGGGAGGCAGGCAAAGCCGGCGCAGAGGGCGGCGAGGGTTGCGGTCCCGGACGGTGGCAGGTGGAGGACGAACTCGCCTGCGGCAGTGCCGGTGACGAGACCGGACAGGGCGTGGGTATGGCCGAGGCACATGGCTTCTACCGCTGCCCGAACTGAACGACGGTGCGTGCCCGCTTCGCCAGACGGAGCGCGTCCCGGGCCTTGTCCGTGCCAACGTGAAGGTCCCGCTTCACCCTTGCCTGGGACACGTCTCCGTAGGTCTCAAGCATGGCTGAGACGTGAGGCTCAAGCTCGCTCGCAGTCATGCTCGCGGTCTTGCTCGCGGCGAGCTTCATGGCTGGCGTGGGAGCGTGCTCCGGGCGAGGCTCCGGGCGTGCTCCGGGGCGAGCTTCCGCGCGTGCTCCAGAACCATCCTCGGGCACGGTCTCAGGCTCGCTCGCAGGCGTGCTCCGGGGCGCCTTGTCGAGCAGCTTCATCTCGGCGCTTACCCAGGCTGCGACTGCCTCGGTCCATGCGTTCCCGAACTTGATCGCGTTGGTGACGGGGGCAGGGAACTCGCCTGCGGACAGCTGGTATCGCAGGGTCACGGGGAGGTGCTGGCGCCACAGGAACGGCACGCGCCCGATGCGGGTGTCAGCCTGCGCGAGCGCGATGGCGTAGCGCAGCGGTGCCAGGCGTGCCTGGGCCTTGTCGCGGGACGGCTCACCCCACAGCGCCATCCGGGACCGCAGGACAGCCGAGCGGCACGGGTGCAGGATCCATTCGGCGGGGGTGATCCTGTCCGGGCGCCCCTTCGCGGCGCGCAGGCGCATGATGGTCTGCTTGCCGACGACCATGCAGCCGAAGAACGCGACGACGACGAGGATGTGGCCGGCCGCGTCGGTGGCGTTCCCGTGGGCGGCGTCGATCTGGAGGTAGATGCTGCCGGCGATAAAGACGGCAACCAGGACGGCCCGGAGCAGGCCGCCGGGTTGCCCACGCCACGCGAGAAGCACACCGTTGCCCCACATGAACGTGAACGCGATCTCACCGGATGCCGGGACGGTCCACGACCAGGCGTGGAACCACGGGTTCACGAGGTGGGTGACCGTGAAGAACAGGACGGCGAACGCGGGGAAGGTGATGCCGGCCCCGAGCAGGATCAGGCCTGCGGCAAGGAAGCCCTGGCCTACGGTCCAGCCTTTGGCGGGCTCGGTACGCGCGTGGTCTGGCATGTCGCTCATCCTCGGTCTGCTCGTCTCCGGTTGCCTGGTTATCTGGCGAATGTGCTGGTCAGGACGCTGCTTGGTTGACAGCGGGGGTTACAATCCCGCGCGCAGGCGGGCATGCGACGCAGGCGGGCATGCGTAGCCATCCAGAGGGCGGGTGCCATAGGGCGGTAGGGGAGGGGCACCGCGGGTCACTCCTCGTCGTCCACCTGGAACGGCGTGCCGTCCCAGTCGAAGACGCCGGGCAGCTCTACCCGTGAACGGTCATCCTCGGCAGCGAGCGACGCGGCCCACTCCTGGGCGCTCGCCTGCGCGTCCTGAACGGTGTCGAACACCTCTCGCTCGGGGTCGCCTTCGTAGCCGGTGTAGCGCCAGCCGTTGCTCCGGGCATAGATGTAGCGGGCACCGATCCCGTAGCCATCGTCGCCCACGTAGCAGACGTAGACGTTCAGCTCGATCCATGAATACGGATCTCCGGGAAGCTGGAACACGGCCTGTGCGCACCAGTAGCCGAGGTCGGTGGCCTGCCCGTCGTCATCCATGTCAGCGTCGTCACCGTCGATCTCCTGGGGCTCTCCCACTGGCTGCCAGATGCCATCAGCCTCAGCGGCGGCAGAGCGGCCACCGCCGCCAAGCAGTTTCCCGAGCAGTCCCATCACGAAGTCCTCTCATCAGATGCCTCGCCGCGGATGGCCTCAGCCACCCGTGCGGCGTCATCGGCGGGCACGAGCACATCCCGTGCCTTCGATCCCTCGCCCGGCCCGACGATGTTGCGGGCTTCGAGCATGTCCATCAGCCGGCCGGCCTTCTGGTAGCCGACACGGAGCTTTCGCTGGAGCATGGATACCGAGCCGAACTGGGTGGAGATGACCAGTTCGGCCGCCTGGGCGAGCAGCTCCAGGTCGTCGTCACCGAGCCCGTCTGGGTCAGCCGCGGGCGGGGGTGTGACGACGGTCAGGTGCGGGAGCTTGGCCGCGGGAGGCGGTGCCTGGGCGCAGACTTGGTCGACCACGGCCCGGATCTCCTGCTCGTTCACGTAGGCGCCCTGGAACCGGATAGGCGCGCTTGCGCCGCGGGGGATGAACAGGCCGTCACCTTCGCCGATGAGCTTCTCCGCGCCTACGCGGTCGAGGATGACCTTGGAGTCGGTGCCGCTGGCTGTGGCGAACGCGATGCGGGCTGGGATGTTCGCCTTGATCAGGCCGGTCACCACGTCCACGCTCGGCCGCTGGGTGGCGAGCACCAGGTGGATGCCGGCGGCGCGGGCCAGCGTGGCGATGCGGACCACGGCGTCTTCCACGTCGGCCCTGGCCACGATCATCAGGTCGGCCAGTTCGTCCACGACCACCAGCAGGTACGGGTACGGTGCGATGACCGTCCCGTCCGGGCGGCGCAGTTTCCCGGCGCGGGCGTTCAGGTTGAAGTCGCCGATGCCCCTGACGCCGAACGTGGCCATGTCGTCGTAACGGCGGTCCATCTCGCCGCACACCCACTGCAACGCCTCAGCGGCTTTCTTCGGGTTCGTGACGATCGGCGTGATCAGGTGCGGGATGCCCCGGTAGATCGCCAGCTCCACGCGCTTGGGGTCGATCAGGAGCATGCGGACCTCATCGGGCGTGGCGCGGGTCAGGACTGAGGTGATGATCGCGTTCTCGGCCGTGCTCTTGCCCGATCCGGTCTCCCCTGCGATCAGCAGGTGCGGCATCTTCGCGAGGTTGGCGACGAGGATGCGGCCTTCCACTTCCCTGCCGAGGCCGGCCAGCAGCGGGTGCTTGTCCGCGGCGGCTTCGGGGGAGCGCAGGATGTCGCCGAGGCTGACGATCTCCTTGTCCGCGTTCGGGATCTCCACCCCGATCGCGGACTCGCCGGGCACGGGGGCGAGCATGCGGACGCTGGCGCTTTTGACCGCGAGGGCGATGTTCTTCTCCAGGTTCATGACCCGGCTGACCCGGACTCCTGGGCCAATGCTGATCTTGTAGCGGGTCACGGCTGGCCCCCGGCTCCAGCCGGTGACCTGAGCGTCGACCTCGAACTCGGAGAGCACCCGGTCGATGGCGTCCCGTGCGGTATCCGTGGCGCGAGTGCGGGCCTGCGGCGCGGCGCCCGCCTTGAGCGCGTCCGAGCCCGGCGGGGCGTAGATCTCGGGCGGCTCTGGCGCGTCGTCATCGGCACTGGCCGCGGGGGACTCCGGGGCGTCGTCGTGGATTACCTCGCCGACGACGACCGGTGTGTCGTAGGGGTGCCCAGCGCTGACTTCAATGTCGGGGATGGCCTCCGGCTGCCTGTCCTCGTCAGTCTCATCGTCATGGTCACCGGCACCGCGCAGGATGCCGCCCCGCACGGTCCGCGGGCCGGTGTGGGCGATGCGGTTCAGCCACAGGTAGGTCGCGGCCAGGCCAGTGCCGCCGCCCCAGAGCAGGAGCTGCCAGAAGCCGCCCCACGCGAACGGCGTCCAGGCCGAGGAGATGAGCGTCCACGCCGAGCCCGCGCCCCAGCAGGCCCACACATAGCCCCGCCCGGCGTCGCGGGTGCGCATCTTCAGCAGCACCCAGACCGCGACGGCGGCGATGACCAGGAGTGCCGCGTACACCGCGTCGTTGCCGCGCACGGCGAAGCATGCGATGCAGGCAGTGATGTCCGCGGCGGCCATCCAGCCGAAGGGTGCCAGGATGAGGCGGTGCGCGGAGATCACCTCCCGCAGCTCGCCCGCTGGCCGTGCTTCGTTCATGGCTTACCAGTCCCCGTCCGGGTCGTAGCCGTCGCCAGGCTCGTCATCGCCGTCAGCCCAGAGCTGCCGGGCCTGCTCCATCGCCCAGGACTTCGCGGTGCCGCCTTCGTTCTCGTGGCGGCAGTAACTGACCCAGCGGAAGCCGATGATCACGAGGACGCCGATCAGGATGCACTCGCCCATTACCGCCGCCTCCCCTTGCCAGCCGGGAGCGCCGCGGGACGGCGGCCCGGGGAGCGGCTGGACCCAGCGGCGATAGCGGCAGGCGGGCGGGCGCCTGACACGGCACCTGCGCCCTTGCCCTTGCCGCGCTCGTGGTGGATAGCCAGGAACACCAGCAGCACAACCACGCCGAGGCCGGCCAGCAGCACGGTCACGCGGTGATCAGGTGGCACCGCCGCGGCGGCCTGGCCGGTGCGGATCTGCTGCACAGCCTGGGAGAGGGCACCGGACACCTTGCCGGGGCTCTTGCTGGCCTGCCCGCTCAGGGAACCCCACTCGCCGATGCCCAGGACGACGGCCGTGCCGAACACGATGCCGAGGACCGGGGTCCAGATCCGGTGATGCTTGTGCTTGCGGACCCCCTCGAACCACCAGGAGATGCCGCCGATCAGCAGCACGGCCAGCAGGACCGTGAGGCCGGTGCCGGTGGCGGTGACCCCCACGAGGGCGTCCAGCCAGATGGTGACGCCGATCGTCATGAGCGCGGCGGACAGGCCGAACAGCCATGCGGTGAGACGGGGGAGCTTGTGGTAGTGCCAGAGCCGGGCGGCCAGCAGGCCGAGGACGGCACCAGCGGCAACCGGGTAGCCGTGAATCATCAGATTTCCGTTTCCTGTTGCAAGAAAGACTGGTCAGGCGAAGATGACGAGCGCCACGATCAGGGCGAGCGTCACAAGGAAAACCGCGATGGCGAACCGCAGCGGCCGGGCGGCGAGCGCGGCGATCGAGTTGCCGAGCGCGACACCCGGGCGGCCGATCACCGCGTGGTAGACCGTCCCGGCTGTCTCCGCGATACCGCCGTCATGGCCGATGGGCACCCACGCCCGGGACTGGGCGTACTTGCACTGCTCGGCCACCGAGGGGGGCTTGGCGTTCAGCAGGCCGTGGAGCATGCCGTCTTCGGTGCGGGACATCTCCCGGAACCGCAGCAGCGCCGCCTTCCACGCGATGGACATGGCCTCGCGCGCCGCGTCCTTCGCGGTCACCTGCGACTCCGGCAGGATCGCCGGCAGGGACGGTGGTTCAGCCCCGGGTACTTCCGGGGCTTCCGGCTCGGCACGCTCCGGCTCGGCAGCAGGCTGGTCATCCTCCCCGCGGATCATCCGCAGCAGGACAGGCAGGTCACTCATTACCTTCCCCTTCCCCAAGGGCTTTCACCACGGCCTGCTCGAATACCCGCTGCAGGTCTTCCGCACGGGGCACCCGCGGGCATCCTGGCGGCCGGCCGGGACGGTGGGCCTGCAGTCTCGCGGCGGTCACCCAGAGGTTCCCGGCGATCTCCGCGTCCGTCAGGGCACCGTCAGCCGGGCGGTCCTCCCGCAGCTGCTTCGCTGCGGCCTGCACGGCGAGGATCGCCGCGTTCAGGGCTTTCCGGGTGTCCCCGGCTGCCAGGGCCTCCCGGATGGCGGCACCGGCTTTCAGGGCACGCCGGTCTGCGCGCTCAAGAATTTCGGCGGTCATTGGGAAGGCTCCTTCCGGGGTCGGATACGGGAGTTAGAGGCTGGTGAGGAACTTGGCGAGGCTGGCGCCAGCGGACGAAAGCGCGTGGACCACGCCGTGAATGGCGACGGCGGAGCCGGCTGGCTTCGTGAACACGTAGTAGGCAACCGTGATCACGGCCGCCCAGCCGAGAATCCGCTTGATCGGCACGGGGTCACTCCTTTCCGGGCCATGGCTGGCGTGCGGTTACTAGCGGGCGGTCTTCCTGGTCGCGAAGGCGATGAGAACCGCACCGAGCAGCGCGATGACGACGCCGACAGCCCACCAGTGCGGGGTGCCCTGAGCGCCCGTGAAGTGGATCAGGGCATTGGCCGGGGCCTTCGTGGGCCCGGTGGTGATGTAGACGGCGAGTACCTTGTGCATTGCGGGTGATTCCTTCCGGTTGGGTTGAGGCTTGCCCTCAGCAGGTCGCTGTCAGGGTGCCGTCGTAATGGCTGGCCGCCCACGGGCTGGCCATGATGGCGTCACACACGGCCTGAGCGCTGTCGCCAGCGCGCAAAGCCGCCTGGATGCCGGGATAGTTCTGGACGGTGGCGATCGTGTACCGCAGGCCCGTGGCGGGGTCAGGGAACGCCCACGCCCCGGTCGCGTTGTAACCGGGCCAGCCGGCACCGGCGCCCGGGTTGACGTTCAGCGGGTTGTTCTCGGCCTGGTTCCCGAACCCGCCACCTTCCGCATGCACCCAGGCGCGGACCGCGCTGTTGTTGCACACCGTTTCCGGCATGCCATCGGCGGCGAGGAACGCCGCGGTCCACGTCTGCGGCGTTGCGAGGGTGCCGCTGACGTTGATGTCGGTGAGCGTCGCGTGGACGGCGTGCTGAAGCGCGCCGTGGTGGCCGCCGATCGCGACACCCGCGATGATGCAGGCCAGCAGTTTCGTGCCGGTGTTGCTGCTCTTCTTCTTGGCGGCCATGGGGTCACCGCCCTCCGCGCCGGGGTCGGATGATCCACAAGAACGCGAGCAACGCGAGCAAGTACGGGATGAGCAGATGCTCGGAGAGAAGCTGGAAGATCATGGCTCAGCCCGCCTTGCCGTTCAGGCGCAGCACCATGCCGACCACCAGGACAGCAATGATTCCGACGAGGATGTACAGGCCCGTGTGCGACGGGGCGGCGGTGATGTGCGTGACGTGCTGGACGACGTTCCTGACGATCGTCTTCTGCGTGATCACCGGGGTCGGTACCGTGGCCACTTTCGCGGCGGCAGGATGGCGGGTCATGACGTACCAGACGGCACCAGCGACCAGGCCGCCAGCGGCGAGCAGGCCCGCGCCGTTACGGTTGACCACCACGGGCGCTTCGGCCGCTGATCCGCCGCCGCGGCGGACCTTGAGGATCACCCAGATCACCAGCACCAGTGCGGCGATGGTCGCGTACAGGGGGTAGCGGACCGCTTCCCGGACCGCGAAGGCCAGGATCGCGGCACCCCAGTGCCCGAGTTCGCGCTTCATGGCGCGCTCACCACCTTCACGTCCACCTCGGCGCCGTCCTTCGCCGCCCGCTCCATCCGGGCCTCAACGTCAGCGGGGCCGTAGGCGTAACGGAAGGTTGGCGACCCGTACGTCAGCGGGTTGAGGCGCTCACCGGAGAGGCTGCGGGCGGTCAGGATGTGCGTCACCCCGGCCGGGACCTGGGTGCGGTACTCGTGGTCGATCGCGCTGCCGTGGACGTCGTGGCCACAGCCCAGGCAGGCGAAGACGACCGGGCCGCCGGACATGGGAGAAGCGCAGCAAGGGGAGAGAGGCTGGGTACGGGCAAGGAGCGCGGTCACTGCGCACCGCCCTCGGTGTCAAGGCGGCGGAGCACGCGGACCTCTTCGTCCACGGGGCAAACCTGATCCTCGCCGCCGAAGTCGATGCCGGCGGCGTCGAGCGCCTTCACCAGCCGGCGCTCCAGGTCGTCAAGGCTGGCTTCGAGGTAGCCGATCATGGCCTCGGCGTCTGCGAGACGGGTGCGGATCCTGCTGCGGAAGGTGTAGCGGAGGCGGTTCATGACTGCCCGCCGTTCCGCTGGCTCTCGTGCTCGGCGATGATGGCGAGGTACTCGTCGTGTCCCCAGAGCTCCGTCGCGAGAGCGGCCAGCATCTCCTCATCGGTGCTGTCCAGTTCGCGGGAGAGCGACTCGTTACTGCCGGGGGGAATGGGGGTCGCGGCTTCGAGCTCGTCCCGGCTGACCTCGTAGGACGGCAGGGGATCCCCGGTGACCTGCCCCATGACCTCTGTCACCCTGTCGATGCGGGCGTTTGCCTTGGCCGCCTGCCGCTCGGCGCTGCACGCTATCTCAGCGATCTCGTCTGTCTTCGCCCAGAGGGTCCTGGCTTCCTCGCGGATGGCCTCGACCACCTTGCCGAGGCGCTCGTCTGTGGCGCCTATCGCGTCGCCAGCTTCTACGATGCCCCGGTCGAGGGCGTCGAGGCCGTCACTGTGCTCGTCGAGCTTCGCCCAGATGGCCTGGATCTCCTGGTAGGCGTCACAGCGGCAAGGGCGCAGCGAGTGGGAGAAGTGCCAGTAGCGGAGGCAGGCGGGGAGATGTGCGAAGATCTTCATGGGTCCGGCTTTCATCGGGGCTTGGATCCTGAGCCCTCGCGCTGCTCTGGCAGGCAGCCGGGGGCGCTTTCATGTCCGGGGCCGGTCATGCGATCGCCTCGGGAGTGGGCCATGCGGCCTGTGCTTCCACCCACGCTCGCGGGATACGCCACAGCGTGCCGATCCTCTTGGCGGGGTAGCTCGCGGGGTCGGCCAGGTGCTGCCGCTTGAGAGTCGCGATCGACACGTCAAGCAGGCCCGCTACCTCCTCGATGGGAAGCAGCAGGCGCCGGTCATTGGCGGTCAGGGATCGCCGGAGGTTCACGGCGGTTCCATCTGCGCTCAAGGCTGGCTCCCTGTAGCCGGGGATGAACTGTTCTGGACTCAGGTTCGCATCGCGGATCGCATAAGTCAAGCAATTCTGGGCAAGATTGCTGTAGGATTGCGGCTGTCAGGTTCCGCATTGCCGCAACGCCTCCCGCCGGTCTCACAAGATTGACGGGAGGCGTTGCCACGGGCCGCGCAAGTTGCGAGCATGGACGCAAGGCAATGCAGAACCCAGGGAGGTCCGGAGATGAAGATCAGCTACCTGTGGAAAGACGTGGACTCGGGCGGCGGCGGCTGCCCCGCGCTGTACCGGGCACCGGGCGGCTACGTCGTCCAGGGGAAGGCGCTGGACGCGGAGACGCGGGCTCAGCTGCGGCAGCTAGGCACCGACGAGGACGCGATCTTCGTGCCAGCGAACGTCCTCGACCGCCTCAAGGATCTTGCGTGAGCAACGCCCGCAGCCTCACCGAAGCTGAGTTCGGCGAGGCCCTGGCCGGTTTCGAGCACACGGCGTTCCGGCTGGAGCTTCAGCCGGCCTACGTGGAGCCGTCCGAGACTGACCTGCTGGCAGCGTTCCTGCGCGGCGAGCCCTTCCCCGCTACTGAGGTGCCGGAGTTCCGGCAGTGGTTCGGGCAGGTGGCCGCACAGACCCGCGACGGCAAGCACATGGAGCGGGTCAGGGTGCAGCAGGATCCGCCGACGCCGTACCAGAGGTTCGAGCGCTGGCTGGATCAGTGGAACATCCAGTCCGGCGAGACGATGCGGTACCTGACATGGCAGCGAGCGCACGAGGTGGAATTGCTGCCGGCAGCGGACGGTCCTGACTGGTGGCTGCTGGACTCCTCGCGGCTGATCGTCATGCGGTTCGACTGGGAAGGGCGGCGGGTCAGTAACCTGCTCGTCACCGACCCGGAGACAGTGATCAAGGCGTGCAAGTGGCGGGACCTGGCAGTCCACCACAGCGTCCAGGCTCAGCTCTCGGACGTTGCCGCCTGACCAGAGGAAGCACAACCGTGGAAACGCTCAAGGAGTGGCTGACCCAGCCGGAAGGACTGGCGACCCGCCTGCGTGCCCTCCGCGCGCAGGCGGGCCTCAGCGGCAAGGAGCTCGCCGGCGCGAACGGCTGGCAGCAGTCCAAGGTGTCGCGGATAGAGCACGGCGACCAGAAAACTTCCGTCGCCGACATCGAGGCATGGGCGCGCACCTGCGGAGCGGACGCGGAGACCGTGCGGGAACTCCTTGCCATGCGGACCGAGGCACAGGTCTGGAACGCGACGTTCCGGAGCCGCATGGCCAGCGGGCAGGCACCGGTCCAGAGGAGCTACACCGACCTGGCCCGGAGTTCCGGCCTGATCCGCCACTACGAGACCACCTTCATCCCCGGTCCCCTGCAGGTGCCGGAGTACGCGCACCATGTGCTGACCGCGATGAAGACGCTGCACGAGACGATCGACGACGTGGACGCGGCCGTTGAGGAGCGCATGCAGCGGGCGCAGATGCTCTACGACCCCGGCAAGCGGTGGGAGTTCCTGCTCGCCGAACCTGTCCTGCGGTGGCTGCTCTGCCCGCCCGCGGTGATGCGCACCCAGCTGGACCGCCTCCAGACCGTGATCGGGCTGGAGCGGATCCGCTTCGGCATCATCCCGATGGGCGTTGAGCTCGCTGTGGCGCCGCAGAACACTGTGGAGATCTACACGAACGGCGAGACCATCGCGGTCGCGGAGACCTTCATCGGTGAGACGTGGTTCCGCGACGACGAGGCACTGGCCTACGGCCGGGCGATGGACATGCTGTGGGACGAAGCGGCTGAAGGTGACCGGGCCCGCGAACTGATCACATCTGCCGCTTCGATGCTGCGGGGCGTTTGAGCCGGCGCGTCTTCTGCCGTGCCCGTGGATCAGCCCGCTAGCGTCAGGAATGACAAACGCCGAGCGTTGTCACCGCTCGGCGCTGTCTAACGAAATTGGGGCCATGCACCCCCATCAGCAATCGCCATGCTAGTGCAAGACTCGCCAGATTCGATGGAGTCACTGCACCCGGCGTGGCGAACCCCGGTGCCGGTCTCGATACCCCGCGAGAGACCGGAGCGCTGCGTGGCACAGGACAGTACCTACGAGGGGTTCGACTGGTTCGGCTGGCTGCGGATGCTCTGCAACGGCGGCCAGGACGCGGTGACGATCGCGACTGGCACGGCACTCATGCTGCACGCCCAGAAGGACGGCGGGAACGCCCACCCCGGCGAGCGGCTGCTGGCCCGCATGATCAACCGCAGCGAGGCAACGGCCGGGCGACGGCTGGCGTTGCTCGAAGCCGCTGGGCTTATCCAGAAAACCGTCGCTGCTGCCACCGCGAGAGAGCGGAAGTGGGCGAACGCCTACCGCCTCACCGTCCCCGACCAGGGGTCATCCGTGACCTCAGATCACCCACGACCTGAGGTCATAAGCACCCAACCTGAGGTCACCCATGACCTCCCAACTACCTGTAGTACAACTACCTCTGTAAAAGATGGCCTAGCGGCTGGTCTCCCGACGGGCCCGCGCTCAAAACCGCGCGAGCCGGAGCGGCCTTCACGAGCAAAAATCATCAGCGACACGAGGGAAGCGATCAGCCTGGTCTACGGCGAC
>Ga0182015_10006383_pt1 | contig 11876 bp, 11 predicted proteins | sample 712P3MmetaG_FD_120478 | JGI IMG/M metagenome (GOLD analysis project Ga0182015, IMG submission 120478) | Permafrost microbial communities from Stordalen Mire, Sweden - 712P3M metaG | ecosystem: Environmental > Terrestrial > Soil > Wetlands > Permafrost | place: Sweden: Stordalen | collected...
AAGCTGCACGAGCGGCTCGGCACCACCGCGATCTACGTGACGCACGACCAGGTCGAGGCGATGACCTTGGGCGACCGCGTCGTGGTGATGAAGGACGGGTTGGTGCAGCAGGTCGGCGACCCGATGGTGCTCTACAACGAGCCCGCCAATCGCTTTGTCGCCGGCTTCATCGGCTCGCCGGCGATGAATTTCGCCGGGGTGCGCATTTCGGCCGACAACGGCGCGCTGTGGGCCGAGAGCGAGGGCATCAGGATCAAGGTTCCGGCGCCGATGAAAGAGCGGGTCAGCCCCTATGCCGGCAAGGACGTGACGCTCGGCGTCAGGCCCGAAGATCTGGGCATCGCCGGCGACGACGACGACGCGGATTTCTGCTTCCCTGCCGAGGTTGAGGTCGTCGAGCGGCTCGGGTCGGAAATCCTGCTCGATGTCGCGGTCGGACAAGCGACCATGGTCGCTTCGGTCGAACCGACGTCGGGCGCCAAGGTGCACGAGGTGCTGCGCCTGGCGGTCAACCCCCACCGCGTTCATTTCTTCGACAACGAGACCGAAGCGGCGATCTGAACCGCCGTCCGGCCCGCGCATTCGCGACTGGCCGCTAAACTCTATGCACTTGGGAGGAGATCATGACGAAGATTCATCGACGCCGCCTGTTGCAGCTTTCCGGAGCGGGAGCGGTCGCCGCCGGCGCTGGCGGGCTCGCTGGCATTCTCGCGAGCGGCCGGGCGCCCGCCTATGGCCAGGCGATGACCGTGCATTGGGTGCGCTGGTCCGATTTCGTGCCCGCCTCCGACGTCTTCCTCGAGGGACCGTTTACGGATCAGTGCCAAAAGGATCTCGGCATCAAGCTGACCGTCGAGACGATCAACGGTAACGACATCCAGGCGCGCGCCACCTCGGCGATCCAGTCGGGCTCCGGCCCCGACATCTTCTATCTACTGCAAAACTGGCCGCAGCTTTACGGCCAGAGCGCGGTCGATGTCGGAGACATCGCCGAGGAGATCGGCAAGGCGCAGGGCGGATTTTACGACATCTGCAAGGTCGTCGCGACGATGGGCGGCAAATGGGTCGGCGTGCCCTATTGCGTTGGCGGCGGCCTCGTCGCGTATCGCAAATCCTGGCTCGCCGAGGCCGGGTCGCCTGACGGCTTCCCGAAGGACTGGGACACTTTCCGCACCGTCGGCAAGAAGCTCAAGAGCGCCGGCCATCCGATCGGCCAGACCGCCGGCCATACCTTCGGCGACGCGCCGGGGTGGTGGTATCCCTATCTGTGGTCGTGGGGCGGCAAGGAGGTTGAGGCCGACGGCAAGACGGTCGCGCTCAACAGCAAGGAGACGCTCGAGTCGGTCAAGTTCGCGGTCACCCTGTGGAAAGAGACGATGGACGAAGGCGGGCTTGCCTGGGACGACACAAGCAACAACCGCGCCTTCCTGTCGGGCAGCATCAGCGCGACCAATAATGGCGCCTCGATCTATCTGGAAGCCAAGAAAAAGCCCGACAGTTACCAGACCGATAAGGGCGAGCCGATGTTCAAGGACATCCTGCACGCCAGCATCCCCGGCGGCGCCGGCGGCGTGTTCAACGAGCCGGGCCCGTTCACCAACATGTTGATGGGCTATTCGAAGAACCAGGACGCCGCCAAGAAATTTCTCGCCTGGGCTCATTCCAAGCCGGTTTTCGAGGGCTGGTTCACGACGCAGCAGGGGTACACCGCCGGCGCCACCAAGATTTATGAGGACGACCCTGTGTGGAACGCCGATCCGGTGATGGCGCCGTTCAAGAAAATCCCGGTCACCGGCCGGATGGCAGGCTTTGCCGGGCCGCCGGGCCAGAAGGCCGCCGAGGTGCGCACCAAGTACATCATCGTCGACATGTACGCGAAGGCGATCCAGGGCATGGCGCCCGAGGATTCGGTCAAATGGGCGCATGACGAGCTGGTCAAGGTCTACGGCGCGTAGGATTTACGCTTGGGGAGCCGGCGCCAAGCCGGCTCCCTCAGATAACGACGACGAACAGGGGAGGGTACGATGCGACGCATCAATCGGCGCAGTCTGTTGAAGCTTTCCGGAGCCGGCGCGGTCGCCGCCGGCGCCGGCGGTCTTGCCGGCATCCTGGCCAGCGGTCGAGCGCCCGCCTTCGCCCAGGGCACGACGCTGCACTGGCTGAAATTCGTCGATTTCGTGCCGGCCTCGGACGTGCTGCTCAAGGGCAAGATCAAGGAAGAGTGCCAGAAGGCGCTCGGCATCAATCTCGAGGTCGAGACCATCAACGGCGATGGGGTGCAGGCGCGCATCACCTCGGCGATCCAGGCCAAGAGCGGGCCCGACATCCTGATGGCGGTGAACAATTGGGCGCAGCTTTACGTCGACAGCCTCAGCGATCTTAGCGACATCGCCGAGGCGCGCGGCAAGGCCGAAGGCGGCTATTTCGAGACCGCCAAGGACGTCGCCAATGACGGCAAGCGCTGGATCGCGATGCCCTACACGATCCTCGGCGTGCTTTACGTCAATCGCACCTCGTGGTTCGCCGAGGAAGGGGTCACGCCCGACAATTTCCCCAAAACCTGGGAGGACTACCGCGCGGTCGGTAAGAAGATGAAGGCGAAGAGCCGCCCGTTCGGCCAGACGCTCGCGCATGCTTTCGGTGATGCGCCGGCCGGCTGGTATCCTTATCTGTGGTCGTGGGGCGGCAAGGAGGTCGAGGCCGACGGCAAGACCGTCGTGCTGAACAGCAAGGAGACCGTCGAGTCGGTCAAGTTCGCCGTCGCCATGTGGAAGGACGCGTTCGACGAGGGCGCGATGTCATGGGACGACGCGGGCAACAACCGGGCCTTCCTCGCCAACACGATCAGTTCGACCAGCAACGGCGCGTCGATCTACCTCTTGGCCCGGACCAAGGCCGACACCTATATGACGGAGACCGGCAAGCCGCTTAAGGACGATTGCTTTCACGCGCCGCTGCCAAAGGGGCCGGCTGGCCAATTTAGCTATCACGTGCCGTTCTCGAACCTGATCCCGACTTACGTCGCGGACCAGAAGCCGGCGAAGGATTTTTTGCGCTGGTTCCACTCGAAGGATGTCTACGAGGAGTGGTTCACCTCGCAGCAGGGGTTTTCGGTCGGCAGCACCAAGATTTGGGAAGACGACCCGCTGTGGCAGATCGACCCGGTCATGGCGCCATTCCGCAAAGCCGCCGAAAGCGGGCGTTTCGCCGGCTATGCCGGTCCTTCCGGCCGTGCCGCGGCCGAAACGATCAGCAAGTTCATCATCGTCGATATGTACGCGAAAGCGGTGCAGGGCACCGCGCCCGAGGAAGCCGTCAAATGGGCGCATTCGGAGCTGGTGAAGATTTACGCCTGACCGGGTGCAGGGGCCGCGGAGGTGCGGCCCCTGGATGCGGTTACCGTTGGGCGACGGCCAGCGCGGCCGGGATCGAGATGGCCACCTGCGCGTGCGGCGAAGCGAGCGCCGCGACGGTGCGGTGAGGCTTGGCGTATTCGGCCATAAAGCGCTGATAATCGGCCCGTTGCGCGTCCAGCATCGCGAGGCATTGGACCAGATCGTGAGCTTTGTAGTCGGCGCTGCCGCGCGCGCTGACATCGGCGATTCCCTCGCAAATGACCGTCTGAACCCGCAGCGCCTCTTCGAGATCGGCCTTCTTCTGGTCCGACAATTGCGCCAGCGCCGGAAGCGGCAACGCCAGCAACGCAAACACGCCCACGAAACCCAACTTCATCGCGAACTCCCGCCATCGGATCAACCGAGCGTCAAGGAAGCCGCGAATCGGGTTAAAGAAATATTACCGCAAATTCCGAACCGTTTCTGATTTCAGGGACTTGCGTGATTATTCTCCGGAAAATTTGCCGGATATTTTTCGATTGCGATTGGAAACCGGCGACGACGCTCGGGATCATGGGCCCCGAGAGCCGGACGACGTGCGAAACGAGGTCGACGCTGCGGCGGCGACGCCGTCCCCCGCCAGGAAGCGCTCGTACTGAGCCTTCTGCTCGGCGAGCGAGATTAGACATAGCGCCAGCTGGTGCGGGGAATAGAGGCCGCCCCGCGCGCGCACGTCGGCGATCCCGGTGCAGATCCACTGCTGCACCCGGACGGCTTTCTCGAGCTGGGCGAGGTTTTGCGAGGCTGACTGCGCATTCGCCATAAGGGGCAAGGCGACCAACGCGATGGCGCTGTACAGACCCAGTCTCATGACCGCCTCATTACCGGAGACAACAATCACCCTCGCCGCATTGCATGCTGCGCTCTTGTCGTCAATGTTTTAAAACGAATGGCGATGGATTTAGGTTCCCCTGAAACGCGCGTTAGACGATGGATCTAATCGTTAAGAATGTGCGTCGCGTTGCCGCGCCCGACGCCGATCCGGCCGATATCGCGGTCGCCGACGGCGGAATCGTCGCCATCGGCTCCAGCCTTTCCGGCGCCCGCGAAACTTACGACGCGGGCGGGAGGTTCGCCTGCGCCGGGCTCATCGAAACCCACATCCATCTCGACAAGTCGCGCATCATCGACCGTTGCCAGCTGCCTGAAGGGCGCCGCGTCAACCCGGTAACGACGGTCGCGCCATTGAAGCCGGCGATGACGGTCGAGGACATCTACGCCCGCGCCGAGGCGACGCTCAGGGAATGCCTCGTCAACGGCGCGACCCGGATGCGCACCCAGGTCGAGATCGACCCCGGCATTGGCCTCAGGGGTTTCGAGGCGATCCGCGCGCTCGCCGACGCTTACAGATGGGCGATCGACATCGAACCTTGCGTCTTCCCGCAGGATGGGCTGACCAACTACCCCGGCACCGAGGAGCTGCTGGTCGAGGCCTTGAAGGCCGGCGCTCCGGTGCTTGGCGCCGCGCCTCGCTACGACAGCGATCCGGCGGCGCAAATCGACCGCATCTTCGCCCTTGCGCGCGAGTTCGATGTCGATCTCGACCTGCATCTCGATGTCGGCGACAGCACCGACCACATGGACATCCGCCAGGTCCTTGATCTGACCGAGCGCTGCCGGCGCGGCGGGCGGGTTGTCGTCGGCCATATGGCGAAATTATCGCTGATGCCGCCGCATCAGAGCGCGGCGATGGCGCGCCGGCTCGCCGACGCCGGGATCGCGGTGACAGTGCTGCCGGCGACCGACCTCTATTTGATGGGCCGCGACCGCGACCACGATGTCCGCCGCGGCGTCGCCGACGCCAACCATCTCCACGAGCACGGCGTCACCTGCTCGCTGTCGAGCAACAACATCCTCAATCCGGCGACGCCCTACGGCGATTGCTCGCTGATCCGCATCGCCAATCTGCACGCCAATGTCCTGCAGGTGGTCGGCGCGCAGCGGCTGCGCGAGCTGTTCCTGATGCTGAGCGAGCACTCGGCACGGCTCTTGAACCTCGCGGATTACGGGCTCGAAATCGGCAAGCCGGCCGACATCGTCGTCATCGACGCAACGACGCCGGAACAGGCGGTCGCCGAAATTCGTCCGCCGCTCGCGGTCTGGAAACGCGGCCGGCGCACCGTCACCCGACAGCCGCCGGAATTGCACGTGCCGGCTTGAAACAAGCGCGGTTCCAGGACCGATGCCGGAGGTTGGCACGATGTGCCGCCGCGCTTGACCGTCAGCTTAACGGCGTGAAGGCGGTCTCGCGGGTGCGAAGCACGACGGCGCCGGTAATGACAGCCGAGCCGATCAGGTAAACCGCCGGGGCATAGGGACTGCCCGTCTCGCGCACCAGCCAGGTGGCGATGAACGGCGCGAAGCCGCCGAAGAGCGCCACCGCGCAGTTGTAGCCGACAGACATCGAGGTGTAGCGCACCCGGGTCGGGATGATCTCGGTGAGGAACGACGCGCAGGTCGCCGCGTAGGGGGCGTAGAACACCATCATCAACAGCTGCCCGACGATCGTCAGCGCCAGGTTGCCCGACGACGCCAGGAGAAAGAACGGAAAGCCGAGCACGATAAAGGCGAAGCAGGAGCCGAGCATCAGCGGCCGCCGCCCGACCCGGTCGGACAGCGCGCCGAGGCCCGGCAGCAACGCGATCATCACCGCCAGGCTGCCGGTGCTGATCCACAGCGCGTAACCTTGCGGCAATTTGCCGACCGTGACCACGTAACTCGTCATGTAGATGAGCGCGATGTAGTACGCGACGGTGTTGAAAAGCGTGCTGCCGAAGGCGAGCAGCGTCTGCCGCGGGTGGCGCAAGATCGCTTCGGCGAGCGGTGCCGTCGCTACCGCCCCGTGCTCCTCGATCTCGGTGTAGATCGGGGTGTCGCTGACGCGCCAACGCATATAGGCGCCGACCAGCCCGACAGCGATGCCGAAGAGGAACGGCAGCCGCCATCCCCAAGCGAGCCGGTCGGCCTGCGATAGCGCCGAGTTGAGCAACGCCGCCGTCAGCGACCCAAGGAGAAAGCCGCTGGCGACGCCGACCAGCTGGAACGAGCCGAAAAAGCCGCGCCGGTGCTGCGGCGCGTATTCCACGATATAGGCGCTCGAGCCGCCGAACTCACCGCCGGTCGAGAGGCCCTGGAACAGCCGCACCACGACGAGCAGGATCGGCGCTGCGATGCCGACCTGCGCGTAGGTCGGCAGCAGCCCGATCGCGAAGGTCGACAACGCCATCACGAAGATGACCGCGCTCAACGCCTTGCGGCGGCCGTGGCGGTCGCCGTAGATGCCGAACACGATCGAGCCGATCGGCCGCATCACGAAACCGACGCCGAACACCGCGAAGGTCAAGAGCAGCGACACCGTCGGATCGCCGGAGGGAAAGAACAGCGCCGAGATGGTCGGCACGAGATAGCCGTAGACGCCGAAATCGTACCATTCGAGCACATTGCCGATGGTGCCGGCGATGATCGCCCGCTGATAGCTCGATCCTTTCGCCGGTACCGCCGCCGCTGTCATGTCCTGTCCCCGCTTTGCGGATCTCCCGTCACTATCGTGAGAGAAGACGCGGAGAACGCGCCAGAGCCAATCGCGCCGATCCCCCATGCGCTTGCGCGCGGGCGGCTCGTCACTTCTCTGGCGCCGGCCCGCCCTTGGTCCAGCGGAAGCTGGTGAGGATGCCGTCCTCGAACTGGCATTCGGCGGCGAGGTCGCGCTCGCCCGGCGCGTCCTTCGGCAGGTCGCGCGTGCCCTCGACCCGCGCGACCATGGTGCGCAGGCCGGTATTCTCGGACGTGCGCTGCCCGAGCTCGATATCGGTGAACGGCGCCGCCCGCTTCATGATGTCGGCACAGCGGTCGGCCAGCCCGACGCTGTCGAGATTGACCTTGGCGCCGACGCCGCGCGCCCAGTCGCAACCGCCGGCAAGGCCGGCGACGGCAAACACTACGGCAATCGCGGCGAGCGGGCGCATGTCGGGGAGATTATCGCATCCGCTCTTGGTTGCGCACTAGATGCAGCGGCGCCTCGCCGATCAGCGCGCGCCGACAATTCGCCACCGCCCGACGCAGCGACACGTCGCGCGTCCGCTTGCTGACGGGAAAGGTCACGACGAGGGATCCAAGGGTCATCCAATGCCTCTCCAGTCCGGCCAGGGCGATTTTAGCGTATTATGCCAGCGCCATGCCGACGAAACCTCGATCCGCCGCGCCGGCGACCTTATGGACGACGCGGCTTGACCGCGCCGCCGTGGCGCCGCTGTCGCGCCAGCTCGCCGCCGCGCTGCGCGAGGCGCTGAGCGAAGAGCGGATCGAGACCGGCGCCCGCCTGCCCTCGACCCGGGCGCTGGCGCGGGAGCTCGGCCTCGCGCGCAGCACGATCGTCGGCGTTTTCGAGCAGCTCGCGGCCGAGGGCTACATCGCCGGGAGGCCGGGCTCCGGCTATTTCGCCGCCGCGCCGCTCGGCGCGCGCAACCCGCCGACCGATGCCCAGCCCGCGGCGCCGCGGCCGCTGTCCCGCCGCGGCGAAATGCTGCGCGGCTATACGGCGGCGACCCGCGCGACGCCGCGCCCGTTCGAGCTCGGCTATGCCGAAATCGACTCCGGCTTTGTCGCGACTTGGAAGCGGCTCGCCTCGCGCGTTTTGTCCGGCCGCTCAAGCCTGGTGTGGAATTACGGCGATCCGCAGGGCGACCCGGCGCTGCGCCGCGCAATCGCCGATTACCTCGCCGCCGCGCGCGGCGTGCGCTGTGTCCCGGAGCAGATCGTGCTGACCTCGGGCACGCAGCAGGGGCTGTCGCTCGCGGTTCAGGTGCTGCTCGACCCCGGCGCGGCGGCCTGGGTCGAGGATCCGTGCTACCGCGCGACAATCGACATCCTGCGCGCCGCCGAGGCGCGTATCGTGCCGGTGCCGGTCGACGACCAGGGGCTCGACATCGCCGCCGGCCAGCGCCGCTTCGGCTCCCATAATAAATTCGGGCCGCCGCGCCTCGTCTACACCACCCCGTCGCGGCAATACCCGCTCGGAATGGCGATGCCGCTCGCGCGGCGCGCGGCGCTGCTCGCCTGGGCCGCGCGGGAGGGCGCGTGGATCATCGAGGACGATTACGAAAGCGAGTTCCAGGCGCCGGGGCAGATGCTGCCCTCGCTGCAAGGTCTCGATCGCGCCGAACAGGTCATTTATCTCGGCACGTTCAGCAAGCTCTTGTTCCCGTCGCTGCGGCTCGGCTACGCGGTGCTGCCCGAGGAGCTGGTCGCGTCGTTCGCCGGCGCCCGGCACCTCGCCGACCGGCAAAGCTCCGCGCTCCTCCAGGCGATCATGCTCGAATTCATGCTCGACGGCCATTTCGCGCGCCATTTGAAGCGGATGCGGGCGCGTTACGCCGAGCGCCAGCATTTCCTGATCGATCTGCTGACGCGTCGACTCGGCGATGTGCTCGACATCCGGCCGGTCGAGAGCGGTATGTACTTGACCGCCTGGCTGCCGCCCGGCTGGTCCGACGAGGAAGCGGCCAAGGCGCTCGCCGCAGCGGGCGTCTCCGCCGTGCCGCTGTCCTCGCTGACCCTGGAGACCACACGGCCGCCGGGGCTGGTGCTGGGCTATACCGGCCATGGCGAGGCGGCGATGTCGCGCGCGGTGGAGACTATGAAAGCGGTGCTGAGGCGGCCAACTGGTCTTGCTAATCTGTCGAAACCGGACCTTCGAGCAGACCGCATTCGGGCCTAGGGTCGCGCCCCTTAAGTTTGGAGCGCGTACCATGCCCGATACCGCCGGCCTGCCGTCTTACGCCCCGACGCCGCGCACCCGCGTGCGTCGTCATCCGGAGCGCGCGCATTACGACCGCGAGACGGTGTTCGCGATCCTCGACGCGGCGCTGATGTGCCATATCGGTTATGTCATCGACGGCAAACCATACGTGACGCCGACGCTGTTCTGGCGCGAGGGCGAGCGGCTCTACTGGCACGGCTCGTCGGCGAGTCGGATGCTGCGCACCCAGGCCGTGGGCATCCCGGTCTGCCTCACCGTCAGCCATGTCGACGCGTTGATCCTCGCGCGCTGCGCCTTCCGCCATTCATTGAACTACCGCGCGGTGATGGCGTTCGGCACCGCCGCGATCGTCGACGACCCAGCCGAGAAGGAGGCCGGGCTCAACGCTTTCATCGAACGGACCTATCCCGGCCGCACCGCGATCATGCGGGCAATCCTGCCGCAGGAGCTGAAGGCGACCTCGCTGATGGGCATGACGATCGAGAGCGCCTCGGCCAAGATCAGGAGCGGCGGCCCGCTCGACCTCGAGCAGGATTACGCCGCCGATTGCTGGGCCGGCACGCTGCCGATTACGCCGCGCCTGGGCGTGCCGATCCCCGATCCGCTGGCGCCGCCGCGCGCCCAGCCGGCGCCCGAGATCGGCCATTTCGCTGAGGGCGCGGCGTTCGACCAGGTCCTGCTGGCGCTCGCCGGGAAGGGCCGGCAATGAGCGGAAACGTCAACCCTCTCGGCCAGCCGATCGGCTTTCCCGTCGACGGCTGGAAAGGGCGCCGGCGGCCGCCGCTGACCCCGATGCACGGACGGTTCTGCCGGGTCGAGGCGCTGGACCCCGACCTCCATGCGCGCGACCTCCACGCCGCCAACAGCGCCGACCGCGACGGCCGGATGTGGACCTATCTGCCGTGGGGTCCCTACGCCGGGTTCGACGACTACCTCGCCGACATGAAAGCCGGCCTGCGGCGCGAGCATTTCACCACCTACGCCGTCATCGATCTCGCTTCCGGCAAGGCGGTCGGCGTCGTCAGCTATCTCAACATCAACCTCGCTGCCGGTAGCATCGAGGTCGGCGGCATCGCCTATTCGCCCGCGCTCCAGAAAAAGTCGGCCGGCACCGAGGCGATGCATCTGATGATGCGCGGCGTCTTCGACGAACTCGGCTATCGCCGCTACGAGTGGAAGTGCAATGCGCTGAACGCGCCGTCGCGCGCCGCGGCGACGCGCTACGGTTTCCGCTTCGAGGGGATTTTCCGCCAGGCGGACGTCGTCAAGGGCCGCAACCGCGACACCGCCTGGTTCTCGATCACCGACCGCGAGTGGCCGGCGGTCAAGGCCGCGTTCGAGCGCTGGCTCGATCCGGCGAATTTCGATGGCGAAGGCCGGCAGCGCGAAAGCCTGTCGGCGCTGACCGGGCAGGCTTTGACATAGGTTCCGCTGCGTGGCACCGGCCGGTGCCGAAGGCGGCGCTGATGCGCCGCCCGCACTTGAAACCCTACTCCGCCGCCATCGCCGCGAGGCGGCGGCGCGCGGCGCGCTTGTCGCCGATCAGCGCCACCACCGCGACGGTGATCATTACGATGACGCTGGCGCCGAACACCCAGCGCGGAGCGCCATGGTCCATTATGAAACCGAACATCAGCGGCCCGACCATCCCGCCGATGCTGAACCCGCTGGTGACGACGCCGAAGGTGCGGCCCATCGCGCCCGGCGGCGCGGCGGCGCGCACTAGCATGTCGCGCGACGGCATGATGAGGCCCCCGAGGAGCCCGGCGGCCCCCATCGCCGCCATTAGCGGGGCCGCGCCCAGCCCCAGAGTGCCGATCGCCAGCACGATGCACGCATTGATCGCGTAACCGACCGCGGCGACCTCGGCATGGCGGCGCGTCTTGTCGGCGATGAACCCACCGGCGAGCACGCCCAGCGCCTGCATCGACAGATAAACGGTAAGGGCGACGCTCGCGGTCGCCAGCGGCGTGCCGAAGGCGCCGCGCAGCGCGACGACCGAGAAATTGCTGATGCCGCTGCCCGACAGGCTCAACAGCGCGAAGAACCCGGTGAGGAAGATGATCGTCGGGGTCAGCACCGCGGTGAGGCCGATCCTTGGCGTGGCGTGCTGGCCCGCGGGTGCGGCCGGCTGCCGATTGTCGACGCGGGGGGAGAAAATCAGCGGCAGCGCCGCGACGAGCGCGACGCCGCTGACGGCGAAGATCGCGGCCTGAAGGCCGAATGCCGCGGCGATCGGCAAGATCGTCACCGGCGCCACGGCATTGCCGAGAAACCCAGCGAAAGTGTGGACCGAAAACGCCCGGCCGACGCGCGCCGGCGGGATGATCGCCGACAGGATCGCGTAGTCAGCCGGGTGGAAGACGCTGCCGGAGAGGCCGACAAACGCCATCGCCAGCAACAGATGCGGATAGGTCGGCGACAGCCCGAGGCCGATGAAGGCGAGGGCGCTGACCACGAGGCCAAAGAGCAGCATCACGCGGGAGCCGATCCGGTCGACGAGAAACCCGACCGGCAATTGCGCCGCCACCGCCACGATATTGCCCACGGTCAGCGCGAAACCCAGCTCGACAAAGCCGATGCCGAGCTGCGCGGTGAGGAACGGAAACAGCGGCGGCAGGACCAGACTCTGGAAATGCTGGACAAAATGCGCCGAGGAGACGACCGCGATCGCGCGCGCTTCGCGGCCGCGGCCACCGCCGTGTCTGTCACGCATCCGCTCG
>Ga0182015_10006384_pt1 | contig 11873 bp, 14 predicted proteins | sample 712P3MmetaG_FD_120478 | JGI IMG/M metagenome (GOLD analysis project Ga0182015, IMG submission 120478) | Permafrost microbial communities from Stordalen Mire, Sweden - 712P3M metaG | ecosystem: Environmental > Terrestrial > Soil > Wetlands > Permafrost | place: Sweden: Stordalen | collected...
GAGGACTCATGCGCCGCGTTTTGAAGACGATGAAGGTATAGGCGCCGATGCCCGCTGTTGTCGTTGCGAAGGCCGACGATGAGATCGCGGATCTCATCGACCGGATCCGCTCGTCCACCGATCCGGACGTCGGGCTGGTGGTCCCGGGCTCGAGCCGCGCCCTCGAAACCCCGCTGAACGTTCGCCTGCTCGCGCAGTTCAGCAACCATTCCGGCCGCCGTACCTCGATCGTGACCGAGGATCCGCGCCTGCAGCAGATGGCACGCGCCAGCGGGCTGCCGGTCTACGGGTCGGTCCCGGCTTTCGAGCGTGGCATCGAGCTGGCTGGACCACGGGTCGGGGGCTCGACCGCCGGTCGTGGGGCGACCGCCGCCGCGGGGGGCCTGGCGGCCGCCGTGCTGGAACCGCCGCCCACACCGCCGCCGGCGCCTCCACCGCTCAGCCCTCCCGCGCACACGCCGCCCGCATCCCGGCTGGAGTCAAGGCGCGTCATCACGCAACTCCCGCCGGCACGCAAACCCCCTCGCGGATGGGATCGCCGCCGATTCCTCTATGTGGGGGGTGCCGCCGTGGCGATCATCGGCATCATCCTGTTCATGACGCTCGCCCCGTCGGCCAAGGTGACGATCACGATCGCCGCCACCCCGCTCTCGGTCAACTCGACGCTGCAGGGGACAACCAATCCCACCCTGGCGACGCAAGCTGACCACGTGCTCACCGGCGTGGTGACCGGTACCGCATCAAGTCAGTTCACGGCAACTCCGACCGGAACCACGACATTGCCGGCGGTGGCGGCGAAGGCGACACTGCTTTTCACGACCAACGCCAGCAGCGATATCTCATTCACGCTGACCCCGGGCAACACCAACTCAGAAGTGCAGACCGCCGATCAGTCAGCCACGTTCGCGCCGTCTCACAGCACCGTCATCTGCCTCGGTCCTCAGAATCCGCCTCCGGCCGGCTCGCCATGTGGCACAAGCCCGTACAACGCGACGGCGCCATATGTCGACCTCACGGCTGGGTCGGCAGGGAATGTGAACGGCGGTACCTTGACCCTCTGGCAGGGCGATCCCTGCCCGAACCTTGTGGGTTGCCCAGGGATCAACATCAGTGTGACCAACGAGACCGGGGCGACCGGCGGCGCCGATCCCAAGCAGGTGACCGCCGCCAGCTCGACGGACGTGGCCAACTGGACTGCCCAGGTAACCCAGGTCGAGGCCGGCCTGGCGACCCAGCTGCAGACGCAACTGCAGTCCCATGCGGCGGGCAAGCCCTTTGCCAAGGATCCCGCCGGCAACGGACAGATCACCAGCTACAAGGTGACGCCGACGAGTTTCCCTCCGGCGGCCGGCGCACAATTCAGTGCCGGCACGATCACGGTGACCGGGACGTCTGAGGCGGCCATCTACGACCCCGTCGCCGCCCGCAATGACGTGATCGCCGACCTCGACAAGCTCGTCAAATCCGGCGACGTGCTCGCGCAGGGGAGTCTCACCACACCGCCGTGCGAGGTGACCCAGGCAAACGTCAACGGCACGGTCGTCCTCGCATGTTCCGCGACCGCGTTCAGCCAGCCCACCGTCAACCTCGACACCCTCAAGGCTCAGCTCACGGGCCGCAACCCGGGGAACGCTCAGAAGATCATCGAGAGCAACGTCAAGAAGGTCCAGGGCGTGACCGTGTCCGAGTGGCCTTTCAAGCTCTTCTATCTCCCGTTGCGCGCGTCACAGATCGATATCGTCGAAAACTTCGTCGCGCCTGCAACCAAGTCGCCGTGACCGCGACCGGGGACGGCACCGGTCACAGACGCGCCCTCGGCATCGATGTCGGCTCCGTTCGGGTCGGGCTGGCGATCTCCGACGAGACCTACACACTCGCCACCCCGGTTGCAACGGTCCCCAACGACTCGAGAACGCTGTGGGCACGCATCGCGCGCGAGATGGAAGATCGCGACGTGGACCGCGTGGTGATCGGATTGCCGCGTCTTCTCGACGGAAGCGAAGGCGAAGCAGCGGAGCACGCACGGAAATTCGCGGCCGAGCTTGCAACGCGAACCGCCACGCCGATCGAGTTCTGGGATGAACGCTTCACGACGACCATCGCCGAGCGATCGCTGATCGAAAGCGGAGTCCGGCGCAAGCGCCGCCGCGAGGTGATCGATGCGGTCGCCGCGTCAGTCCTGCTCCAGAACTGGCTTGACGCTCGCCCGCTTGCCGCGGCGCGGACGGCACGGTGACCACCAAGCCGCTCCGGCTGTGCCTGGTCGGTTCCGGCGTCTCGAGATCGCCGAGCCCGATGATGCACCAGGCGGCGATGCAGTCCTCCGGGGTCGAGGGCACGTATGTCATCCGCGACCTTGCCCCTCAGGATGTCGATGCGTTCATCGCCGAGCTTCGTGACGGACGCTACACCGGCTGCAACGTCACCACGCCGTACAAGTCGGTGATGGCGGCTCGTTGCGACCACCTCGAGGGCGATGCCGAGTCACTTGGCGTCGTCAACACGATCACCGTCCGAGGAGGACGGCTGCTCGGCGTGACGACGGACTCGGACGGCTTCGAGCTTGCGCTGAGCGAGGGCTCGATGTGGCCGCGACAGGGGGCGACCGCGCTGGTGCTCGGCGCGGGCGGCGCCGCCGCCGCGGTCGCGCTGGCGCTCACCCGCGTGCCGCTGCTCCGGCTGCGCATCGCGGCGCGTCGCGACGACGCCGCCGCCGACCTCGTCAAGCGCCTCCGCGGATCGGGCGATATCGCCACCGTCCCATGGGATCGTGACGCCATCGCGGCGACGTCGAGGCACTCGGCGATCGTGGTCAACGCGACCCCGGTCGGGCTGGACTCGCTTCCCTTCGACCCGCGTTCGGTGCCGCGGGCGTGCAGCATCGTCGACCTGCGCTATCGTCCGCGTCCCGTCGATGTTGTTGCTGCTGCCATCGAATCGGGCCATCGCGCCAGCGACGGGCTGGAGATGCTGCTCCAGCAAGGATTGCTGAGCTTCCAGATCTGGACCGGGAAGATCGCGCCGGCAGGTGCGGTGCGCAACGCCCTGCTCCGGGCAGTCGAGACGTGAATCCGCCGCTGGTCATCGCCGGCGTCACGGTCGCCGGTGGCCTCGTCGGGCTGGGGTCCGGGTGGCTTGCGGTTGCGCTCGAGAAGTTCGAGAAGCTCGAGGATGAGGAACGCCAGGAGCGCATCGAATACGAACGGGACATCGCCGAGGAGTTGATCAGAGCGGCGGCGGCGGGGGAGGACCCGGAACCGGCTCGCCCGTGGGCAGGCGAACGTTATGGCTGGACCTGGCTGGAACGCTGGCTCTCGCCGGCGCTGGGAGCGATCGGCTTTGGTACCTTCGCCGCGCACGAGCAGTTCGGAACCGGGCTGCTCATCCACCTCCTGTGGATCACGATCTTCGTTCACGTGGTCGACTTCGACCTCAAACACCGCCTCATCCTCAACGTCATCACGTACCCGGCCGTCCTCGTGGCGATCGTGCTGAGCGAATGGTCGCCGCGGCTCACGGTGACCGGCGCGGTGATCGGCGCGGTCGGCGTGGCGGCGTTCTTCTTCGTGCAGAACCTGGTCTCGCGAGGGAGCATCGGACTGGGCGACGCCAAGCTCGGGGCCCTCGTGGGCGCGGTGACCGGCGCCGGCCCGACGAGCGCGAGCCTCGGCGCGGTCTACGCGGTGATCGCGGGGGTCTTCATCGGCGGCGCCACGGCGATCGTTCTGCTCATAACACGCGTCCGCAAGCTCAAGGACCCGATACCCTATGGTCCGTTCCTCTGTGCGGGTGCAGCGCTCATCCTGTACCTCGGTCCGTGACCCGCACGAGTCCAGGGGTTCGTTGAGGTAAGCCAATGCCGACGCAGTTGATGCCGGGGGAGCGGTCGATCGCGCTGGTTCGCCAGCACTGGTCCGTGCTGGCCGGTCATGTGCTGGGCGCGATCGTCGTCATCGTGGTCGCGATCGTCCTCGATGCCAAGCTGCCGATGAAGGTCGGCTCCACGTCGATCACGACGGCCAAGAACATCGTCGCGCTGGTGCTCATCGTCGCGGCGGTGCTCTGGGCCGGCCTGCGCATCCTGCGCTGGCGATTCGCCACGTATCACCTGACCGACCGGCGAATCATCATGGAGGGCGGCATCCTGTCGAGGACGGCGGAGACGATTCCGCTCGACCGCATTCAGAACACGGTGATTCACCGGCCGCTCGGCGACCGTCTGATCGGCGCAGGTGACATCGAGATCGAGTCGGCCGGACGCGACGGCGTCGAGGTGCTCCATCGCATTCCCAAGGCCGAGGCCTTCTACAACGAGCTTCTCACCGAAATGAACACGCCCCCGTCCGCGGGCGCGCCACCCCGGCCGGCAGGACTCTGAGTCAGCGACCCCTGGCGCGGTCAGCGGCGCCGGGCAAGGGCAGCGATGCGATGCCGTGCCTCGCCGGCGGCGGCATCCGATCCCTCGCGGATCACCTCGCGGTAGGCGCAGATCGCCCTGATCACATCTCCGTGAGCGTCGAGCAGCCGGGCGATACGGAGGTTCTCCGGGGTCGTCCGTTCAACGCCGGTTGCCTCACCCATGCACAGCAGTCTTGGCGTCCACCCGGGACCTGACACGGACGAACCAACGGCGCTGTGAGGTGCGCGGATGGGGAAATCGGCGCCCGCCAATACAATCCGCTGTACATGCTTCGATTTCTCACGGCCGGCGAGTCGCACGGCCCTCAGCTCACGGTGATCGTCGAGGGCGTGCCAGCGGGGCTGGCGATGGACGCCATCCGCGACATCGATCCGGATCTGCGCCGCCGCCAGGGTGGTCACGGGCGGGGAAAACGCCAGCAGATCGAGCACGACACCGCTCGGATCGTGAGCGGAGTCCGCGGCGGTAAGACGCTCGGATCGCCCATCACGCTGGTGGTCGAGAACCGTGACTGGGAGAACTGGAAAGGCCCGATGCAGGTGGAGGCGCGGGGCTTCAAGTCCAAACGGGTGACCCGGGTCCGCCCAGGTCACGCCGACCTCGCCGGGGTCCTGAAGTACGGATTCAGCGACGCGCGCGATGTCCTCGAACGGGCCAGCGCTCGCGAGACAGCCGCCCGTGTGGCTGCCGGAGCCGTGGCGAGGACACTGATCGCGGCAATCGGGGTCGAGGTGCACTCATGCGTCGTCCGGATCGGCGACATCCACGTTCCGGTGCCGGACGGCGAGGTTGCGTGGGACGCCATCGAGCGCTCTCCGGTTCGCTGCGCCGATGCGGGCGCGTCGGCTCGCATGGTCGCCGCCATCGATGGGGCGCGCGAGCGTGGCGATACGCTCGGCGGCACCGCATACGTGGTGGCGTCGCACGTTCCGGCCGGACTTGGCAGTTACGTCCACTGGGACCGTCGTGTCGACGGGCTCATCGCGCAGGCGATGTGCAGCATTCCGTCGGTCAAGGGAGTGGAGCTGGGTGCCGCGGTGATTGCCGCGCAATCGCCCGGCTCGGAGGTGCACGACGAGCCGCGCTGGGATGCGCAGCTCGGCTTCCACCACCTGACCAACCGGCAGGGCGGTCTCGCCGGTGGGGTGACCGACGGCGAGCCGGTCTGGGCACTCGTCCACTTCAAGCCGATATCGACGCTCCTGCACCCGCTGCGCAGCGTCGATATCCACACAGGCTCGGAGATCAACGCCCACTACGAGCGCAGCGATATCTGTGTCGTCCCGGCCGGAGCGGTTGTCGCGGAGTCGATGCTCGCATGGGTGCTCGCCGTAGCCGCGATGGAGAAGTTCGGCGGCGACACGCTCGGCGAGATGCGTCGGGCAGTGGCCGCGCATCGCCGCGCCGTCAACCGGCTGCGATGAGCGCGGTTCGCCGCATCGCGTTGGTGGGGCTGCCCGGCTCGGGCAAGAGCACCATCGCCAGGCTTATTGCGCAACGTCTCGGTTGGGACGCCGTCGACATCGACGACGAGATCGCAAAGACCTCGGGTCGATCCCCTGCGTCGATCATCACCGCGGACGGTGAGGCGGCGTTCCGCGACCTCGAGCTGATCACGCTCGAGCAGGTGCTCCGTCGCCCCGGCCCCCTGGTCATCGCCTGCGGGGGCGGGCTCATAACTCAGGCGGCCGCCCGCCGTCTGCTGACCGGATTGGCCACGGTTGTGTGGCTCGACGCAGCCGACGACCTGCTGATCGGGCGTGTCGGCGACGGCGCGGATCGTCCAATGCTCGGCCGGTCTGTGGCGGCAGCGATTCCTCAACTGCGCGGCACCCGCGCGCGGGCTCATCAGGTCGCGCATCTCCGCGTCAGCACGGGCGACGCGCCCGAGGGCGTCGCGGCGCGAGTCATCGCAGCCACCGACGGCGCGATCCGCATCAACCTCGCTGAACGCGCCTACCACGTCGAGGTGCGCCCTGGAGCGCTCGACGATGTAGTCCTTCACCTTCCAGGTGGCGCGACGCGGGTCGCGTTGCTGGCCGATCGAGCGGTACGGCCCGCCACTGAACGGCTGGTCGCCTCGCTGCGCAGCTCTGGGATCGCCACGACCGTGTTCCAGGTTCCAGGGGGCGAGCAGCTCAAGACGTGGGCGACCGCCGGCCGCCTGCTCGCGCGGCTTGGCACCGCGGGCTTGCAGCGCAACGACTGCGTGGTCGCGCTCGGCGGCGGCACGGTGGGGGACGTCGCCGGGTTTGTCGCGGCCACCTATCTGCGCGGGATTGCGTGGGTGAACGTGCCAACCACGCTGCTCGCGATGGTTGACAGCGGCATCGGCGGCAAGACCGGGGTCAATCTCACCCGGGGCAAGAACCTCGCCGGGGCCATCTGGCAACCACGCGCCGTGATCTGCGACCCCGAGGTGCTGGCTACACAGGACGACCGTTCATTCCGTTCCGCCTTCGCCGAGATCGTCAAGTATTCGATGATCGTTGACACGTCGCTCGTGGGCGACCTCGACGGAAACCTCGCTCGACTGCTTCGGCGCGAGAGCGACGCGCTGACCGCGGCGATCCGCGAGTCCTGCGCCATCAAGGCCGCGATCGTCTCCGGCGACGAACGCGAGGCCGGCAACCGCGCGGTGCTCAACTACGGGCACACCGTCGGTCACGCGCTGGAGGCGACAGCCGGGTTCGGCGACCGTCTGCTCCACGGCGAGGCGGTTGCAGTGGGGATGCGCGCTGCGGGAGCGCTCAGCGTTCAGGTGCTCGGATGCCCGCCCGGGGATATCGCCTGGCAGGATGAGATGATCGGCCGGTGCGGGCTGGCGACGACAACGGTGTTTGACCCAGGGCGGGTGCTCGATCACATGCGCGCGGACAAGAAGGCTGTCGGCGATCGCCTCGGTTGGGTCCTGCTCGAAGCGAGGGGCCGCCCGCGAACCGGCGTGCCAGTGCCCGAACACGCGGTGGCCGGCGCGCTCGACGCGGTGCTGGCTCGATGAGCACGATCCTGCTCCTCAACGGACCCAACCTCGCCAGCCTCGGCGAGCGCGAACCCGACGTGTACGGGTCTGTCACGCTCGCCGCCATCGAGTCCGCGGTCCGCGATCGCGCAACGGCACTCGGTCTCGACGTGCGCTGCGAACAGACCAACCACGAGGGCGCGATGGTCGACATCCTCGAGTCGGAGCGCGGCCGGGCCGCGGGGTGCATCGTCAACCCGGGTGGCCTGACCCACACCAGCGTGGTGCTCGCTGACGCGCTCCGCGCTTTCGCCGGGCCCGTCATCGAGGTGCACCTCTCGAACATCCTCGCGCGCGAACCGTACCGGCGCGTATCGCTCTCGGCCGAGGCAGCGGTGGCGGTGATCGCGGGTCTCGGTCTCGAGGGGTACGTCCTCGCAGTCGAGGGACTGGCTAAGCTGCTCGAGGACCCGTCGACAACTGGGAGCCCCGCATGATCACCGCCTCCGACCTGCGCCCGGGTGCAACCGTCGAACGCGACGGCGACCTCTTCGAGGTCATCGACTTCTCGCACATGAAGCAGGGACGCGGCACCGCCGTGGTCCGCGCCAAGCTGCGCAATGTGACGACCGGGGCGGTCACCGACGAGACATTCCGTCCCGAGGAGAAGTTCGGTCGTGTCCGCATCGAGCGCACCGAGGCTCAGCTCCTCTACAAGGACGGTGAGAATTACGTGGTGATGGACAACACCACGTACGACCAGGTGACGATCAGCCCGGAGCAGCTCGGCAGCGGCGTCGACTACCTCAAGGAGAACGACAACCTTTTCCTCCTGCGCTTCGACGACCGCGTCCTAGGCGTCGACCTGCCGACATCGGTCGTGCTCGAGGTCACGCAGACGGAACCCGGCTTCAAGGGCGACACCGCCAACGCGTCGTTCAAGCCGGCCGTCGTCGAGACGGGGCTCGCGGTGGACGTCCCGCTGTTCGTGAACCAGGGCGATCAGATCCGGGTGGATACGCGCACCGGCCGCTACGTGGAGCGAGCGTGACCGACGTCGAGGAGCCCGAGAGTCTCCAGCTCCGCCCGGCCACGAACGGCCGCCGCCAGCTCGGCACGACGCGCGTGGCCAACGAGGTCGTGGCGTCGATCGCCGCCTTCGCGGCACTGCAGGTGTCGGGCGTTCATTCCATGTACCACCCCGGCGGCCAGCAGTTCGACCGCATCGTCCGCCGCTCACATGCGCATCGCGGCGTGCGCGTGGAGATGCGCGACGACGCGCTGCACTTGAGCCTGTACGTCGTCATGGAGTCGGGCGGCAACGTCCCGGTGGTCGGCGCCGAGGTGCAGCGTCGTGTCGCCGACGCAATCGACCGCATGCTCGCCCTGCGCGTCGAGGAGGTCAACGTCTTCGTCAGCGAGGTCGCCTTCGCGTGACCCCTGCCGTTTCAGGCACGGGGCGCCGGCGGCGTGGTCGTGAGCTCGCGCTCCGCGTACTCTTCGAGATCGAGGGTACGGAGAAGGACCCGGACTTCGCGTTGAAGTACCAGGGCGAGGACCTTCGTGCCACCGCCGACATGCGCGCATTCGCGCGCACCATCGTGGTCGGCTGCGTCGATCATCTCGACGCCATCGATGCGGCACTCGCCGCCGCCATGGAGCACTGGTCGCTCGTCGACCTCGGTAAGGTGGAGCGCGCCGTGCTCCGCCTCGGCACCTTCGAACTGCTCTACATGGAGGCGACACCGGTCGCGGTCGTGATCGACGAGTCCATCGAGCTCGGGCGCGCGTACGCGGGTGACGAGGCTGCGCAGTTCATCAACGGCGTGCTCGGGCATGTCGCACAGGAGCGGGTGTGACCGCGGCGGTCTGCTCGGTCAGCGACCTGACCCTGATGGTGCGCGATGCGCTCGCCGCACGCCCCGAGCTGGAGGATGTGCTCGTCGAGGGCGAGGTGAGCAACCTCAAGGCGCACGTCTCCGGGCACCTGTACTTCACGCTCAAGGACGCCCACTCGGCGGTTTCGTGCGTGTGCTTTCGCACCAACGCGCTGCGGATTCCCTTCCGGCCAGACAACGGCATGACCGTGGTGGCGCACGGGTCGGTGCAGGTGTATGGACAGCAGGGGCGTTATCAGCTCTATGTCGACCGCCTCGAACCCAGCGGAGTCGGCGCACTGGCGCTGGGAATCGAGCAGTTGAAGCAGCGCCTCGCCACCGAAGGACTGTTCGACGAGCGGCGCAAGCGACGCCTCCCGTTGCTGCCCCGGCGCGTGGTGGTCGTGACGTCGCGCAGCGGTGCGGCGCTGCGCGACGTGTGCACCGTCATCGCACGCCGCGCGCCCTGCATCGGCGTGGTGCTGTCGCCGGCCACCGTACAGGGCGACGGAGCGGTGGAGACGTTGATTCGCGCGCTGCAACGCGCCGACCAGGTGCGCGATGCCGACGTGATCCTCCTGGTGCGTGGTGGCGGTTCCCTGGAAGACCTGATCGCCTTCAACAGCGAGTCGCTGGCGCGCGCCATCCGGGCGACGCGCCTCCCGGTCGTGACCGGTGTGGGCCACGAGACCGACACGACCGTCGCCGACCTGGCGGCGGACCGTCGTGCCGCGACCCCATCGGCTGCCGCGGAGCTGGTGGCGCCGAGCGTGGCCGCGCTCCGCGAGGATGTCGCCGCGCGCCGCGCGCGTCTCGGGCTCGCCCTGGTCGGCCTCGTCGGGGGTCACCGGCAGCGTGTGCACATCGCCACGCTCCGCCTACGCCAGGCGTTGATGCACGAGACGTTGGTGAAGCGCCGGGCCTTCGCCCATGAGTTGTCGCGGTTCACAGTGGCGCACCCGTCGCGGCGCGTCGAGCTCGAGCGACTGCGCCTGACTCGAGCTTCCGAGCGTCTCCAGGACGCGACCGTCCGTGTCGCAGTGGCGCGCCGCGCCGCACTCACGACGCGAGCCGCGAGGGTCGCGGCGCTGTCTCCGCGGCGCACGCTCGAGCGCGGGTACTCGATCACCTCCGATGCCGATGGAAGGGTCCTGACCGATGCCACCGCGGTCCCGGTGGGTGCGCGGCTGCGCACCGTCCTCCGCCATGGAAGCCTGGAGAGCACCGTGGATCGAGTGGAGCCCGGATCCCCGTCTTCAAGCGAACGGATGTACGATTCGGATCCGGGGTCGAAAGACCGATGAACAAAGAGCGCACGGAGGACGGCATCACGGGACTCACGTACGAGGCTGCCCTTGCGGAGCTCGACATCCTGATCACCAAGCTCGAGGGCGGCAGCATCGCCCTCGAGGAAGCGATCGGCGCCTACGAGCGAGGCGTGGTGCTCGCGCAGTACTGCGCCGAGCTGCTCGAGCGCACCGAGCAGCGCGTCAACCAGCTCGTGGTCAGCGCGAGTGGTGCGATGAGCGAACGGCCTCTCGAAGCGGTGGTAACAACACCTCCGGAGCCTGCGGCCACACGGCATCTGGATATCGCACGACCGCCCATGGCTGCCACTCCGGTGCGGCCGGTGCCGCCGCGCATCGACCCCGACGACGTCCCCTTCTGACTGCGCGAATACACACAAATGTAGTATAAATGGGAACCATGACAGCTGTGTCCCAGGGGCGAATCGATCTGGAGCTGGTCGCCCGTGGGCTTGCGCCCAGCCGCGAGCGAGCCCAGGCGCTGGTCGCCGCGGGTCTCGTCGAGATTGATGGCGCCCGGGCGACGAGCGCCGACCAGCGCGTGGGACTCGCGAACGACATCCGTCTGCTCGGACGTGATCATCCGTGGGCGAGCAGGGGCGGGCTCAAGCTGGCTCCCGCGCTGGATGCGTATGGCATTGACTGCGCGGGCCGGATCTGCCTGGACGCGGGCGCCTCCACCGGCGGATTCACGGATGTGCTGCTGAGTCGCGGAGCGGCGTGCGTCTACGCGGTGGACGTGGGTCGCGGTCAGCTGGACTCGCGGCTCGCGAACGATCCGCGCGTCCGAGTGATGGACCGGACCAACCTGCGCTCGCTCACGTCGCTCCCGGGGCCCGCACCAGACCTCGTGACCCTCGACCTCTCATTCATCTCCCTGCGCGTGGTGCTGCCCGCGGTGGTCCGCCTCATCGCGCCAGCCGGCGCGGGGCTCATTGCACTGTTCAAGCCGCAGTTCGAGCTGGGCCGCAGCGCGATCGGCAAGGGCGGCATCGTCCGGGACGCCCGCGCCGCCGAGGAGGCGGCGATGGAGTTCGCGCGCTGGCTCGAGACCGAGTTCGGCGCTGCGGCAGAAGAGCCGATGCCGTCCCCGGTTCGTGGCGCCAAGGGGAATCTCGAGTGGCTGGTCGGGGCGCGTCTCGTCCACATTGCAGCGGCAGCCGGGGAGGAGCCATGAGCTCGGAACCGAGCATCGGCTTCCTGCTCCACCCCGGAGAACAGGTCGTGGTCCAGTCGGCAATTGCTCGCGCTCAAGCCTGTGGGTACGCCGCATGGACGGCGCTCGAGGATCCCGAAGGGGCGATGCA
>Ga0182015_10006385_pt1 | contig 11872 bp, 10 predicted proteins | sample 712P3MmetaG_FD_120478 | JGI IMG/M metagenome (GOLD analysis project Ga0182015, IMG submission 120478) | Permafrost microbial communities from Stordalen Mire, Sweden - 712P3M metaG | ecosystem: Environmental > Terrestrial > Soil > Wetlands > Permafrost | place: Sweden: Stordalen | collected...
ACATCGCCTTAAGCCGTAGCGCCGATCTCCAGATCGGCTGTCCTGAGGGCCTCCTGGCCCTCAGAGACCCCACAAGACCCTGAATTTTGGGTTGTCGCGCCGTCTGTGAGAAATGCGGGCTAATGCTTCTCTGATGGTTGGCTGGGTTACTGTTTTGGTAATGTTGTGGTTTGTGCTGGTCGTTAGCGCCCTCTTTGTCGTTATAAGCAGGTATTCCCAGTTAAGGGAGAGAACCCAGGAGTTTGCGATCCTGAAAATGCTGGGCGCCTCGACCGGGGATTTCTCCGACCTGCTTTGTCAGGAGACGGCATTGGTGGTTGCTCCAGGAACTGTTCTTGGGATTCTGTTGTCTTACGGCGGGCGGTACATAATTGAGACTTCTTTCCCTGATTCGCTCTTTCTGCGTCCAGCGTATGAATGGTGGCCGCTTGCCTGTCTTATTTCTGCTGTAGGATTTTTATTTGCCGCGTTGCTGGCGGTCCGGGCGGCTCTCGGGAATGACTTGGCGGCGGCACTGGGGACTGAGGAGTAGCCGCTCACGCCATCGATAATATAGGCAAAGAACTTCTGATTCACCTCACTAGGAGGTCCCCGGCCTTGATTCCCCGATATGCGCGCATTGCCGCACTCTGTCTCGCCCTGATTCCGACAACACTCGTTCCCGCCGGCTCCATTCTCGCCGCTCCCATTCACGCCGCCCCAGTTCTCGCCGCCTCGGGCCGCCCCGATGACAAATCAGCCGCCCCCACTGCCGCCCAGCTCGACGCCCTCACCGGCGAGTACACCATCCCCACCGATCCAGACACTCCCCTAAGCTTCTACGTTGTCGACGGCAAGCTGACGATCGAGTCGGAGCGCCGCGTGCCCACCGAGTTGAAGCCGGTCTCCCCGACGGAGTTTTCTACAGCCAACGACAAGTTCAACCTCCGCTTTGCTGTCGATGGCTCAGGCCAGGGCCTCAGCGTAGCGTGGTCCGACTCACCCGACGAGTCGTTCAAGAAAACAGGCCCCCCGGTCCACCATCTCTTTCACGACTACCAGCGCACCGAGGCGATGATCCCCATGCGCGACGGCATCAAGCTCCACGCGGTAATCCTCAAGCCGGCCGACATCGCCGGCCCGCTTCCCTTCCTCATTCAGCGCACCCCCTACGGCGTCGACGGAACCAACCGCGGTTCCTTCTCCGCCCAGCGCCCCGAGCTTGCCCGCGATGGCTACATCTACGTTTGCGAAGACATACGCGGTCGCTTCAAGAGCGAAGGCGAATTCGTGATGAGCCGTCCCCTTATCGATCACAGGCCCGACCACAAAGACCCCAAGGCCGTCGACGAAAGCACCGACGCCTATGACACCGTCGCTTGGTTGCTGGCCAACGTCTCAGGCCACAACGGCCGCGCCGGATTCATCGGCACCAGCTACCCCGGCTTCCTCGCCATGGCCGCTGGCATCGATCCCCACCCCGCCGTCAAGGCCATCTCGCCCCAGGCGCCCATGATCGACGTGTGGATGGGCGACGACTTCTTCCACAACGGAGCATTCCGCCAGAGTTACGGCTACGACTACGTCTACGGTCTCGAGTCGAGCAATGAGACCACCGATGTCGACTACGGCAAAGACAAAGACGGCAAACCGCGCGACGGATTCGACTACTTCCTTGAGCGCGGATCATTTGACGAGGACGTCAAGCGCTCGGGCTCAAAGCTGCTCCCCACATGGAAGCTCTTCCTCGAGCACCCCACCTACGACACCTACTGGTCCTCGCGCGGAGTCGAGCATCACCTCGACACCGTAACCGTTCCAACGCTCTCCGTCGGCGGCTACTACGACCAGGAAGACATGTTCGGCCCGCAGATCGAGTACTCCACGCTTGAGCCTCATGACGCCAACCATCAAAACTTCCTCGCCCTCGGTCCCTGGCGTCACGGCTCATGGTCTTCATCAAGCCGCCACCTTGGCGCAATTCAATATGGCGAATCCATCGGCAAGGAATTTCGCTCGCAGATCGAGGCGCCCTTCTTTGCGCACTATCTCAAAGACGATCCCGGCGTAAACGGCGCTGGTTTCGATCTCAAAAACTCTGCCAGCTTCCAGACAGGCTCCAACACCTGGAAGCGCTACTCCGAGTTTCCTCCGCTCGAATCCCAATCCACACCGCTCCACCTGCTCGGCGTCGGGACGGCAAGCTGGACCGGGACAAAAACTCCAGCAAAAACCGCATGGTTAAGCGATCCGGCCAACCCGGTACCCTATCGGCATCGACCCATCCAGCCCACCTACAGCAAAGATTCGGAGTGGTACAACTGGCTCACTGAAGATCAGCGCTTTGTCACCGACCGCAAAGACGTCGCTGTCTGGCGCCTCCCGGTTCTCAAGAAGGACCTCGTCGTCACGGGCGAAGTAATGGCCGACATCTTCGCATCGGTGTCCACAGCCGACGCCATCAGCAACGACGCCGACCTGGTGGTCAAGCTCATTGACGAGTACCCCAGCGACGATCCCGACCCCACCATGCGCGGCTACCAGCTCATGACCAACGCAGAAATCTTCCGCGGACGCTACCTTACCTCGTTCACTGACCCCAAGCCGCTGCGCTCCGGCTCCATCCACGAGTTCAAATACTCGCTCCACGACGTGGACCATGTCTTCAAAGCCGGCCATACTGTGATGGTTGAGATTCAAAGCACCTGGTTCCCGCTCTACGACCGCAACCCCCAGGTCTTCGTCCCCAACATCATGACCGCCAAACCCCCGGACTACCAACCGGCCACCATCACCATCTACTCCGACCCCGACCACGACTCCAATCTCCAGCTTCCCCTCATGAACGCCTGCGACCACATCGAGTGCTTCTGACCTGGGCCGCGACCTGACTCCCGACGCAATCCAGGTCAGCTGCAATCGCCCGCGCTTTTCCTTTGACTTGGGCGCTTCTGTTTGATATATCCGTAACAGACATATCTGTTTCGGATATATCAGGAAGCTCCATGACCCTTTTCGACCTCCTGTTGATTCTGCTTGTACTCGCTACCGCCGTTTCGTTGCTCACCCTTGCCGGCGCGCTGCTCCTTCGCCGCTGGAAACTCGCGCGACGGCTGGCCGTCGGCCTTCTCTCTGTCTGGATTGTTTACCTCGCAGCCGGAACTGTCATGGCTGTCCTGGCGCCCCAGCGAGTCCTGGCAATCGGTGAGGACCGGTGCTTCGATGAGATGTGTTTCGCTGTCACCGGATTTCAACGGACCCCGACTATCAAATCGCCGAGCGGAACAACTCGCGCTCACGGCGTCTTTTACATCGTCGACGCGCGCATCGGCAGCCGTTCCAATGGCCGCGCTCAGCATGAAGTCGGTCGCAAAGGCCTTGTGGTGGATCGAACAGGCAATTCTTACGAAGTCTCCCAAGAGGGCATGCAGGCATTCATAAGTGCCGAGGGTCCGCTGCCGGGCCTTGACGCCGAAGTGGCGCCCGGCCAGTCAATCTCCACCAGGCTCGTCTTCGACGTCCCCGCCGCCATCGCAGGCCCAGCCTTCACCCTCGGAACTACAATCCGCTTCTTCCCCCCGCGCATCATCCTCGCCAACGACGAGCACTTCCTCCACAAGCCCACGATTGTGCGTCTCGAGTAGACCACCGGCCTCGGGTGATTCTGGCGCGGGAGGAACGGCTTAATAGCCGGGACTGAAGGAGTGAGAATCGATTGACGCATATTATGTGCCCACATATACTGTGTCCATGAACATGAACATCACCCTTTCCATCGACGAGCAGCTTGTCGAGCGCGCCCGCAAAACGCTGAGCGCGACGGGGCGGACGATCAACCAGGAGATTCGCGAACATCTGGAGCAAGTTGCAGGCGACAACGATCTCGAGCTCCAGCGCGCCCTGGAGTATTTCGAGCAGACTTCAGGACAGGGAAGATCTGAACCCGGTTGGAAATGGAACCGGGATGAGATCTATGAAGACAGGCTCAAATGGCCTCGACAGTGAGTCCTGGTGGCAGGGTCTCCCGCACGTTCTTCGATACCAATGTCTTGGTCTATTCCGACGACCCGCGAGACCCGGCAAAACATCGGAAAGCTATCGCCCTGATCAAGCAGCACTTGAGCCAGCGGACCGGAATGGTCTCGATCCAGGTGCTGCAAGAGTATTTCGTCAATGCCACTGGCAAGCTGAAGCTCACCGCGGAATTGGCCAAGCGAAGAGTTGAGGTTTTCGCAAAGCTCCAGGTCGCCGAACCTACCGTCAATGACATTCTTTCAGCCATTGACTTGCACCGCCTTCACCCGTTGTCGTTTTGGGATGCGCTGATTCTACAAATGGCCAGGCAAACCGGCTGTCGCGTGCTTCTCTCCGAAGACATGCAACACGGGCAGGTGATCGACGGGGTCAGGATCGTCAATCCGTTTCTATAGCATTGATCGAGCGAACTGAATTGCAGGGGTGAAGTATGAAGCGGTCCATGGCGGACCCGCCCCGAAATTTCCATCCCTTTCCGCCGCCCTGCATCAACAACCTACGCTCCCGTTGCACTCTCAACCGAGGCCCCCATGGAATTCTCAATCGATCAAATGCTCCCCGTACTCGCCCGCACCCCCGCCACCCTCGACGCTCTCCTCCGCGATCTGCCCGAGGCGTGGACCCACGCGAATGAAGGCCCGTCAACCTGGTCGGCCTTCGACGTTGTCGGCCACCTCATCCACGGGGAGCAAACTGACTGGCTTGTTCGCACCCGCCTGATCCTCGAGCACGGCGACTCCCGCCCCTTTGACAAGTTTGACCGCGAGGCGCAGTTCCGCGACAGCGCAGGCAAAACCATGCCCCAGCTTCTCGATGAGTTCGCCCGCCTCCGCGCGGACAATCTCGTTGCCCTCCGTGCGCTCGACATCAAGCCCGAGCAGTTCGCTCTGCATGGCCGCCATCCGGCACTCGGCGCCGTCACCCTGTCCGAGCTTCTCGCCACCTGGCCCGTCCACGACATGACTCACCTGCACCAGATCGCGCGCATCCTCGCCCATCAATATCGCAGCTCCGTCGGCCCCTGGCAGCAGTATCTCGGCGTCCTCCAATGCACCGGCCACAGTGCTTAGCCGCATTTCCACAGGTCGCCGAAGTTCGTAGCAGCCTCCGGGCCGGCTGTCCTGAGGGCCTCCCGGCCCTCAGAAATCTTGGAATTCCTGATTGTCGTGCTGTCTATGTGAATTGCGGCCAAGAAGCGGCGACCTTACGGTGTGGCAAGTGAGGGCATGTCTACCCTGCAACCGTTCAAAGTGCATGAACTTTCCTGCCCTCAGCAACGTACTAAACATCAGGAAACCAAAAAATGACCATGAGATCCGCAAGGCCAGCTTTGCTGGATGTGTTCTCAGGAGTGATCGCGATCGTCGCGGTGGTTGGCACCTGCATGGCTTCGAGGGCCATCGGATTCGACTTTCGCGCGATCTATGCACTTACAGCAGCAGCATTCTTCCTGGCGGGCTTCGCGCGCGGTAAGGCGCCGGTAGGCCGCCTGGGATGGCAAGTGGTACGGGTCAGCGTGGGCGGGTTTCTGGGCACAGCGGCCCTTGTCATGAACAATGGGCCTCACCTGCTGTTTCTTCAAATTGGCCTGGTGCTGATGACTCTCGCGGTTGTAGTCGCGGGCATTATTGCCCGGAGACGCTGGCAATCGGACCGCGCCTCCAGCGTCCGGCTGTCTGCGCTCACGCTTGTCGCTGCTGGGTTGATTGTTCTCTTCGTCGTTCCAAGGATATCGACTTACGCTGCTTTTGAAAGGCCGGATCGCCCCCTCACTTCCTTCACCTTGCAGGCAGACAATCACATTCTCCATTCAGAGGACCTCAGAGGTCACGTTGTGATCCTCGCATTCTGGGCGAGCTGGTGCGTTCAGTGCCTTGAAGAACTACCCGAGTTGCAGACGGTGTATACCCGCTTTCAAAACAACCCTGAGGTGGTCTTCCTGGCCGTGGACACCGGATGGGAAGGCGAGACCATTGAAAAGGGAAATCGACGCCTCGCCCAACGCCACGTCGTTCTTCCAAACGTCTTCGATTCAGGCGCCGCCGCGCAATCGCTCGGCGGTGACGCCCTCCCCACATTAGTCGTCATCGACCGAAACGGTTCCGTGAAGCTTGTCCATCATGGATACGACCGGGGCGAGCATCTTGAACAGGCGCTTACCAGCAAAGTCGAAGAACTGCTGAAGGAAACAAAACGATAGTCTCGGGTGATGCTCAACAAGCGTGACGCGATTGCCCCGTATTCCGGCCTTCCCAGCCCCTTCGCTCTTACCCACATTCGCGCTAGAATAGAAACAGCGATGGCTCTCCACTTTCCCATCCCGGCTCTCCTCTAGCGGCGCCCGCCGCCTTTTGCCGTTCTCCGCGCATTCCCTGACACATTTCAAGAGACAAAGCCAACGCCGCAACTGTGCGGGCCCCGGGAACCCTAATTCCGGGCCCAAACAATTCTGGAGAGACCACCATGATCGATCGCCTCGAACAAATGGAGCAGCACTTCAACGAACTACAGGCGCAATACGGACTGCCCGAGGTCCTCAACGACCACGAAAAATCGCAAAAAATCTCCCGGGCTCTCCGCGAAATCGAGGAGCCCGTTGAAAAGTTTCGCGAGCTTAAAAAAGTTCGCCAGGCCCTGGCCGAGGCGCGCGCCATGCTCGCCGACCCTGACATGAAAGAGATGGCCGCGGAAGAAATAGCCGGCCTCGAGCCGCGTGAGCCGGAACTCGAGTCCGAGCTCAAACTGCTGCTCCTTCCCCAGGACCCCAACGACGAGAAAAACGTGATCCTCGAAATCCGCGCGGGCACAGGCGGCGACGAGGCTTCACTCTTTGCAGCGGAAATCTTCCGCATGTACACCCGCTTTGCCGAGCAGCACCGCTGGAAGGTCGAAGTCATGTCCCTTTCCGAGTCCGGCGTCGGAGGCTACAAAGAAGTCATCGCCATCATTGAGGGCGACCGCGTTCACTCGCAGCTCAAGTGGGAGTCGGGTGTACACCGCGTGCAGCGCGTTCCCGCCACTGAAACCCAGGGCCGCGTCCACACATCTGCCATCACCGTGGCCGTGCTGCCCGAGGCCGAAGAAGTCGACATCAAAATCGAAGCCAAGGACCTTCGCATCGATACCTTCTGCTCATCGGGCCCCGGCGGCCAGTCCGTCAACACAACATATTCTGCAGTCCGCATCACTCACATCCCCACTGGCACCGTCGTCAGTTGCCAGGACGAAAAGTCCCAGATCAAGAATCGCGAGAAAGGCATGCGCGTTCTGCGCTCGCGCCTCTACGAAGTGGAGATGGACAAGCAAAACGCCGAACTCGCCAGCGCGCGCAAGCAGCAGGTGGGCTCAGGCGACCGCGCTGAGAAGATTCGCACCTACAACTTCCCGCAGAACCGCCTCACCGACCACCGCATCGGCCTCACGCTCCACCAGCTCGACCTCATCATGGAAGGCCGCCTCCAGCCCGTTGTCGATGCTCTCATCACGCACTTCCAGGCCGAGCAGCTCAAGGCCGACACACAGGCAGCGTAAGGATTATTTACGGATGTTAGCGGTTCGCAATTACATCGAGATCGGCGGATTCGAACTGGAGAGCGGTCCTCACCCAGAGCAAGGGCTCCGCGACTCAGAGAGGCTGCTACTCCATGTACTCGGGAGGGATCGCACTTGGCTGGCAGCCAACCAGCGCAGCGGCATATCCCACGAGCACCACCGTCAATGGTGGGGCCTGATTCAGCGCCGCCTCACCGGCGAGCCCATCCAATACATCACCGGCGAAACTGAGTTCTACGGCCTTCCCTTTCGCGTCACTCCCGCCGTGCTCATTCCCCGCCCAGAGACCGAGCACCTCGTCGAAGAAGTCCTCAAGCGCGCAATTCAACTGCGGGTGCCCCAGGTCCCCTTAGGGACCTGGGAAGCTGACGCGCTCAGCTCGCCCGGGACGCGACCTCCAACAATTCGAATCCTCGACATCGGCACAGGCTCAGGCTGCATCGCCGTTGCACTCGCGCGCCATCTGCCCCTCGCGTCCATCACTGCGATTGATCTTTCCCCCGACGCGCTCGCCGTCGCCCGCGAAAACGCCGCCCTCAACGGAGTCGCCGACCGAATCCGCTTTCTTCCGGGCGACCTGCTCGCTCCCGTCGCCAACGAGAGCTTCGACATCGTCGTCTCCAACCCGCCCTACGTTCCCACCGCCGACCGCAGTTCCCTGTCGATAGAGGTCCGCGACCACGAACCCGCCCTCGCGCTCTTCGCCGGTGACGACGGCCTCGACCTCTACCGTCGCATCGCTCCTGCTGCAGATCGCGTGCTTGCTCCCGGCGGCCTGCTCGCCCTTGAAATCGGCTTCGCCCAGCAGGCGGCCATCACTGCACTCCTCACCGCCGCGGGCTTTCAGTCGATCGAAGCCTTCCCCGATCTCCAAGGCATTCCCCGCGTAGTCTGCGCCGTCCGCGGCCACGCCTAGCTCTGGGTGCCCCAGGTTCGCCACGCTTCATGTGGCTAACCTGGGATATCTATAGCCCTTTCCTTCTCTCCATCGCCGGGTGCCCCAGGTTCGCCACGCTTCGTGTGGCTAACCTGGGATATCTATAGTCCTTTCCTTCTCTCCATCCCCGGGTGCCCCAGGTTCGCCACGCTTCGTGTGGCTAACCTGGGATATCTAGAGTCCTTTCCTTCTCTCCATCCCTGGGTGCCCCAGGTTCGCCACGCTTCGTGTGGCTAACCTGGGATATCTATAGTCCTTTCCTTCTCTCCATCCCTGGGTGCCCCAGGTTCGCCACGTCCCGTGTGGCTAACCTGGGATATCTATAGTCCCTTCCTTCTCTCCATCCCCGGGTGCCCCAGGTTCGCCACGTCCCGTGTGGCTAACCTGGGATATCTATAGTCCTTTCCTTCTCTCCATCGCTGGGTGCCCCAGGTTCGCCACGTCTCGTGTGGCTAACCTGGGATATCTATAGTCCTTCCCTTCTCTCCATCCCTGGGTGCCCCAGGTTCGCCACGTCTCGTGTGGCTAACCTGGGATATCTATAGTCCTTTCCTTCTCTCCATCGCCGGGTGCCCCAGGTTCGCCACGCTTCGTGTGGCTAACCTGGGATATCTAGAGTCCTTTCCTCCTCTCCATCGCTGGGTGCCCCAGGTTCGCCACGTCTCGTGTGGCTAACCTGGGATATCTATAGCCCTTTCCTTCTCTCCATCCCTGGGTGCCCCAGGTTCGCCAAGTCTCGTGTGGCTAACCTGGGATATCTATAGTCCCTTCCTCCTCTCCATCCCTGTGTGCCCCAGGTTCGCCACGCTTCGTGTGGCTAACCTGGGATATCTATAGTCCTTCCCTTCCCTCCATCCCCGGGTGCCCCAGGTTCGCCACGTCTCGTGTGGCTAACCTGGGATATCTATAGTCCTTTCCTTCTCTCCATCCCCGGGTGCCCCAGGTTCGCCACGTCTCATGTGGCTAACCTGGGATATCTATAGTCCTTTCCTTCTCTCCATCCCTGGGTACCCCACCCTTTCCGGTCGCCGCGGCGACCGGAAAGGGTGGGACGAAATATCGCTGTTTTCATCACAGCCCGCCCACCCCGGCCCCGTGCATTAGACTTCATTTCTGGAAAGGATCCAACCCATGCCATCCTCCAAAGGTTATGCCGCCCAAAATGCGGAGTCTCCACTTGCGCCCCATGCATTTTCGCGTCGCGACCACGGCCCCACCGAACTCACCATCGACATCTTGTTCTGCGGTGTCTGCCACTCTGACCTCCACATGACGCGCAACGAGTGGGGCAACGCTTCATATCCCATGGTCCCAGGACACGAAATCGTCGGCCGCGTCAGCGCCGTCGGCAGCGCCATAACCAAGTTCAAGCTCGGAGACATAGCCGCCGTCGGCGTCATCGTCGACTCATGCCGCCACTGCGCGCCGTGCCGTCGCGGCGAAGAGCATTTCTGCGCCGAAGGCGCAACCCTCACCTACGCCGCCAAAGATCGTGTAGACGGCTCGACCACCATGGGCGGATACGCGTCCAATTATGTCGTCGACGAACGCTTCGCCCATCGCGTGCCCGCCAATCTCGACCTTGCCGCCGTCGCGCCGCTGCTCTGCGCTGGCATCACCACCTACTCTCCTCTGCGCCACTGGAACGTAGGCCCTGGCAAGAAAGTCGGCATCGTCGGCCTTGGCGGACTCGGCCACATGGCCCTCAAGTTTGCCCACTCTTTCGGCGCGCATGCCGTCCAGTTCACCACCAACCCGCGCAAGCGCGAAGACGCAATGAAGCTCGGCGCCGACGAGGTCGTCGTCTCCACCGACCCCACCCAGATGAAGCCCCACGAGCGCTCGTTCGACTTCATCCTCGACGCCGTCTCCGCCCCGCACAAGCTCGACGACTATCTCCCCCTGCTCAAGCAGGACTCGACCCTCACCCTCGTCGGCCTTCCACCCGAGCCGCCATCGTTCGCGCCCTTCAACCTCATCCGCGGCCGCGTCTCCATCGCAGGCTCAATGATCGGCGGCATGCCTGAGACGCAGGCCATGCTCGACTACTGCGGCGAACACAACATCGTCTCCGAGGTCGAAGTCATCCCCATCCAGAAGATCAACGAAGCCTACACCCGCATGCTCAAGCAGGACGTGAAATACCGCTTCGTCATCGACATGAGCACGCTCGCGTAGTGTCCTGAGTCTAAAGTTTGGGTCACAAAAATCTGTCATCCTGAGCGAAGCTGGGCGCGGGTTTTGCGACCAGCGGAGTCGAAGGATCTGCGGTTGCACTTCGGAAGTATGCTGCGGGCTTCCGGCTCAGTGCACTAGAAGGGAATCGCCATGGATACAACACCCAGTTCGCACCAAATCGGCCCGCATTGCCTCGGCCTAATCGGCGGCCTCGGCGTTGCCGCCACCGTCCATTACTATCGCGAGCTGGTCAGCGAGCACGCCCTTCGCGGCGCCGTCCCGGATCTCCTCATCGCGCATGCCGACGTCAATCGTACCCTGCGTGACGCAGCATCCGGCCAGTCACTCGCCTTGGCACAATATCTCGCCGCCTTCATTCAGCGGCTCTCCCGCGCAGGAGCCACCATCGCCGCTCTTCCCTCGGTCACAGCTCACATCTGTGCGCCTGAACTCCTCGAGCTCTCTCCTGTTCCCCTCGTGAGCCTTCCCGCTGAAGTCCTCCGCGAAATCAACCAGCAGCAGTTCAAACGAGTCGCCCTCATGGGCACCCGCTTCACCATCGACACAGATATGTTCGGTCAATTACCCGGCATCGAAGTCGTAAAGCCAGCGCCAGCCGAAATTGACATCATCCACGAAACATACGTTCAGCTCGCCAAAGATGGCGTCGGATCGGCGGACCAGTTTGATCGGCTGCGCCGCATCGCCCACACGCTCTGCGATCGCGACGGGGCCGACGCAATCGTCCTCGCCGGAACAGATTTGTCTCTGCTCTTTAACCCGTCAAACACCGACTTCCCCCACATCGACGGCGCAAGCGTTCACATTCGCGCGATTATGCGCAGGCTCTTCGAAGAACCTGCCTGATCAATCCGCGCCAATTTTCTGCGCAAGCTCGCCATCTGCTCGCCGCGATCGACACCGGAGGGAGCAGGGGCCTTCCTGAAAGCCCCTGAAAAGCGATCGGAAACGTTTGGCCTTTACAGCTTGCGGAAAAACTCATTCGTGGCGAGTTTTGTAACAAGGGCACGGCTTTAGCCGGGCCGCAAATGCAACAAAACAAAGGACGGGCTTTACAGGCTGCGGAAAAAGTCCCTCTTTGTTCCTTTGGTTGCTTGTCGGTGATGTTTTTCGCGCCGTTGGACCTGTTATGCCGTTGGATTTCTGTTGTTGTTTTGTATCTGCGGGCCG
>Ga0182015_10006386_pt1 | contig 11872 bp, 4 predicted proteins | sample 712P3MmetaG_FD_120478 | JGI IMG/M metagenome (GOLD analysis project Ga0182015, IMG submission 120478) | Permafrost microbial communities from Stordalen Mire, Sweden - 712P3M metaG | ecosystem: Environmental > Terrestrial > Soil > Wetlands > Permafrost | place: Sweden: Stordalen | collected...
AGACGGATTACGACATATTCCCGGCTGCAGCCGCGCAGCAGTTTCAGGCGAATGACCGCGCCGTAGTGGCAGCGGGAAAGCCGCTGCAGTTTGAAGAGTACGTGCCCCACGATGATGGCCATCATTCATATATTTCGGTCAAATTCCCCATCGAAGGACCCGACGGAGCCATCACGGGAGTTTGCGGCATCGCCACGGACGTTACGGAACGAAAGCAATTGGAGGCGGCTGTCCCGCACTTAGCCGCTATCGTCGAGAATTCCGCGGATGCCATCATTAGCAAGGACCTGAATGGGATCATCAGGAGTTGGAATAGCGCCGCCGAGCAGATTTTTGGTTATACGGCCGCCGAGGCGCTGGGCAAGCCGGTGTCGATGCTGGCCCCCCCAGACCGGCTGGACGAAATGCCCGCCATTCTGGAAAGGATTCGGCAGGGCGTGCCCGTGCGTTACGAAACACGCCGCCGCCGCAAGGACGGGCAGATCATTGAGGTCTCCCTGACGGTCTCCCCAGTGCGCGACGCGGCCGGCTGCATCATCGGGGCTTCCAAAATAGTACGAGATATAACGGCCTGGAAACTGGCGCAGGCCGAACGGGCCTCGCTGCACACGCGCGAACGAGAGGCCCGGCGCACGGCGGAATTGCTCAATCAGGCCACCCGCCGGCTGGCGGCGCAGCTCAATCCGGAACGCCTCGCGCAGGAAGTGACCGATATCGCCGCCACACTGGTAGGAGCGGAGTTCGGCGGCTTCTTCCACATGGTCCTGCAGCAAGAAGGCGGAGCCTTCCAGCTATCCTCGTTTTCGGGAACATGGCCGGATGCGCTGGCCGGCTTTCCCGCACCCGGCGATGAAGCTCTGTTTGGCCGCGCATTTCGCGGCGAAGGCCTGGTGCGCGCAACGGACCAGCCTCCACCGGTTCGAAGCTGTCTGGCAGCGCCCATCGTGGCCCGCGCGGGAGAAGTATTTGGCGTTCTGTTCCTCGGTCATTCGCTGGCTGGAAAGTTCACGGAAAATCATGAAACTCTGCTAACGGGCATCGCCGCGCAGGCCGCCATTGCCATGGACAACGCGCGCCTTTTCGAGCAGACGCAGTGGGTGCAAAGAGAGCTCAAGCGGTCGAATGAAGAGTTGCGCCGCGTCAATCGGGATTTGGAAGTCTTTGCCTACTCCGCGGGCCACGATTTGCAGGAGCCCCTGCGCACCATCATGATCACGGCGCAATTGCTGGAACGCAGCTTGGGTGCGCAACTCGAAGCCCACGATGCCGCGTTTCTGCACAACATCAGCGCGGCGTCCCGGCGCATGAACGTTCTCATCGGCGACTTGCTGGCGTACACCAATGCCCGCAAGCACGAGGAAGGTCCGGTGCCGGTGGTTGATTCCGGCCGCGTGCTGGCCGGCGTGCTGGAGAGTCTGCGCGTTCCGATTCAAGAATCGGGCGCGCAAGTCACTACCGGAGACTTGCCATCCGTCGCGATCCACGAGGGCCATCTGTCTCAGCTATTTCAAAACCTGGTGGCCAACGCTCTTAAGTACCGCGGAACGGAAGCTCCTCATATCCATATCAGCGCCGCCGAGCAGGACGGTTGGCAGGTATTCTCCGTAGCAGACGATGGGATCGGCATCGAACCGCAGTTCGTCGAACAGATTTTCGGTCTCTTCAAGCGGTTACATACCCGCGAGCAGTATCCGGGCAGCGGCATGGGACTGGCCATCTGCCGCCGTGTGATCGAGCAATATGGCGGCCGCATCTGGGTGGAGCGGTCGTCGCCCGGCGGCGGTTCCACCTTCTGTTTCTCTCTGCCGTCCCGCGACGGAACGTAAAAATTGCATGCGGTTGAACCCAAGTGATCAGCGGAAGTTTTGGTTTAATACAACATGTTTTCAGGATTATGTATTATCCGACACCGCAGATTGCTGAACTACACGGCTAATATAGAGCTAGTGGAGGGGTGATCGTGTTCGCCTGGGAACGGCTGCTGGAGCAATCTCACTCCTGCGGTCATTTTGTACAACTCTACCAAGATGAGCGAGCGCTAGGCCGGAATGTAGGAGTCTTTTTCTGGGAAGGCCTGCGGCGCGGCGGAAGTGTGCTCGCCATCACCACTCCCGGTCATCGGAAACTGTTCGAGCAGGAATTGGAGCGCCTGGGGGCGAACGTGGCCGATTTGCGCGAGGGCGGCAGATTACTCTTCCTGGACGCCCAGTCGACGCTGGCCGAGGTAACGCTGAACGGGCAGCCGGAGTGGGCGCGTTTTGAGGAAACTATCCGCGCCGCCCTGCGGAACTTCGCACCGTCTACCGTCGCCGAGGATCTGCGGGCGTACGGCGAGATGGTCGGCATCTTGTGGAATGCCCGGCAATATGCGGCCGCCGTGCGGCTGGAACAGCTCTGGAACAAGCTGCTGGAAAGCGCCCACTTCAGCCTGTATTGCGCGTATGCCATCGACGTCTTTGGAAACGATTTTCAGGCTGCAAACCTGGAGTGTGTCCTGCGCGCACACACGCACGTGATGCCGGGGGAGATCGGCGGCGCACTGGAAGCCGCCCTGCACCGCTCCATGAATGAAATACTCGGACCGCACGCCGACGAATTGCGGGCGCGCACCAACGGTTCCCGGCAGCCCGGCTGGGCCATCATGCCTAACGCGGAATGGATGATCCTGTGGTTGCGCGAAAACCTGCCCGCGCAAGCCGATAATATCGTGCGCCGGGCGCGCGACTACTATAAGCAACTCTCTGGGATATCCCCTTTACGCGCGCTAGCCGACACTGATTAGCCGAAACCGGAAGGCCACAGGCGGAAGCGTTCCTCACGTCAGCCTGGTGGCGCCCATTAAATACTGATCAATGCCGCGCGCCGCCTGGCGGCCTTCGCTGATGGCCCACACCACCAGCGACTGGCCGCGGCGCATATCTCCGGCGGCGAACACGCCAGGCACCGACGTCATGTAGTTGTCGCCCGACCACACGTTGCCGCGAGAATCGAGCTGCACTCCTAGACTGTCTAGGAGTCCGGGCTTTACCGGGCCGAGAAAGCCCATGGCGAGGAGGATCAGGTCCGCATCGAGGGTGAATTCGGTGCCCGCGACAGGTTCGAACCTGGGCGGCGGCCCGACCTGAACGGCGTGCAACTGTTGCACGTTGCCGTTCTCATCGCCGGTGAAGCGGATGGTGGCGACGCTCCAGTTGCGGATGCCGCCTTCTTCGTGCGAGCTTTCGATACGTAGCTGCATGGGCCACATGGGCCAGGGCGTTTGCGGGGCACGTGCGAGCGGCGGTTGCGGCAGCAGTTCGAACTGTTGCACGGATGCGGCTTTCTGGCGGTGCGAAGTGCCCAGGCAATCGGCGCCCGTATCGCCTCCGCCGATGATCACGACGCGCTTTCCGGCCGCCGATACGCGGGACGCGCGGCCCAGGAACTCCATCGCGTAGTGGATGCCGTTCAGCTCGCGGCCGGGAATGGGGAGATCGCGGGGGTGCTCCGCGCCGCCCGCCAGCAGGATGGCGTGGTAATCGCGGCGCAGGTCTTCCACGGCAATGTCGCGGCCGATGTGGGCGTTGGGCACGAACTCGACACCCTCGGCGATCATCTGCTCCAGACGCCGGTCGAGAATGTGCTTCTCCATTTTGAAATTCGGGATGCCGTAGCGCATCAGTCCGCCCATGCGATCGTTCTTTTCGTATACGGTGACGGCGTGTCCGGCGCGGCGTAATTGCTGGGCGGCGGCGAGGCCGGCGGGTCCGGAGCCGACGATGGCGATGCGCTTGCCGGTGAGCTCCTGGGGCGGCTCGGGGCGAACCCAGCCCTCGGCGAAGGCGCGATCGACGATCGTCTTTTCGATCTGCTTGATGGTGACCGGCGGCTCGTTGATGCCCAGCACGCAGGCGGCTTCGCAGGGCGCGGGGCAGATCCGGCCGGTGAACTCGGGGAAATTATTGGTCGAGTGCAGGACGCGCACGGCTTCCTGCCAGCGGCCGCGATACACGAGGTCATTCCAATCCGGAATGATGTTGGTCAGCGGGCAGCCGGTGTGACAGAAGGGCACGCCGCAATCCATGCAGCGGGCGCCTTGCGCGCGGACTTTTTCTTCGGGGAAATCCAGGTAGATTTCAAACCAATCGTTTATGCGCTCGACCGGGTCGCGCCGCGCGGGTAACTCACGCGTGAATTCCAGGAAGCCGGTGGTTTTACCCATGCATCGCCTCTTGGGTCGCGGCGCGACGTGGCTGGTGGGCGGTGGCTGGTGGCTGGTGGTTGTGTTTTAGAACCCTTTTGTACTCGTGGGGGAAGACTTTCACGAATTTTGGCAGCATGGTCTGCCAGTTTTCGAGGATCCATTTGGCTCTGGGGCTTGCTGTGAATTCGACGTGATTTTCAATCAGGCGGCGGAGGATGGGTTCGTCTTCGATTATGGGCTCGAGGTCTACGGCGGCGGTGTTGCAGCGCTTCTCGCCGAAGTCTCCGGCTTCGTCCAGCACGTAGGCGATGCCTCCGCTCATGCCGGCGGCGAAGTTACGGCCGCAGCGCCCCAGTACGACCACCAGGCCTCTGGTCATGTATTCGCAGCCGTGGTCCCCCAGACCTTCGACCACCGCGGTGGCGCCGGAATTACGCACGGCGAAACGCTCGCCGGCCATGCCGTTGAAATACGCTTCGCCGGAAGTTGCGCCATAGAGAACCACATTGCCGATCAGGATGTTTTCCTCGGGCAGGAAGGAGGACCCGCGCGGCGGATAGACGATCAGGCGCCCGCCGGACAGTCCTTTGCCGACGTAGTCGTTAGCATCGCCTTCGAGGATCAGAGTCACGCCCTTGGCCAGAAAGGCGCCAAAGCTCTGCCCCGCGGAGCCTGAGAATTCGAAGCGGATGGTATCGTCGGGCAGTCCTTCGGAACCGTAGCGCCGGGCGATTTCACCGCTGAGCATGGCGCCCACGGTGCGATGCACGTTGCGAATGGGCAGCTTAATATCGATGGGGCTGCGGTTCGAGAGCGCTTCGCCGGCCAACTCGATCAGTTTGTAATCGAGCGCCTGGTGCAGGCCGTGTTCCTGCGACTGGATGCAGCGCCGCGCGATGCGGGCAGGCACTTGCGGGCTGTGCAGAATAGCGGAGAAATCCAGACCCTTGGCCTTCCAGTGATCCACAGCCTTGCGCGGCTCGAGCATGTCCACCCGCCCCACCATTTCGTTGAACGTGCGGAAGCCCATCTGCGCCATGTATTGGCGAACCTGTTCGGCGATGAAGAAAAAGAAATTGATGACGTGCTCGGGCTGGCCCTGAAACCGGGCGCGCAGCACGGGATCCTGCGTGGCGACGCCCACCGGGCAGGTATTCAGGTGGCACTTGCGCATCATGATGCAGCCCATGGCGACCAGGGGAGTGGTGGCGAAGCCAAACTCTTCGGCGCCCAGCAGCGCCGCGATCACCACGTCGCGGCCGGTCTGCAGCTTGCCATCGGTCTGGACGCGGATGCGCCCGCGCAGATCGTTCATCACCAGCACCTGCTGGGTTTCGGCTAAGCCGAGTTCCCATGGAATGCCGGCATGTTTGATGGAACTGAGCGGAGATGCGCCGGTGCCGCCGGAATCGCCGCTGATCAGCACCACGTCGGCATGCGCTTTGGAAACACCCGCGGCCACCGTGCCGACGCCGACTTCGGCCACCAGCTTGACGGAGATGCGCGCGCGCGGATTGGCGTTCTTCAGATCGTAGATGAGCTGGGCGAGATCCTCGATGGAGTAGATATCGTGGTGCGGCGGCGGAGAGATCAGGCCCACGCCGGGAATGGAGTGGCGCACCCGGGCGATCACTTCATCCACCTTGTGGCCGGGCAGTTGGCCGCCTTCGCCGGGCTTGGCCCCCTGCGCCATCTTGATCTGCAACTCGTCGGCGTTGACCAGGTAATTAGTCGTGACGCCGAAACGGGCGGAGGCTACCTGCTTGATGGCGCTGCGGCGCCAGTCTCCATTGCCGTCGCGGGCGAAGCGGGCTTCATCTTCCCCGCCCTCGCCGGTATTCGATCGGCCGCCGATGCGGTTCATGGCGATGGCCAGCGTTTCGTGCGCTTCCTTCGAAATGGAGCCAAAAGACATGGCGCCGGTGGCAAAGCGCTTGACGATTTCCGCAGCCGGCTCGACATCTTCAACGGGAATCGATCGGCCCGAGGGCTTGATTTCCAGCATGCCGCGCAGGGTGCACAACTGCCGGCTCTGTTTGTCGATCAGGTCGGTGTATTCCTGAAACGTCTGCGGATTCTGCTGGCGGACGGCCTGCTGCAGCTTGCTGATGGTAAGCGGATTGAGCAGGTGATACTCGCCGCGCACGCGGTATTGATAATTGCCGCCTACGGGAAGCTCTGTGTCATAGTCCGCGACCGGCCGGAAGGCCAGCGTATGTTTCATCTGCGCTTCGAGGGCCAGCACATCCAGGCCGACGCCTTCGATGCGTGATGCCGTGCCCGTGAAGTATTTCTCGATCAGCGCCTGATTCAGCCCGATGGCCTCGAAGACCTGCGCGCCGCGATAGCTTTGCAACGTGGAGATACCCATTTTCGAAAAAGTCTTCAGCAGACCTTTGTTGACGGCCTTGATGTAGTTTCGCTTGGCATGGTCCGGATCGGGGAGTTGCGAGAGCGTTTCGAAGACCAGGTAGGGATTGACGGCGCTGGCGCCGTAGCCGATCAGCAGCGCGAAGTGCATGACCTCGCGGGGCTCGCCCGATTCGATGATGAGGGCAACTTGGGTACGCGTTTTTTCGCGCACCAGGTGATTGTGTACGGCGGCGAGCGCCAGCAGGCAAGGGATGGGCGCATACTCTTCGTCGACGCCGCGGTCGGAGAGGATGAGGAGGGTATAGCCGGATTTGATGGCGAGCGAGGCGCGGCGGCAGAGCGAATCGAGCGCACGTTCCAGGCTGATGGCGCTATCCGGCAGGCCGTCGGGGCGCACGCCGGCGGGGTTCAGGGGCTTGACCGAGAACAGCGTGGGTAGCGTGGTGGCGAGAAAATCGCCCTGCGAAAGGCGCCGCAGCTTCTCCAGATCGCGATTGGACAGGATGGGATGCGCGAGCCTCAGCGTATGGCAATGCTGCGGCGTTTCATCGAGGATATTGCGTTCGGTGCCGATGTAGCTGATCAGCGACATGACCATCTCTTCGCGGATGGGATCGATGGGCGGATTGGTCACCTGCGCGAACAATTGTTTGAAGTAATTGAACAGCGGCTGGGGACGGTCGGAAAGGCAGGCGAGCGGCGTATCCGTGCCCATGGAGCCGACCGGCTCCTGCCCCGTTTCAGCCATGGGGGCCAGAATCATCTTGATGTCTTCGTCGGTGTAGCCGAAGGCGCGCTGGCGCGAGAGCAGCGTTTCGTTATCGGTATGATGCTGGCGGGAAGGCTCGCTCAGTTGATCGAGGGTGACCTGGTTATCGGCGAGCCACTGGGCGTAGGGGCGGCGCGAATAGAGGCGCTCCTTGATCTCTTTGTCGGAGACGATGCGGCCTTCCACCGTGTCGACCAAAAACATCTTGCCGGGCTGCAGGCGGCCCTTCCGCTTGACGTTCTCGGGCTTGATGGGGAGGACGCCGGTCTCCGAAGACATGACCACCAAGTCGTCATGCGTGACGATGTAGCGGGCGGGGCGCAGGCCGTTGCGGTCGAGAGTGGCGCCGATGACGCGGCCGTCGGTGAAGGTAATGGCGGCGGGGCCGTCCCAAGGCTCCATCAGCGAACAGTGATATTCGTAGAACGCCCGCTTTTCGGGGTGCATGTGCGGGTTGCTCGACCAGGCTTCGGGGATGAGCATGGCCATGGCGTGAGGCAGGTCGCGGCCAGCCATGAAGAGCAGTTCGAGGGCGTTATCGAAGCTGGCGGAATCGCTGCCGCCGGGCGCGATGATGGGGAACAGCTTCTGCAAATCGTCGCCGAATAGCGGCGAGGCCAGAATCGATTGGCGCGCGTACATCCAGTTGACATTGCCGCGCAGCGTGTTGATTTCGCCGTTGTGCGCGACGTATCGGTAGGGGTGCGCCAACTGCCAGGTGGGAAATGTATTGGTGGAGAAGCGCTGGTGCACCAGGCACAGGGCGCTCATCACGTCGGGGTCGGAGAGTTCGCCGTAGAAGTGCGACATTTGCGGCGCGAGCAGCAGACCTTTATAGACGATGGTGCGGGCGGAGAGCGATGGAATGTAGAAGTCGCCCTTGTTGGGCAAATTGGTGGCGGCGACCTCGGTTTCGGCGCGTTTGCGGACGATGTAGAGCTTGCGCTCGAAGGCCGAGCTGCGCTCGGCGGTGCTGGGTGCCGGGTGCTGGGTGCTGGGGTTTCCGACGAAGATCTGCTGGATGTAGGGCTGCGAGGCGCGGGCCACGCGGCCGATGGCGTCGCCATCCACCGGCGTATCGCGCCAGCCGAGAACGGTGAGGCCTTCCTCGCGAATGATGCGTTCGAGGATGCCTTCGCAGGAGAGGCGCTGGTGCGGCTCGACGGGCAGGAAAGTCATGCCGACGCCGTACTCGCCCTCGGCGGGTAGGGTGAAGCCAAGGGAGGCGCACTCGCGGGCGAAGAACTTGTGAGGAATCTGGATGAGGATGCCGGCGCCGTCGCCGGTTTCCGGATCGCAGCCGCAGGCGCCGCGGTGGGTCAGGTTGATCAGGACCTGGATGCCCTTGGCGATAATGTCGTGGGATTTGTGGCCCTTGATGCTGGCTACGAAACCGATGCCGCAGGCGTCGTGCTCGTGGCGGGGGTCATAGAGGCCTTGAGGGGCGGGGAGACCGGGGATACACTTGGATTCGGTCATCTCGTTTCTCCGTGGAATGCCTTAGTGTAGCAGGCCTGTTAGTATCACGCAAGGCGGTTTTGATAAATATGCAGTATTAGAATTAATGATACTAATAAAGGGTTAAATTATACATATGATGCATTGTTAAGTGTAGGCTGCGTGGCCGTTTCCCTCATAGAGTTGGTGACCGGTGGAAGCAGCACCTTGGGGAGGTGGTAACGCGATCGGTTTACGGGTCTGGGACGGAGTTGGCTTTCGTTTCCAGGATTTTATTGAAAACAAAGGAACAGTTGGGTTCGTATGGTAATTCTCGTTTTTTGCGACCCCAGATCAATCCCTTGGTTTCGAGATCCCGGTACGAGCGTAGCACAGCATCGATGGGTAACGTATTAGCGAGTGTTCTACGTCGGCTAGTTGGGGGCGATTCTATAGATCGTGCCAGAGTACGGAGCGCCGGACAGGGTCCCCGTCGCGCCATAGACCGTTCCGGACTGGTCCACGACAAGCTGGCCGAAGGGCACCAGCCGGTCATTGAATCCGTGCAGATAAATCGTAGTCCAGCTCCCCCCCGCGTTCGAAGGGGGTTGCAGTTCAAACACGTCGCCGCCCAATTGCGAATCGGCCGTGGTGTAGAGATCGCCGTTGCGCAGGACGATCGGTGAGCTAGGATGTAGCCCCCCAAAGTTTTCCAGAATGCTGAAGTTCCAATGTCCACCCGGAGACGCGGGCGGCGTAAGTTCGAAGATCGCGCCAGTTCCCCTGCCGCCGTTGTAACTCGCGCCGTAGGTCGTTCCGTAGAGAGTTCCATCGCTCGCGCGGGCCAATGAGTTGGGATTACCGGCTTGGCCGTCACCGAAGTTGAAGTTGTGCAGCGCCGTGTAGGTCCACTCGCCACCCGAAGTGGTCGGCGGGCTTAGCTGAAAAACCTCTCCCAACTGCTGCGGCGATCCGCCGAATTCTGTAGTGCCGTACAGTTCCCCGTGACCGCCAGCGATAAGGCTGTCGGGAAGAACAAGCCCCGATCCGCCGGGGAAACTGTACAACTCGGCTCCGGTCCAGACATCCCCGGGGCTCGCTGACGGCAACAACTGAAGCAGAGCGCCGCCTGCGTTTGCACCACCCGGAATGAGAATGTAAAAGGAACCGTCCGGGCCGCCGACAAGGCCGCTAAGAGACCCGGGAAGGCTGTACACTAAGCTCTCCATCCACGATCCCCCAGGTGACGCCGGTGGGAGAAGTTCGTAAACTGCGCCCTCGTCGTAGGCTCCCCCGGTGACGCTGATACCGAAGAGCGCACCGTCGCTACCCTGGACCGGGCCGAAGGCCGGATAGCACGCGTCGTTGGCCGGCGCGAATGTGTAGATCAGGTTCTCGGTCCATTCGCCGGCGTTGGCACTCGGCGGCTCCACCGTGAAGACCGCACCGCAGCCCTGCGCCTCAGGCCCAACGCCGTAGAGAGTGCCGTTAATGGCCGTGAGTCCGGTGGCCCACCAGCCGCTGGACCTATATAACGTCGAGAAGCTCACCTGCCCCGCCGCGGGCAGCGCCAGCAGTACGGCGGCAGCCGCGATAGGGTACGCCCTCACGTCCGGTCTCATCACGGTAGCACCCCCGTGTCGAGCAGAGAGAAGGTCTCCCCCTGGGTCGGGTTGCTTAGCGTTGTGTCTGTCAGGTGGCGAACGATTACGACGCCTGTGTTGGATGTCGGCTCATACGTGCAGCCGTCCGAGCCCTGTATCTCCCAGGTGCCGGACGAGCCGTCCATGTCATTTAGGGTCGCGACCAGGCTGCCGAACGGATTTGTCGTGTTTAGCAGCGTGAAATTGACTGCCAGGCATCCATACTGGAACGGGGCCGGGCTGAACTCCGGCTGGTTTGGATCGTAGACGTACGCCGGCGTGACTACAGCCACCATGCTGCCGTCGGGACGTACGGCCCAATCGAGTTCGGTGATGGAGTCTACAGGCTGCTCCTGGTTGACCGAGAGCGGGGCCGGGGGCAACTTGCCGAAGTCGAACGGCCCGGAATAGTATGTCCAGCCGCTGTTAGGGAAGGATGTGAGGTTCTGATTAAAAAAGATGAAGTAGCCCTGGCCCACGCCGCTCGAAGCGATGCACGAGACCGCCAGATAAGCCGCGTTCCCCGTGTAGCCGGGTGGCGCCGCGGCCACCATGATCGCGGGCTCGCCCCAGCTATTGCATGTCTCCCCGGCAGGCAGACTGTTAGGCGGGAGCAGACCGGTCAGTGTCGAGAAGTATAGGGGGTAATTGCCAGATGGGAAGGGCGGGTTGGGGGCTGGGGAGGGCCCGCACGCATTTGGTCCGTTACCCGCTGCCCAGCCTAGATTCGCAGGCGTGCTCGCGGCCACGCCCATTACTAAGCAGCCGGCCCCGATTTCCGACGTACTTATGGGTTGTCCCACGGGGACGTAGTACATGAGATGGACGGCGTACCAAGTCTCTGTGCCGCCACTGACGTATGGCCAGAAGTTCGCAACCTCGTGCGATGAGAAGCAGGTGCTCGCGCCCGCTATGGCGCAGGACGCCGTGCAGTTCATTCCGTTCACTTGCCCCGAGCAGTAAGGCTCCGAGGGCCAGATCGGCGTGACGGGCGTCTGCGAGTCGCAGGCTGCGCCCAAGCACCAAGCCGTCCAGTTCGCGCCGCGGTTGGGCCCGGCGTCGGCGTTGCTGTAGGCCAGGTGGATTTCTACCGCCGGGGTGTTACTGCAAGCGGTAGTTTCGGTGGCTAGGATGCTCCAATACTCGGGCCAGGAGTACAGCATCCAGAGGTTCGTGCCGTACCCGCCAGTGACAAGAGGATCGGCGCGCAGGCTAGGGTCCGCATATCCGGAGAAGCTGATGGTTTCGGGGTCCTGGCCGCAGGTTGTCGTGGTGCTGCTGGGCGGGTCGTTCGGTATATCGCTGTTGTTCTGGTCCGCCAGAGTCGTGCACAACACGGGGTTGGCGCCCAGACTACTGCCGGGTGGGTTGCAGGTCAAGCTGAATTGCGTCGTGGTGGGATTGAACAGGCTGAAGACAGTCGATGCGGCGGGCGCGGTGCTGGCCTGATTACCGGACCGGTCGGCG
>Ga0182015_10006387_pt1 | contig 11870 bp, 9 predicted proteins | sample 712P3MmetaG_FD_120478 | JGI IMG/M metagenome (GOLD analysis project Ga0182015, IMG submission 120478) | Permafrost microbial communities from Stordalen Mire, Sweden - 712P3M metaG | ecosystem: Environmental > Terrestrial > Soil > Wetlands > Permafrost | place: Sweden: Stordalen | collected...
AAATGATTCTCAAGATTCCCGTCAAATTGGCAGACATGGAAGCCATCGATGCCGATTTCCACAGAAGTCTTGTATGGATGCTGTACCCTCCACTCCTGAGTTTGGTCTGATGTTGTATAGTGAGAACGATATCGAAGATGCATTAGACTTGACGTTTTCGACGGAAGATGATCGGTTCGGAGAGGTTGTGACGGTTGATCTGAAACCCGATGGTCAAGAGATCGTAGTCACCAACGAGAACAAGAAAGAATATGTCGAGTATCGCCTCTGCTGCTGAATTGTACTAACAGACAGTCTTGTCACGAGTTGGCGTATCCAGAAACGAATCGACGAACAATTCCAGAACTTTGCACAAGGATTCAATGAACTCATCCCACAAGATCTGATCAATGTTTTCGACGAACGTGAATTGGAACTTCTCATCGGGGGAATTGCAGAGATGGATGTAGACGATTGGAAAAAACATACCGATTATAGAGGATACACTGAAAGCGACGACGTCGTACAATGGTTCTGGAAGGTATGCCCCCACCCACCCGAAGGATAAAAGTTGACAGTCAGGCAATACGGACGTGGGATGCAGAGAAGAAGTCTCGATTACTGCAGTTTACGACTGGAACTTCGCGAATCCCTGTCAATGGGTTCAAAGATCTCCAAGGTAGTGACGGACCCCGTCGATTCACCATTGAGAAAGCCGGCGACATAAGTCAACTTCCCAAAGCACATACTTGGTACTACCCCACAACCCCAGCGTGAAATACAGATACTGATATTGTAGTTTCAATCGTATCGATATGCCACCGTACAAGTCCTATGATCAACTTGTAGCCAAGCTTTCTCTTGCAGTGGAAGAGACGGTCGGCTTCGGGCAGGAATAAAGTGGGCTAAGGACATTCATTTTCCCCCTTTGGCAAAGTGTTTTAGTGTTAAGGTTTTTCTCCGCGTTGTAAACGTGAAGGGTGGAGAAAGGTTGGACATGTTTGGTTTTCATATTTTGGTGGCATGCTTGCTTTATTTTTGCTGTATGTTTAATACACACAATATATCATAAAGCGAGGCGGTGGAACTGAATGATCAATCAATCAATCTTTAAAGCCCAAACGATACTATTTCTATCGAAATGTCCCCTCCAAACGACGTTTACGCTGCCGAGATGGCTGGTGCGGGTACTTTCTCTTGTCCGAGTCCGAGCTTCTTTTGTTCCTGGTTGTACATGTATACTCTAACTAGTTGGGAAGCGGCCGCGGCACCGAGGAAGGCATTGCAAGACGCAAGGCTTGATGTGTCAGTCGAGTCAGAAAAGGGGCTAGTACAGAACGTTCCTTGGTTTGATGATAAGACTCCAACGTGTCCAGATTATACCGGTACACATGAGTGCCAGATTACTTTGCACTGAGATCTTTGACGGCTCCATCGTGAATTGACTGAAGGTCACTGCCTGGACCAGTTAGTAGTGCTTGCTCGATTGCTTTAGTACCGCCAAAGTCCATTTCATCACCGGGGCCTGGGATGATTAGCTATAGTCAAAGGAAATCCGGAATTACCCTAAACAGTCAGTCATCTGCGAGTCTGAGGTGTAGAAGCGTGGAGGATTGTTTTTCGAGGGAGCGTACCCTGCCGTTAGTTCCGGATCGTGAGGGAATGGGGAGCATACAAAAATGTACAGTCTTTGGTCCAACTTCTGCATTCCAGAACCTAGAGACATTAAAATTTCGTTTATTTGAGTGAAAGATACTGCGCTAAGCGGCCTCCTGTCGCTGCGGCCATCGTGAAAACCAAGGTGGGGATTTTTGTTAAGCAGTTTGAAGCATTTCGTTGAGACACACCTAGCCCTGGGATTGTAGCTAAGCGACCTTCCTTTTTGGATGGATTTCAATTGAAAAAATTACCATTAGTTTTGAATAATCTGCGTAAATGTCCGCTTTCTTTCGTTATTATTTTTCATTCCCTGCAAGAACTTCTGGAAACCGCAGGACCAACGACAGCCATCGGCAGAAACACACAACGCCATCAATAGCGCAGACATAAACAAAAACGGCTAGAAAAGTGAGAATGGCTGACTACGACGATGATGATGAGCTCTTCAAAGACTTGTAGTACGTATCCTAGACGACCTTTTACTTTTTTCCTCTAGAAGAACTAGTATGCTGATAATCTTTTTTCTTGCAGTGGTGACGACGACACATCTGCTCAACCTACCTCTCTCCCTCTGCAGTCGAAGTCAGCACCTCCGAAGATCGAGTCTCCGCCACAGCAATATGAACAGCAATATCAGGAACAGCAATATCAGCCTGATGTTGTTGCAGAACGCGCCACCGATCCTCGAAAACCTCGGTCCGCACCGGCACCAGTGGTAAAAGAAGACCCAGACACAGAGTTTGCCCGTAATGGGGGAGGAATGCAACAATATCACGACACTTACTCGCGAGACGAGTCCATGAAAGATAGTCGACCAAACCCCAACAAACATGAAGACGGGTAAGCCTTCCCTTTTCCCCTTTGGAGGTGGGCTGCTGGGTTACGCGAGAACGAGAATGTCAAGATGAAGCTTCTTCTTCAGGAAACATGTCTTTAGGATATCTAGGCTATTTATCTTCGTCTTTACACTTTATACGAGAAGCTGGGACAGAAAAGAGACACGGGTCCTTTCATATTTCCTCGTCAGAGAGAGACTTGACGAATAGCTATACGATAGCCAGACAGCTTCCTTCGAGACAGGATATTTAGTCCTAGCGTATCACAGGACAGACCTCAGACAGATGAATTCTGCAAACCTTTTATTCTCTTCTCGCAACTCGGTTCCCCGTGTCCCTTTGCTTTACTTTTCTTTCGTTTTGACAGACAGCTAAATATATTCTTGTGTAGAAAAATGTTTATCGGAGGATTAAATTGGGAAACAACGGATGGTACACATAGTCTGTCTTGAATTTTACTAATAGCGAAGAGTCTATGCGAGCGTATTTTGAACAGTTTGGAGAGATTACAGAATGTACTGTTATGCGAGAAAACCAGACTGGCCGATCTCGTGGATTCGGATTCCTTACTTTCAGAGACCCCAAATGTGTCAATGCCGTCATGGTCAAGGAACATATTCTTGACGGAAAGATTGTGAGTCCCCTTGTACGCGGACCGTATCTGATACTCTAGATTGATCCGAAACGCGCGATTCCTCGGGACGAACAAGACAAAACGTCCAAGATCTTTGTCGGAGGGATTGGACAGGATGTTGTCGAGGAGGAATTCAAAGACTATTTCGAACAGTTTGGAACTGTTCTTGATGCTACTTTAATGATGGATAAGGAGACTGGAAGACCAAGAGGATTTGGATTCATCACTTTCGATGACGACAGCGCCGTTGAGAATTGTATGACTCAAGGCCCCCTTGCCATCAAAGGCAAAATGGTACATCTTTAGTCTCTTCGGGACTTTTGCTGACACGTTTGTATAGATTGAAGTAAAACGCGCACAACCCAAAGGTCGAGAACGGGAGCAAGGAATGGATCGTCGTCCTTACGACCGAGGAGGAGATCGCAACTACGGCGGACAAGGCAATTTCGGTCAAAACAACGGATTCAATGCCCCCGGCGGCCAGGGAATGATGAATCAACAACAAATGTACGGAGGAATGACCCCCGCACTCATGGCACAATGGTACCAAAATATGCGAGCCTACTGGGCGAGTATGGGTCGTGGCATGGTTCCTGGAATGGGTATGGGAACTCCCATGATGGGCATGCCAAACATGAACATGCAAGGCATGGGAATGGGAGGTGCGATGCCCGGTCAAATGATGGGTATGCCTCAAGGAATGGGAGGGTTTCAAGGAGGAATGCCAATGAATCAAGGATTCGGGTCTCCCAACCAGCAATATCAACAAGAAATGTCCTCTCATGACGGCGAGTATACCTACGATACCGGGTCCGACCATCAAGGTCAACAATCTCCCCCTCAAAGTATGAGTCCGGAAGCTACCTCTCGCGAAGGACCACCACCGAACGCTCCGACAGGTCCAAGTGGTCTCAAACCAACTTACGGAGGGCCAACGCGAGGAGGTCGTGGTGGGATGCGTGGTGTTGGTCGAGGGTATGGAGGTGGATCATTCCCGGGAGGAATGTCCAGGGGTGGAAACGTGCGATTCAATCCCTATGGACGATGAGTTGCGACTTTTTGAGATGGCGGTGGAGGAGCAGTAGTGTTGGTTTTGGGGTGGCCGTTTAAAATATTACGGGTCGGTCGTTCTCTTTTATCTGTTTAGCTTTACTAGTCGGGGATAAAAAATTGGTTCTCTCAAGTTAGCCTGTCCAAGTTTAGACCTGTCGGGTGGATCATCAGTTTCCTCAGATTGTGAGGGTGCAGTCCTTCAGTAGACTTTGTTATGGATGCATCTTAGATTGTAATAATTTGCTGGGACTCTTGATTTGGATCTCACGTTGACCCCTGACCCCGCATTGTGTCCCGCCGAATCGAGTGTTGATCATCTCGACGTCATCCACTCGCTCCATCCTCAAACAAACCATGCACCGTCAAGCTCTATTCCAGCTGCCTCGAGCAACAGCAATTGCCCGTCGAGGTTTCTGTTCGAGCGCAACCTTGCGTACCTTGCCCTCTGTCGAACAACCTCATACCCTCGACAAGCCCGGCAAAGATGAACACAATCCGCAGACCGAAAATATGAAGAAATCTCGTGACGAAAAGGCCAAAACCTCTCAAGAGCCCAAGGAAAAGAAGCCTAAGGGACGTAATGCAGGCATCGGCTTCCAGGTATTTCACGACCGGGAAGTATCTAATATCCCAGGATGAACGCGGTTCGACGAAAGATTCGGGAAATTAAAAGTTTGACAGACAGAAGGTATGGAAAATACAAATGATCATTTTCGAAGTATCTATATCTATTATATGGCTCCGCCATATCAAAACTCCAAGCCCCTATAACCAAACCATCTCTCAGACACCAAATTAGTGAGTTCCGTTCTTCACAACTCCATTACTTAAACTCTCAATCTCCTTTAAATGAGTCGAGAAATTGTCCACCAAATCGTCCCACATCTTGGGATCATGTTCATGTAACTTGTCGCTGTTCATGGCGTACTCCGTAATGGTAAACGGCCGGCTCGATTCGAACATGAAAGCAATTGCACCCTCAGAAATTCGCATCGAATCCAATTCGGCGGACGTGGCCGCCTTGAATTCGGGATACGCAACACCGTGGGGGACACATCCACATTCGTAAGAGAGACCACCAGGTTGGAACTCATCAGACCGCCCGCCGTATCCTCCGTAGATGAGACCCATGAGTTCGGAAGCGACGTTTCGATGGTAGTAAGGAGGGCGATAGGTGTTGCTGGCGGTATCCCATCGAGGAGAGAAGATGAGGACGTCCGTGAGAGGAGCGGCGGGGTCGCGAGACTTGGCGGTCAAGACAGTAAAGATAGAGGGATCGATATGGTCAACTGAGATGGAGCCGACGTTCACGAATTTTGTCAAATCGTATTTGTAAGGAGCATAGTTTCCGGTCCAGGCAACGACGTCGAAGGGGCTGTGTTGTTGAATCGAGCAGAAGTACTTGCCGCCGAGTTTGTAGATGACTTTCCATTCACTAGTGTCGAGGGAGTATGACGCAGTGGGGTAAAGGAAGTCGCGGGGATTTGCGAGACCGTTGGCACCAAGGGGACCAAGTTCAGGGAGTTCGAAATGAGATCCCCAGATTTCGAGCATATATCCGCGAGAAGGGCCGTCAACAAGGACAACTTTGAATCGAAGACCACGAGGGATGATACAGATCTCTCCGGGCTCAACCCAGAGCTTTCCGAATTCGGTGGTGATATCGAGAACACCTTGTTGTGGGACAATCAGATAATCGCCATCGCTATTGACATATGCGGAATCCGTCATGTCTTTATTGCACATGTAGGTGTGGGTAGCGATACCTTCACGGAGAGTTGGGTCACCAGATCCAGCAACCGTCTTGATTCCAGCAACGAAGTCGACATCATTCCCTTCGGGGATATCGAAGGGGAGCCAAGCGAGCTGAGTTGGAGAGATGTGAACTTTAGGATTGAGAGGCAGGAAGCAGGCTTCTGTATGTGGGTTGTCTGGCAAGGGTTTGTATCCCTGGTGTGCGACTGCCGGACGAACCCGATACAGCCAGGCGTGCTGATTCATGTGACGAGGGGCAACGAAGGCGGTTCCGGTGATTTGTTCAGTGTAGAGACCAAACCTAGCATTTTGAGGATTGTTTTGGCCGTGGGGAAGTGTTCCTGGAACAGCTTCGCTGGCATGTTGGTTTCCGAATCCTTGTTGATAGGTGTAAGGATCCGCTGGTCGAGTTGGTTTGGTAGAATGGGAGTCGGTGAAGTGGAACTTCGCTCCGATGAATTTCTCCCCGGTTGGTATTTTAGTTGTCGTTCCAGGCATAGTTCTGATTTGAGTTCTCCGAGTTGTTTGGACCTCTGAGATGTGAGATGAGCGGGTTGCAGATAACCATTTTGGTGCACACTATATAGATATGAACCCGTGAACTCTGGGCTGCTATCGGAAGTTCTAGACGGTGTGGAATGACATGGAAAACCCCTTCGTAAGTGAGCATCAGGCACGCGCCCGCCACAAATCGGTCGAATCGGGGCGCGCCAAACCTTTCGGAACGTTTCCTTTTTTTCTGTGGTGGAGCGGGAGGCCGCCGGACCGTGTGGAACGGGGAATTTCCGACACCAATGTGACGCGCCCACATCGGTGGAATTTTCTCCCTCGAGGCCTGAATTCTAGAATTACCACAGTTATTATTCCATGGATATTGCAGATAACAGATACATGAAGATTAAATTAGTCCCCGCAATAATTCCGGGCCTCTCAATGCGAAGTGTCATGTGAGCCGATTTCGCTGGGACCGGAGTCTCCCCGTCCCAGCGTATCTCTTCAAGCGCAATTCGTGGATGAGATCGCGTGTCCGGGCGGCTGCTCCGAAGCCATTCTCAGCTCCCCGATCGCGGCTGTTCCTACCGGTGGATAGATCTGATACGGTCATCCGTGCAGCCTTGTGACAACACGGCCCCCAAACGCTTGAGATCCTGTCAAAAATCGGTCAGGTCCAAATAATTGAATTGATATCTCTCCCCCAGGATTACTCTCCGCATTGACTCCCTAACTCCCTTCTAACACGCTATGCTCCTTACTACAGTTACAGTAGTGATTGTCGGCTTTATTCCGGATTTATCCCCCATCCCTTCCACCGTGGCTTTGGCGCTCTCTCCTTCACGCTTCGATCCGAATCCGATTCATGTCCGTCATCTGGATTAACACCCCAACCTTTCCATTCCGGTTCTCTCTCAGACTCCTCCTCTATCGCCATGGGTGACTCGAACACTGACCTTTCCCATCCAGGTGAAGTATCGGTACTCTGAACACTGAACCGATTTCTGAAGCTAGCTGGGTCCGAACTATAGCCTGCTCCGAGCTCGATATGGCCAGGTGGTCGTCTAGTCACAGGAGATGAACTCGCACGACTCGACGGCGGGCGATTGAAGTCTGTCAACGGTCGGTGAGCCGTGGGCGAATCGATAGTGGACGCATATGTAGATCTGCTTGGCGATGGCCGTCTATCCCTCGAGGAATATGTTGCCGGGATGTTCAATGGTTCCAAATCTTCGTTTGTGCTGCGGTAACTTGGTGAAGGACTGACACTAGAAGGGCGCGAATAGATGGCATCCTCGGGATACCGTAGTGTTTCCAGATCGGTCGGACGGTAAGAGCGACCTCTTTGATATGACTCCTGCGATGTCTGTCGATTCGAATACGGTCTGTCGAAGTAGGAGTCGCCGCCCTGCGATGCGTAGGACCTAGTTGTTCTCGCCGTGGTGGGTCGATCGGTCGCCGTGTCTTTCGTTGCCGGCAGAGTTGGTCGTTTGAATCTTTCTGGGTATATCTCTCCACCTTGGATACCTTTTGCATTTTCGCCGAATCCAGCAAGTCGACCCCATTCATCCGACACATCGCCCCACATGATACCGTCCACCGGCAAATCCTTGGGAAGAGCGCAGCACGATGCGAACACAACTCGAGCAGAGCCAGCCATGAATGGCATCCACGATCGAAAGGGGAGGACGTAATAGATCGTAATTCCAAGCACTGCAGCCAGACCCATGACGGCGATGACGAATATTGCGGTTGGAGAATAGCAAATATCGAAAATTATTGCCTTAGGGGCAGGTGTGTTGTTTTGTACGGGCAATCCAGACAGATTTTCCACTTCAACGACGAACATCGTTTGTGAAACAATCCAGTGCATGGTTGTACTGACGATCATAAGCATTATAGTCATGACGTACGGTAGTTGAAGCCATCTGGTGTTGCGTACGCCGGGGACCTTTCCGCCGTATGAAACACGTGGTAGTTTCCGTCGACCTGCATAACTTCGCCATTCATGTTCACCCCAAATGCGAGTGAGCTGATTATTCCACAGCAGATATCCCACCGACAGCCATAATTGCGGACAATTGGCCAGCGCGACTTGAAGAGGCAGTCCAGCTGCTTCATCCGAAATGATGAATGCCAAACTGACTTTCCCGAATCCAGCGATACCAAACAACGTAAATATATTGGTGATTTCTTGGCCGTTCTCGTCTCTGAATCCATTTCTGACGGTGTCGAGACTTGTGCCCACAAAATACCATATCATCGCAACACTCGCAACCCAGAATATCCATACAAGCCAGTCGAGAAGTCCGAGATACCCAATCCACATTTTCCGGGCAAACGACGCGCGAATGGGTATCCCGCCAGTTCCACCCTTCAATGCTGTCATTCCTTGTCGTTTCCATTCTCCCTTGTTGGCTAGACACTCCCCTGGCACACTCAGTTCCTCTCTATGGCGAGTCGCGACGGCGATGAAATCTCCGAGAGAGTTGTATAATCGATATTTGAAGTGGTCTGATTTGCGAATAGCGAGGAAGGAGGTGACGGACTTTATGATCATCGCGATGGTCGTGACGACGAGTGGAAACCATCGTACTGTGACAGAGCACGTCGGTGTGATCGGATCCATATAACAAGAATCGATTTCGTCTGGACTGGGAGGCCCGTCGGTCTCTGCTGTTTCGGAATTCCATGAATTGATAAACGCCTGGTACTTTGGAACTTCAGAATCTAGTCTCACCACGATGGTCATATTCTTGAACTCTGTAACCCAGTTCTCCGCGTTGGCCAGATAATTAGCACAATCCGTAACCTGGACAGTTGTCCAATTGCCGTCGGTGACAGTGAGCGGCGGCGGCGGCGAACCGTTTTGAGCCGAAAGGACATTGCCGCTTACGGGGAAGGCTTGAATCGAGTATCCCGTCACGCCGTTCAGAAATAGATGGATCGGTAGTGATGTTACGACCAGTACTGTCCAAATGAGAATGACCGTCTTTTCGCCTCGTCGGAATAACGCGGTTGGTGAATTGGTGCCAAACGGAACATCATTGTACTGCTTCATCTCCTTCTGTATATCTGTGAAAGTGGGACTCGTACAAACTAACATCAGAATTCAGCTGGATATGGACCTACTCTGTTGCAAATAGTTTGAGCATCCGATTATCACGGTGCCAATACAATTTATAAGCAAATGCATGGTCAAATTGACATATTTCAGCGTTTCGCAATCTCCCGTCGCAACGTTGACAGAGGGCATAATCCCATTAATCCCGAAAATCGCTTTCCGATTCGATGCAATTGATGACCCGACCGTAGCGCAAGTGAAAATCAACAACAGTACCGTGATCAGACAAAATACGTAGACTATTAGTCTTGATGTACTCTGATATGACTCGGTTCGTAAATGTACCGACGTGATGGACCGTGTATCGCCATCCGCATAGTCTTTGCCGTTCCCTGTTGCGTCTGGCGTATTGAGTAGTTCGTATTCTTCATCGTTAGGATCATTGCGAAGCCGCATCGTTCGTCTCTCTACACCGGAGTGCGGCAGTACGCTCCCCGAAAAACCGAAATGGGGTGGAGAAAAAGAGGATTACTTGAATCGGGTGTGAAAAATTCCCAGGCAATCTGGGCGGGCCTCGCAAAGGATATATATGAAGAGGTCTGTGCCTTTGAAACGTAATAAAGGAGTAGCGGGGCCGCGGGATGGGAGTTCTATTTTTATCGTCATGGGTGATGTGAGACGCGATATCAGACGGAAGTGCGCACAGTGCTCATAAATTTAAGGTTCTGTGGCTGAGGTATTTAACGTAAGGCTGCGTCGCGCCGTCGTCGGGTGATGATTGGTCGGAAAATGGGCTTGACAGGGGCTGAACGAAACGGCTCCTCCTTTCATTTGTACTCGCACGATCGTGATTGATGGTTTCATCACTTTCACAATCTGGTCTCGTTGGAAACGATCAGTAAAGAAGGGCTGGAAGGGCCGATATTAGTTCCAGTGAACATCTCAACAGATCTGATCTCGTTGCTTCCGAAACCTTCTGACTGGAGCAACTCGCTTTGAACTCGGAATGAAACGCAATCAAGAGATCAAGTTTAGTCCGTCCTCATAATACCATGAGCACAGTTAGAAGAATGAGAGTCAATCAATTAAAAGATACTACACTACTATTCGCATGAATCAAACAATCGTCGCACCCATAACCTTCCTAATGGTCCTCCCGCTACCAGAGCCAGCAACTACAACCCCCCCCCCCGCTCCCAACCCACCACGCACACCACCCAACTCTTCCCCCCCAATATTCAAATTACTCTGCTCATTCAACATCCTTAATAAATCCCCCACCCTCGCAGGCGCATTATTCCCCGCCGTCATTTGTTCCACCAATCTTACGACTTCACGTCTGAGATCGGAGCGCGCACGACGTTGGAGTGTCGAGAGACCGGTTGTGATGAGTTCCATGTCGATTTTACCGGTGAGGGGGTCGGTGGCGTATTCTTTGATGGCAGAACGGATGAGACGGGCTGCTTCTTTGACGTCGGAGACTTCGACCTCTTCGGAGAATCTACGATTAATGGAGAGAGGGTGGAGGGATTGTACCTCATTTTTGCGTGGGCTTCGCTTAGACGGATCATGGATTCGAGTTGACGAGTTGTGGCGGTGATGCGTTTTTCACTTGCTCTGATGTCTTCTCCTAGTTTCCTCATCTCAACGTATTGTTTGACAAGTTCCTCGCCTGCATCTTCCGTGATTGAGGGTTTAATGATATCCCTTGCGTATGAGATGTACGAAGTCAACAACTCGATTGGCTGGTATTAGTATTGTTGTTAGGGAACTGTACAATGATATCTTCAGTGGAAGCATTTTGAGGACGATCTTCAAGATACATCCCCACAAGATGCGTCGCCAATCGACGATCAGAAACTTCGTCAATCTTGTCGAGAACAAGATAGACAAGATCGAATCGGGAGAGAAGAGTCGGAGGAAGATCGATGTTCTGCGGGATTGGAAGGTTGGGATTGTATTTACTTCCGATTGGATTTGCAGAGGCAAGGATACTGGTTCTGGCATTGAGAGTAGTGATGATTCCGGCTTTTGCGATGGACACGGTCTGTTGTTCCATGACTTCGTGGAGGACTGATCGTGTTGAGTCAGACATTTTATCGAATTCGTCGATACAACAGATTCCTCCGTCAGACAAGACTAATGCACCACTATTCATTAATCGACTTTCGTTATTATTTGTCTACCTTTCGAGGACGAGTTGTTTGGTGTCGACATCGCGGGTAATATAAGCGGTCAAACCGACTGCACTGCTTCCCTTGCCACTGGTATAGACCCCTCGAGGGGCAATCTTGTGCACATACTACTCATTAGCTCCAATCTCATAATAGAATACCTGCAAGATCTGAGATTTACTCGTACTTGGATCACCACAGAGTAGGATATTAATGTCTCCACG
>Ga0182015_10006389_pt1 | contig 11867 bp, 10 predicted proteins | sample 712P3MmetaG_FD_120478 | JGI IMG/M metagenome (GOLD analysis project Ga0182015, IMG submission 120478) | Permafrost microbial communities from Stordalen Mire, Sweden - 712P3M metaG | ecosystem: Environmental > Terrestrial > Soil > Wetlands > Permafrost | place: Sweden: Stordalen | collected...
ACTATTTGTCCCTGGGATTCATAAGCACGCATGGCATCGGCGTTGCGGTACTCAATATTCCTTTGCGGATACTTGAAAGCTAAAATCCGATACGTGCCCGGGGGAATCGGCGGCGATTCGAACTTCCCATCGGATGAAACGGTCATCTCGGCAAATTGTCCCGCGCCATCCTGGGGGATGCAATAAACGCGCGCAAGCGGCTGTCTCGACGGAAAAGGCGTGGAACCCGGAAGCGAGGCGCCGTCGATAGTGCCGTCGAAGGAGGCGGTATCGTCGCGCATTGTGATTTCGATAGGCCCACTGGACCCGCCGGCGGCAATGGTTAGCGGCTCAGTTTGCAGATTTAAGCCACCCGAAGTAATCGACGCGGCGTATCCTCGCGACGAAGTGACACGCACCCAGTATCGCCCGGGCGGAACGCTGGCGATAACCAACGATTCGTCGTTTGCATCTCTTGGCGGCCGAAGGTAAACGCTTCTTCCTTGGCCGAATTCTGAAATCGGCTCCAACGCCACAGTGAGATATGGATGCCGCGCGCGTCCGCTGGATCCTAGCCCCAGATGTACGCCTCCGGATGTATTGGTGAATTCCTCCCTGACTTGGACGCCGATATTTTCGTCCGGCAAAAGGGTCATCTGGCCTTGTGCCGGCGCATTCGCGACTCGCAGCGTCATAGATCCCGTAGCGGATTGCCGTGAAAAAGTTGTCGCCTCTACGACATAAGTTCCATTGGGTAAGGAGCCCTGAATTGTTTTGTTCACCGCGTTGTAGCCGAGCGAATATCCGGGCGCGCCATCTCCACCCGCGGAAACGCTGACGTTGACCTCTTCGCCAGACGGCCCATTGATAGAAATCGCCACCTTATGATATTGCTGTCTGGAAAGCGAAATATCCGCTTCGAAGATTTTTCCCGGCGACAGGTGAATGGTGCTGGCGCCCGAAAAGTCAGCGGCTGCGGGAAAATATACCGGCGAATATGCGTAGGCCATCTTGCCGGGGACGAAGCCCTCGGGATTGTGATCGGGGGCCTCGATCGTGCCAACGCGGTAATCGCCGGCCTCGAGTTCTGCGAAACGATATTCTCCCTTCGAGTTCGTGGTCGCCATATTTTGAACGTTCCAGTGCGCGACTCCATCCGTAACGATCCTGTGGAATAGCTGCACATGAATGGAGTCGGGAGAATCGCCGCCTATTTCGACCCGGCCCATCAAAATGGCTTCGGGAACTAATGAGATGGTTGTGTCGGGTGACTGCGAATCGCCGTACGTCCCCCGCTGCTCGAGGTCGGTAAGAAATCCGGGTTTACGCGCCAAAAAAAATGATCCCTCATTGTTGACAGTTCCATTGGCGGTCCGGGCTGGGGCCAAAATGACTTCAAAATGCCCCTGGTCGTCGGTCATCGTTGCCAGACGATTGTCCTGAGAATAGACTTGTGCGCGCGAGATGGGCTGATGGGAGAGGCTGTTCACAACCGTGCCATGGATTGAGACTGATTGGCCAACCTGTGCGTCCTGCGCGAACGTCCCCGTGGCAATCAGAAGCCAGGCGCCCAGCACCAAAAACTTTGGCAGGGAGGATGCTGGCAACAACGGAAGTGAAAAGATACTGCTGCGACCTATCAGAAAAACTGCTCCAACCCCGCAATCATACTGCAATCGGACCGGGCTCGTGTCGTCATCAGTGACCTTGCCGTTTGAACGTCACCAAGACTGCGGCACTCACAAAATCCTCGCCTGCAAAATCCAAAGCAGTGTACTCTAGGATGCCGATAGCAGAAGCGAAACATAAAATGTAGGGCGGACACTCCTGTCCGCCGCCTTTGACTTTGATTTAGCAAAAGGTCAAAATCAACGCCAACTGCGGCGGACAAGAGTGTCCGTCCTACATAACTCAGGAGGGCAAATGGACAGCAAGGAAAACGAAACAAAAGATTCTAAGGATGGCGAAGGACATCAAACCCATGCCGCCGAGCCGGTAATGGAAAGCGTTGCCCGGGGCATTGGGACAGCAATTGGTGTGGTTGCCTCAACTGCCGCAAAAGTCATGGGCAAATCGGAGCCAGCGGAATCTGAAGTAAAGCCGAAGGGAAGACCGAAGAAGAGTTCGTCGAAATCGCACGCCTCCTCTGATGGAGAGGGAAGTAAACACGCAGCCAGCAGATTGGCCAAGAAAAAGAAGAAACGGGCGGCTCACAGGATCAAACTGAAGCGGTCGAGCACCAAGGGCTAGAATCTGGGATCCAGTAACCGCTGTGTTCGCAGCAAAACAAAACGCCCCAGACTTATAAAGTCAGGGACGTTAGTTTGAACAGCCCTCCCCCGAGTACTGCTCAAGAGGAACAATACAGACTCCGTGAAAAGAGGGGAATGGCACGAAAAGGCCATTACTTTGAAGTCACTCCGGTAAAGCCATTAGAGGCTCTGGTGGCTGATTCTGACTTATTGGGGAACTTCGGTGAGCTGCGTCAGTATTTGCCTGCCAAGTTTCTGCGCTTCCCCGAAAAACTTTTGATATTCCACGAACAGCCGGTTCAGCTCAAGAGACTTGTCGGCAGTCAATTGTTTTCGCAATAACATGTCCCGCATGTGAACCGGATTGGGCAAGGTCGCGTCTTCGGTGAGTTCTTCCAGCGCGGTATCGGGATTGTAGTGATACATGAATGGATTTTACCGCTTCTGACTCTTTGCCGTAGGAGGATGCCGCCTACGCAACCCGCTATTGCCCCGCCTTCGAACCACCCGGCGCCGGCTCGAACTCTTCGCCCATCCATTTCTGGAATGCGTCCATATTTTGCGGACGCCCGAGAAAGTTCCTTACCAGATCATTGGCCGACATCGATCCCCCCGGCTCCAGCACAACATGGCGGTATCGCATCGGCGCTTCTCCGGCCAGCAGATTGCTATGGTCAAACTGCATGAAAAAATCTTCCGCAATAACCTTATCCCACAGATATGTGTAGTAGGCGGACGAATAACCCCCGAGATGCCCAAACGCCGCATACATATGTGTTCCGGGCGTTGGAGTGAACGGAGTGTAACGCTTCACGTCGGCGACGCAAACCGCATCCAGATCGACGTCTTTAGGTTGGGTTTTGTAAATGTCGTAAGAAATCGCGGTGTATTCCGTTTGCGTCGCGACCCAGTTTCCGCGTCCGAACGCCGAAGCGCGGTTCATGCGCGCCACCAGCTCCGCCGGAATCGGTTCGCCGGTTTTGTAATTATGCGCAAACGTGGCCAGCACCTGCGGACTTCGCATCCACTCCTCGAGCATTTGCGAAGGCGCTTCCACGAAATCTCCTTCCATGCTGATACCCGCTATCCCCGCCCACTGTTGCTGGCCGCCGAGTATGTGGTGCATCAGATGCCCAAATTCGTGGAAGAACGTTACAACGTCCCCGTACTCCATCAGGCCCGGATCGCTGGCCGTCGGTGCCGGAAAATTGCAGACCAGAATCGCCTCTGGCAACTGTCTACCGCGAATTCCATCCAGCACCGGAACCATTTCGGCATGGCTGAACTTGCCTTTCCGCGGATGCATGTCCAGGTAAAAGCGGCCAATCACTTTGCCATTTTCAATCGTGTCCCAGGTTTCAACCGCCGGGTCCCAAGCCGGAACATTCGGTTCTTGCTGGAAAGTTACATGGAACAGTTTCGCAGCCGTGTCCAGAATGCCCTGCTTTACTTGCTGAAATGGCAAGTATGGCCGCACCGATTGCGAATCAAAGTTGTACTGCGAGCGGCGCACCATTTCACTCAGGTAAGCAACCTCGAAATCGCCTATCTCCTTGGCCTGCGGTTCCGTCGTCTGCTTTTCAGTGAGCAGCATTTTAAATTCACGCGCTACCAGCGGGCTCGTAGCCGTATGCAATTTCTGGATGAAATCCCCGATGTTGCCGCCCTTCTCGATCATCTTGTCGGCTGCGTTATAGTCCGCCCAGGAAGGATAGCCGAGCAGCGTGGCGATCTCGTACCTGGTCTTCATCATCGCCTCTAGAACATCGAGATTCTTGGGATAAGCTCTGGTATCGAAAGCTTCCCAAAGGCGACGTCGAAAATTAATATCTTTGGCGAACTTTAGCGCGGGCAACGCATCCGGGTAATCCGTCGTAATTTCAATTTTCCCGTCCGCTCCTGGCTTATGCCGGTCAATGTAATCCTGCGGCAGGCCGTCCAATTCCGAGATATTGGCTACTTCAACAGTTTTTTGCCCATCAGAAATGTTCCGGTCGAACATGGATTGCTCATCAGTCAGCTGATCGTTTAGCTTTTTCAGCTGCGTCCGCGTGGCCTCGTCTTTGTCAACCCCAGCCAACCGAAATTCTAATAATTGCCGCTGCACGTAATAGCGAGTCGCCGCATCGGCCTTGGAAATATCCAGATTTGCCAATGCGCGATACACATCTTGATTGAGTGAGAGGGCAGTGGCCGCCGCACTCACTTTTCGCGTCATCTCGGTCGCGGCATCGCGAAACTTTTCGTCAGGATGAACCTGCTGCATTAAGCCCGAGAAATATCCCGCCGAATTCAGATTCTGAACAGCTTCGTCATATGCGACCAGGGTGTTATCGATTGTGTGCGCCCCCTTAACAGCGGCAATCACATCGATGGAATGTTGAGCCGCGCTTAAATGATCATTCTCGATTTTCTGGAATGCCGCTATGTCAGGCTTCGTGCTCCAGATGGGCGGCTGCGATTCCGGCATCTTCTGCCCGGCGGATGCGATGGAACACAGAAGAATTGCCGCGACAAGACAATACATGCGCAAGGACATTAGTCTCTCCATGAGAACTTCGATTCTGAGGGAACTGACTATATATTCGACGAACGAGGATTTACAAGGTCACCGGCCCGCCTGCACCACGGCTTTTCGCTCAAGCATTTCAGAAAGGGACCACTTTATGCAGTCCTTTTTTCTTCTTTTTCTTGCTGGATGAAACGTAACTGTCGTCGGCCGCGTCTTGCGAAGTGGAATCGTCGGCTTTCGCCTGAGCGGGCGCGCTTCCATCGGCATTCGCCTGCTGAATTTCATTCACCTGCTGCGGCGGGGCCGGTGGTTGATTGCCCTCCGCCGCCACATTCGGCTTTAATTCATTGGGATCGGGCGCTGCATTTGGCGTCAACTCATTCGCCGCCGGTTGCGCAGCCGGAAGTACGGAATTATCGACCGGGCTCCCATTTGCCGCAGCGCCGTTATCCAGCGGGGAATCGGAACGCGGGGCGGGTTGATCCGCCGCCGGGGTGCCGGTGCCTGAAACGGTTTCAATCGAAGACGACTCCGATCCGCCGGTAGCGGCGCGATTAGCAGCCGCCACCACATCTTTCGCGCTGGTAACTTTGGGCTCCGTCAACGCTGGATCGCCTACCGTCGCCGCTCCCGCCGTGCTGGGACTCTTCGCGAAGGTCTTCAGCGCTTTCGCATATACAGGCTCGTCGCGCCGGCTGGCTTCTTCCGCTTTGTTCTGGGCAACCGCCGCCTTCGTAGGCCGCGGAACCGGTTGGTGCAAGGCCTGTAACCGCGACCTCGCATCGTCAGCGCGATCCATCAGCGGATAGCGCGTAATAATCCTGGAATAAGCGTCGGCAGCGTGCTTGGTGAAATCCTGAATCATTCGAGCTTTCATGACTTCATTGCCCGGCCTCCCGCGCAATATGCCTATTTCACCCTCGTAAGCCTGCCCCAGCATATAAAGCGTTTCATCCGCTTTGCTATAGAGAGGATACTCATCTGCCAGCGATTGCAATCTGGCAATGGCCGCCGGATAAACCTGCCGGTTGAAATAGAAACGTCCCACGCGGAATTCGCGCTCTCCGATGACTTCCTGCACCTGCAACAATCGCTGCTTCGCCTCAGGAACAAGTTTGCTGTCCGGCCATTGCAAAATCAGTTTCCGGTATTCTTCTTCGGCCCGCACCGCGTGGGTATAGTCGCGATCGGGCTTTTCCATCTCGCGGAAATGGATGTTCGCAATTTTTAGCTGCGCCTCCGCCGCCTCGGGCATATTGGGGAAGAAAGTCTCAAAATCCTCATACTCCGCTTCCGCCTGCGCCAATGCTGTCGAGCCGCCTTCCGCATACCATGAATCCGCAACCGCCAGTTTTGCGCGGGCAATATATTCCGAGTCCGGATAAGCGTTGATCAGGGTCTGCATGTCGAGCCGCGCGGAATCGTAGCGCCCGTGCTTCATGTCATCCATCGCCCGGTCAAACAGCACCTTGTCGGGCTGCTTGGAACCCACCGTCGCTAGGGGATTGCTGACTTTCTTGTTGCTGCATGCCGCGGCAAAAACCAACAGCGCGAGAATAAGTACGAGGGGAGTGCGACGTGACATAAAATCCTTCAGCAAAAGAATATGGAACAAAAAATCGAACTGCCGCATTCAACCGGCGACCTACACCTTCAGCAAAGTCGCCTCTTTGGCCGTCTTGAGTAAATTTTGAGCGTTAGTCTTTGGATCGCCCTGACCGAAGATGGCGTTGCCTGCGACCAGAATTTCCGCGCCCGCCCTCACCACTTCGCCCGCAGTATCGTGAGCAATTCCGCCATCCACCTCGATGCGAAAGTTGAGCCGCCGCTCCTGCCGCAACTCCGCCAAACGGCGTATCTTGTGAATTGAATTAGGGATAAACTCCTGGGCGCCGAATCCCGGATTCACCGACATCACCAGAACGTAATCCACTATTTCCAGCACTTCCGTCAACAACTCCACCGGAGTCGCCGGATTGATAACCACTCCCGCAAGGCAATCATGACTCTGTATGAGATGCAACGTTCGATCCAAATTGCGGCAAGCTTCCTGATGGACCGAAATCCAGTCTGCGCCCGCCTCGGCGAATTGCGGTATAAATTCGTCGGGATTTTCAATCATCAGGTGGCAATCGAGCGGCAGGTCCGTAACTTTTCTCAGCGACTTTACGACCGGCGGCCCGACGGTAAGATTGGGGACAAAATGCCCATCCATAATATCGACGTGGATCGCAGAAGCGCCGCCGTCCGCGGCACTCTGAATCTGATCCGCCAGACGCGCGAAATCCGCCGATAAAATCGAAGGCGCTAATTCAATCAACTGGGTTCCTGGGAAAGAAAACGCTTATGGAAATTCTACCACGCTGGTTATGTAGGGCGGACACTCTTGTCCGCCGCTTTTGACTTTCGCTTTTTGCGCTACATCAACACCAACTCAAGCGTGTCCGCTTCTCCTACATCATTCACCCCCGCCCGGACGACCCTTTCGCCTGTACCTGCGCCCAATCAGATACCCGATCGCAAACAGAATCGCTACCGCGAAATAAACCAGGTGAGACGCGACCCATAACGCCGTCTCAAATACCATCGCGACCCGGCTGGCATTCTTAATCGTCGGCCCCGGAATGGTGACCGATTGGTTCCAATCCAGCGCATTCAGGCGCGGCAAGAACCCTTGATGAACACAACCCTCCAGGTTGTACACGCCGACTAAATGGGTGAAATGGCTGGCAACGATTAAGTCGCGTGAAAATTGCTCCCAGTTCAGGGGAGCAACAACCGGATCGGCGGCAGTGCTCCCGACGGCAATGCCTTGGGCGCCGGGACCTACCCTCCAGATCAAGGCTGAATCAAGAGCGGGGGTAAAGCTTGTGTAAAGCATCAACACCTCGACATCGCCTCTTACATCAACAATGCCGAGTATCCGTTCGGAAAGCGTGGTACGAATCTTGCGCTCGGTAACGATGAGCGGCAATTGATACGTTTGGACGGAATACCCGCGAGCATGAATATCCCCTATCAACCTTGAGTACTCTTTTCTGGCGCGTGCCACCCGCCCGCCATCGAGGCTGCGCCGGAGCAGGGTCCAAGCCAGTCGCCACTTATGGCCATTCATTGCTTGAAATTCATTAAAGTTAGGTTCTATGTCCAGGCCGACACCCTCCCATCGCAGTTTGTAGTCAAGCGTCCACCGCTCAAATTCGGCGAACTGCCTCGCCGCCAGCGGTGCATTTCCAGCATTCAAGTAATAGCCATCCTCCTTCGACAGTCCCAGCCACGCGATCAGGGGAATGCCGGCATCATTGAGTTGCCGCACGACGCGTGCGCGTTCAGCCGTAAAATCAGGCACCGCGAAAGCGATTCCGGCGCCGAGGTCTTTCAACTCGGGAATGATCGCAGGATCTGAAAATAACGACCCGAGTTCGTTAAGCCCCTGATAGCAGCAGGCGAAAAATAGCTGAGGGCGCGTAGCCGAACCACGGATTGCCACATCGCTCGAGGAATTAGCCTGAAGCGCAACCGCAGCTTGTGCCGCCAGCAGAATAATTGCCCACAGAAGATGTTTGCGCAGAAACGGCGCCATCGCCGAACCCGTGCTCATCGAAGCCATGTTTGCAGAAGGCATGTTCGCAGAAGGCATGTTTGATTTGCTTCGCGAAAGTATGTTTCCTTGAGGGTACATGTTTACCTCCATCAACATCGCGACCGTGTACAGCCTTGCGGCCGTCCTCTGCTGGGGCGCGAGCGACTTCATTGGTGGATACGCATCCCGCCGCGCCAACGCTTTCTTGATCGCCACAATCGTGAACTTCAGCGGACTGTTGTTTATCTCTATCCTCGCAATCGCCGAACATTCCGCTTTGCCTTCGCATCACAGTCTGGCATGGGCTCTCGCCGGTGGAATCTCAGGAGGGTTCGCCCTTGCGTTCTTCTACCGCGCGCTCTCGACCGGACGAATGGGACTCGCGGCCCCGGTGTCGGCGGTCCTCGGAGCGGCGATCCCCACCGCGGTTGCCTTCTTCTCGGAGGGTCTGCCGAAGCCTGTCCAAATTGCCGGGTTTATTCTCGCGGGATTCGGTATCTGGATGGTCTCGCATCACGACGAAGACTCTCAGCCTGAGGGCATAGGACTGGCCGTTCTGGCGGGCATCGGATTCGCCGGGTTTTTCCTGTGCATGAAGCAAGCCGGAAACGAGTCCGCTCTCTGGATTGCGGCCGGCTCGCGCGCCTCCTCATTGGTGGTGACCCTAACGGTGGTAATACTCTCTCGCGCTTTTCGCGATGCCGACCGGCCGCGCATTGCGCTCGCCGTTATAGCCGGATGTCTCGACGTAAGCGGCAGCGTCTTCTTCATACGCGCCAGTCAGACCGGAAGATTGGATAAAGCCGTGGTGCTGGCGTCTCTTTATCCAGTGGTGACGGTTCTGCTGGCCAGATTTTTTCTGCGGGAGCACTTCACCCGCTGGAAGGCGGTCGGAATCATTGCGGCCCTGATTGCGGTCCCGCTTATTTCAATACGGTGACTTGCACGAGAGTAAGCAATGCCGGTTTCCCCCTCAGGGGCTGGAATTCTTGGGCGCGGTCTTTGGTTGAGGTTCGCCGGGTTCAACCTGATTGGGTGCTTCCGCCACCAATTTGCGAATGAAGTTTACCGGCACATTAGCAGTCAGCACGGCGCGGTCTTTATGCTTCTCGATTTTCAGACTGCCGAATAGTTGTTTGAGATCGGGATCCGTTCCACTCGATACCGACGTCTCCGCCGACCCTAAAAGCGCCAGGAACGTCTGCGCCTTTTCCGTGACATGTTGCGCTTCGTCTTCACTCCCAGTGAAGGCTTCGGCTTTGAGATGAACTGAGCCTAAATACCGCGCCGACCCAACGATTACTGCGGGCTTGGAAAATAACAAAGACGAATCCAGCGTCAGCCCGGCGCCCGCCGCCGCTGTATCCGGGGAATCATGGGTCCGGAAAATCACCCAGGCTAGGCTCGTCAGCGGAACATGCTTGTAATACTGCCGCAAAAGCGCCGGACCACCAAATGGCGACGCCAACTTGCGCGAACGTGTAATGATTCCCCGAATCACATCGCGATCGCTGTTATTTGACGCCGCCACCGTGTCGACGCCAAGAATCGCGACCCGCAATGTACGTCCCGTCAATGGGATGTTGTATATCTCGGTCGATCCAAAGCTGTCGATCGATCCCGAAATGTTGCGAAGATAGGCGCGCAATCGCTCGCCATTAATCTTTCCCACGAAAATTTCGGAGAATCTTGTCTCCCTATCGCCACCCGAGTCTCCAGGATAGTGAATGGCAAAGGCCGCATGATCCAGATCCCGCTCGAACTGGAATCCGGTTTCTTGAATGAACCGCTCATAATCGGGATCATGCGGAACTACTGGCATTTGGCCGGTAAGGTTGGTTCTGCGAATCCATTCCAGATTTACGTAAGCGAATCCGTCGGCGCCTGGCAGCAACCGGGCCGGTTCCGGCGGAGCATGTTTGCGGAGCACTACCAGAAGCGCAACTACGGCCGCGATTAATAGCACCGCAAAGACCAGCGGAAGCCGTCGTTTTATCCGCATGGAATAGGGCTGGTCGGCGAAAGATTCTTTTTTCGGAGCATCGCTGGGAAGGAAACATAATAGCATCGGACATCGTGTAAAAATGCAATTCAAAAAGTCGCCGAAAGATGCTTTGTGCCACAAAATGGTTGCAATTTTTCCTGATTCGGTAGTACAGTCAAACATGGACGCGGAGATTGGCGTTCATCTCGTCCGTAGCACCGCCCTTACTTCCTGAGTTACTAGAGTCGTTAACGAGCTATCCCCCGTTCGAGGTAGGTTCTGCCTCGAACTTAGGTTCGGAGAGACCCTATGTCGTGGTATGCGTACTGCCTCACTGAGCATCAAGCGTTACAAAATGGTACACGGAGCCGGCGTCCTTTCCTCATGGAAGGGATTCAGGGCGTAAATGGCGCGCCCGTCCTCAGCTATCCCAGCGGCGATTTTGCCGTCATCGTCACCGAGTACGACCGGGCAGCCGACAATGGCCAACTCGAAGAGAAGCATGTGATTGAACATGCGCGAGTCGTTAGCGTCTGCTTCCGCACGGGAACGGTGCTTCCTTTCCGCTTCGGAACCATCTTCGACACCGACGACGCCCTGCGCCAGGCCGTCCGCGCCAACAAAAGAGCTTTCGGAGAAAGCGTCGCCAGGCTTCGCGGCAAAGCCGAGATGCACCTGAAATTAATAGTAAAAGACGGATCGCTGCGGCCGGCAGTTGCCGACGTCCCGCTACCCGACACCGTTGGCGGCGACTACCTCATGAAGCTGCGCGACAAAGCCTTCAAAGATCGTGAACGCCAGACCAAAGCCCGCGCACTATCAGTCCAAGTCCACAAATTATTTAATCCGCTGGAAGAAGATGTGAGCTGCAAGCGTGTAAACACCAATGGGATGCTGATCGATATCGCTCACCTCATCGATTCCAAAGCCGTAGAAAAATACCAGAACCGCTACAGTAGCGCCGCCAAACAATTAAAGAATTGCGAGCTCGTGATCAGCGGCCCCTGGCCGCCATATCATTTTCTGCCCGGAAAGCTCCGCACCGTAGCCGGCAACTCATAAGCTTCACATACACGTAGACCCCGGGCGAGCGCAGCTCGCCAGAAGGCTGGCACCTTCACAACTGAGGGTGCCCCATCCTAGCGCGTCCTTTGCGCTAGGGTGGCAGGCAGACGGCGGGTAAGGTGATTTTTCCGATCACAGTTCGCCGACCGGGCAAGCCGTGCTTTCAAAGATTCTTTTGGTATAGCCCTAACTTCCCTAACCATAAATTGCGGGTGCCCCATATCTCGCCGATTTTGCGAGATGTGGGATCCCGTCACAATGGAATTTCTGTTCGGACACAGTAACGTTCAGCCGAAGTATTGTTCGTCGCTGACGTGCTCCATCCACTCCACCACCTTGCCGTCTTTCTTTTCCCCCTGTGGGACACAAAACGCCAGCTCATTCGTCATTGGAATAGTGAAATACGCTCTCCAGTGATTTGCCGAACACGGCAGCGATTCGGAATGCGGCTTCTAGTGACGGTGAGTATTTCCCCTGTTCGATTGCGTTCAC
>Ga0182015_10006390_pt1 | contig 11867 bp, 9 predicted proteins | sample 712P3MmetaG_FD_120478 | JGI IMG/M metagenome (GOLD analysis project Ga0182015, IMG submission 120478) | Permafrost microbial communities from Stordalen Mire, Sweden - 712P3M metaG | ecosystem: Environmental > Terrestrial > Soil > Wetlands > Permafrost | place: Sweden: Stordalen | collected...
GAACGGCGGAAAAACGTCGGGCAGATACACCTGCCGGGCGTCTCCGAAGTATCCGCGGGTTCGGTCGAAATTGAAGCTCATCACCGAAAGCGCGAGATTTTCATCCCCGAGAATGCGCCGGATTTGGCGGATGATTTCTTCCACGCGAACGTCGGAGCCGGTATTGCGCGTGCCGTTGTAGCCCGCAAAGAGCAGCTTCAGTTTTTCGCCGGGCTTCCACGCTTCGCCCGCGCCCAACATCCAGCTTAGCTTTTTGGCTTCGATGATGCTGCTGACCCAGGCCTCCAGAACCGCGTCCATCATTGCGGTTCGCCTGCAGAGGAAGCTCGCGCGGCGGCCGAAGCCGTGGGTAGAGCCCACGGCAAGTAGGGATAAATGAAATGATGTTCACGGCTGAAGCGCAGCAACGGGAAGCAATATTGAGAGAAAGGGGCAGGAGCACCGCCCATCTCCGCGACCACCCGCGAATTATCGAAAACCGTATTCCACACCAAATACGGCAGAAACACTTTGAACAGCGTGGCCAAGTTTCCGATTTTGCCTTTGCGCCGGGAGAGGGCGGTCACCACGCGCTGCGAAGCGTTTTCGAGCTTGGGCGCGAAGGAAGGCGGGCGCTTTCCCTGCGCTTGCGCCAGGGCCGTGGTCAGCTGCTGGAACGTCTCCGCGCCGATGCCGGAAGACAGATGGTAGATATCGTGTGCGGTGCGGTCCTGCAGATGAAGCCGGGAGACCGCACCGGCGACGTAATCGACGGGCACGATGTCCAGCTTGTCGTCGGGGCGGAAAGGCAGCAGGCGCAGACCGGCCAGAAATACGAACGCGCGAACCATCTCGAACTGATTGGTTTCGGGGCGGCGGCTATCGCCGAGAACGATGCTGGGGCGAAAAATAGTGCGCGGTACATCCGGGAGCAATTCCCGCACCATGTGCTCGCAAAACTTTTTGGTGCGGGCGTAGGGATCGTAATCGGAGAGGCTCCAGTCGATGGCGGAATCTTCCTGAATCACCTCGTTGTGGCGATCGCCGCAGACCGCGACGGTGCTGACGTGGCTGAACCGGCGCAAACCGTGATGCTCGCGGGCACGCATGGCCAGTTCGATCACTTGCAAGGTACCGCGCAGATTGGTGTTCAGACAGCTCTTTTCCGATTTGCGGTTGAGTGATGCGGCACAATGGATCACCGAATCGGTGCGATGAACGAGCGCGGTGTAGCGGTCTTCGGCCAGTCCTAGCCTCGCGGCGGTCAGGTCGCCAACGAAGACTTCCACCCGCGTATTCATGAAATCACGGAACTGCTCGAAGTTCATGTGTAGCTGCAGCGAACGCCACAGGCGTTCCTGGGCTTCTTGGGGGCTGCGGGCGCGGACCAGCAAGCGCAAAGGCTCGGACGAGCCTTGCAGAAGATTCGCAGCGATGTGTGCGCCGATATATCCGGTGGAACCGGTCAGGAAAGTAGCCACAGTTGTGAAGGGTACCCAGAATCCGCGCGCTAATCGCCGGGGCTAATCGCCGCGGTGGTGCGCACTTCCAACGGCACGTTTCGCGCTGGACGCTCTTCCAGCGGACGACCCTCGATCAGAGGATAACACCACTTGCGAAGCGCCGGAATGTGTACGTTGATCCAGTAGTCCCACCAATCGATGGAGCGAGCGTCGTAAGCAAAGGCGGAACGCTCGTCGGGGACCAACGAAGCAGACAAGCGCTCGACGCCGGCGGCTTCAAAGGTGTGGTTGTTATGCAGAATGAAAGGTTCGAACAGGGAAACGAGTTTGATCACCTTGTCGAGCTCGCGCTCGCGACGGACCAGTGCCGATTTGCCGAACGGAAGAGGCTCGATGGTACGGCTGATGGCCTGGATTATTGCTTTTTGGGCGGGGGCCGATAGTTTCTGGTAGCGCGCTTTGGACACCGGAATGGCGTCAAATTTCAAGCGTAGGCGCTGGCGAAAATCGTTCTGTGCGCGGTAATGGCGGCGATGGCCCAGGCCGGTGAGTTCGATTGAGCGGCGCATGTCGCACGGATTGGATACCGAGGTGGCCAGGTGATAGACGCGGTCGTTCTTACCGGCAAGCAGCGCCGCCGCGATCAACGTCATGCCGGTGGTTACCAGGTCCACCGGGATCAGATCGAGGCACTTGCGCGCGTTGGTGGGCAACTGCCGGAAATAGGTGCCCAGGAGATAAGACAGTGAAGCTGAGGTGTTGATCCCTTCGTTCCAGCCGAGGAATGGCTTCTGCAGTGACGATTCGACGATCGACGGCCGGACCACGGCAATGCGCACCTGGGGATGCGCCGCGGAAAAGTTTTGGATCAGCGATTCCGAGAGGCCTTTGGTGAGGGTGTAGGTGTTGGGCCAGCCCAGTTCCTGGGCGCGGCGCGAACCGGCTTCGGTGAGCTCCCGGCGCAGCCAGCGCACCCGGTTTTTGCGAATCTGGATTTCCAGGGCGGGGCCCTGTAAACCCTTCGCGGCGCCGTGTTTGCCGATGGATTGTGCGCGAAGCTCGTCGGTGACGTCGGCCATATCGGCCTGTGCTTCGGTCGACTTGATCAATTGCTTGAGCGATCGCAACTCGGCTTCGGCGTTAAAGCCCGGCAGATCGGCGGGGACGTAATTCGGTTGCAACGTCTCGAGCACGCGGCCATCGCGGTGGCCCACGATGTAGGAAGTGGAGAGATGAAGCAGGGCCGCATCGCGGCAGGCGCCCAGGAAATCCAGCAGCGAGGTGGTGGCGTAGACGTTTGCGGCCAGCGCGTCGCGCAGGTCGGGATTGAAATCCGTGAGCCCCGAACTATTGACGATCAGATCCACCGTTTCGCTAAGCCGCTGTCGGTCCGCCGGCGCCAGCCCCATCCCGGGCTGCTCCATGTCGCCTTCCACCACGCGAATCCGGTCGCGCAAAAAGTCCGCGAGGTGCGCCCCATGGCGCTGCGCCAGTGGGTCAAAGACCGGAGATTGCTCGACGATCCGCTGGAAGCGTCCCCATCCGGTGGTGGACCGGGTGCGGCGGATCAGCAGGGTGATGTGGAGATCGTCCGGTAAGTCCATGAGCAAGTTGGCCAGCCAGACTTTGCCGATGAACCCGGTAGCGCCGATCAACAGGAGGTGCTTTCCGCGCATCGCTGCGAGGACGGACAAGGGTTCGTAACCATTGGAGGACTGGTAGTGGACTACGGGTGGCTGCGGATTTACCACCGAGCGTTGCGCGGGACGAATCGCCGCAGCGAGGCGTTCGGGATGGTCCGCGAAGCCCAGCTGGCGAGCCAGGCGCGCGCCGGAGATTCTGCCGTCGGGTTTGGTTCCCGTCAATTTGGCGAAGGCGCCGCGGGGGCGGATAACCGGTTCGAGCAGGCGGCCGGTAGCCAGGCCATCGCGAAACTCGAGGCGGTTGGAGACAATGTGCGAAATGCCTAGATGAGCGGCGAGCGGGCGCATGATATGGTCGAGGCCTTGGCTCACCAGGACGACGTTTTGTCCGGCGGCCATGACCTCTTTGAGCTTGGCAACGCCGCGTAGGTATAGGCGCGGTTTGAGGACGTATTCGAAGTATTCTTCTCCTAGCAGGTCCAGGCGGTCCTGACTGACGCCTCGCAGGACGGTGTGCAGGACGCGGGTGGCGAATACGCGGTGAACGGAGTAAAGAAACGGGCGGGCCACGGCGAGAATGCCCATGGCCCCTCGGCGCGTCCAGCGCTCGAGGAACGTCTGGGCGTTCCAGGCGAAAAAGCCCGCGGGGCGCACCGCAGTCAAATTGAGCAGGCTGCCCTCGGCGCGCCAGAAAACGGCGTCGAGTGAGAGAGGTTCGCCGGGAATACTGGAAAGCGGCGCGGGAGCGGAGTGTATGGGCTCGGTCATCGGTACGAAAGTGAAGCTACTGGCATGGGAGCATGGAAGTTAGCATCCTCGGGAGCGGCGCGCAAGCCGGTGAGCCGGGACCCCGACAGGGTCAGTTGGTCCGATCCGAACGCGAGTGCGGGCAATTAACCGTTTTGACCCGGCGACACTCCCGACATATTATCTTCACCGCGAATCCTGGAGCAGGGGGTAGCAGGCTTTGACGGGCGATGGTCCGTTCGAACTGGCGCGGAAATGACGTCCGTCCGCGCCTGTCGTGCCCGCGCTACGACTGGAATCGTGCACAAGAATTACGATTGGAAAGCGAATGGGCGGGCCGCGGGCGATTTGTGCGTCCGAGCTTGCCGGTGCGGCACCGTTGTGCCGCTAGCAGCACAAACTAAATCCTTGGAAGGCGAGACGCTGGTCGCAGCGCCCAAACCATGAACATAGCCGGAGTAGGAAGCGCATTTCCCAAACACTATTACCCTCAGTCCGTCATGCAGCACGCGCTGAAGACGTATTGGGGCCCGAAGCTGAAGAGCCCCGGGCTGTTCGACCAGATTTACCAGCATTTGGGAGTGGAGGGCCGGCACACGGTGATGCCCCTGGAGGGCTATGCGGAACTGAAGACGTGGGGAGAGGCGAACAACAAATGGATTGAGGCGGCGACCGATCTGGGGGAAGCGTCGATTTGCCGCGCGCTGCAAGTGTCGGGCGTGAAACCGGAGGAACTGGGCGCGCTATTTTTTGTGACCGTCACCGGGGTGGCTAGCCCTTCGATCGATGCGAAGCTAGTGAACCGGATGAAGCTGTGCCGCAACATCAAGCGCATACCAATATTTGGGCTGGGCTGCGTGGCCGGAGCGGCGGGACTGGCCCGCGCGGCCGATTACGTGAAAGCGTATCCGGATCAGGCAGTGGCGCTGCTGAGCGTGGAACTTTGTTCGCTGACGATTCAGCTGGAAGATATGTCGGTAGCCAACCTGATTTCCACCGGGCTTTTCGGTGATGGCGCCGCGGCGGTGATTATCGGGGGATCGGAGCGCGGGCTGAAGGGGCCGGAGATCATCAATACGCGCTCGATTTTTTATCCGGAAACCGAAGGGGTGATGGGCTGGGACATTTCGGAGAAAGGTTTCCGAATCGTGTTGACGCGCGACGTGGCGGATATGGCGCGGCAGCATTTGGCCGGGGACGTGGATTGTTTTCTCGCCGACCAGGGAATGAAGCGGTCGGATATTTCCACCTGGATCATGCACACCGGAGGACCGCGGGTGCTGGAAGCGGTGGAGGAATCGCTGCAACTGAGCAACGGCGCGTTGAAGCCTTCGTGGGAATCGTTGCGGAAGGTAGGAAACTTGTCGTCCGCGTCGGTCTTGTTGGTGCTTGAGGATGTGATGAAGAACCATCGCCCGGCGCCGGGCACGTACTCGATTTTGGCCGCGCTGGGACCTGGATTTTGCTCGGAGCTGGTCCTGCTGAAGTGGTAGAAAAAGTGGGTCGCCTCTAGGCGGGGCGATCGCCGCCGGCACGATTCCCAATTTTACGGCTGTCAACCAGCCGTGCGTGAGGCATTGACGCTCGATGGGCCACGGGTCTGGGTGGATGGTAATGGCGGCAACGGTGGCGCTGGTTGCCGGCGCGGCCACCGCGGCTCGGGCGCAGGAACGAGTGCTGGAACTCGATCCGGCGCACACCCAGATTAATTTCACGCTGGATACCACGTTTCATACCGTGCACGGCACCTTTCAGCTCAAGCGCGGTTCGGTGCGATTCAATTCGGATAGCGGTGTGGCCAGCGGCGTGGTGGTGATCGATGCGCGAAGCGGGAAGACCGGAAACGATTCCCGGGACGCCAAAATGAATGCGGAAATTCTGCAGAGCGACAAATACCCCGAAATTATTTTTGTTCCGGATAGCGTGAAGGGCCGGATCGACCTGCAAGATCCGTTTCAAGTGGACGTGCATGGGGTAATCAAAATGCACGGCGCCGAGCATCCGATCACGATTACCGCCCAGCTCGAGCCGAAAGGCAATCAGTTATCGTCCAATTCGCGGTTTGCGATTCCGTACCTGGAATGGGGATTGAAAAATCCGAGCACGCTGCTGCTGCGCGTGGGCGACAAAATTTTTGTGGAGATGCACACCGAGGGCAAGTATGCGCCGGTGGGGTCAATGGCGAGCCGCGCGGGAGGCCACTGGGAATCTGCGCGGCAATGCGCGCCGACACAAACGGGCGGTGCGGTGCGTTAGGCGGGCCGCTCGAGAGTCTTGAAGAGAGAGAGTTGTGTTTCGGTGCGGGGCAATCGAAGCCGGTGGATCTCCCGGCGCAGCGCGAGCGCGCCGAGGATATCCTGCCGCTGGCGGAACGATTTCTGTGGTTGCTGAGCCGAGAGGCGGGTAGCACGCCGAAGAAAATCACGAAAGCGGCCAGCGCCATTTTGGAACAGTATTCCTGGCCTGGGAATGTTAGAGAGTTGAAGCACTTGATGGAGCGGGTGTTTGTGTTGTCGGAAGACGAGGTACTGATTACCCCCGACCTGCCTTCTCTGCCGCTGGAAACCACGTGAAAGAGCTTATGTAGCAGTACTTGCGAGAGGCCTCGCACCACGGCTGCGCGCACCGTACTCCGGACTCGGCGAAATACTCCCCTCAGCGAATCTTAAGTTTCTTATCCGGCGTGTGGACCTATTCATGCATGCAGTCAGAGCATGACCAGCTCAACTGTTGATTTTTCCAATGAGGCGTTCGCCGCCGCATCGAGTGTGCGCTGCCGTACATTGCCGGTGTGCCGTTTCGCGGCGGTCACTACGTGTGCGAATTCACCGGCGGGAGTGGGACGCTCATGAGCGCCGCGAAGCTGCAAGCGGTGCAAGTGATGATAGACCGCGACGGCGGCCCCCACCATCGACGTTGTGGTTATCTTTTCGACGTAACCTTTCGATATTCCACGCATCAAAGAAGCTTCGCGGGGCTCGCCAAGGGCGCCCTGGGCGGGTTCGGATTGTGCTTCTCGCCTACACCCAGAACGGCGATAATATGGTTGTAATCATATTGATGACGTGGCTGTGCGAAGATGACCGCGGGCGGTGGATAAAAACGTTGCGCGTAAGGAGAGAAAAATGGGATCGCAAACTGTGACCGAAAAGAATCCAAGCGGGGGACCGGGCGCCTCTGGGAATCCGCTGATTGCCCTGGAGAAGCAGGGCCAAGCGGTGTGGCTGGACTATATTCGCCGCGACCTGCTCAAGAATGGCGGGCTGAAACGGATGGTGGACAACGACGGCTTGAGCGGGATGACTAGCAATCCGACGATCTTTGAGAAGGCCATCGGTTCGAGCACCGATTACGACGCCCAGTTGGGCAGTTTGCTGGCGAAGGATCCCGCCAAACCGGCCGGCGAACTGTTCGAAGCGGTGGCAGTGGAAGACATCCGCGCGGCGACGGATATTTTGCGCACGGTGTATGACCGCACCCACGGCGCGGACGGCTTTGTGAGCCTGGAGGTTTCTCCCACGCTGGCGAACGATACCCAGGGAACGATTGCCGAAGCCAAGCGGCTGTGGAAGGAAGTGGATCGTCCCAACGTGATGATCAAGGTGCCGGCGACGCCTGAAGGATTGCCGGCGATCGAGCAGCTGCTCGCGGCTGGAATTAACGTCAACATCACCCTGATGTTTTCGCAGCAGCACTACGAAGATGTGGCGCAAGCGTACATTCGGGGGCTGACGGCGGCGGCGCACCCGGAAAAGATCGGATCGGTGGCATCGTTTTTCGTGAGCCGGCTGGACACCATGATCGATCCGCAACTGGATGAAATCGGAACGCCGGAAGCGCTGGCGTTGCGCGGGAAAGCGGCGATCGCGAATTGCCGGGTGGTTTACAAACGGTTCCAGGAGCTATTTTACGGCGATGCATTTGCGGCGCTGCGCAAAAAGGGCGCGCGCGTGCAACGCGTGCTGTGGGCCAGCACCAGCACCAAGAATCCCGCGTATCGCGACGTGCTGTACGTCGAGGAATTGATCGGGCCCGATACCGTCAATACCATGCCTCCGGCGACGGTGGATGCGTTCCGCGATCACGGCAAAATTCCCGGCCCGACAGTGGCTCAAGGCCTGGAACAAGCCAAGACCGATTTGGCGAATCTCGAGAAGGTGGGGGTTCGGCTGAAGGACGTCACCGCGAAGCTGCAGGTGGATGGCGTGGCGTCGTTTGCGAAATCTTTTACCGACCTGATGCGCGCGATCGACGCCAAGCGGCAGAAAATTGGCGCGAAGGCATGAGCGCTAGCGCCGCGGGTGAACCCAATCTAGGAACCGCTTCGAGCGCGGCCGTCGCCGATCGACTGCATATCCGGCAGGCGACTGATGGGCTTGGACGATTGCTCGAGGTGGCGCGTGGCTAATGTCACGGCCCTATTCTGGGACGTGGGCGGAGTGCTGCTGACCAACGGTTGGGATCGCGGATCGCGCCGCAGGGCCGCGCAGAAATTCGCTTTAGATTGGGACGAGTTCGAAGACCGGCACGAGCTGGTCGTGAACGCGTTCGAAACGGGGAAGGCCGCGCTGCAGGAATATTTGCAGCGCACGGTGTTTTATCGTCCCCGCGCTTTCTCCCCGGCTGATTTTCAAGCCTTCATGTTCAGCGAATCACAACCGTTGGGCGAGACCATCGCGCTGCTGGGGCGTCTGGCCACCGGCGGGCGGTACCTGGTCGCGACGGTCAACAACGAATCGCTGGAATTGAACGAATACCGCATCCGGCACTACGAGCTGCGGAAGTACTTCAGCGCGTTTTTCAGTTCGTGCTATTTGGGAGTACGCAAGCCCGATGCCGCGATTTACAAGCTGGCGCTCAGCATCACCCAGCGGGCTCCGGCGGAATGCGTGATGATTGATGATCGTCCGCTGAATCTGGAATGCGCGAAGGAATTGGGTATTTCCACCATCGCTTTTACAAACACAAAACAACTGGAAGAAGATTTGGCGCGGCGCGGCGTTGCGCCGGCTCTTGGGTGAAGGGAGAGAATTGATGGATTTGGGAATGATTGGATTGGGGAAGATGGGCGGGTACATGACCGAGCGGCTGGTGAAGGGGGGCCACCGGGTGGTAGGGTACGACCGCGACGCATCGATCGTGAAGGGCGTGGTGGCGCAAGGTGGGGTGGGAGCGGACTCGCTGGAATCGATGGTCAAGCAACTGCCGACGCCGCGAGCGGTGTGGCTGATGGTGCCGCACGAGGTGGTCGATCCGCTGATCGAGTCGCTGCTGAAGCTGCTCTCTCCGGGAGACACGATAATCGATGGCGGCAATTCGTTTTACAAGGAGAGTATTCGCCGGGCGGCGTATTTGGCGCCGAAGAAAATTCATTTCGTCGACGTGGGCACCAGCGGCGGCGTGTGGGGGTTGAAGGAAGGCTACAGCATGATGGTCGGCGGGCCGGACGAAGCGGTGCAACGCCTGACGCCGATTTTTGAAACGCTGGCGCCGGCCGCCAACCTCGGCTGGGGCCACACGGGTCCGGCCGGTGCGGGCCACTACGTGAAGATGGTCCACAACGGAATCGAATACGCGATGATGCAGGCGTACGCCGAGGGGCTGGACCTGCTGCGGCACAAGAAAGACTTCAGCACCGGTAAGGATTTCAACATCAATTTGGAGCAGGTGTCGCAAATTTGGCGGACCGGCAGCGTGATTCGTTCGTGGCTGCTGGATTTGATCGCCGATGGTCTAAAGAGCAATCCAACGCTCGACGGGATTTCGGCGGTGGTGGCGGATACCGGGGAGGGCCGGTGGACGGCGATCGAAGGCATCGAGCTGGGGGTGCCGCTGGCGACAATTTCCGCGGCGCTGGACCGGCGCATGCTGTCGCAGGACCCCGATCCGTTTGCCAATAAACTGTTGTCGATGATGCGTCATCAGTTCGGTGGCCACGCCGCGAGTGCCGCGGCGAAATCGAAATAAAGTTCGCACGCCGGGAAAGCCCTCGGCGAATGCGTGTTTTGTCTCTGGTCGCCTGGCCCAAGGAGATTCCCATGAGTCCCGCTGGACCGATTGAAATTCTACCGCAGTCAGCGTCGGTGGCCGCTCCGCCGGGAATGGCGGCAAACGAGCCGCACATATTTGTGGTGCTCGGCGCCACCGGCGATTTGATGGGGCGGAAGCTGCTTCCGGCCATGCACAAACTCTTCGCGCGCCAGTTGCTGAACAAGAAAACGGTGCTGTTCGGCGCGGGGATGGAAACCAATTTTGACGACGAGAGTTTCCGCAAGCACTGCGTGGAACAACTGATAGCGGCAAATATTCCCCAGCAGGAAATAACGAAGGGTATCGAGAAACGAGTGTTTTACCAGGCGCTGCCAACCGGTAGCGCGGAGGAATACAAGCAGCTAGCGGAACGAATTGCCGCGGTGGAGAAGGACGTCGGGTTGCCGGGGAACCGGATTTTTTACCTGGCGCTGCCGCCCGGTGCGTTCCCTCCGGTGATTAGCGCGCTGGGCGAAGCCGGACTGAACAAGAGCGCGGGTTGGACGCGGTTGGTGATTGAAAAGCCGTTCGGGCGAGACCTGCAATCGGCGGAAAAGTTGAACGAGTTGGTGCATCGATGGTTCGACGAAAAGCAGGTCTACCGCATCGATCATTACTTGGGAAAAGAAACGGTGCGCAATCTGTTGGTATTTCGGTTTGCAAATTCGCTTTTCGAACCCCTGTGGAATCGCGACCGGGTGCAAAGCGTGGAAATCACGGTGGCGGAATCGTTGGGTGTGGAGCACCGCGGGAAGTATTACGAATCGGCGGGCGCATTGCGCGACATGATCCAGAATCACCTGACCCAGTTGCTGACCATTGCGGCGATGGAAGTGCCGGCGGGAATCGATGCGAATTCGCTGCGTCAGGAAAAATCCAAAGTGCTGAATTCCATCATGCCCCTTCGTGCCGAGGATGTGGTGTTTGGGCAATACGGCCGCGGGAAAATCGATGGTGTGGACGTTCCCGGCTATCGCCAGGAGCCGGACGTGGCGCCCGACTCGATGGTGGAGACTTACGTGGCCGTGCGGCTGGAGATTAATAACTGGCGGTGGCACGGAGTTCCGTTTTTGATGCGCACCGGGAAACGATTGGCGAAACGGTGCAGCCAGATCGTGGTTACGTTCCGGCGTCCGCCGGTCTCGATGTTTCAAATCTTCGATTCGTCGCCTCATTACGCCAATAGCTTGGTCATCACGATTCAGCCGGATGAGGGCTTCGATTTGAATTTCCAGATCAAAGAGCCCGGCGACGAGATTCGACTGGATAATCGCCGGCTGCATTTCCGTTACTCGGAAGCGTTCGCGCCATCGCCGGAGGCGTACGAGACGCTGCTGCTCGATGTGATGAAGGGCGATGCGACGTTGTTCGTCCGCGACGATGAGGTGGAAGCTTCCTGGAGGTTGTACACGCCGCTACTGGAGCATCGGCCGAAGGTGGTGCTCTACGCCGCGGGAAGCGCGGGCCCGCCGGAAGCCGATCGTTTGCTCACCGACCTCGATTGCAATTGGGCCCCGCTGTGATCCAGGACGTTCGCGTTTCGCCCGATGCCAAACAATTATTTCGCGCGGTGGCAGAAGACTCTTTGGCGCTGGCGCTGCAAGCGGTAGCCGAGCGCGGGCGTTTTTCCGTTGCGCTGGCTGGCGGGAGCACGCCCGCCGCGCTCTACGCATTGTGGGCGAGCGACTATCGCCAGCGCATGCCTTGGGACCGCACTTTCGTATTTTTCGGGGATGAGCGCTACGTTCCGGCAGACGATCCGGCCAGCAATTACCGTATGGCGCGGGAGAGTCTACTGGACTACGTCCCGATTCCGCCGGCGCAGATATTTCCAATGCGCACGGATTACACGAATCCCGACGATGCCGCGCGCGGTTACGAGCAGACGTTGCGCGGATTTTTCGGTTCGCAGTCTAGGGCGTTGGACCTGGTGCTCCTGGGACTCGGGCCGGAAGGGCACACCGCGTCTCTATTTCCGGACTCGCCGGCCCTGCAAGAACGGGAA
>Ga0182015_10006391_pt1 | contig 11866 bp, 8 predicted proteins | sample 712P3MmetaG_FD_120478 | JGI IMG/M metagenome (GOLD analysis project Ga0182015, IMG submission 120478) | Permafrost microbial communities from Stordalen Mire, Sweden - 712P3M metaG | ecosystem: Environmental > Terrestrial > Soil > Wetlands > Permafrost | place: Sweden: Stordalen | collected...
CCCGAGGGCGCGATCGAGATCGAGCTCTAGTCCCCTCCCCAAAACTAGTCCCCCTCCACCCCAAAACAGAGGAATCCATCAATGTCCGCCACCCACACCGAGAGCCCACCGGCCAGTACGAGACTCAACGAGATCGAGGGACCCCCGGCGCGCACCATGTCCGATGACAGGCCGTCTCCGCGACCGGTACAGACAGGGTTCGAGGACGAGCCCGACAACCCGCTTGCCCGCCTGAGCGCAGAGCGGATTGAGCAGCTCGGCCGTGAGTTCGACGCGATCCACGACGAGGTCTTCGCCGAGCTCGGCGACCGCGATTCGCGCTACATCCGCTCCACGATCAAGCTGCACCGCCAACTCGTGCTCGCCGCCCGCGCGATGCTGATCGGCTCGCGCTACAAGCCGCTGTGGCTGGGCGGAACCGCGGCGCTGTCGGTGGCCAAGATCCTCGAGAACATGGAGATCGGCCACAACGTGATGCATGGCCAGTGGGACTGGATGAACGACCCGGACATCAACTCGCAGAACTGGGATTGGGACACAGCCTCGCCGGCCGACGCTTGGCGTCATTCGCACAACTACGAGCACCACACGTTCACCAACATCCGCGGCAAGGACCGCGATCTCGGCTACGAGATCATGCGCATCGACCCGCACCAGAAATGGCACCCGGTCTACCTGTTGCAGCCCTTTTACAACCTCGTGCTGATGGGCTTCTTCGAGTGGGGTGTGGCGTTGCACGATCTCAACTTCGATGCGATCCGCGCCGGAGAGAAGTCGAAGGGAAAGGTCAACAGGGAGCTGAAGGCGATCGGCCTGAAGGCGCGCCGGCAGGTTGTCAAGGACTACATCGCCTTTCCGCTGCTCTCTGCCGCTGTCTCGGCGGTCGCTTCCGGGCGGGGCGGAACGCTCTCCGAGCGAAGGTCTTCCGCGAGGCGCGGCTTCAAGTCGACGCTCGCGGCCAATTTCACCGCGAACATCGTCCGCAACGTGTGGGCCTATTCGATCATCTTCTGCGGGCACTTTCCCGACCAGACCTACACGTTCAGCCAGGCGGAGGTCGAGGATGAGACCCGTGGTGGCTGGTATGTGCGCCAGCTGCTTGGGTCGGCAAATATCGACGGGAGCCCGCTGTTTCACCTGCTCGCCGGTAACCTCAGCTTCCAGGTCGAGCATCATCTGTACCCGGACTTGCCCTCCAGTCGCTACTCCGAGATCGCGCCTCGGGTGCGCGATATCTGCCGCCGTTACGGGCTGCCCTACAACACCGGTCCGCTCGGTAAGCAGCTCGGCACCGTCCATCGCACGATCCTCCGTCTCGCCTTCCCGGGGGGCAAGGTCCGGCCGAAGCCGGGCCCCTACCGGCCCGAGCGCGTTTAATCTCGCGGCTCTCTGCGACGCGCCGTTCAGGGGCCCGTCGGGGGTTATCCCCACCATAAATTCGGGGGCAGGCCGGGGGATGCCGGTGGCCGGCCGTAGCGACAACGGCCGCTCGTTCCGTCAAGATCTAAACATGAGCGCAACCGCCGGACCAGTCGAAGCTCCCGCCGAGGTCGTCGAGACCCCAGAGACCTCGGCAGGACCTGTCCACCAGGGCCCGACTCCCGAGGAGATCCAGGAGCCGGTCCTGGAGAACCTCGACCGGTTTGTCACTGGGCTGATCACAGTCGTGCCGCTGGCGCTGGTGGTGCTCGCCGGGTGGCAGCTGTGGAACAGGGAGCTGCACTGGCGCGACATCGTGATCTTCCTCGTCATGTACATCCCGATCGGCCTTGGTGTGACGGTCGGTTTTCATCGGATGCTTACCCACCGCAGCTTCAAGACCTCGCCCTGGCTGCGGGGGCTGTTTGCGATCCTCGGCACGATGTCCGTCGAGGGGCCCGTGATCTCCTGGGTTGCTGACCATCGCAAGCACCACGCCTACTCTGATCGCCTCGGCGATCCCCACAGCCCTCACGTGGACAGTGGAGGCGGCTGGCAGGGAGCGCTGCGCGGCCTCGCCCACGCGCACGTGGGCTGGCTGTTCGACCACACCCAGCGAGGCTCGCGCGAGCGCTTCGCGCCCGACCTGCTGGCTGACCCCGTGATCAATTTCGTCGACAAGACCTTCATCCTGTGGTCGCTCGTCGGCCTGGCCATCCCGTTTGGGCTCGGCGTGCTGATCGGCGGGACGGTGGCCGCGGGGCTCGAGGCAATGCTGTGGGCGGGCGCTGTTCGCATCTTCGTGCTGCACCACGTCACCTACAGCATCAACTCGCTGTGCCACTTCTTTGGTTCTCGCCGCTTCGCCACCGGCGATCACTCGCACAACCTCTCGTGGCTGGCGCCGTTGTCCTTTGGCGAGGCATGGCACAACAACCACCACGCGTTCCCCACCTCGGCGTTTCACGGCATGGCCCGTCGCGAGGTTGATCTGTCGGGCCTGACGATCTCGGGCCTGGAGCGCCTCGGCCTGGTCTGGGACGTGCAGCGAATCAGCCCGGACCGCCAGGCCGCGAAGGTGCTGGCCAACTGAGGCGCGCCTGTGTGGCCGGCCGTGCGACCATTGTCGGGTGAGCCAGCAGCCCGCTCCACCGGCCCCCTACCCGTCTGACCCGACCCCACCCGCCCCCGCCACCTCGCGACGCTGGATGCCGAGGCCGGCCGCCGGACTGTCGTGGGGCCAGTACACCCGCTCGCTGGTGCGCCGCCTGGCAGCTCTCGCGGCAGTCCTGCTGGCCGCGATCTGGGCGCTGACCGGGCAGGGGTACTTCTGGCCGGCATGGGCCTGGCTGGGGCTGGTCGTAGTCGTACTGTGCGATTACTCGGCGGGCTGGGTATGGCGACGTCCGCCGGGCGCGGCGCGCCGGGTCGCGTGCGTGTGGGCCGTGATCGGCGTCGCGGCCGTGATCCTGATGATGACCTGGTTGCTTACGTGGCTGCTCGCGGGAGCGCGCACGTTCTGGCCGGCGTGGGCGCTGCTCGGTCTCGCCACCGCCGGCAGCGCTTACTCGCTGATCGCATTGCAAGACCGCGTGCTGATCGCAAACGGCGGGCGAGCGCTGCGCCAGCGGACGGCAGCCGCCAAAGCCCGCGTCGGTGCCCTTCGTGGGTTCCTGAGCGCGCAGCGTCGCCTCGCGGCAGGCGGCGTCGTGCTCGACCGCGAAGCCGTGACCCGGATGCTCGTAAAGGCCGGCTTGGGCGCTGCGGACGCGGGGGCGCAGGAGAGTGCCATGCCAGGTCTGTCCGGTTTCCCCGGTCTGCCAGTCGGCTCGCGGATTGACCTCGACCGGTTGACCGCTCGCGAGCGCTCGGTGCTCGAGTTGATGGCCGAGGGGCGCTCGAATGGAGCGATTGCCGAGAGTCTCGTGGTCACGCCCGGGGCGGTGGAGAAGCACATCACGAACATCTTCGCCAAGCTCGACCTGCCGGTCTGCGATGACGACCACCGCCGTGTGCTCGCCGTGCTCGCCTTCTTGCGCGTCACCCGCTGATTGGCCAGTGCTCGCTTCAGCCAGCGGCTGCGTCAGGCGGTCAGGCAGGTGCGATCGCGTCCCGCGGTCTTCGCCTCGTACAAGGCGATATCGGCCTGGGCCACGAGCGCCTCTGCGGGCGTGCCGGGCTGGTGGGTGGCGATTCCGGCTGAGCAGCTCTGTCCGCTGGGTATGCGCAGGCGCAGGCGCTCGACAACCTCGAGGGCGTTCGCGGCGTTGCAGTCGGGCAGCAGCAGCGCGAACTCGTCTCCGCCGAAGCGCGCGACCAGGTCTCCCGCGCGCAGCTCCTCGCGCCAAGCCGCGGCCGTCTCCCTCAACAGGCGATCGCCGGCCGGATGCCCGTAGGTGTCGTTGAAGTCCTTGAAGTGGTCGAAGTCGAGCATCGCGAGCGCGATGCCCTGATCCTCGTCGAGCGCCTGCTGGAGGCTTGTCTCCCACGCACGGCGGTTGGGTAGCCCGGTCAGCGCGTCGGTGCTCGCCATATCGGTCAGCTGACTGAGCATGTCGGCGCGTTCGATCACGGTGGCGACCTCGTGGGCCAGCAGCGCGATCGCGGTTGCCCGCGTGCCGCCGACTCTGATCGCCTGCGGCCAGCCCACAACGAGCACGCCGACCGGCTCGCCGCCTCTGAGCAGCGGCTCGAACAGCACGGATGCGGGTCGACCGGAGAGCTTCCATATCTCGCTGTCGAAGAACTCGGATTCGCTGCTCTCGTCGAAGAACAGCGAGCGTCCGGACCGGAACGCCTCACGTGCTCCGGAGTCCTCGTCGGGGCCGATTTCGATTGCCGGGGCCTGCAGGCCCGTTTGAGATGTCGAGCGCAGCAGCCCCGACGCGTTCACTGGCTCGTACAGGATCGCCATGCTCGCGTTGCTGATTGTCTTGGCCGCTTCGCACACCTCGTCGCGTGCGCGCGAGCTGCTGGAAAGGTTTCGCACGACCTCGGCGATCTGCTCCAGCATGCGCTCGCGGTGCTGGGCCTCGGCGGCTTGATCACGCGCCTGGGCGACCAGCCACTGGGTGGTCAAGCCGATGATCGCGCTCACGGCCAGGAACAGCAGCCCGGCGCGGTACTGAGTGTGTGGGTAGGCGGGCGGCCCCACGAGCAGGTTCTGCGCCAGGAACAGCGTCGCCATCCCGGTCAGCACCGCGCACAGCTGCAGGCGGTCGCTGTACAGGGCGGTGTAGAAAACTGGTAGCAACGCCAGTACCCCCACGGCCGAGTTGATGCCCCCAGCCGAGTCGCGCAGCAGCGCGACGGCGATCAGGAAGGTCAGCGACGGGATCGCCTCTCTAGCTTTCGCCATAGCGCCTCGCAACGGCACGATGCGCCACGTGCCGGCGATTATCGCCAGTCCCGCCGACACCGCATACACACCCCAGTTCATCGAAGAGTCGATCGGCACCGCGATCCACGCCAGCAGCGACGCGCCGACGAACGGAATCAGGCGGCGCGCGGTTTGCGCTGGGTAACCGGTCTGCTTGGAGGCCTTGAGGCTGCGACTCATGGCTCCCCCATCGGCAGCTGGCCGCCAAAACTGGACCCCCAGCGCGTGAGCCATAGGATGCCCGCATGAAAGCGATCCAGATAGTCGATTTGACCGGCCCCGACAGCGCACTCGAGCTCGTCGATCTCCCCGAGCCCGAGCTCACGCACATGCTGAGTCCTGGCGAGGGCGTGGTGCTCGACGTGCACTGCGCGGGGGTCGCGTTCCCCGAGCTGCTGCAGACCCGCGGCCAGTACCAGATCAAACCGCCGCTCCCGTTCGTGCCCGGCAGTGAGGTCGCCGGCGTCGTGCGCAGCGCGCCCGCCGACGCGACCGTGAAGGCCGGCGACCGCGTGGCGGCGTTCTGCGCGCTCGGCGGGTTCGCCGAGACCGCGGTCGCGCCCCCGTTCCTCACGTTCGCGCTGCCAGATGAGCTCGACTTCGCCCAGGGCGCCGGTCTGATCCTCAACTACCACACCGCCTACTTCTCGCTGCACCTTCGCGGGCGGCTGCGCGAGGGCGAGACGGTGCTCGTCCACGGCGCCGCCGGCGGTGTGGGCACCGCGGCGCTGCAGGTTGCCAAGGGCCTGGGCGCGCGCACGATCGCGGTCGTCTCCAGTGATGCCAAGGAGCAGGTTGCGTTGCAGGCGGGCGCCGACCACGTGGTGCGCTCCGATGGCGCTTGGAAGGACGAGGCGAAGGAGCTCTCGGGCGGCGGCGTGGAGGTCGTCTTCGACCCCGTCGGTGGATCGCTGTTCACCGACAGCCTGCGCTCGCTGCGCGAGGGCGGCCGTCTGATCGTCGTTGGGTTCGCCGGCGGGTCGATCCCCGAGGTCAAAGTCAACCGGCTGCTGCTTGCAAACACCGAGATCATCGGCGCGGGCTGGGGCGGCTACGTGATGGGTCGCCCGCAGGTCAACCTCGAAATCGGGGCAGCAGTCAACCGCATGATCGAGCAGGGGTTTGTGCGGCCGATCGTCGGCGAGCGCTTCCCCCTCGAGCGCGCCGCGGACGCGCTGCGCGCAATCGACGAGCGCCGCGCGACCGGCAAGATCGTCCTCGACGTGCGGTAGACGTCGTGGACTTCGAGCACTCCGCCCGCGCGCAGGAGCTCCTGGAGCGCTTGACGGCCTTTCAGGAGCGCGAGATCGGGCCACGCGAGGAGGGCTATCACCGCGAGCTACTGGCACGCGCGGACCCGTGGGTCGTGCTGCCGGTCATCGAGGAGCTCGAGCGGAAGGCCCGCGCGGAGGGTCTCTGGAACCTGTTCCTGCCCCCTGGCGCGGAGCTCGTCGGCCAGCCCATCGGGGCGGGACTCTCAAACGTCGAGTATGCGCCGCTGGCGGAGCAGATGGGCCGTTCGCTGATTGCGAGCGACGTCTTCAACTGCAACGCGCCGGACAGCGGCAACATGGAGGTGCTCCTGCACTTCGGCTCAGATCAGCAGCGCGCAGAGTGGCTCACGCCGCTGCTGCAGGGCACGATCCGCTCGGCGTTCTCCATGACTGAGCCGGACATCGCCTCCTCCGACGCGACGAACATGCAGGCGACCGCGACGCTCGACGGCGAAGAGGTCGTGGTCAACGGCCGTAAGTGGTGGAGCACGGGCGTGGGACACCCGAACTGCGAGGTCATCATCTTCATGGGGCTGACCGACCCCGGTGCGGATCGCTACCACCAGCATTCGATGGTGCTCGTCCCGCGCAAGACACCGGGGGTGAAGGTCGAGCGGATGCTCTCAACGATGGGCTTCCTCGATGCGCCCGGCGGGCATGGCGAAATGTCCTTCACCGATGTGCGCCTACCCGCGAGCGCGATCATCGGCGGACCGGGGCAGGCTTTTGCGATCGCGCAGGCGCGCTTGGGCCCGGGGCGCGTGCATCACTGCATGCGCTTGATCGGCCTCGCCGAGCTCGTACTCGAGCTCGCCTGCGCCCGCGCCACAGAACGCGTGGCGTTCGGCAAGCCGTTGGCGAACCTCGGCGGCAACCGCGAACGGATCGCCGACGCGCGGATCGCGATCGACCAGGCGCGGCTGCGGGTGCTCCACGCCGCTTGGCTGGTCGACAAGCAATCCCCCGATGCGCTCGGCGCCACCTCCCAGATCAAGGTGGCCGTGCCGAACATGGCCCAGGGAGTCATCGACATGTCGATGCAACTGCATGGCGGCGCGGGCCTCTCAAATGACCTTCCGCTCGCCGCCGCCTGGACGATGGCCCGTGCACTACGACTCGCCGACGGCCCCGACGAGGTCCATCGTGGCGTGATCGCCCGTTTGGAGCTCGCTCGTCACGGCCATGGGAAGTGGTCCTCCTGAGCTCATCTCCTTCCTCCTCGCCCCGGGCGGCTACCGCCTAACCCCGCGTAGCTACCCCAACCCCCGCGTGGCCATCGCTAGACCCGCGTACCGGCACCTACCTCCGCGGCGGCGCCCGCCGCGCCACCTTGGCCGCGTCCTGCGGTCCGAGGAACGGCGTGAGCGCCGCGTAGATCAACTGCGCAGCCACGTCGGGCAGCTCGCTGGTGCGCTCGGCCTCGATGTAGTGGTTGAGGATCTGCCAGACGCCCCCGGCGATCGCCTCGGGCGCGACACGGGGCACCGCGGGGTCTTTGGGCGCGTGGTCATAGCCCGGTTGCAGATAGGCGGCGAAGGCGTGCAGGCTCGTGTCGCGGATCTCGGTCGCCTCGGGGCTGGCGGCGAACGTGTCGACGAGGATCAGGTGTGAGTGGGCCGGCTCGGAGGCTAGATAGGCAAGCAGCGCGTGCAGGCCGGCGGCGACTCCCCGGGGCCAGTCCTCCTTGTGTGCTTCGTACGCCTGTGCCGTTACGAGCAGCGCCTGGTGCATGCCGATCTTCTGCGCGCCGAGGAATGCGTCGTGCTTGGTCGGGTACATCTCGTAGAAGGTGTGGTGGGAGACGTTCGCGCGCTTGGCGATCTCGGGGATCGTGAGGTTGGCAAGCCCCTTCTCGGCGACGATCGAAGCGGTCGCGTCGACGATTCGCTCGCGCTGGTTTTGCACGATGAACTGGCGCGGTAGATTGTGACGCCCACTGTGCAGGCGGCCTTCGGCGCGCAGCGCCCGCTCAGATGGAGTGCCCGCCCGCCCCGCCATCCCTGCTCGACTCGATCTCTCCTCGGATCCCCGCTTTCGTCCTGCACCGGATCCCCCCTTACGCGCGGTCGGCGGACATTCGAGCCCGGCGGGGATCTTCACCGGGTAGCAGGCGGCCCAGGTGGCGAGCTCATCGGCCAGTCCGGGCAGCTCGCTGGCGCGGCCTTGACGTAGCCGCGCGGCGGTCACCTCGCGGACGCCGCCGATGATCATCTTCAGCGTGAGATCTGTGGGTACTCCCTCTGCATTGAGCGGAGATCGGATCGCCTGGATGCTCTGCTCGAGCGCCTCCAGCGTCTGGTTGCGGCGTTCGATCGCCTTCGGTCCCGCGCCGAAGGCGCCGAGGACCATCAGCGACATCGCCTGCGGAGTGCTCGACGCCAGTTCCGCGAAGGCGCGGATCGCGGCCGTCAGGCGCTCGCTCTGCGTGCCCTCCAGTTGATATGCCTCGATCGCGGTCTTGGCGGTTCGCTGCGCGATCTTCTCGTAGGCGGCGAGCAGCAGCTCTTCCTTGTCGTTGTACAGGCTGTAGAAGGTCGGGCGTGAGACACGCGCGAGCTTGGTCAGGTCGAGGATCCGGACGGCCTGGTATCCACGTTCGGCGATCAGCTCGACGATCGCGCTCTGCAGCCGCTCGCGCTGGTCGCGCTTGATCTCCTCGGGATCGATTCCGTGCGCGCCGGTTGGCAGGCGCCGGTAGCGATCATCTGGCGTCGCCGGCGATCTCGGTTTGGCGGCAAGCGCAGGCACAGTTTTTAGAAACCCCCATGTGACTTCGAGCCAGCGTAGGGTATCAAATTCTCCGCAAAGCACTCACGATCGAGCTAGCCCTTGATCGTCCTCGACGTGCCGAGCACCGCGCCGGAGGCTTCGAGCGCCTGCACAGCGACGTATGTTGTTGGGCCCACCCCCCCGGGCGTGGCGATCGCGGTCTCGAATCCGCTGCGGGGGGCCGCGCTCACCGGCGCGAGCTGCTGGGGCGATCCGCCCGCGAGCACGCGCCAGCTGGCCACCTGGGTGGCGCCGTTCCAGCTCGCGTAGACGGTGTCCGATCCCCGCCCACCCGCGCCTGCCGCGATCGCGGGCGCGCTCTGAGGTGTCCCCGTCCAGGGGAAGCGGTAGGTGCGGTAGGACTGGTAGGAGCCGTGCATGTGGCCGTCGAGCAGCAGCTGCCCGGTGGGGCTGAATTCGGAGAAGTAGGGCTCGGCGCCCCAGCCCACGAACACATCGCCGCCCGCCAGCTCCTGGATGTTGCCCTGGCTGCCGGAGGACAGTGCGGGGGAGTGCTCGTACTGGGCCACCACCGTCTCGCTCTTCGACTGCGGGCTGACCGCCAGCACCAACCCGCGCGATTGTGAGTGGACCTTGGGGACGCCCCCGTTGTCGAAGACGCTGATCGTCCCGTTTTCCTGCATCGTGGCGTCGTGCTGGAAGGCGGTGGCCGCGCCGGGCGGGAGCTTGATGTCTGAGTGCTTGCCCCCGATGCGCAGCAGCACCTGGCCGGTGAGCGTGTTCAGTTCGTAGAGCGTCGATGTGTTGCGTGCCGAGATCAATGTGTTTCCGTCGGCGAGCTGGTCGATCGAGTTCATGTGGAAGTAGTCGAACGGCCATCCCGTGCTGGTGGTCGTCGCCGTGCTGTAGGAGTCGCTCAGGGGGACGTGGTCGAGGCTGTGCCACTCGCGCCTGACGAGTCCCGTGCGCAGGTCGATTTCCTGGAAGATGCTGTCGGTGACCGCGCCGCCGTGGGGGCCGCCGACGGACGAGAGGTTGCAGTCGATCGGGTCGAACACACTCAGCACCGCCGTGTCTTGGGGCGTGATGTGGAAGTCGTGGAGGTCTGCTTTGAGGCCGTTGCCCGCATAGACGCGCCCGACCTGCTGGTAGTCGCTGTTGAGGATCACCTCTTCGCCCTCGCCGAACCCCTGCGGCGGGATGTAGCCCTGCCACCACGTCAGCACGGGCTTGCCGTCGAGCTGCTGCACCTGCAGGTTGCTCGCCGCATCGCCGGAGGGCACCGGGTCGAACCACACGACGTTGCCGGTTTCGTCGAAGATCATCGGCCCGCTTTGGCCCGGACCGGAGTAGGGAGCGGAGAACAGGTCTCCCGGCGCCGTTTGCGGCGAGCGCGCCGTGATCACGAGCTCCGGTGGCTGTAGTTCGGGGAGCGAGTGGAAGTGCTGCACCTCGGCGGGGTCAGACGGGACGTGCTCTGGGGCCGCATAGGGCAGGTTGTCCGGCCGGGCGACCACGAAGTGGAAGGCGAATACCTGCGTCTTGCCGGCGACCGTCAGCTTTCCCCGCACGCTCACCGTCTCGCCGGAGCGCAACGGCTTGGACGGCACAAAGCTCGCGCCGTCTCCTTGCGAGTAGGCCTCCAGGCGGCCGCTGTGCCGGCCTGTCTGTGAGCCTGAGACGCTGATCGCGCTGAGTGCTCCCGGTGCTGCCCCGAGCAGGCTGATCTGGGTGTGCGGCGAGGCATCGTAGGAGTCGGGCAGCGGCGAGACCGCGAGACTGGTTCCGGGCAGCACCGCCGAGCGGTTCAGCGTGCTCGGGAAGCAGGGTGGGGCGGACGGCGCGACGAACGCGGCCTCCTCGGCGACGATCCGCTTGGAGGCGAAGGCGAGTGTCGTGGCGCTCGAGCACACCACCAGCAGGCCCGCGCAGACTAGGAATTTGCGCAGGCGGTGCGGGTTGGACAGGTGGATGTCGGCGTCGTGAGTGTCGGGCATCGCGGCCGGGGAGGGCCCCGGCGAAGTGAGTGATCCTAACGTCCCGATAACACGGACCAGCCCGGAAAGCTGCCTGACGCTCCTAAGAACTTGTGAAGGCTCTACGCGTCTCAGAACACCGGCGTCTCTGTGTAGGAGCCAAAGACCTGCTGCAGCGACTCGACGATCTCGCCCTCGGAAGCGTGGGCGCGCGCGCACTGAAGCAGCGGCTCCATCAGGTTGCGCTCGGCGTGGGCGGCGTCCTCGCGCAGCGCCGCCAGGGTGCGCTCGACAGCGGCCCCGTCGCGTCTGGCGCGCGCTCCCTGCAGGCGGTCGGTCTGCTTGCGCTCCAGCGCGGGGTCGACGCGCAGCGTGGGGATCGGCTGCTCGTCCTGGGCGACGTACCTGTTCACCCCGACCACGACGCGCTCGCCCGCGTCGATCTCCTGCTGGAGGGTGAAGGCCGCGTCGGCGATCTCGCGCTGCGGATAGTTGCGCTTGACCGCCTCGACCATGCCACCGAGCTCGTCGATCTTTGCGAAGTACTCATAACAGCGCGCCTCCATCGCGTCGGTCAGCGCCTCGACGAAGTAGCTGCCGCCGAGCGGGTCGGCGGTGCTGGCAACGCCTGTCTCGTGCGCGAGCACCTGCTGGGTGCGCAGCGCAATCGTGACCGCCTCCTCGGTGGGCAGCGCGAGCGCCTCGTCGTAGGAGTTGGTGTGCAGCGACTGGGTCCCGCCGAGCACGCCCGCGAGCGCCTCGACGGTGGTGCGGATGATGTTGTTCAGCGGCTGCTGTGCGGTCAGCGAGACGCCCGCGGTCTGCGTGTGGAAGCGCATCAGCCACGAGCGCTCGTTCTTGGCTCCAAACGTCTCGCGTAGCTCGCGTGCCCAGATGCGCCGCGCGGCGCGGTACTTGGCGATCTCCTCGAAGAAGTCGATCTGGGCGTTGAAGAAGAACGACAGGCGCGGCGCGCAGTCGTCGACGTCGAGACCCCGTTCGATCGCTTGCTCGACGTAGGTCAGGCCGTCCTTCAGCGTGAACGCGAGCTCCTGTTGCGCCGTCGAGCCGGCCTCGCGGATGTGGTA